>Ga0256404_1000868_pt1 | contig 77441 bp, 75 predicted proteins | sample RumenRJG_01DNA_FD_185990 | JGI IMG/M metagenome (GOLD analysis project Ga0256404, IMG submission 185990) | Bovine rumen microbial communities from Lethbridge, Alberta, Canada - RJG_01 | ecosystem: Host-associated > Mammals > Digestive system > Stomach > Rumen | place: Canada: Alberta | collected...
AGAACAGAATTAGGACACTATAGAACACCGCTGCTCGGTAGAGCGAAAGTATCACGATAGGGAAACTTTTCGCAGCCGATGTAGAGCGTATCGAACGCGTCGGTGCCATCGGTGCGGTGTTCGAGCAAGTTTTCCTCATTCTCGGCAAGTTTCTCACCGCCTTTGTCCTTGCGGAAGCCATTGCGTCCGCGAGTGACCCCTGCCGTTTGAATGGCCAGGATTAGGTCATCGTTGTTTTGGCGGTTGAACATCGGCATTAGGCGTTGCTTACCTGCGAAGCCCTGGTTGATGAGCAGGTACTTCTCATCATGCCGCATGGGATTGCCGAGATTGATGTCCTCTACCTGCCAGCCGTGCCGCTCGAACTCGTGGCACACCACCCAATGGAAGTCCTGCTCGTTGACGGCATAGTTGCCGCCGAGAGCGGTGCTGTCGTAGTAATACACGACAATCTTACATTCGTGGTGCAGGTAGTAGCGACAGAAATCATCAATGAGCGCAGGTATCTTGCGCTCGAACTTGGTGTAGAAGGACTTGATGACATTGAGCCGACGGCCGTTAGTCTGACCAGCCACAATCCAGTTGATGTTGGCATTGTAGTCCATCCCGATGCAAATGGGCTGGAATGGGTTCAAGTCCTTGTCGGCTCGGCAGTCCAACTGACTTTCGGAGAAGTCATAGCCAAGCGAGTCGAGATAGTCGAAGTCGCTGGCGTTGTATTTGTGACCCTCGCGCATCGACGAATAGAAACCGTCTTTGGCGATTCCTATTCGTTGGCAAAGAATTGAAGTTTGGAAAGTCTTTGGCGTGAGGTCACGTTTCATCTGCTTGATGTAGCTTTCGCCCAGAAGTTGCAGGTTTTCTATCGAGGAGTATTCCTTGTAGTAAACCGCAACAGACCGCATCTTATTGAGGTTGCGGTCAAGCTGTCGCAGATAGGCTCGCAAGTGTTTCGGCACAGTCTCACCGCTTGCAGTGAGCAGCCGAACACGCTCCTTCGTTTTCCATATCTCATAGATAGTGGCTTTAATCGTTTCGATTAGATCCACGTCCATCTTGTCTTGATAATGGAGAAACCACGAGCCTTTCTGCGTCTGCGGCATATCGCTCAAAATCATTACTGAATGATTGAACGAGTGATGTCCGAAGTAGGACTTGATGCCGCCATTGGCAGGAAGCGTCTCATCTTTGAGGCGTTCATAGTCAATGAACTTCGCCTCGTCAATCAGGAGCCAAGAGAGCGTCAGCGAGTTGGAACTTCCTGGTCGGTCTTGCGAAATGATGATGGCGCAGGAGCCGTTGTAAAAAGTAATGACGTGCTCATATTCGGCTGGCTCGATGATGGGCTTGCCGAAAGATTTGGGCGGTCGCCGTCCAATCACATAATGCACGCCATTGATGAAGCCCCACCGCTTCCAAGCCGCCAGCAAGCCCGGAATGGTGTTTGTCAGTCCGTGCTTGTAGGTCGGTACGACAATGCCGCCCGTGCTGCCTTTCATCCGCTGCATATTGCGCAGGACGAAAGGCGAAGCGATGCTGTCGGTCTTTCCAGTGCGACGGCCAGCGACAATCACGGTGGTATTGGCACCGATTAACTGCGTCAAGCGTTGGGGCGCATTAAAGTATATTCTTTTCTTCTGCTCCGCCATTGTCATTCTCTTGGGTGGTGGGTGGGAAAAGTGCGGATTCTTCTAAATCCGCTTCCTCATACTCTATGTCCGCAATGTCGATATTCTCTGCCTGGTACTTGTGTAGCAGTTCTTGAATCCGCTCCTGCAAACGAGGCATCGGCTTTATACCGAGGACAGACGGGTCGTCGGTTGCCGTGAAAGGCTGCACGACGATGAGGTCATACGGCACGGCTTGCTCGTCTTCGAGGTCAACTCTGTTGAACTTGGCGTATGACGAAGCCGCCTTTTCCATCGTCTTCGTGTCCTTGCGTTTCTTCGCCATCTGGAATGTTTCGAGTATCATTTCATTGTAGCGATAGCGGTGGAAATCACGGCTCGCTTGTGCGAGGTGTGGAAGCAGCATCTTGACTATGCCGAGGTCATTATAGGCAAGTGACTTGCTGATACCGAAACGGCTCACGGCATTCTCGACGAACTGGCGGTCTTTAGCGTCGGGGTTGGAGAGAAACCAGTTGTATTCCTCCCGGACACGAAGCACTCGCGTTACGATGCTGTCAGGGTAACGCTCTCTCAATTCGTCCTCGGCTGTAAACAGATCGAGACGGCATATTTCAAGTGTCGATGGGTTACTCATCGTCTTCCATGTCAAGGAGATTACGGTGGGTGTTCTCGATGGCTAGCGGTGAGCCAACCTGCGCCAGCTGCATTTCTTGGGCAAGCAGTTTCACTTTCGAGGCGGCTTTGCCACGGCGGTAGTGCTGGCTCACGGCGGTTGTGTGGTCGGCGATGTCCTCACGGAGAACTTCGGCAGGAACACCGAGTATCACCGCCATGTCCGATATTTTGAGGTAGATTGAGGCGAACTGCTCAATCTGTTGCAATTCTGCTTCTGAATAGGTCATTGAGTGGGACTGAATGATTGGTGATTAAATCTTCGATTTGAGCAAAGAGCGTGGCGAAAATTTGAGGGTCGGTTGTGACCACGGCACTCTCACATCGGTTGCCTCGTGTGAGGTTTTGTGACGTAATGATACTGACCATTTCGCCTTTCTCGCTCTTGACCAGCAGCACCTTGCTGTGGTTGTCGGCAAGGTAGGTGGTGGAGATTACCTGCGTGATGAACGCCCACAGCTTCAGCGTCTTGTTGGTGGCCTTGTGGTCGAGCACGAGGTTGAAACGAGTGACAAGCCCGGACTTCTCGATGAAGTACAATCGGCGAATGAACTCCTCGCTGATTGAGAACGATGTCTGCCACACCTCGGACTTGCCGAGTTGTCGCAGCACCCAGTCGAGAATGTCCGCCACCTGCAAGGCGTTGGATAGATAAGCCTGATACGGTTTCTCACGTATCGGCTTCAAGAAATCTTGTATGGATGCCGTTCGTTTCATAAAAAAGCACTTATTTTGCGGCAGCGATGTAAGAGCGGTTCGTGCTTGCATAAACCGATTACGCCCTCTTAGTTAGTTCTGGGGAACTTTGGACTGGCAAACAAGATGTTTGTCAGAGCCATGAGGGATTTTCCTAAACTGGCTTGATAACCCAGCTAACGCCCTAATGGTAACAATTATATGTTGCTGTTAGGGTTTTCTTTTAGAATCCCCAGCTTCTTCAAATCTTTGGTGAGCTTGTCCGTTGGATTGATGACCTTGCCATAGTAGTCGAGGATCTGACTTTTCAGTTCCTCGCTTGGCTTTTTAGCGTAGCGTCCTTTGGCAAGGTTAATCCAGCGGACTGCTTTCTTGCTTTCCTCGCGTGCGTCGGCAGTCATCACAGCCTCGCCGTCTGCTCCTGTGAAGTGGTCATATTGCTCCCAGTTGGAGTGGAGCCGCTTATCAAGTTCGATAAGTTCTTTGAGGAACGGATAGCGGTCGCAATCACGAGCAGGATTTTCCTCTGTGGAGAGATTACGCAATCGCAGATGAAGTTCACGCATCTTTTGAAGGATGCCCAAATTCTCGACATAGAGAGCCTGAATCTCATCGGGCAAAGTGTCGTGGTCGGCACGCTTGCCTTTCTTGAACTCATTTGCAGGGTTTTCCTGCTTGGGTTCAAGGTGGCGTTTCGCCGCAATGACATCGACTTGCGACTGCATTTGCTCGACCTGCTCATGGGTCAGCTTTGCCAGTCGAAAGTTGAGCCGTTTCTGCAACTGGTATTCAATAAACTGGGCGTTCCGTTTCGGATTAGCCATCAGATTGCGGTACATGATTTGGTTGCCGGTGAGTTTGAGCAAGAGCAACGCGCCTTGTGCGTTGTCTCGCTCATCAGCGGCGGTATTCAGCCAATCCTGTACCTGCTTGGTAAATTCTTCGTTCATATTTCAAAGTTTATTGTTGACATTGGTAAACCAAACGAGATTTTTGCCCAACGGCTGGAGCAACCTGCGCATAGCCGCCAATGTCTGCCCCGTTGTCACAAAGTCATCATAGACTATGATGTTGGGCTCTTTGGGCAGCACATTGAGTTCAAAAACGGCGTTCACTCGTTGTTTTGTGTGGCAAAATGCCACATCCTCGTAAAACGGTATCTCCAGCATTTGCCCCAGTTTCTCGCTGATGAGCGTCGCAAAGTTCTTGACCTTGTGACGGCGTTTCGGCGAAGTGACAATGCACCAGTTACCCTCTTTGAGGTTGTAACCGAGCATTTCCTTGATGACCGGGCAAATGCTCACGGCAAAAAACTCCACCATATCAGGGTCGCCCTTGATGTCGGTGAGTGTCCGTCCGTAGACGGTCTTTTGCCAAATGGAGATAAAGTTGATATTACTCCTGCGAGTGAGGCGCAGCCTATAGGAGAAGTCACACCGAGCTTCGGTGGACTTATCCCACGACTTGCGTTTCTGCACGGCAAACAAATCCTTTTGTTGGGCGCGGCTCTGGGGTGCAGAACCGCTGTCGGGAAATGAAACATCGAGAGAATCAAGGTCGGCATTAGGAAAGGAGATGTCGCGCAAGACCTCTCCCATGTCGACCGATGTTCTCCCGATGTCGCGCTGGCTGTCAATCATGCCGATTGGCAACCGTTAGGGATTGACTGGTTCGGCGATTTGGTTGCTCGGATCCATTTGAACCGGGTCGGCGATTTGAGAATCACCGTTCCATTGTGCGGCGGTGCCAGACGGGTTGATTACACCGTCCTCTGTCTCAATCTTGCCGTTGTAGAAGGGAGCGGGGCACTCGTCGGTGGCTTCCACCGAGAGCGTGGTGCTGGTGGTGCCGGTGGCACCTTGTCCGAGGTCCTGTGCGACCGTGGACTTTACCTGCCACTTCTCGCTGCCGACTACGCGGTAACGTCCTCTGACGGTCTCGACAAGAAACACGCAGTCGCAGTTGTTGACGTAAGCGGCGAGAGCCGATGCGTTAACGCCCACTCCTGGGTGAACAGCTGTCAGCTTGTTCAACTGCGTCTGGCTGGGGTATTCGCCCTGCGCCTCACTGGTGAGCTGAGACTTGTCGGGCAGGATGTCGATGAACTTCCAAGTGGCATCGGCGGCAAGCTCGAAGTTGCCGTTATACACTGCCGAAGTGAGACGACCATGTGTGTCGTGCTGGAGCGTGGGCCAATTTACAATCTGGTCTTTGCTGATGTAGTAGATGCGTCGTTTGATGCCAGGGAGTTCGGGCGTTCCCTGACACCAAGCGAGCGATTGCTGTATAGTGGTACAATTCGTTGCCATAGTGATTGTTTCATTTATAGGTTAAACAATTACGCTGCGTCGGCAAGCTCAATCAGTTTGAAGCGACGGTAGTCGATGCTCTCATACTGCACGCCGAAGAACATGGTGGCGATGTACGAGAGGATGAAGGGCTCGTACTCCTTGACCATCACGCTCTCGATGTCGCCCATCTGGTCGTAACCAATGAGCATGTTGCTCTTGGGTGTGACTTGGATGAACTTGCTGTCGGCCTTGTTGAACAGTGGAACGATGTGCAGCTTGCCGTTGCTTCCCTCAACGCAGTTCTGGTTGAACTGGTTGTAGTAGTTGATACCTCCGTGAGTGAGCAGCATAGCCTCGTTGTACTTGTCTGCGAAGTCCTGCGAGCAGTACATGTTCAACTCCTGGGCACGCAAGCGTGGGTCGAGTGAATAGAGGATTTCCTTTGCGATGTCAAGTGCGTTGGCAGCGGTGATTTCCTCGGTGAGCTTCATGTAGTTCTTGTTCGCCGCGCTGATGTTGCCAGCATCGATCTCCATCTGTGCGATGGTGTCGAAGCCGTCGAACAGGTCGTGGGTGGTGTCGCCGCTTGCGTTGCGCACGCCGTTGAAGATAGCGTCATTGAGATTGCCCGACAAGCTCTTGGCGATGTGGATAAGCACATGAAGTGCCGTGGGTGCTTTCATCTGACCGTCGCCTTTGGTGGCGGCCATGTAGCCGAGGATGGTGGACGCTGCAGAGTTCGGCTCGAACTTGCAGTGAACAGATCCCATGAATGTTTCAAGGGTTCTGTAGTCCACATTGAGGTTGAAGTCCGTCGAGCGTGAAGGCTTGTACGGACCAAACTGCGCGTCGCCGCTGATGGCACCCACGTTCTCCTTGTAACGGATGCCGGGGCGGGGAGTCATGTGCTGAATGGTGTCCTGGCACCCGATGATGGGCTGCATGAGCAGCTCGGGTCGCCATTTGGTTGCCGCCTCTTGGAACTGTTCCAGTGAGGGGGTGATTGTTAGTTGTCCTGCCATGATTATAGATGATTATTAGTGACTGGGTTAGGGAACGAGGTTGAACAGCTGCTTTGCGGAGTTCACCTTTCCGGCGAACTCGTCAAAGGGAGACTTGGCGGTCTGCTTAGCAACGTCGACCACCGTTTGCGAAGATTCAGCAGGGGCGGCCTTGAGAGCCGTGACCTGCTCGGCGAGTTCGGTGTTGCGCTTGTCGCGTTCAGCGAGCGCACGCTCAATGGCGATGGCTTGATCGGCAGTGAGCGTAACACCGTCCTCGCCCACGGCGAAGCCCTCGATGTTGAGGACTTCGCCCACGAGCGAAAGGGACTGGAGCATGGTTGCGGATGGTTTGAGAGTGTTGGAAGATGGTGTATTCATGTTATGACTAACTTCGATGTCGTCCTGTGGATTTGGAGCGGCTTCGGCTTTGGCGGGCTTGAAAAGCGAGGCGATTGAGGCAAGGAAACGAGCGAAGAGCGTTTCCTTGCTGTCGGTGGGCACATTGGGAATGGGCATTCCAGCCGCTGCCATGGCCGAAGCCACAGCGTCGGTGAGCACCGGCTTGGACTCTCCGAGGTCGGTCACCTCATCGACAAATCCCCATTCCTTCGCCTCTTTCGCAGTGAGCCAGCCGCCCTCTCGCATGAGGTCGAGCAGGTCGGCTTGAGGCTTGCTGCACTTAGCGGAATACATCGATGCAACATTGTTGTCGAGTTTGTTCAGATCACGGATTGCCGCCTCGCAGTTGTCACGGACAGTTGCGAGCTGGTCGGCATTCAGGCTTCCCCATTCGAAGAACTCGGTGCTGCACTTGTGCACCAGATACATCGCCGAAGCGTCGATGGAGATGTGCTTGGCACCGAGCGAAGCGATGGTGGCTGCGCTGGCGTTCATTCCCACGAAGTGGACAGTGACATCGCCGTGGTTTTTGAAAGCACTGGCGATGGAGAGGGCTGTTGCGAGTGAGCCGCCGAGGCTGTCAATCAGCACGTGGACCGGCTTGTCCTTGCGTTTGGCAAGCACGTAGTCCACATAGTCGCGGTCGAAGTCGTAACCGCCGACGTAGCCTTTGAGGTGAAGATTATATTCGGTCTGTGGCATAGTAAATCAATTTATTATGCCACAAAGGTATCACCTTATAAAAAGGTGCTAAAAGACGGTTTATCGGCTGTTTATGCCAGAGGAATCAATGCTTTTTGGGCTGTGAAAGTGATTTCATGGGTCAAAACGGAAGGCTCGTTGTTCGGGGTGCCCGTCGTCTTGGTGATTTTGATAACAGGATGAGGCGGCTCGTTCAGCCCGATCAGGAACGAACGTCGGTTGACATCTTTCACGATGAAGGCAATCGGAATATTAGTTGGCACAGCAGAGAGAGCGGCAAAGCGCAGCGTTACCGTCTCCTTGCGACCGTTTTTATCGTATTGAGAAGTCATTTCGCAAGTTGCCACACCTTTAAATAATAAAGGAGTGGCATCAGCGAATACCTGCACAGGGATTGAAGCAAGACATTTCAAATCGCTGTGACGTTGAACACGATTACACGGGACATAAGAGATTGCCATAATTCCTGGCAGGGAGTTGCAGTAATTCATATTGTATGATTTATGGTGTCAGACAAATCGTAAAAAACTCAAAAGTCGCAAAAAACGCTTTTGTCGCATTGCGGACAAAAACGCTCGCGAAGTCGTAATCATTTTGGCGCATTTTTTTTGCGATATAGTTCCCTTTTTCTTTGGTATCTTTTGGAGATGGCACACCAGTTCGTCTCGTCGAACTCTATGCCGTGGCTCTCCATCCATGCCTCGATAAGCTCTTTGAGCATCTTCGCCTTCGGATGCACCAGATGCAGGTCGTTCCACAGCTGCACATCGAAACGGCTGCGTAAGCACTTGTGCAAGCAGTGCACCGCTTTTGGCGGTAAGTAGTTGTAGGTGCGAGGATCCTTGTGCTTGAATGTGGGGATGGCGATGACAAGGTTCGCGTCCTCACGTCTCTCATCCGGCATGTCCTCTGGCTGCTTGTCGAGGAACAGTTGCAGGATGTCCGACTCCACCGAGCCGCGTGGCAGCTCCACGGGCGAGGTCCCGCCCATCTCGTGTATAAACCATTGAGCGAGATAGGGTTCAAATTTGAAGTATAGTAAAAATTGACTCATATATGTTTCAAATATGCCGCAAAGTTACCCAATTATCTCTATACCAACAACTTGCGTTCAAATCTTGAACAAGAAAGATGTGGAAACCAGAGCGGTCAGTTCAATTATTGGTGCCAAATCATGGTTCCTATTTCCTAAAAAGCCTTATCTTTGCCACCTGAAACCGCTGAATATGTATTGCAGATACGTAAAACCAAGAATGTTTAAGGACTTGTTTGAGGTTGGCAAAGAGTACATTGTCATGTATGACGTTACCTCTCATAATCAAAAGCTGACCGTCTCTCGTGGCGAGGGTGCGGAGCCAAAATATGTGACCATGACATTTGCCGAGTTCCACACTTCCTTCGAAGCCTTTGACAAACGTACCGGCAAAACATTTTTCTTGATGCCACCAGTGAAGCCGTCTTCCTCTTACACGCCAAAAAGTTCCGAGGTGTTTCCTGCTCCCTATATGGATGGCGGTTGTGGTGACGGTGGCAGTTGCTGACGTTCCGCCACAAAAAAAGAGAACCGCACAGGGCGGCTCTCCTTGTCGGTGCGGTGCGCTACGGCTTAGTAACAGCGGAAAACGTGACCGCTATCGAAGTGGAAATCACACATGAACAAATCTCGTGCGTACTTGCTCCAATCGAAGTAATAACGCAGATTTTCGGGGACATCGTGCAACATATCGCACTCCTCTGCAATATGCTCGGCAAAATCTTCCTCGCTTTTCCACTCGCCCATATAAGCCTCACGGAAATCATCAAAAATGCGCTCATCATCACTGCTGGAAAAGCCTCGATAACTGATATATGCCTCGAAAGCCTCTTTGTCATCATCGGAAAGCTCGCTATAAGCCTTGATTAAATCAAACTCACGCTCGCTCATAAATCCCTCAGTGTAAAATTCACGGGGAAAGGACTCATAATCTTGCGCCATAAGTTCGGGCGACTTCTCATCACGATGAAGATAGCGACACACGGCAATAAACTCGTCATAATCAGCGAATTTAGTAAGGTCAAGCCAACAGCCGAAAAGGGCTTTTTCACAGCCATAGACGCAATTATATTTTGCGTAAGTGCCAACATACACGGCAGGATTGCCAGTGCTGAAATCCGCCTTGTAATCGTCAAGGTCATAGACCTCAACATCATTGAGATTGGGGGAGCTAGAGCAGAAGCCCTTTACTTGCTCTTGTGCTTGGGTGCTGTCAGCACCGCTTGCAGGATTGGAAATGAATGAATTGTAACTCATAATTGTGAAAATTTTAGAGATTAAACATTATTGATCTTGTCATCGCTTTCGCTTTGCCTTTACACTGCCTGCAAAGTGTGACTACCCACACTGAAAGCAAGTATTGACCGCAAATTACTACCTGCAAGGTTGGAGAATTTTCGAGGCAACCCGACCTGGTACTTGCGTGTGAGGGAGGCACATTAACTTTGCAGCGTAAAGGCAAGCAAGCGATGATTGAGGTCAACGACCCAAGACCAAGATGTTTAATCAATTTTCGCAGAGTGGCAATTCATGCCCTGCTGGCGGTTGCGATTAGACTTCACCCAGAGCCAAGAGCGCAAACAATGAATGAGTGAAACGAATACCTATCTCCTCAATGTCACATTGAGGTTTTCAAAAAAATGGTTTTCAAATTAGGACACACTCAGTAGCCCAAACATCCTCTACAAGTTCTACAAAATTTTCAAACAACTGAATATAAAGCAATTAAAACACAAGGTTTGTTTTTAGGATTGTAGATACTGACGGGATTTGTAGAAAATCCCAGTTTCCGATATTTGCCTTAAAGGAATCTTGTAGAAGATTGTAAAATTTTGTGTCCGTTTTTTTAAGGTGTAATTCTCTATTAAACAATAATGTAAATATTGTAGAGAATGTAGAAAGGTTAGACCATCTGAAAAAATTGGAATTTCTTTTCCGAATCAAACAAGCCCCAAATAGAGCCGACTACTTTCCCAAGCCGTCGGCTCCGCGCTATAATTCAGAGTTTACGGCTCTGAACTCGGGTATGTGTCATTCCAGCTCATCGATGCACAATGCGAAAGTATCGGCGAGCAGGTCGTAGTCGAAAACAAGTGCCTGGTCAACGACCGAGACCTTGTTGTATTTCTTGTGGCCGTTGCCAAGATCCACCTCTTTCGTCTGTTCTACGCCATTGATAATGTTCTTGAATCTCACCGACTGCTTGCGTCCAATGTAAGCGTCGCTGTTTTCAAGATAGTAGAGCAGGGAGTTTGGTGGTATCAACGATTCGTTTACCTGTCGTCCGTGCATTTTGTAAAGTTGGAAAATGCGGTTATGACGTAGGTAAAGAATCCGTTTCGGCTGTGGGTATTCAATCTCATACTGGTGGTTCGAGCATTTGATTTTCACCTCATGCTCAATGCGGAAGTCGCCGCCGAACCAAATTTTGCCGTCTTGTTTCAGGAAGCCAACGATGTTCCAGAAGTTTGAAACCTCGTTGTTCATCACATTTTCACTGTCCTGTCTGACGATACCTTTGAGGCAGATTTCGAGCATTTCGTCGTAGTCGAATGGGAGAGTGAAGAATCCTTTGAGCGTGTTGAGAGCCGCCAATGGAATGACCCAATTCCTAATGATTCTGTCTTCGATGTTGAATTGGTCCAGGCGGTCAACGAGTTGCGAGAAGCTTTCATCGTAACACTTGCGGAACTCGGATTCAAAGAACGCCCTGTGCTTCAAAATCTCGAATACGAGATGTGAGCAGCCGAGTTTGCGGTAAGTGGTGAGGTCGGCAAACTTCCGTTTGGCTTCCTGCGAGAACTGGCTTTTGGAATATGACAAGAAGATGAAGCGAGAGAACAGTGCGATGTCGGCAGTCGCCATCTCCTGGCCGCTGACGATGACTCCGCACGAAACACGTGTCACTTCGCGTTTCTTGTCTCGATCCATATTCATTCTGTTGCGCCCAGTTCCGTCCCACAGTCCTTTCAGGAACTCTCGTTTCTGCTCGTCGATGTTGTTACGGAACTCGTCGAGATGAACGAGCGCATTAGCGCACTGCGCCACAGCGTCAGCCAGCGCAGGGAGTGTCGAGTTGCTGATGTTAGGCGGCACGTTGTCGCGAATGAAGAAAGCCATGAGCGAGTGCCCCAGTTCGGACTTGCCAGATCCTTTTGGCCCGAAAAGATTGAGGATGGGGAAACTCTTGGTGTATGATACCACCACATCACGAAACAAAGTGGCAAAAAGGAAGCACAATCCCACTTTGGCGTTGTCGCCAAACACATCGACTAACTTCTTGGAATAGTCGAAAAGCGAGATTGTGCTCGTCGGCAGGTGTATGAACTGCCTTTCAAACTGGAAAAACTGCGTGTCATCTTTGTAGATTGACGAGAATGCCGGCAAATAGAAGTTGCCCATTCCGTCAATTTTGACAATGCCAAGGTCATCCACTGGATGCCATTCGGTATCAAAGATGCCGTTGCCAAATGCGAAAAAACCTTGGCGTTGCCAACCCAGTTGTACGATTTCCACCGCCGAGTCGGTGAAAGAGTAGAGATGCTGTTTGAGCCGCTGCAGCTGTTTGTCCGATGCGTTCCAGATAAAGTTTCCCATGCTCTCGACACGTTGTCTGAACTTTGAAAGCGAGACAAGATCCTCTTGTTTAAGTTCGATGGTTTCCTCAACGCCATCCTCGTTGATTAGAAGGTAAATACGTTTCGCCATAATAGTATCTTTAATGTGAAAGAGCGGTTTCATGATGAAGTTAGACCACTGCTGGCGTTTGCCGTCTTCTCCCACTGAGAAGTAGCAGTTGTGTTGTATATGGAAGCCGAACCGCTCGTAGACCTCTGCTTCCTCATTGTTCTTTTCTTTCAGCCGTGCTTCTTCCAGCCGTTTTTTAGCGGCACGGATTGCATTCTTCCACATAACCCTGCCTGGCAGTGTCTTGACGAGCAGGTCGATGTACATTGACTGCTTCAACTCATCGTCAATCTTTGCGATGAGGTCGGCGATAGTCATGACCGCTTGGGTCTTTTGCTCCTGCGTGGCGTTATCCACGATGAGCTTGTTGGCATACCAGACCACAAAATCTTCTTCCTCGATATTGTTGAGAATGTGCCACGACTTGCAGAAAGAGTCGGGGTCATTCTTGTTGTGGTCTTTGCCAATCGGAATCTCCTTGATGGTGATGTTGAACCCAAGCGACAATGCCAGCAGGGCGTTCTTGATCACCGCCTTAATGCCAGTGCCGTAAGGCTCACCCGGCTTTGCTGGGTCAGCATCAGGCAGGAAGCAGAGGTTTTCCGAGTACCGCTTGATTTGCGAGAGCTGCTTCTCAGTCCATGCCGAGCCAAGCGATGCGATGGTATTATTGGCACCTATCAGGTGGAGCCTCAGCACGTCGGGCGCACCCTCGACGAGATAGAACTTGTTCTCTCTCGTGGCCGCCCGCAGTGCAATGTTAATCCCGAAGATGGAGTTTTCCTTGCTGTAAATCAGCGAGGAAACAGAGTTGAGATATTTTGGAACGTCCTCACTGTCTGATGTCGTTCTCGCCGTATAGCCGATGATACGCCCCATACGGTCACGGATGGGTATCATGATACGCTGGCGGAAGAACGAGTAGAGTTTGCCGTTTCGCTCTGACTTGCGCAACACGCCCAACTCCATCAGCACCTCGTTGGAGATGCAGTTCTTTTGGGCGTACTCGACCAAAAGCGAGCCGTTAAGGGGAGCGTAGCCGATGCCGTATTCCTTGATGAAGTCGGCAGACCAACGGCGAGTGGCATAGCCAAGAGCAAACCTGTTGTCAGTATCACCGCTGTTCAACTGAGCCACGAAGAAAGGTTGGATAGCCTGGTATGCTATAAGCATGGCTTCCTTTTTCTTCGCATTGGTGGCTTGCTCGGCAGTTTGCTCCTTTTTGTCCTCGTACTCCAGTGTGTAGCCATACCTCTTTGCCAGTTCCTTGACCGCTTCGGGAAAGGTGAGGTTAAGCATCTTCATGAGGAACTTGATAGCGTCACCCCCTTCTTGGCACGCCCCGAAGCAATGCCACGTATTCCTTGTGGGATTGACTATAAAAGAAGGGGTGCGCTCGTTGTGGAAGGGACAGCACGCTTGCCAGTTGCTGCCTTTCCGCTTCAAGTCGACATAACTGCTCACCACGTCGACAATATCGACACGGTTGAGCAAGTTCTCTATGGAACGCTCCTCAATCATCGAAGGTCAAGTCATACTCCGGCAACCTTTGTTTGCCGTTATAGCACAAACCGTCGTGGTGCCAGGAGACAAAGCGGCAAATGGGTTCATTGCCTCTCATACCGACCCGCACAGTACCTGTCGCATGGTCTAGGACATTCTTGCCTGGTACATAGTACACGGCATACAATTGGATTCTTTCGTCTCTGCTCACAGCATCTTCCCATTCCTTTATGCGGTGATGGTCGTCAAACAAACTGCTCATATCACTACTGCTGGGTTAGTTTCCAAATAACCGTTGATAATCTCGAAGATGGCTTTGCGCTCCAGTTTGGAGAAGTTGCCGTGGTTGAGTTTATAGTAGAACGTACCATAAGACCAGCCACAGGCATTGCTGACCTTGACTCTGAATTTTGACCGCCTCTTTTTGGGAAGCTCAAAATAAAATTTCGAAATATTGACCATTTTTGCTGAAAATATTTTGTCAGTTCAAATTTTAGTTGTAATTTTGCGCAAAGGTAATAAAACTTTTTCAAATGATATGGCATATATACCATATTATTTTGAAATAAATTTAACGCTATAATTCGGAGACAATGTATAACGGCAAAGCAATCAAAGAGTTGCTAGAGAAGCGTGGCCTACAAAATCAAGCGCTACTCACGGCACTAGGATTGAATCCCAAGCAGAACTCAATCCAAAGTTTGATAACTGGCAACCCCACTGCGAAGCGTCTGGAACAAATTGCAGATTTCTTCAGTGTGACTATTGACACCTTCTTTATAAGAGAGGGTGGCGTAGAGCTGTCGTCTACTGACAGCAAGAACGGACTGAAAAGTGCGAGTGCCTATGTCCTCCAGCAAGAGGTCAAGGCACGCGATGAAGTGATTAAATTCAAGGATCAGATGTTGCGAGAGAAAGACGAGCGCATCAAGTTACTTGAAGAACTCTTGGCGGTATACCGCAAGCCCATCACGGGAGCTAACTAAAGGATTATTAACAACTTAGTGTCGTGAAAATGCGCTATTAACTCGGACACTATTCGGACACTAGGTAGGCAATTTTTCGGGAAAATCAAATTTGTAAGTCGCTGATAATCAGGCGTAGGCATTTGTAGAAATAGGCGGAATGAATCTTGTCCTCTCCGCATAAAGTGAAAGAAACGGTCTCGACGATAGTTGAGGCCGTTTTGTTGTTATCACCCCCACAGCAAGCTCGCTTGTTGTGGGGGTGATAACAACAAAACGAATGCACCGCCAAGGTGCTGTTTCTTTCACATTATGCAGCGGCCCCGCGGGAGCGCACCAAGATGCACGAAACGAATGTGAGTGAATCTTGTCCTCTCCGCCACACCAAGGGCAACAAGTTGCACAGCAACGAGTTGCCCTTGATTGGTTTAAACCCCATAGACGCACCATAGACGACTCCCGGCAAATTCCATAGATACATATTGTGTGTGGGAGGGTTGTTGTTGCTTGCCTTGCACAGTTTTAGCGGCCGGTGTAGTCGGCCCAGCCGTCGATGTATCCATCGTCGTAGCCCTCGGTGTAACCTCCCAGATAGTCGCAGCGGGCCTTGCCGCGCAGTCTTGTGCTCGGATTGAAGTCGTCCTCATAGGCTCCCCCGTAGACACCGTCGTAGTAGCCATCGTAGTAGCCATCGTCGTAGCCCATCTCGTAGTACATGCTCATGCGATATTTTTTCTTCTTTGATGTTTTCTTCTTCTTGCGGTTGTTTACTTTCTTGTGTTTTTTCTTCTTGCCTTTGCTTGTTGTCGACGATGCAAGAGTGATGGCAGCCCCTGTCGTTACCAGGCCGGCAATCGGTGTGAGTGTTTCGGCTTCCTCTCGATTGCTAATATATCAACTGACGCTGAAATATTCAAGAAAAAAAGCAACGCAAGACCTTTCTGTTACAGGATTAGAACGTTGCCGGCCCGCCTCCTGCCCCGAGGGGCTATCCACAGCGAGTTCTTTGTGTCTTACTTACTCTTCAAGAAGATCGGCAATTTCACGGGCCTCACCGCGGCTGAAGCCGCGAGCGACAATCACATTGCCGCCTTTCGACTCGATGATAATGTCGGCAAACAGCAGGTGCTGCCGCACCGACACGCTACCCACCGAGCTCAACCTGATTTTCGTCTCCTTGTAACCAATCACGCGCGACTTGCGGTAAATCACAAACTCGTCGGTGATAATCAACTTGTCGGGGAACACCGCATTTCCGTCGCCCGACACCCGACTTGCCGTAAACTCGTATGCCATAATTCAAATATTTTAATTGTAAGCACAGCGATGCATAATTGCCTCGAAATTACTAATCGTCAATTGCTCTTTTAATTCATCAATTTGCCGTTTGATATACTGGATTGTTGACAATCCAACCGTAAATATATAACATTTTTCTTAATTCGCAAGGCTTTTTTGTTATGTTTTTTCAGAAAGTGGTGATTTTGCAGTGGATTTCACATTCCGCTCATCAATAATTTATACTTTTGTGGCATAAAATGAAATCATTATGACGAGAGATGAATTACTGCATGGCGGAGCAAGAGAATATTTGGGAGTCGTACAAGGTCATCATTCAGCGGTTACGTTTGTATGTTGATAATCCGTTTGTGGCACGGGAAGGCGGATTTGCCGATGAGGACAACTCGCAACTCTTGTCCTCTCTCCGCCACACCAAGGGCAACAAGTTGCACAGCAACGGGTTGCCCTTGATTGGTTTAAACCCCGTAGACGCACCATAGACAACTCCCGGCAATTTCCATAGATACATATTGTGTGTGGGAGGGTTGATGTTGCTTGCCTTGCACAGTTTTAGCGGCCGGTGTAGTCGGCCCTGCCGTCGATGAATCCATCGTCGTAGCCCTCGGTGTAACCTTCCAGATAGTCGCAGCGGGCCTTGCCGCGCAGTCTTGTGCTCGGATAGAAGTCGTCCTCATAGGCACCCCCGTCGACACCGTCGTTGTAGCCATCGTCGTAGCCATCGTCGTAGCCCATCTCGTAGTACCTGCTCGCACGATATTTTTTCTTCTTTGATGTTTTCTTCTTCTTGCGGTTGTTTCCTTTCTTGTGTTTTTTCTTCTTGCCTTTGCTTGTTGTCGACGATGCAAGAGTGATGTCAGCCCCTGTCGTTACCAGGCCGGCAATCGGTGTGAGTGCTTCGGCGTTGAGGGCTGCAACAAGGCTGATAGCGATGATGGTGAGCAAGTGTCTCATGTGGCTGAGGTTTTTGTCTTGATTGGTTTTGGTTTTGTTTTTGGTCAGTTGCAACGGGCGGGCTCAACTGTCAAGTGCAAATTTAGGCAATATAATGGGAGGACACAACCATTGGGTGCTGTTTTCTTCTGGCATTGAAATCTTTTTTCTTTAGGCGTTCTCTCAGAGCCGGGCAGGGGTTGCAATGCCTTTGCCTTTATGAGTGGAAGCGTGGGTGTGTGCCGCCCGGTGCAGGCGGGGCGGGGGTTGCCTGGGTGAGGAAGATTGTCTAACTTTGCAGCGCCAATGAGAGCTGGCAAGGCCATGGCATCGGCCTGAACCGCATAGTGCTGACGATGCCTGCAATCTATAAAAAAGGATATAAAATACAAGTATTATGTTGAAGTCATTGCTCTTTATAGGGGGCGGCAGCTTTGTGGGCGGTTGTTGCCGCTACTTGCTGTCGCAGCTGGTGGGCACGAGGTGTGTGCACGCGTTTCCCACTTCCACGTTTGTAGTCAATGTGTTGGGGTGCTTTTTTATCGGCCTGCTTTTCGGCTTGCTCGAGAAGTATCATCATGTCGACGGCAGGCTTGGGCTGTTTCTGCTGGTGGGCTTTTGCGGCGGCTTCACCACCTTTTCCACCTTTATTCAAGACAACTACAAGCTCATCGCCAGCCAGCAGCTGCTCATGCCGGCCCTCTACACGGGGTTGAGCGTTGTGGTGGGCTATGTGGCGCTCTACATAGGGCTTGTGCTGGCGCGCTGACACGTGGCCGGCCGCGCAGCAATTTGTAATAGAAAAAGTGGCATATTGTTGCCAGAATCACTAAATTTGCAGCAGTATAAATAATTTAAGTCATCTATATTCACAAGCAACAATCATGGAAGAAAAAATATCTACTCGGCAGGGCGCTTCCAGCTGCCGCCGTAAGGGCGGCAGTGGCAAGAAGACGCTTGCTGCTGTTGTGGCCGTGCTGGTGGTTGTGGCAGCCGTTGCCCTCTATCCTTATTTCTTGGCCGGAGCCCCCGAGGGCGGCACCATCTATGTGCGCCCGGGTACCAGCCTCGAGGCTTTGCACGACTCCATAGCCCGGCACATAGGCGAGCCCTATGCCGGCCGTGTCGTGAAGTTGCTGTCGTGGAGCAAGGCACGCATTGCCGAGCGCCACGGCGCCTTTGTCGTGACCAAGGGCGAGTCGGCAGCCCGCCTGGCCCGCCAGCTGCACGGCGGCGCCTCGAGCAGCATCAGGTTTACGTTCAACAACCTGCGCACCAAGGAAGAGTGGATCGAGAAGGCCGGCAGCCTCTACGAGTGTGGCCCCGAGGCCTTCAGGCGTGCACTCAACGACCCCAAGCTGTGTGCCAAGTATGGCAAGACGCCCGACAACATCATCAACATTCTCATCCCCGACACCTACGACTTCTACTGGGACGTGACGCCCGAGAAGATGCTCAACCGCATGTATGACTACTACAACAACTTCTGGAACAGCGACCGCAAGGCCAAGGCGCAGAAGCTGGGGCTCACGCCCGACCAGGTCGAGATCATCGCCTCGATTACCGAGGAGGAGACTGTGAAGCCCGACGAGCGCGGCAAGGTGGGACGGCTCTACATCAACCGCTTCAAGGCAGGCATGCGCCTGCAGGCCGACCCCACGGTGAAGTATGCCATAGGCGACTTCTCGATCAAGCGCCTCACCGATGCCATGCTCATGACCAAGTCGCCCTACAACACCTACCGCGTCAACGGCTTGCCGCCAGGTCCCATCAGGCTGCCCGAGAAGAGCACCATCGATGCCATACTCAACAGCAAGCCTCACAGCTACCTGTACATGTGTGCACGGCCCGACTTCTCGGGCTATCACGACTTCACCAGCAACTACCAGGAGCACCTGTCCTATGCCCACAAGTACCAGCAGGAGCTCAACAGGCGCAACATCAAGTGATGCCCTGTTGCGGCATGTAGCCTGTTTTTAGGAAAGAAACAAAAAAACTGCGGCACGCGCCCTTCTCCCAGTGGAGGCTGAGCTGTGCCTACATTAAGCATTGTTATCTACTCATGAAGAAATTCAAAACACTACTATTGCCTGCCCTGGCCGTGCTTGCGGCTGCCGGGCTCGGTGCCTGCCAGCCGTCGGGCAGCAAGGCGGGCGAGGAACAGTCGGCGGCTGTGCAGCCCGTCGAGTCGGCCGCCGAACAGTCGGGAGCCGCCGCCGAGGCCTCAATCAAAGAAGATGCATCGGTCGTGACCGATGACCACCGCAGTGCCACGGCAGCACCCGTGAGCGACTACACGGGCGACGATGTGAAGCGCGACGTGGCCCTGTTCTATGCCAAGAGTCTCGAGGCCGTGAAAAAGTGCAAGACCCGCGACGAGGCTGCCGCTGCCGGCGAGCATCTCTACGAGCAGGTGCGCAAGGCCTACGACGATCCCAAGGCCTTCCAGGCCTTTGTCGACGAGATGGAGTCGGTCGAAAATGTGGAGAAGGCCAAGCAGATCGTGCGCTTGCAGCAGCGGCTGCCCGAGAAGTGATATTTTGTTGCTCCTGGGGGGCTTTTTGCGCCAGTTGTCTTGCTTTTTTGCGCTTTAGCTGAAATATACACGGCATAGTGACGCATTTATTCAATTTTTATTTGTACCTTTACCATGTCGCATGGCGGGCTCGCTGTGCCGTGGGCCCAGCTTGTGCATGGCCATGGCTGCGGGTGTGGTGCGGTGAAACAAATAAAAAAGATGTTTTTTCCAATATGAGATTCCGATTATTCTTGCTTGTGAGTGCTGTGGCATTGCTGGCCGCGGGGCTTGTCTCGTGCGACAAGACCTTCATGCGCGACGGCGTTAACTATGAGCTCAACAACGAAGGCGCGACGGTGGTCCAGTCCAAGTTGAAACAATATGTGGGCAAAGTGAAGATCCCCGACTCGGTGCTCTACAAGGGCAAGAAATATGCCGTCAATGCCATTGGGGACGATGCCTTCAAAAATTGCAAAATGCTCATTTCGCTCACCATACCCAGCACGGTCAAGACGATAGGCGCTGGCGCGTTCCAGGACTGCAAGGGCCTCAAGGCCATACATTGCCAGAATGCCACGCCCTTGCTCATCGATGCCTCCACGTTCAAGGGCATCTACTACGAGCAAGTCACGCTCTATGTGCCCCTGGCGTCCTCGCCGAGCTACAGCAACGACCCCGAGTGGGGAAAATTCAACATCAGCGAGGAGGGCGAGACTGTGGTCAAGACCCCGATGGGCATGAGACCCGCCGAGGAACTTCCAGGCAAGGGCACTCACTCGTTTTAAGCATAAGCAGCAGCAGAAAAAATCATGATCGACAGCAATCTGTTCAATTCCCACGAGAAGGCGGTGGTGGTGAGCCTGCTCATCGAGATGGCCAATGTCGACGACAATGTGGCCTTTGAGGAGCTTGTGACCACCAACAACATCTTTGCCCGCCTGGGCATCGACCGCGACACCTTTGAAACGGGGCGGGCGCTCGACACAAAATATGCCATCGAGGCGGTGAAGGCGATGACCGACGAGCAGAAGATTGTGCTTGGCAAGCTGCTCGTTGAGGTGATCGATGCCGACGACAAGGTGACTCATGCCGAGCTGGCCTTGCTCAATCACATATGCCGCCAGAGCGGCATCGATGTGATTCTGAACAAAAAAGAGGAAAAATCGCCAACAGAAAAGCGTGAAAAAACGAGGGAATGATGAGCCCTTATTGCTCGACTTTTATTATTTTTGCATATCAATTATAACAGTTTAGTTTAGTCATGGCAGCAATCAAAACAATTGGCATTCTCACCTCGGGCGGCGATGCTCCTGGCATGAATGCAGCAATACGCGCGGTGACCCGTTCGGCCATCTTCAGCGGTTTCAAGGTTAAAGGCATCTATCGTGGTTACAAGGGGCTCATCGATGATGAGATCGTTGATTTCCACACCCAGAACGTGTCGAATATCATACAACAGGGTGGCACAATCCTGAAGACTGCCCGCAGCAAGGAGTTTCCCACGCCCGAGGGGCACCAGCAGGCCTACGACAACATGAAGAAAGAGGGCATCGATGCCCTTGTGGTCATAGGCGGCGACGGCTCGCTCACGGGAGCCCGCCAGTTTGCCAGCGAGTATGATGTACCTATCATAGGCCTTCCCGGCACTATCGACAACGACCTCTACGGCACCGACCACACTATAGGCTACGACACGGCGCTCAACACCATCATGTGGTGTGTCGACCGCATTCGCGACACGGCCACCAGCCACGAGCGCCTGTTCTTTATCGAGGTGATGGGCCGCAACGCAGGCTTCCTGGCGCTCAACGGCGCCATTGCCAGCGGCGCCGAGGCTGCCATCATTCCCGAGATTTCGACCGAGGTCGACCAGCTGGCCGAACTCATACAGAACGGCTTCCGCAAGACCAAGAACTCGTCGATCGTGCTGGTGGCCGAGAGTCCCATCACGGGCGGCGCCATGGGTCTGGCCGAGCGTGTGCGCAAGGAGTATCCGCAATACGACGTGCGTGTCACCATTCTGGGTCACCTGCAGCGTGGCGGCAGCCCCACAGCACAAGACCGCATCCTGGCCTCGCGCATGGGGTCGGCGGCCATCGATGCCCTGCTCGAGGGCCAGCGCAACGTGATGATAGGCGATGCCAACGACGAGATCGTGTATGTGCCCTTCAGCAAGGCTATCAAAAACGACAAGCCCATCGACCGCGACCTGCTCAACATTTTGCGCCGCCTGTCGATATAGCCAGTGGCAATAGTTAAAAAATGACTGCAACAATGGATTTTACTTTCAACGAGAAACAAGCCGTCGTGTCGGTAGTGATGGCGATGGCTCAGGCCGACGGAGTGATCGACCGCAACGAGCTGGCCTATTTTGAGCAGCTCGAAGACTACTTGCAGCTCAGTGTGGCTCAGTTGCACGACGTGATTGCCACCATCGACGACGACTACTCGCTGCTGGGGCTCGTCACCATCTCCAAGATGACGGCGGCCAAGAAGGCCGACGTGAAGCAGATGCTGCTGCACATGATGACCAGCGACAGCGACCTGCACCCCAAGGAGCTGGCCCTGTTCAACTTCATAGGGCGCGTCACCGGGCTCGATGCCGCTGCCGACTCGCTCAAGGGCGGGCACAATAGCAAGCTCGACTACGACCCTGCCCGCGTGCTCGAGGGCGACAAGCAAAAGGCGCTCACGAGCGCCGAGAAGAAGCTACTGGGCTCGGGAACGAAGAAAGCGTGATTTCTCTCTTTGATAGAGATTTGCTATAAATGCATGCAACAGGCCGCGGCACACTGTCTTGAAGATGTGCCGCGGCCTGTGTGTGTTGTTGTGGCACGTTGGGTGCCGTGTGCGCCATAGAGAGACTTGGGGCCTCAGCGCCCTATGCAGTGGTACTCAAAGCCCATGGCCTCAAGCTCGCGGGCGTCGTAGATGTTGCGCCCGTCGATCACCAGCGGGTTGTGCATGAGCTGCTTCACCTTGTCCCAGGCCGGGATGTGGAACTGGCGCCACTCGGTGTGCAGGATCAGGGCATCGGCGCCTTTCACAGCGTCGTACATGTCCTCGCCGCAGTATATGTCGTTCCAGCGCAACTTGGCAATGTTCATCGTCACCGGGTCGTAGACGCGTATGTTGCAGCCAGCCTTGGTGAGCTCGTTGAGCGTCACGATGGCCGGGCCCTCGCTCATGTCGTCGGTTTCGGGCTTGAACGAGAGGCCCCACAGGGCCACGGTCTTGCCCTCGAGCTCGCCGTTGAAGCACTTCGACAGCTTTTCAAAGAGGATGCGCTTCTGGCAGTTGTTCACCTCGTCGACGGCCCGTAGCACGTCCATGCTGAAGTCGTTCACGTCGGCAATGTTTATCATGTCTTTGATGTCTTGCGAGAAGAGGGTGCCGCCGTAGCCGCAGCCCGGGTAGATGTATTTGGGCCCGATGCGGCTGTCGGTGCCCACGCCAGTGCGCACCACATTGGCATCGGCGCCCACGATCTCGCACAGGTTGGCAATCTCGTTCATGAGGCTGATGCGTGCTGCCAGCATCGATGTGGCGGCATATTTTATCATCTCGGCTGTGCGGGTGTCGGTGAAGATCACGCGGTTGTTGTGCAGCAATATGGGCCGGTAGAGCCTGGTGAGCACTTCGCGGGCCTTCTCGGTCTCGACGCCTATGATGATGCGGTCGGGGTGCATGAAGTTTTTGATGGCATTGCCCTCGGTCAGGAAGTCGGGGTTGGCAGCCACGTCAAATTGCACTTCGCCCTTGACGCCGCGTGCTTGCAATTCCTCGTCGATGATGTCTTTGAGCTGCTGCGAGGTGCCCACGGGCGCGGTGGTCTTGAGCACGAGCACCGAGTAGTTGTTCAAGTGGCGGGCAAAGGTGCGGGCAATGTCGATCACAGGCTTGAGGTTGGTGCTGCCGTCGCGGTCGAGCTTGGGGTCGATGGCGCAAAACACCACATCGGCATTGTCGAAGGCCCCCTCGTAGTCAGCTTGAAAGGTGAGGCGATTGGCGTTGACGTTGCGTGTGACCATGGCCTCGAGGCCTGGCTCATAGATGGGGATGTCGCCATACACGAGACGGTTGATTTTCTGGCCGTCGGGGTCGACGCATTTCACGTTCACGCCCAACTCGGCAAAGCAAGTCCCGGTCACAAGACCTGAATAACCTGTTCCAACTATTGTAATGTTCATGATTAAAAAACGTTTAGAGGGTTCACACTTGTTTTTCAATATAAGTATAGATTGTGCCCGCTCGCTTGGCTCAGGGGCATTCTCTATGGCAAATATACTATTTTTTCTTTTATCAGTACCAACCTTTGTGCTAAAATAACTATCTTTATCATCTAAAAACGAAATGAAACCCGAAATGAAGCATTTTTTAGCGATTGTTGCCCTTCTGCTTGCCTCGACGCCCCTGGCGGCTCAGCGCTATGTGACCGACTCGGTGCGGGTCAATGGCCATTACCGTGCCTTCACGCTTTATCTGCCAGCCGGCCTGCCCGCAGGTGCGCCGCTGGTGTGGTGCATGCACGGCTACCGCAAGACTGTGGCCAAGCCCTCCTATTTCGACCTCGACGCCGTGGCCGACCGCGAGAAGTTTGCCGTGTGCTATCCTGCCGGCATCTACGACAGCAGCGGCCACTATGGCTTCAATGTGCACTATCCCAAGCAGGCCTCGCTCACCAACGATGAGGTGAGCGATCAGTGCAAGCTCGCCCGCTGGGTGCAGAAGCGCTACCGGCTGAGCACGGTCAACACCTTTGCCACGGGCATGAGCAACGGCGGCGACATGTGCTACTTGCTGGCCTACCGCGGGCAAGACGTGTTCAGCGCCCTGGCGCCCGTGTCGGGCATTACCATGGCATGGATCTACGAGGGCTACCAGGCGCCCAAGCCTGTGCCCATATACGAAATACACGGCACTGCCGACAAGACCAGCCGTTGGGACGGCGACATGACCAACAAGGGCGGCTGGGGCGCCTACTTGCCCTTGAAGCTCTCGATGGCCTACTGGATTGCGCGCAACCGCTGCACCGTGGTCGAGAAGCCCGACACGATTGCTGGCAAGAATCCTGCCAACGGCCACTATGTGGTGCGCCACCGCTTCACCGGCGGCACGGGCGGCTGCCAGGTGTGGGTCGACGAGGTGGTGGGAGCGACACACAGCTGGCACTCCCGCGACATGGACACCGGCGAGGCCATTTGGGCCTTTTTCAAGCAGTACTTGAAGTGACTGGGTATAAAAAACATGTACGGACGTTTCACAACGTCCGTACATTATTAACCTTAAAAATCTAATCCTATGAAAAAACTTGTTGCAAAGGTAACGGACTGCTTTGAATATTCCAAATGTATAACATGAAATATTGATAAATATGATTTTGAATTGTTAAAATACTGATGTTTTAGGTGTTATAGACCAGTTTGTTTCGCATTTGGAAATATATTCTTTTTTGTTCTTAGACCTTTTGCTTGATATTTTTTTTGATTGAGATGACAAAGTTTGAACTAAATATTTTGGGCTGCGGGTCGGCCACATCATCGCTCATGCACTTGCCCTCGTGCCAGGTGCTCAACGTGCGCGACAACCTGTATATGATCGACTGCGGCGAGGGCGCCCAACTCGAGATGCGGCGCATGAAATTGAAATTTTCGCGCTTGAACCACATCTTCATCAGCCACCTGCACGGCGACCACTGCTTCGGGCTGCCCGGGCTGCTGTCGACACTTGCCTTGCTGGGCAAGACGGGCTCGATTACCATCCACATTTTCCAGGACGGGGCTGTGCAGTTTCAAGGCTTGCTCAACTTTTTTTGCCGCAACATGCCCTATGAGCTCAAGTGGCACATCATCACGCCGCACAAGGCGGTCATCTACGAGGACGACGCTTTCACGGTCACGGCTTTCCCCCTGCGCCACCGCATTCCGGCTGTGGGGTTCCGTTTCGACGAGAAGCCCAAGCTGCGCCACATCGTTGCCGACCAGGTGAAACGCTACGGCGTGCCGCTCTATTTCATGAACAGCCTGCGCCAGGGGCGCGACTACGTGACCCCTGCCGGCGAGGTGATACCCAATGCCGCGCTCACTACCCCTGCCGACCCCTGCATCTCCTATGCCTATTGCAGCGACACGGCCTATAGCAAGCGTGTGGTGAATGCCGTGCGCGGCGTCGACTGGCTCTATCACGAGTCGACCTATGGCGACGACTGCGCCCGCCAGGCCAAGCAGCGCTTCCACAGCACGGCACGCGTTGCCGCCACTGTGGCTCAGGAAGCAGGCGTGCGGCACCTCATACTGGGCCACTACAGCAAGCGCTATACCGACGATACCGTGCTCTTGCAGCAGGCTCGCGAGGTGTTTCCCGCCACGATACTCTCGACCGAGGGCATGACCATCGACCTCAACCAGGTGTAGGGGGGAGGCTTGCCCCCTCTCTTGTGCTGCCTGCAGGCGCACAAAAAAGCGGCGCTGCTTTTCTTCCTGTCGGGAAGTGCAGCGCCGTTGCTCTATTTTTGTGTATTACGCTTGTGCGTCGCGATGGCGGCACAGAGGCCGTGGGGCTCAATAGCCAAATGAGATGGCTGTGAAAAAGCGCCCGTTGGTGAAGTTCTGGCTCAGTGTTACATAGCCGCGGCCGTCACCGCCCAGCCAGGTCACTTGAGGATAGCTGCCGCTCACCACCTGCACCGGCCTGCCATAGGCATCGCACAACGAGCGGTATAGCCGGTTGTAGCGATAGGGGTCGCTATAGGTGGTGTAGTAGCTGAATTGCGCATAGTTGAGCCCTGTTACAGGGTCGTAGTTGAGCATCACGCCCGGCCACCTGTAGCCGTAGAGGTCGACATCGTTGAGATAGATCACGTTGTTGTAGTAGCCGCCTATGTTGTAGCCGTTGTAGTACAGGAAGTTGAGCGATGCGTCATAGGCTGTACCGAAGTAGAGCCCTATGATGCCGTCGATGATGGGGCAACCCGAGAGTGGCGTGAACCCAACGGGTATCACGGGGCGACGATACCACCACATGCTGTGGTGCCAAGGCCGCGGAGCCGGACGCCAGGGCCGTGCCCATCCATGGGAATAGCGCACAAACATGTGGTCGCGCCTCCCGTCGCGCGGACGGTAACCGTGGTGATACCGGTAGCGGTCATAGTATCCGTGGCCGTGGTTGCCGTAGTTGTTGCCGGGGCGGTTGTGGTTGCCGTAGTTGTCGCCCGGACGCTTGCCGGGGCGGTTGTGGTCGCCGTAGTTGTCGCCCGGACGCTTGCCGGGGCGGTTGTGGTCGCCGTAGTTGTCGCCAGGCCGACCATTGGGGCGATTGTTGCTGTTGCCGAAATTGGGATAGCGGCTGCGCATGTCGCCGCCGTTGCTCCTGCCGGTGTTCACACCGTGGTCGATGCCGCTGTGCACCTCCCGGTTGCGGTCGCCCGCGTTGGTGTAGTTGCCAGGGCGGTTGTTGCTGTTGCCGAAGCTGGGATAGCGGCTGCGCATGTCGCCGCCGTTGCTCCTGCCGTTGCTCACACCGTGGTCGATGCTGCTGTGCACCTCCCGGTTGCGGTTGCCCGCGTTGGTGTAGTTGCCAGGGCGGTTGTTGCTGTTGCCGAAGCCGGGATAGCGGCTGCGCATGTCGCCGCCGTTGCTCCTGCCGTTGCTCACACCGTGGTCGATGCCGCTGTGCACCTCCCGGTTGCGGTTGCCCGCCACCGGAGTGTAGCCATTGCTCACCATGGGCCGTTGTTGCCTGCCTTCGCCGCCAGTGGTGATCGATGGCCTGCGGCCTGCATTGTTGCTTGCTGCCGGGCGTGATATGGAGGCGCGGTTGTCGGCGGCCGACTCGCGGCGGTCTTGGCCTCTCATGCCGCTCACGCGTTGCGGTTGTGCCCAGGCGGGCGTGGCTGTCAATAGTCCGCCCGCGAGCAATGCCATGCTGCATATCGAAGTAATGATCAATCGTTTCATATCGCTGGGTGTTTAAATGTTAATCGTATTGTTTAGTATCTCTCTCTCGTTTTTATGTTTGTTTCTTTGACCCTCAAAAAGGGGTTAAGTTTAATGCCACACTGTTCACATTTTGCCCAAAAGGCTTCTTGTGTCGACCAGTGGGGCGAAAAATGCCGATGAGTGTGCTACTCGGCGGGGACGTCGATCTTGAAGATGGAGAAGTTCACCTTGCCATAGGCGCGGTGCTGGAAGAAGTGGGGCAGGGCCGAGAAGTCGTAGGCCTTGCTGTGCTCGACGACGACGATGGTGCCTGGCTTGAGCATGTGCGACTCCAGGATGAGGCGGGGCACAAGGGCAAAGTTGGGCAAGTCGTAGGGTGGGTCGGCAAAGATGATGTCGTACTGCTGCCTGCACGTGGCCACATACTTGAATGCGTCGCCTTTCACCTGCAGCAGGTTGTGCTCGTGCAGCAAGGCCTTCACCTTGGCAATGAAGTTGTATTGCACGGTGGCTTTCTCCACGCTGGTCACGCTGGCACAGCCTCTTGAGAGAAACTCAAAGCTCATGGCGCCTGTGCCCGAAAACAGGTCGAGAGCGGTGAGCCCCTCAAAGTCGACCCAGTTGCCCAGCACGTTGAAGATGTTCTCCCGGGCCATGTCGGTCGTGGGCCGGGCCGTGATGTTGCCTGGCACCTGGAAGCGGCGGCGGCCATATTTTCCGGCAATTATTCGCATAGGGCAAGCAGTATTAATTTCAACGGCGCCTTCATGGCGTCTTGTCCTATCTTGAGGGCTTGTGCCGGGAAAATGGGCGGCATCACATAGCTCACATACTTGCGCAGTGTGGCTGTGGCGGCGCTGGTCAGGTCACGGTCGCCGGCGATGAGCAACTCGTCGCGCTGCTGGTCGAGCCCGAAGGTCTTCCAGGCGTGCAAGGCATAGTACACGGCATCGTCTGCGGCCTTGAGCGGGTAGCTGTTGGCCATCACGAGCTGTTTGTTGCGTGTGATGAGCATGTCGGCACAACCGTCGTGCAGGTTCAGGTGCAAGCAAGCGACCTCGCGATTGTCGTCCTGGCGGCGGTAGTGCTCGCACAGCGGGTAGAGGTGGTGCACCACCGGGGGCATGTTGAAGGTGCGCTGCAAGAAGCCTGTCACGCCCTGCGGCGTGTCGCAGGCAATGCCCACCTGGCACCGCGGCAGCCGGCAGAACACAAGGTCGCCCTCGCGGTTGGGAAAGGCGGCGTCGAGGGCGTCGAGGGCACAGGTCTCGTCGTCATAGGCAGGCGGAAGCACCACAAATTGCATCGAGTCGACAATCACCCGCACCTGCTTGTAGTCGTCGAGCAGCACGGGATTGTCGTAGACGGCATTCTCCAGAGCTTTCAAGTAGGAACCCGCACTCAGGTCGAGGGCAATGTCGCCTGCGATGAGCGAGTTGTCCTGATCCACGTCGTAGAACATGTAGCGCAACCTGCCTGGGCACAGCTCAAGCAGCAGTGTCCAGTACTCGGGATGCTCGATGTGGATGTCGCTGGTCGTGTTAGAGAGATTGCTCATTGTGTGTAGTTGCTCTGTTTTTACTATTGCAGGTGCAAATTTACTCATTTTTCACAGGAATGCAAGCAGAATGAGCTGGGCCAGAATGACCCTTACAAACATGCACAGGGGGTAGACCGTGGTATAGGCCACCGAGGCACGGTCGCTCTTGAGCGAGTCGAGGGCATAGTCGAGGGCCATGGGATTGGCCATGGCGCCGCACAGCATGCCGCATATGGTGCCAAAGTCGATCTTCATGAGTTTCAAGCCCATAATGCCCACAATGAGCACGGGGATGACCGTGAGCAGGAAGCCCGAGAGTATCCACGTGAGGCCCTCGGGGCGCATCACTGTGGCAAAGAAGTCGCGGCCCGAGTCGAGCCCCAGGCAGGCCAGGTACATCGAGAGCCCCAGCGAGCGCATCATCAAGTTGGCGCTCTGCGTGGTGTAGGTCACCATGTGCAACCGCGGCCCGTAGGCGCCCATCAAGATGCCTATGATGATGGGGCCGCCAGCCAGTCCCAGCCTCACCGGCGTGCCTATGCCAGGTATGGCTATGGGGATGAGCCCCACCAGCAGGCCTATGGTGAGGCCTATGAATATCGATATCAGGTTGGGCTCGTCGAGATCCTTCACGGCGTTGCCCAGTATCTTCTCCACGTTGGCAATCGAGGCCTCCTCGCCCACCACGGTGATGCGGTCGCCCAGCAGAATGTGAAGGTCGGGGGTGGCAAGCAGGCGCATGCCGTTGCGGAAGATGCGCGTCACGTTCACCCCGAAGTGGTTGCGCAGCTTGAGGTCGCCCAGCCGCTTGCCGTTCATGTTGGGCCTGGTCACAAGTATGCGGCGCGACACCAGCTTGCTGTCGATGGCGTTCCAGTCGATGTCGTCCTTGTTGAAGTCGGTCTTCTCTTGCTCGCCAAAGAGCACTTGCATCGTCGCGCTCGAGTCGTCGTTGGTGATCACCAGCAGGCGGTCGCCCTCGTTGAGCACCGTGTCGCTCGAGGGTATCGACACCTTGCCGCCGCGCCACAGCCGCGAGATGATGAATTGCGCACCCGAGATGCTGGCCAGCTCGCCCACCTTCTTGCCGAAGATGCCGGGGTTCTCAACATGATAGGCGGCAATATAGGTCTGGTCGTGCTGCTCCTGGCCGCTGGTCACGATGTCGCTCTTGTGCACCACGGTCTTGTGCATGAACAGTATGGCCAGTATCACACCCACCACGCCCAGCGGGTAGGTGAGGGCGCAGCCCAGGGCGGCGCCGCTCGTGGGCTGGTGCAGCTGGGCCAGCGTCTGCTGCGCGGCACCCAGGGCAGGCGTGTTGGTCGTGGCGCCGCACATGATGCCTATGGCGTCGGTGAGCTTCACATGAAACATCGCGGGCATGGCTATGGTGAACGCCGTGCCCAGCAGCACAACCAGCAGCGCCAGCATGGTGAGCGACACCCCGCTCTTGCGCAGCGAGCTGAAGAAGCCCGGACCCACTTGTACGCCCAGGGCGTAGACAAAGATCGCCAGCCCGAAGTCCTCGGCATAGAGCAGCACCTGCCCGTCGATCGACAAGCCCAGGTGACCCAGCAAGATGCCCGTGAAAAACACGAAGGTGACACCCAGCGAGATGCCCAGTATCTTCACCTTGCCCAGTGCCAGGCCGCAGGCGCATATCATCGAGAGGATGATCACAGCCTGCAGGGCAGAGTGTTGCGACAATATGTCGAGAATCCATTCCATGTTTTGTGCCCGCAAAGTTACTACTTTTTGCCCGATTTCCCAATTCCCCCGGTTAATCTATAGTGATTGTGCGGCACAGGCGCTGCCCTGAAACAAGGAGAGGAGGCACAGTTATATGCGCCTCCTCTTCTCCTTAATAGTGCAAGCAAGAATTACTTGATTACCTTTTTCTTGTTGTTGATCAGGTAGATGCCTGGGTCAAGCCCGTCGAGATTGCTGGCATTGAGCCTCACTGCGCGCCCGTCGATGGTGTAGACGTCATAGGGGGCGCCGTCGTGGTTGGCCTCAACATCTACAACGCTGGTTGTGACAACTGTCACCTCGTTGGAGTAGGGCGACTCGCTGCCGTCGGCGTAGACGGCTGTGACTTTGTAGGTGTGGGCCTTGTCGCTGCCATTGGCATCGTCCCAGGTAGTAACTGTGCCGGTATGGGCCACAATCTTGCCGTCGCGATAGATGTTGAGAAAGGGTTGTTGGTTCATTGCTCGGCTGTGCGCTATTTTTTGTTGCTTGCGGTTGCGGTGTGGGCTTGGATGAAGGCGGCGAGCTCGGTGCGGTATTTCTTGAGGAGCATGCGCGAGAGGGCGAGCACGTCGTGGGGGTAGTCCATGCCCTCGTCGTGCGGGGTGCCGGGTTCGCACCAGGCCAGCTGGAAGCGTTCCATGCGCTGGTTGAAGCCTTTCTCGTCGAAGGGGCGGCCTGCACGTGCTGCCTGCATGGCCTCGTCGATGTAGGCCTGCCAGCAGGGCAGGTAGTAGTCGCGCACCAGTCCGCTCCAGCCGCGGCAGGCATAGCCGTTGAGGTCGCCGCCCCAGGTGGTGATGATGCGGCGGGCGTTCATCTCGTAGTAGTCGCTTGTGGCCTTGTCGGTGCCCATGGCGCGTGCCTGGTGCACCCAGGCATCGAGGGTGCAGTGGGGCTCTTGGGCGTTGAGACAGTCGATGTCGCCCAGCAGGCTCAGCATCTCGTTGCTGTACTCGTGCATGGCCACGGTGTCGCGGGCGGCAAGTGCCTTGTCGAAGAGGAGCTTCTCGTAGCCGAATAGGTCGCCCAGCAGCTGGCGGCCGGTCCACACCATGTCGATGCGCATGGCATCGGTCACCACGCTGTCTTGGGCGGCGAGCAGGCGCCATGTTTGGGCCAGCAGGGCCGGGTCGTAGCGCAGGGCCGAGCGGTGCCCCAGCTTGCCCAGCACGGGATTGGTGGTGGCGGCGGTGCCATACCTGGTGCCGGCCGGGAAGGTGAGCACGTGGTTGTAGAGCAGGTCCCAAGCCTTGCGGGCCTGTGGCGAGCGGTAGCCGGCATGGCGGTCGGCCACGTCGCTGGCCACCTGGGCGTCGCCTGCGAGGCTTGTCCATGCCTTGTCGAAGATGTACTCAAAGGGGAACTGCTGCACGTCGAGGCCTTCGAGAGTTGAGCCTATGCCCTTGAGGTTGTGTCCGCCCTCGCGCAGGGCTTGCTCCAGGCGCTCGCCTGCCTGCTTGACGTTGCCGTGCAGCACGGTGTTGCCGCCGAAGTTGCCCAGGTAGCACCATATGTAGGGCTGGCCGTAGAACTTGTCGTGCATGCGCCACACCTCGGTGCGCTCGGCAAAGTAGTCGAGCATGGTCATCTTGCCCTGGGGCACGCCGGTGAGCATGGCCCGGGTGCGCTCGGGGGTGAAGTCTTTGCGCTGGTAGTAGAGAAACCACCCCATTTGCAGCCATTGCGCCTTCTTGTCGACGGCCTTGAGCGACTCGTAGATGTGCCGCGACACCTGGTTGAGGTAGCCGGGCTCGAGGCTGGGCGGCGCCACCTCGTTGAAGAGGTCGACGCCATAGATGTGGTCGGTGCCGAAGAGGCGCGATTGCTCTTGCAGAAACATCTTCTGGATTTTGGCATAGAGCGGGTCCTCGCTGTTGAGGAAGTAGGTGCGGTACTGGTCGGCAAAGCCGTCCCACTGGCCCAGGTGCTTGATGTCGGCATTGGGGTACAGTGTCTTGAGCTCGTGCGGCACGTGGCCTGCAAAGGCGGGAAGCACGGGGCGCATGCCCAGTGCGCGCTCGCGCGCCAGTATGAGCTTTTGCAGGGCTGTCTGGCCCTCGAGCCACTGCTTGGGCAGGGGGCCGCACCAGCCGTCGATGTTCGACATGCGGTGCCAGGGCAGGTAGACGGGGCCGGTGAAGTAGCTGCGCACTTGCTCATCGGTCATGCCCAGACGGGTCCACACGTTGTACCACACGCTTTCCTGGCCGGTGATGGCCAGCGGCATGTTGACACCGTTGAGGGCCATCCAGTCGATGAAGCGCTCCCAGTCTTTCCACTGCCAGAAGGGCATCGAGTAGCCGAAGGTGCAGTAGTTCAGAAAAAATCGCTGTGGCACGCGGGCTGTCGAGGTGTGGGCCACTGCAACGTCGGGCAGCGTGGCGGGCAGCTCGACGGGCACGTCGGCATACCACGACACGGTGGAGAGGCAGTATTTCTTGAGATAGTAGTTGAGGCCCACAGCCATCGAGTTGGCATTGTTGCCGGTGATGACGACCTTGCCGTCTTTGCCCTCGATGCCGAAGGCGTCGTTGTTGCCGTTGAGCAGCAGCTGCCTGAACACCACTTTGCCGGCCAGTCGCGGCGACAGGCGCCGGGCCAGTGCCTGGGCTTGCTGCACGTCGCTGCCTGCCTGTGCGGTCGGGGGTGTAATGATTGAAATCGCAAGGAGGAGAAGAAGAAGGTGGGCGAAGTTGATTTTTTTCATATCGTGAGTTTTAGTAGTTTCATGACTTGCGCTACCGTGCGCTCCACATTGCGCAGGCAGGTGTCGCGGTCGATGGCTTGTGCCAGTGTTGTGGGGCCGGCAACGATGGGCAGCACGGCGTCGAAGCCCAGTGTGTCGACATCGATGCCCGTGTCGAGCGTGCCGCACAGGGCCACTACTGGCGTGCCTTGCCTGTGGCCGGCCTTGAGCACTGCGGCGGGAGTTTTCCCCATGGCCGTCTGGGCGTCGATGCGGCCCTCGCCCGTGATGATGAGGCTGGCACCTTTTATCTTCTCGTCAAATTTCAGGAAGTCGAGCACGGCTTGGGCTCCAGGCAGCATCTCGCAGTCGAGCCACGCCATCATGCCTGCCCCTGTCCCGCCTGCCGCCCCTGCTCCTGGCCGGCTTGCCGTGCCTGCCGGCATGGGCCGCGCCAGGTTGCGTGCACCGGCTTCGAGTAGCTCCACCTGCCGGGGGGTGGCACCCTTCTGCGGAGCAAAGGTGCGGGCGGCTCCCTTGGGACCGAGCAGTGGGTTGTCGACGTCGGCAAAGATGGTGAAGCGCGTGTGCCTCACCTGGGCGGGCACTTTGCTGCTGTCGATGCTGTCGATGCTCGCCAGCCCGGCTCCGCACGGTGCCACGCTGCGGCCTTGGGCATCGAGAAAGTCGAAGCCCAGCGCCGAGAGCAGTCCTGTGGCACAGTCGGTAGTGGCGCTGCCGCCCAAGCCCACCACGATGTGGCGGCACCCCTCCTGCATGATGGCGTGGGCGATCATCATGCCAGTGCCGCGTGTCGAGGCCTGCATCACGTTGCGTTGTGCTCGCGGCACCAGCGTGAGGCCGCTTGCCGCCGAGAGCTCCATCACAGCTGTGTGGCTTGTCTCGTCGACGATGTATTGCGCCTCGACCGGCGGCAGCCCGGGCAGCGGCGCGCACACCCTCACCGTTTGGGTGCGGGCTTGCGGCAGCGACGAGGCAATGGCCTCGACAGTGCCCTCGCCGCCGTCGGCCACAGGCAGCGCCGTCACATGTGCTCCAGGCACCGTCCGGGCTATGCCCTGCTGTGCAGCTTGGGCAATCTCGCGTGATGTGGCCGAGCCCTTGAACTTGTCGAATGCCAGTATGATCTTGCACATGGTTGTTGCGTGTAGCTTGATTGCATTGCAACAACGGGGCGCGGCATGAAGCCTGCCCCGTTGCCGATGATAGTTGGGTTATGCTAAAGCGTTTTTCGTTCTACTTGATTTTCACCACCAGGTAGTTGGAGAGCTCCCAGAAACGGCTGGGGTTGGTGATTTTGAGCACCTTCTGGCCACCTTCGTCCTCAATCACATAGCTGCCGCTCGGGTGGCGCGACATGATTTCGGCCTTCTTGCTGTGCAGTGCAATGCGGTTGAGCGTGCGCTTGTCGGCCTTGGTGAAATAGGATTGCGTGAAGTCACCTTCCATCACCCTGGTCTTCTTCAAGAAACCTGTCTCGATGATTTTCTGGCGTTTGAGCTCTTTTTTAGACCCTACTACATAGTAGCACACGTTCATCTCGTTCACCAGGTTGTTGGCCCGCTGGGTCTCTTCTTGTGCCCTGGCCGAGGCGCTGTTGTAGGCCGAGGTCACGTGGGCGTTTTCGGTGTTGAGCGAGTCGACCTTGGTGTTCAAGTTCTTGATGGTCACGTGGGCGGCTTGCAACTGTGCCGTGAGGCTGTTGATGATCGACTCCTGGTGGTCGAGCTGCTGCTTGAGGCTTGCAATCTGCTTCTTCATGGCGTCGCTGTAGTTGGTCGATTGCTTCAACCGTTTTTCAAGCTGGGCCACGCGTTGCTTCTGCTCGACGATGCCTTGCTGTATGGCAAGGATGTTGTTGCGCAATTGGATTTTTTTGTCGGGCGAGTCGCTGTTGAGGTTCTCGACGCTCATTTGGTTTTGCATGTCGAGAATTTGGTTCATACCGTCGCTCACCTCCATCATGAGGGCTGCAAGGGTGTCTTTTTCGGCACGTATTGTTGCCAGCGAGTCGGTCAAGGCCAGGTTGTCGATAGAGTCTTGGTTGACTTTGGCGACCTCGGCCTTGTCCTTCTTGCACGACGACATAGAGGCTATGCCGGCCATCACCACAAGCGCGGCGACAAAATATAAAATCTTTCTCATATTGTTGAATTATTTATGTTGTTCTTGTTTTTAAACTTGGCGTACTTGTCGACTTTTACAGCCGCCTGGGGCTCGTGACCGGCCACCACCAGCACGATCTCGCCCCGTGGGGCGTTGGTCTCGTAGTACTGGGCCAGTTGCGCGAGCGTGCCGTTGAGGGTGCTGTTGTGCAGCTTTGAAATCTCACGGCTCACCGAGGCCTGGCGGTCGGGGCCGAAGGCCTCGGCCAGCTGCTTGAGGGTCTTGGCCAGGCGCAAGGGCGACTCGTAGAATATCATGGTGCGTTGCTCGCTGGCAAGGGCTGCAAGCCGCGTGGCGCGTCCTTTCTTGGGCGGCAGGAAGCCCTCGAATGCAAAACGCTCACAGGGCAGGCCCGAGTTGACCAGCGCCGGCACAAATGCCGTGGCTCCGGGCAGTGTCTCGACCTCGATGTCGTGACGGCGACACTCGCGCACCAGCAGGAAGCCCGGGTCGCTGATGCCCGGCGTGCCGGCATCGGTCACCAGTGCCATCACGGCGCCTGCCTGCAGCTCGTGCACGAGTCCGGGCAGGGTTTCGTGCTCGTTAAACTTGTGGTGGCTGCGCATGGGCGTGTTGATGCCGAAGTGCTTCATCAGCACTCCGCTTGTGCGGGTATCCTCGGCAAGAATCAACTGTGCCTCGCGCAATGTGTTGATTGCCCGAGGCGTCATGTCGTCGAGATTCCCCACGGGGGTAGGCACTATGTATAATTTCCCTGACATTGCTGAGAGTGTGTGTGTGATATAATATGTGATGAGTGTGGCTCGAGCACAAGCACTTGCATGCCCTTGTGGCGGCGGTCTACAAGAAGTGCTTCTTCACGATGCTCATGAAGTCTTGCACTTCATCGTTGTCCTTGTCCCAACCCAGGTCGCCGTAGAAGTAGTCGGTAGCCTCGTCGTAGCTTTTCATCGACTGCACCATGTCGAGTGCATCGTTGAGGTCGAGCTCGCTGTTGCCGAAGAGCTCGCGCTTGAAGCGGTAACGGTCGTTGAGCGAGAGGGCCTTGCGCATGTTCTTCGACAAGTTGCGCTGCAGTTGCTCGTCGAGGCGCACAGGGTTCTCCTCATCCTCCTCCTCATCGTCATCTATATCTATGTCGTTGTCGCTGTTCTCGCCGCCAGTCATGTCGATATTGGCAGGGGTGAAGGCGGGTGGCTCGGGCTCGTCGTCGTCGTTGCCGGCAACTGGGGCGGGATGCTGCTCGGCCACGGGCTCGGCGGGCATGTGCTGGGGCTCAACATAGGCTATGCCCGACCCGAAAATCTCACCTGGCTCCTCGCCGTTGTCGTGCTGCCAAGTTTCGTCGGGGTCATAGTCGTTGCAGGGCAGGTCGTTGCCACTTGTGGCTTGGTCGGCCGCGCCTGGCGTGAGCTGCTGCGCTGCCGTGTCGATGGCCCGGGCTTTGTCCTTGATGAGGTCGATCACCTTTCCGGGGGTTGCCTCACCTTTCTTTTCGGCCAGGAGCAGCAAGCCCTCAAGCTCATAAACTCTCGACAATAATTGAGCATAAGAAGCATCCATAGCGATTGTGTTTTGTCGTTTATATTTTAATGTGTAATGCAAACATAGATAAAATTATCGACTTTACAGCTCAAAAAATAGGTATTTTTTGTGAATAAATGTATTTTTTCTTCGAGGCAATTGCTCAGTCCTTGTCGCCAAAGATGCCGATAAGCATGTTGTCGATCTTGTTTTTCAGTGCGGCGCGGCTGCAGTTCCAGTTGTTGATGAGCACGGCCCACGAGTAGCGAGGATTGCTGGCCGGGTAGTAGCCCACGTAGCATTGCACCTGGGTCATGCTGCCCGACTTGAGCACGATGCCAGTGCTCAACGAGGTGGCTGGCAGGAGCTTGCCTATGCGCTTGCCGGCTTTGGGCATGAGCTGGTGCAGGCAGGTGCCCTCGACAGGGTGGGTGGCCATGTAGTCGAGCATTTTCACAAAGAAGCGGGCCGAGTTTTTGTTGGCTCGGGCCAGGCCGCTGCCGTCGTACTGGAACTTGGCGCCAGTGTCGAGCCCGCTGGCTTGCCACAGGCTGTCGACCACCTCCACGCCCTGGCTGGCGGTGGGGCGGCGGCCGCTGTGCAGTGCTATGGCGCGCAGCAGGGCCTCGGTCCACATGTTGTCGCTGCGGTCGAGCAGCGAGCTCACGATGGAGGCGAGCTTGGGCGACTTGTGCATGACGAGCAGGGTGGTGTCGCAGTGCTTCGTCTTGCCGGCGGCGCCAGGCTTGAGCTTGAACTTGATGCCTTGGTTGGAGAGGGCGCGCTGCAGGCTGTCGGTGAGCATGGCTGCCGGGGTGGGGCAGGCCACGAGAATGTCGTAGTCGCGTGCGGCTGCCTCGCCAGCCAGCACGACAGCCGGGTTGCCGGTGTCGAGATACAGGCTCAGCGCGTCGTTGCTGCCCCCGGGATCCAGGCGGTTGACGATGCCCACCCCGGGTGCCGGGGGCTCAAAGCGTGCTTGCGCGATTGTGCCGTTGCCTGTGCCAGTGAACTTGAGATGGGTGCGGTTGTCGCTGTAGTTGATGCCGTGCACGCCCATGCCATAGTCGGTGCTCAGGTCGCCGCAGTCCCACCAGCCGTTGTAGCCCGGAAAGGGGATGAGCGTGTCGACGGCCACGATTTGGCCGGTTACTTTCTTGATGCCCCGCTGTTGCAGGGCACTGGTGATTTCGCCCACGATGTCGGGGGTGGCGGGGCAGTAGGCCGAGCCCAGCGTGGGGTCGCCGCTGCCCTTGATCACAATGTCGCCCTTGAACTTGTTGCCTTTCACCTCGCCCACAAGATACACGGGTGTGTGAAAGGTGTAGCTGGGCGAGAGCAGCAAGAGGGCTGTGGCCGAGGTCACCGTCTTCATGGTCGATGCCGTGATGCATGCCAGGTCGATATTGTGGCTGGCCACGATGGTGTCGGCTGCAATATCGGCCACGGCGATGCTCATCGAGGCGTGCTCCAGGGCCGTGTCGCTGGCCAGGGCGTCGATAGCTTGCTGTGCGCCCGGCGTGGTGATGGCCCACGAGGCGATGGCGGTGAGCGTTGCTGCAATAGTAGTTGCAATTTTCTTCATCAGTCTCCTGTGTGTGAATGTTGCCTCGCACGATGCCGGCGGGCTATGGTTACAATTCCTCTTGCTCGTTGGTGCCCCACTCCAGCAGGTTGGCGGCAATGCCGTCGGCCAGGTTCACGAGCGAGCACAAGGGGTACTTGTTGCGGGCGGTATTGATGTTGTTGCGGGCCTCCGGGTTCTGAAAGGCGAGGTCCCAGGCGGTCATGTGCCAGCGTATGGCCAGCATCTCGTCGTCGTGAATGTCGAAGCCGCTGCGCAACACCACAATGGCGCTTTTCTCGCCGTGGCCCATGGGAAAGTTGCTGTAGTCCACGTCATAGCCCTTCACGTCTCTCCAGTTGCCAAACTGGTCTTTGCGGCGTTTCACCACTTTCTGGTACACGTCGGCCTTGCACACGTCGTGCAGCAATGTGGCCACAATCACGCTGTCCTCGAGCAGCAGGCCCTTGAGCTCGGGCTTCATCGCTATCATCTTCTCGCGCAGGAAGAGGCCTGCCTTGCAGGTGTTGAGCGAGTGCACCACCAGGCCACCGTCGCTGTCGAGATGGAAGCGGGTGCTTGCCGGGGCGTCGTAGAAGCCCAGGTTCTCAAGGTCCTCGATCAAGTAGTCGGTGCCCTCGCGGTTCACTTGGCGCAGCAGGGCGTTGAATTCTTCTTTGTTGGCTTGGATATCAATCATGACTATTTTTGTTTGTTGTTCTTTTTACACAAGTAGCCCCGCCAGGCGTAGTGCCGCCTGTGCTTGAGGTAGTCGAGCTCGCCCTGGTGGGCATAGGCTTCCCGCTCAAACGACACGCCGGCATAGGCATTGCCCCGCATCGTGAGCCGCACCACCCACTCCACGAGATAGAGCAGGTAGAAGGGCAGATAGCCCAGCTCTCGCATCTGCGCCGTGTGTATGCGCTCGTGGTTGAGCAGTTTGCGCGTGAGCCGCACCCCGGGGTGCACCACCAGCACGCCCAGCAGGTTGATGGCGTTGTAACCAGGAAACGGGATGTAGCGGTTGCGTAGTACTATCATTAGGTTTCGGCTGCAGACCCGCTATGTGCGCGGGGCTAACGGTTGCAAAGGTAGTGAAATATTTTTATTTTTCTCGCCTGCGGCAGCCCTTAGGTTTCGTGCAATTGTAGTACCTTTGTTGTCGGCCCCCAGGGTGTAAAATTTCAATGCACATGATCGATCAAGAGCAAATCAACAAGAAAGTGCAGGGCAAGAGGCTGCGCAACAGGTGGAGCTTTACCATATTTGTGCTGCTGGTGCTTGCCTGTTTCATCATCCACCACTACCAGGGCAGGCACGCAGCCCCAAGTGCGGCTGGCAAAGTGCGGCAAGAGCAACCTGTGGCAACGGGCAACACGCTGCCAGGCACTACCGCCCCGGCTACTGCCAACAGGCCTGCGCGATGATGACGGCCCACCAAAAAAAAGAAAAAAACAGGTGGCTGGTGCAACCTTTTGCTGTACTGGCTGCGTCTAATGCATGAAAACGTGATTTCAGAGCAACAACTGTAAAAAATACATTCTCAACATGAACAAAGTCATAGTCACATTACTCCTCCTCCTCTCAGCCTCGGCTGTGACGCCTGCCTGGAGCAGCAAGACCAGTGTGAGCATGAAAGGCGATACCACCACAGTCATCGAGGACGGCGACACCACGCGGGTGGTGGGCGGTATCAACATTGGTAAAATCATCGAACGCGCCCTTGGCGACACCCTCGTGTCGACGGCCGATTCTGCCGAAGACGTCGAGGGGGCTGACGATGATGCCGCAGCCTACGACAATCGGGAAGCCAACATGCGTGCGCGCCAAGCCATGATGCAGGAAATGGTGCAAAACATAGTGACGTGCACCGTGGTTGGCGTGATTTTCATCATCTTCTTCTCGCTGCTGTTCTATTACCTGCACCGCAAGGCCAAATACCGCATGATGGAGAAGGCTATCGAAAACAACTACCCCTTGCCTGGCACACCCATGATGGGACGGCAGGCGCCCGTTCAGTCGCAGCCTGTAGCTCAGCCGCAATCTCAGTCTCAATCTCAATCTCAGTCGCAGCCGGCAGCCCCCCAGCCCCCGGTTGCAGGCTTGGCCAACCTGGGCTTCAACAACGTGCAGCCCTACCTCGACTGGAGGTCGTTCCATCGCAGCTTCATGCTCATCGCCGTGGGTGTGGCCCTCATGCTCTTCTTTGCCGCGGCTGGCTCTATCGAGATGGTGGCATTGATGTCGATACTGGTGTTGATAGGTGCTGCACAGGCCCTGATCAACTACCAGCAGCAGAAGCAGGTGATAGCTCGCCAGCTGTGGCAGCAGCAACACGGCCAGCAGCCGGCTGCACAGCCTCAGCAACCGCCAGTGTTCAAGCCGCACAACAACCCTGAGCCTGCCAATAACGACACTCAAGCCGGCGAGCAACCTCAACAGTGAAATGTGATAGCCATCGTTGTGCAATGTTGAGCAAACTCGAAGAACTGAAACTGATTTCCCAATGCGTGCTGGTCGATGACCGGCGCGCCTTCGGGAAACTCGTCGAGGCCTATCAGCCTCGCTTGCGCAAGTTCCTGCTCAATCTCACCGCCGGCGACGTGATGCTCACCGACGACCTGGCCCAGGAAACCTTTGTCAAGGCCTATGTGGGCATTCGCTCTTTCAAGGGCATCTCGAGCTTTGGCACCTGGCTCTACCGCATAGCCTACAACGAGTTCTACAACGAGAAGCGCCGGCGCCACGAGGACTCGCTGCCCGACACGGCCGAGACTTGCATGGAACCCACCTCGGCGCACCAGGATGCCACCGAGGCGCAACTCACGGTGACGCGCGCCATGCAGTCGCTCAACGATGTGGAGCGCACGGCCGTGACTCTCTTCTACATCGAGGACCAGCCCATCAAGAAAATTGCCCTCATCATGCACATGCCCGAGGGCAGCGTCAAGTCGAGCCTGCACAGGGCCAAGGAGAAGATGAGAAAGACGATAAATTTTGAAAACAACTATAATTTCGTATAGCAATATGATGAAGAAAAACAGGCCTACTGCCGAAGACGAGAAACTGGCCCGACTGCTCAAGCGCAGCAGCCAGCAAGCACAGGACAACGAGTGGTTCACCGCCCGTGTCATGAACCGCTTGCCCCCTAAGCAGCACAAGCCCTGCCGCTGGGTGGGCAATGTGCTCTATCTTGTTGCCATTCTGGTGTGTGCCGGGTGCTGGTGCTGGGTGATTATGTGCAGCGACTTCGAGGTCATTACCGTGCGCGACATTGTGAATTTCATCATCTTGATTGTGATCTCGCTTGCCCTGCTCTTCAGCACGGTGTGGCACATCATGAATGCCGACTCGCCGGGCGCGTTGTAGCAACAACTTGCCGGCTTCTTGCGTCTATAGGATATACACAGTTAAATTTCCAAACACAATAACAATTGTTGAGCGGGCTGCGCGTCGCGACGATGTGCCTCCCGCTGTTTCTTTTTGTGTGTTGCAGTTGCGTGGGCAATACACGATTCTTCCCATGGCTACCCCCCCCTTGTCACGGGCTGGCGACTTTTATGAGAAACTGTTTTCTCACGGTTTTAAAATTTCTTTGATGTTCTCACGTTATGATTACAGTAGTTTTGTGCTTTTTTTTATGAGAATGATAAGAAATATAGAAGCCTGCATGGCAATTCTTGCCTTGGTCCTGTGCATGGGCTGGTCGTCGTGTGCTCGCCAGAGAAGCGTCGATGTTGTGGCCCATGCCCCCTTTCTGCAGCGACTGGGCTTGGAAGATGTCGACAAGGTGGCCTTCGACGACAAGATGCAAATCGACAGCAGCAGCGTGCGCATCCCCGTGGGCGGAGTTGCCTTCGAGGCCTTGCTTGGCCAGGTAGCGCGCACCAATGCCGTGGGCGACGACGAGGACCCTGCCGGGTGTTGTATAGTGGGGGCACGCAGGCTTGCCGGCGACTTTGTGCTCATCAACTTCTCGCTCGACACCGGTGCGGGCGGCCTGGGCTTCATGGCGGTTTACGACGCGGCCGGCCGGCTCACCGACTACATGAACGTGGGCACGTGGCACTGTGAGCAGCCCAGCTACCGCACCCCCCAGGGCGGCTATGCCCTGGTCGAGCGCGACAACATAGTGTGCCGCTTCGACGGCGACAATGCCTTCACGCTCGTCAAGGAAAACTCAGAATATGAGGCGGTGGCTGGCAACGTGGCTGGCGAGGCCTACCACAAAGTCGCCGATGTGTGGGCACAAGTGCGTGAGTTCAACTACGGCATCGACGCCAAGGGGCATTTTGTGCCCAAGGGCGTGGTGGTGAAAAAGCAACTGGGCATGACGGCCGAGCAAAAGCTGGCCTATGCCATCGACGACTTGGGCTGCCTGCCCATGAGCGACAGGTCGAAATATGACAAAATCAACCAGATGGCCGCACGCCTCAAGCATTTAGCTCCCGAGCATGACAAGTGGGCTCGCGACCTGCAACCCATTGTGCGTGATGCCTACGACCGCAACCCGGCCGAGTTTCTCAACTGGCTCTACTCCCGTCGCGGGTCAGGCAACCATCTCGCATTTGTTTTTTCCACCATCTATACTGGCGGACTTGAGGAAAAAACCACCTTGCTCGACCATATCGATGCCCTCGACAATGCCGCCGCCCGCACCTACCTGGGCAACCTGGTCGACCCCTGGACGCCGCCCGACGACGACTGACGAGCGCACACGCTGACTGGACCGCTGGCTCTTTCTTTTTTTGTTGTGCCTAAAATTTGGCAATGTGAATCTCTTGCCTTATCTTTGTGCGTGTTAGATTTTATGAATTACTAAAGTATAGAAAGCATGAACACTTTACGACAATTTGCAGTTTTGCTGGTGACTGTGGCCATCGGCCTCAGCTCGTGCCAGAAAGCGGTGGGCAAGGTTACACCCGTGAAGAGTGATTTTACTTTTTTAAAGAAACTGGGCATAGAGACTACAGGTGGCATTGTGCTGCCCGACAGCATCGACCGAGAGCACATCGACTCGCGCCACGATGCGGCCTTCATGCTCGACTTCGACAAGCAGGCCGTGCCGCTGCTCGACGAGGTGCTGGACTTGACCTCCAATCCCGACCAGCGCGACGTCATGAACTACATACTCGGCATCAAGGCGTTGCCAGGCTATTTCACGCTGGTGGCCTATGAGCGGGCCTACGGCGACGGCACGGCGGCCTATGTGGGCATCTACGACCGCCAGGGCAGGCTCACCGATTTCATGAATTGCGGCAAGTGGTTTCGGGAGGAGCCGGCGTGGCAAGGCGAGGACAATCAGTGCCTTGTGGAACGCAGAAAGTCGTTGCTCAAGTTTGTTGCACCTGGCGAGTTTGTCATCGTGCGCGACCAGAGCTTGTACTCAGGCATCGTCGACACCACGCAATTTGAGAGCACCAAGACTGGCTGCAAGTGGAAGATAGTCAATGAACTGCACTACAGGGTCGATGCCCAGGGACACATCATGCTTGAGCGCACCGTGTGCAACAAGAGCCAGAATGTGCCTGCCACCAGTGCCTTCACCGACAAGGTGGACGAGGCCATCTACCTGCCGCGCTCGTCGGGACAGGAGAGCCTCGACAGGCTCAACCGCCTGGCCACCAGCAGCGGGATGGTGCGTTTTGAGAGCCTCGACAACGCTACCGATGCGTTCAACGGCATCTACGACCTGGCCTTGGCGCTGAGCGATCGCTACCAGTACGACCCGCAGCTGGTGCTCTCGTGGATGGCCAGCCACCGCGGCCCCGGCGGGAGCAGGCTCACGCGGGTGTTTGAGTTTGTCTTTGCCTACAGCATGATACCCAAGGAGGTGCTGGTCAAGGACATCGAGTCGATGCAGGACCCTGAGGCCCGCAGCTACATCGAGCGGCTCACTGCGCAGTGGGGGCCGCGCGATGCCGTGGGGTAGAGAGAACTTAAACAAGGTTGTGACCTGTGGCGGGCTGTGCTAAGGTGAAATTAAACAGCGTTTTATTTTTCTCTTAGCACGGCTTGCACTAACTTTGCACTTGGAAAAACATAAATAATTTTTTTTCAAGTCATGGAAAAGAAACTCATCAATGTGGCCATCGACGGCACCTCGTCGAGCGGCAAGAGCACAATGGCCAAGGCCCTGGCCAAGTATGCAGGCTACACCTACATCGACACGGGCGCCATGTATCGTGCCGTTACGCTCTACTGCCTGCAGCATGGCTACATCAAGGATGGCAAGGTCGATGTGCAGCGCCTTGTTGCCGCCCTTGGCGACATCAAGATATCGTTTAAGCTCGACGGCGGCGTGCAGCACACCTGCCTCAACGGCGTCGACGTGGAGAAAGAAATACGTGGTCTCGAGGTGAGCAACAACGTGAGTCCCGTGGCCGCAGTGCCGCAGGTGCGCCACGAGCTGGTGCGGCAGCAGCAGGAGCTGGGGCGCGGCAAGGGCGTGGTGATGGACGGCCGCGACATAGGTACCACCGTGCTCCCCGATGCCGAAATCAAGATATATGTGACCTCGAGCCCCGAGGTGCGCGCCCAGCGCCGCTATCGCGAGATGCTGGCCAAGGGCGAGACCGGCGTCACCCTCGACGAGGTGGTGGCCAACGTGCGCATGCGCGACCACATCGACTCCACCCGCGCCGAGAGCCCCCTGCGCAAGGCCGAGGGCGCTTGTGAGCTCGACAGCACTCCCATGAGTGCCGACGAGCAAAACCAGTGGATGATCGACTACTTCAAGCATTGGATGGAAGACCACGGTATCAGGGTTGACCACTGAAAAAAACACTATACAAGTCATGGCTACTATCGAGATTGATTCGCATTCGGGATTTTGCTTTGGCGTGACTCGAGCCATCAACAAGGCCGAGGAGGAGCTGGCCAAGGGCGGACACCTCTACTGTCTGGGCGACATCGTGCACAACGCCAGCGAGGTGGAGCGGCTGGGCGACAAGGGCCTGGTCACCATCACCCACGAGCAGCTCAAGCAGCTGCACAACGTGAAGGTGCTGCTGCGTGCCCACGGCGAGCCGCCGTCGACCTATGAAATTGCCCGCCGCAACAACATCGAGATCATCGATGCCACCTGCCCGGTGGTGCTCAAGCTGCAACAACGCATCAACAACACCTACCACTCGGGCAGCGAGACCTCGCCCCAAGTCGTGATCTACGGCAAGCGCGGTCATGCCGAGGTAAACGGCCTCGTGGGCCAGACCGACGGTCGTGCCCTTGTGATTGAAAATGAGGACGAAATTGGGAAAATCGACTACTCGCGCGATGTGTTTCTCTACAGCCAGACCACCAAGAGCGTGCAAGGCCTGGGGCAGATTGTAGACCAGGTGGGCAAGCGCATGCAGGCCGGGGCCGAGCTCAAGAGCTACGACACTATATGCCGCGCCGTGGCCAACCGCATCCCCCAAATCAGGGAGTTTGCCCGCAGCCACGACCTCATTCTCTTTGTGTGCGGCAACAAGAGCAGCAATGGCAAGATTTTGTTTGCCGAGTGCCATGATGCCAATCCCGAGTCGCACCTCATCAGCGACGAGACGCAGCTCGATGCCTCCTGGCTTGCCGGCAAGGAGCGCATAGGCGTGTGCGGCGCCACCTCCACTCCCATGTGGCTCATGCACCGTGTGAAAGAGGCTGCGGCGCGCATGCTTGCCAGCGCGGGCACCCACGCCGTGCAAGGTGAGAAAGAAGATACGAAACAATAATAATTATATAGATATATACACTCGCATGTCGAAACGGCAGCTGTTCATCATCATCGCCATCCTGGTAGTGCTCGACATTGCAGCAGGATTCTGGTACCTGGCCGGGCACATCAATGCCGACGGCAACGGTGCCGTTTTGTTTGATTCCAGCGACGAGGCTGTCGAGGCGGCCGACACCGTGGCCGGCAACAGCAAGCCCGACCATTTTGAGACGATGGCGGCACATGCCTATTATGTTTCGCGCCAGCCCGTCGAGGAGGAAGACGCCTCGACCTATCTCTCGTGCATCAAGCGCTTCAAGGGGCGCATTCCCGTTTCGGTCAATGGCAACAAGGCCCTGGGCGAGTTGCTGCTGGCCTTGGACCGCAAGGCCTTCGACAGCACTTCGACCTCGATGCGAGCCTGTGTCGACAAGTTTGTGGGCACGCCTGTTTTCGCCGCCGGGTTCGACGACATCGACTACAAGAAAATCAAGGCCGAGCCCGATGTTGTGATGGGCTACGGCTATGTCGAGGGGGTGAAAGTGTATCCTGTGTTTGGTTCAAAGTGCTTCCTTGTCATGGCCATCGACAAGACGGGCTTCACGGGCAAAGAGGATGTTGAGAAAATGGCCTTCGTCACCTACGACCGCATCCACCAGCGGGTGCTCAATGCCTATGATATGCTCGACATGTCGCAGGAAGGTGCGCTGTTGAGGGTGCTCAGCGATGCCGCCGAGAGCCAGCACGGCATTGAGGGCGGCATCCCCAAGTTGCCCCAGGAGCTGTACCCCCGCCGCAACGGTTTCTATTTCATTTTCCCTGCCGGCACGATCGACAGCCGTGTGGCGCAGGTGTATGTGCCCTACAAGAAGGTGTGGGGGCAGCTCGGTGCCTCGTTCAGGCACATGGTGAAGTCCAACGCCGCCTTCAAGACCTACGATCCCGTTTCCTACAAGTGACTGGCCTTGCGGCGGGGTGCCCCCGCTCGAGGCTATGATTCTTCTACTTTAGCTGTGTTATAACACAAACCACGTGCTGGTCTCGTAGCGAGGCAGAGCATAGAGCTGCACGTCGCGGTCGCGCTGGCCGGGAGCAAAACTGGCGTCGCCCACCGTGGCACCGCTGCCCTCGAGGGCAGCGCGCATGGTGCTCAGGGCAATCTCGGGCGTGTTGTTGTCGTTGCTCAGGTGGCACAGAAACACATATTTCAGACCGGGGCTGTAGATTTGACCCACAAACTGGGCCGCCATCTTGTTGTCGAGGTGCCCTTTCTCGGCACGCACGCGATTTTTCAGATACTCGGGGTAGTGGCCCTCGTCGAGCATCACGCGGTCGTAGTTGCTCTCGATCATCAAGTACTCGGCCTGCCGCATGTAGTAGTCGGCACGCGGCGTGATCATGCCCATGTCGGTGCCCACGACAAAGCGGTGGCCGCCGCCCTCGATCATAAAGCCCATGTTGTCGGTGGCATCGTGCGAGGTCTCAAAGGCGGTGATGGTCATGCCGGCCAAGTGAAAGGGTATCTCCTTGAATATGGGCTCCTGGTAGTCTTTCACGCGGCGCGAGATGTTGTGGTGGCGCAGCAGCCCGTTCATGAGCTTGGGCGTGCAATAGATGTGTATGTGCTTGTACTGGCGCACGATGCGGTACACATAGCGCACATGGTCGCTGTGGTCGTGGGTGAGGATGATGCCCTTGACCATGCTGGGCGAGATGCCGTTTTGCGCCAGGTCGTGAAACACGTGGGTCATGTCGACCCCGGCGTCGATGAGGATGCCCTGGCGGCTGTTGCCCAGGTAGGCGCAGTTGCCGCTCGAGCCGCTGCCGAAGCTGGCAAACTGCATGGGCCACGTCGACTTGTCGTCGTTGCCGGCGGCTGCTGTCGCGTGCTTGCCGCCGCTGTCTTTGTCATTCAGGTCCGGGGCTGGCCGGGCGTCGTCGTCATTGTCGAAGTAGATGACGCCTTGCCGGGTCTCGTTGTAGCTGTGTCGGTATTTTCGATTGTCTCGTTTCATCGCTATTTATAAAGTAAAAAGATGGTGGGCACCTTGTTTAGGTCCACCTGGTGCCGCGCCCATTCTTTCACCGGGCGGGTCACGATGCGCTCGGCAGGGCCGGTGATGTCGGTGGCCACACACAGCTTGAGGCTTGCTGGCAGCACCCGTGCAAGCTCGGCCAGGAGCGAGTTGTTGCGGTAGGGCGTCTCGATGAAGATTTGCGTTTGGTCTTCTTTCAAGATGCGGCGCTCCATCTCCTTGAGCTTGCGTGCACGCTGGCCCGCCTCGATGGGCAGATAGCCCAGAAAGGCAAAACTCTGGCCGTTGAAGCCGCTGCCCATGAGGCCCATGAGCACGCTCGACGGCCCCACCAGCGGCTTCACGCGCAGCCCCTTGCGCTGCGCAAGGGCTACCACGTCGGCTCCAGGGTCGGCAATGGCGGGGCAGCCGGCCTCGCTTATCACGCCCATGGCGTTGCCTGCCTCAAGCGGGACCAGATAGCCCGACACCGCGCGGGGGTCGGTGTGGCGGTTGAGCTCGTAGAAGGTGAGACTGTCGATGTCGATGTCGCGGTTGCATTTCTTCAAGAAGCGACGCGCCGAGCGCACATTCTCGACAATGAAGTACTTGATCTCGCTCACCAGCGCTATGTTGCTCGCAGGCAGCACGCAGCTCAAGTCTCCATCGCTCAATTGCACGGGTATAAGATATAACGCAGTCTCAGCCATTCTATAGATAATTGCTCTAATAACTTGCAAAGGTACTAATTTTTTTTGAGCTCAGCCTGGCCAATGCACATTTTAGTTTGCATTTTGCCCACGCAAAGTTCACAAAAACAAGTGCGTAGAATTGTGCGGTTGTCCGGCAACAAAAAAAAAGGAGACCGAAGTCCCCCTCAAGATTGTGCCACTTTGTGTGGCTGAAAGTTAAACGTCATCGCTTGGCCACAAGGGAAAAATGATTCTCGGGGGCAAATTAATAAGCATTTCCCTGATATGCAATGCTTTTACAAATTAAAATTTTGAAATTGAAAGACGATTGTGCTCCACGCTTGGATTTTAATAAACTTTGGAGTATTTTTGTAAATCATAATAGGATTGTCTACACATGAAGCCATTCAAAACCACTATTTCACACATTGCGCGATTGATACTCTGGGCGATAGCCATCGCCGGGGCCTGTGGTGTCGTTGCCCAGCTCAACGAGCCGGTGCCACCGGTGTTTCACAGCAAGATAGGCGACAAGGCTGCCTCGCGGCATGGCGAGGTGAAGCTCGCTGTCACTGGGCAGAAGCTCAACTACGTGGGCTGCAACAAGGCGCTGCGCGACACCGATGTGTACTCGCCCAAGTCGGCACATTTCCACCCCGACGGCACAAAATACTATATCAACTCGCTTGAGGGCTGCATGACGATAGTCTATGATGCGGCGACTGGCAAAAAGCTACACGTGATCAAGCACAAGTTTACCGATGCCAATGCCTACTTGTGGGCCAAGCCGAGCGGGCTATACCATTTCACCCACTACAGCAAGCACCTCAACACCTTCTGGGGGAGGCCGGTGGAGAGTGCCTTCTCGCACAAGGGCCGCTACCTGTGGATACCCTACTACCGCCGCAGCTACGACTTGAACGCGCAGGACCCCAGCGCCATTTCGGTGGTCGACACCAGGGCCGACACCATCGTGAGGGTAATGGAGACCGGCCCGCTGCCCAAGATGGTGGCCGCCAGCCACAATGGCAAGTATATGGCTGTGACCCACTGGGGCGACAACACGGTGGGCTTGATCGATATCTCGAGTCGGCGTCCGGTCGACTGGCACTGGGCAACGTGCATCACAGTCGACCACAAGCTCAAGCTCAACTTCAGCACTACCGCCAAGGTCGACCGCGACAGCCACAGCGGCTACCTGCTGCGAGGCACCGTGTTTACCCCCGACGATCGCTACCTGCTGGTGGGGTGCATGGGCGGTGTGGGTGGCATTGCCGTCATCGATGTGCAACAGCTCAAGTACTTGGGCCGTCTCACGGGCGTGTACAATGCGCGCCACTTGGTCATCGACCATGGCTATCTCTATGCCAGCCTCAATGCCGCCGGCATTGTGCAACGCTTGGCGCTCGACACCGTGCTTGACGCAGTGCGGCGGCTCGGCGTGCGCAAGACCGCTGTGCTCAAGGGGTGGCAAGCGTGCCGTGTGGGCCGTGGCGCACGCACCATAAGCCTCTCGCCCAGCGGCAACTACCTCTATGCCGCCTGCAATGCTGCCAGCGAGCTGTGTGTGGTCGACACGCGCACCATGAAGCAGGTGGCAAGCCTGCATCTCGACTCCTACCCAGTGGGTCTCGACATCTCGGCCGACGGACGCCATGTGGTGGTCACTTCACAAGGCCGCAAGGGGCATGGGGGCAATGCCGTGAACCTGGTCACGGTCGACTATGCCACGCCCGAGCCCAATCTGCTCCTGGCCAAGGCAGCGGCAGCATCGCCCGTTGCTGCAACTGGCGCTGGCAAGCTGGCCCAGACCAAGGCAGCTGTGGAGAAAGCGGTGAAGATGCCTGTGGGGCAGTGCCTCACCTTGCTGCTGGGCGTTGTGCTGGTTGTGCTCATCGTGGTGTTGCTCAAGGTTGTGAACCGCCACTCGCATGACAAAGCCCCGCACGCCGACTGAGGCCGCCCGCGGCCACCCTGGTTCGTGACAAGACTTGGCACGGGTCATGGCAATAAATACCGCATTTTCTCGTTGTATTTATCGTAATCATAGTGAGAGTGAACGACGATGAAAAAAATTCTATATATCCTGCTTGTGGCTGTGGCGGCATCGGTTGCCTTGAGCAGTTGCATCAACGACGACTTCGACACCACGGGCACTGGCCTGCTCACGTTCTCGACCGACACTGTTGCCTTCGACACGGTGATGACGGGCCAGGGCACCGCTACCAAGCAATTTGTGATCTACAACAAGAGCGACAAGCAAGTGCGCATCAGTTCGCTCAAGGTGGCTGGCCTTGCCAGTGGCGCCAAGTTCTATTTGAACGTCGACGGCGAGAAGGGCAGCGAGTTTCGCGATGTCGAGATACGCGGCAAGGACTCGATCTACGTCTTTGTCGAGGCTTATCTGAATGAGAATACAACAAGCGAGCTCAACCACGTGCTCGACCGCATCGACATGGTGGTGAACGGCGCTAGCCAGAGCGTGGTGCTGAGTGCTTGGGGGCAGAACTTCACGCGCCTTGCCCGCGACACGATAAAGGAGGATACCCGGCTCACGGCCGACCGCCCCTATGTGGTCTACGACACGCTCACTGTGATGCCAGGTGTCACGCTCACGATCGACCCTGGCGTAACCCTGTATTTCCACGACAAGGCCGCGTTGGTGTCGCTGGGCACTGTCAAGGCTGTGGGCACTCACGACAAGCCCATCGTGATGAGGGGCGATCGTCTCGACCATGTGGTGGGCCAAATCAGTTTCGACATCATGAGCGGCCAGTGGGGCGGGGTGCAGCTCTACGGCCCGGGCAACGTCTTTGAGTATGTCGACATTCACAGCTCCTCGTCGGGGCTGGTGGTCATGAGCAGCGACCCCACAGTGCAGTCGCTCTACATGCTCAACTGCGTGCTGCACAACTCGAGCAGCTACGGCTTCATGGCGTTCAACGCCTGGGTCGAGGCCTACGGCACCGAGTTCAGCGACGCGCCCAAGGGGGTGGCTTACTTTGAGGGTGGCAAGTTGCGCTGCGTGAATTGCACGTTTGCCAACTATTACCTGTTTGAAGCCGTCGACGGTGCCAACATCATCCTCTTCGACCAAGACGAGGAGAAGACCTATCAGAGGCTCGATGCCGTGCTGGCCAACTGCATCTCCTACGGTCTGGGCTACGACATCAACGACGTTGCCAGCAGCGACAAGATTGTGACGACCAACATATATTTCTACAACACTTTGTTCAAGAGCAGCGGCGAGGACGACACCCATTTCTTCAACAATGTGTGGGCAGGCGACCCCAAGTTCTACGTCGACCGCGACAACTATGTGTTTGACTACCGTCTCAATGACGAGAGCGATGCCATAGGCAAGGCCGACCGCACATTCATACCCGAGGCGGCACGCTACGACCGCTATGGGCAGGACCGCTTTGCCCGCGAGGCTGTCGACCTGGGCGCCTATGTGTGGGTGCCGGCTCCTGCCCAGGACGGCAACAAGCTGAAAAGCCATTGAAGTGTGTGTATGTAACAAAAATGACGATACAACCCAATGAATAGCATTACACTCAACAAGTGCCGTTTTTTCTCCTACCACGGCGTCGACGAGCAGGAGCGTGTGGTGGGCAACCACTTTGAGGTCACGCTCAAGGTGTACTGCCCCATGGACTCGGCCATGACCAGCGACGACCTCGACGGCACCGTCAACTATGCTGCGCTCTACAGCGTGGTAGAGCGTGAGATGGCCGTGCCCAGCAAGCTGCTCGAGCATGTGGCCCACCGCATCATCGAGGCCGTGAAGCGGAATTTCCCCACGGTCACTGGCGGCGAGATCACGATAAGCAAGCTCAGGCCGCCTTTCCACTGCGACCTGCAAAGTGTAGATATCACCATTGCCTGGTAGGGTGCTCGCAGCACTCCTGCGGTGACCGTTGACAGAAAGAAACTACAAAAAAAACAGCCTGTGCCGCCATTGTGCAGCACAGGCTGTGGTGTTGTCTTGCAGGAGGATTACTTGAGCACAAACTTGTGGCTCATGAGCATCTCTTGCGGGTTGAGAGCTTCGTCGAGCTTCTCCTTGGTCATAAGGCCCTTCTCGAGCACGATGTCGTAGACCGAGCGGTTGGTTTCAAGGGCTTCCTTGGCCACCTTGGTGCTCTGCTTGTAGCCTATGTAGGGGTTGAGGGCGGTGACGATGCCAATGCTGTTTTTCACCATCTCGGCGGTGTGCTCGGCATTGACGGTGATGCCCTTGATGCACTCCTCGGTGAGGGTGTCGATGGCATTGCACAGCCAGGTCACGCTCTCGATGATCGACTCGGTGATGACGGGCTCCATCACGTTGAGCTGGAGCTGGCCGGCCTCGGCGGCAAAGGTTACGGTAGTATCGTTGCCTATCACCTTGAAGCACACTTGGTTGGTCACCTCGGGTATCACGGGGTTCACCTTGCCAGGCATGATTGAGCTACCAGGAGCCTTGGGAGGCAGGTTGATCTCGTGCAGGCCGCAACGGGGACCGCTGGCAAGCAGGCGGAAGTCGTTGCACATCTTGCTCAGCTTCACGGCCAGACGCTTGAGGGCGCCACTGTAGCTCACATAGGCACCTGTGTCGGGAGTGGCCTCGACCAGGTCGGGCGACACGGTGAAGGGCTCGCCGGTGAGCTTGGCCAGGTTCTCGGTGCACAGCTTGGCAAAGCCGGGCACTGCATTCAGGCCGGTGCCAATGGCGGTGCCGCCCATGTTGATCTCGTGCAGCAGTTTCACGTTGCGCTCGAGGTTGAGGATTTCCTCCTCCATGTTGTTGGCAAAGGCGTTGAATTCCTGCCCGCTGGTCATGGGCACGGCATCTTGCAGCTGGGTGCGTCCCATCTTTATGGTGTTTTTATATTCTTCGCCCTTGTCGCGCAGAGCCTTGATCATGCGGGTGAGGCTCTCGACAAGGCGCTTGTTGAGCAAGATGAAGGTGAGGCGTATGGTGGTGGGGTACACGTCGTTGGTCGACTGGCCGCAGTTGCAGTGGTCGTTGGGGTAGCAGTACTGGTACTCACCCTTCTGGTGTCCCATGATTTCGAGGGCGCGGTTGGCAATCACCTCGTTGGCGTTCATGTTCACACTGGTCCCTGCGCCGCCTTGCATCATGTCGATGGGGAAGTTCTCGTGCAGCTTGCCCTCGAGTATCTCGCGGCATGCCTGTGAGATGGCTCCCGAAATCTCATCGTTGATCACGCCCAGCGAGTGGTTGGCTTGCACGGCTGCCAGTTTCACATAGGCGATGGCGTTGACAAATTCAGGATAGTCGCGCATCTTCTTGCGGGAGATGTGGTAGTTGTTGATACCGCGTTGCGTCTGCACGCCATAGTAGGCTTCGGCAGGCACTTGGAGCTCACCCAACAGGTCGCTCTCAACTCTGAATTTCTGTTCACTCATGATTGTTTAGTTGTTTTATAGTATGGTTAATAACTGTGATGATGGTTATCGAAATTCAAAGGTAGGCAATAATTGCGACACTGGCCAAATTATAGGCGTTAAACTTCTTTACCAAACCGAATTTTATCACTATTTTTGCAACGCAATTTTTATTAGCGACCTATAAGGCTACTGTTTTGAGACTGAAATTTATATTCACACTATTTGTGGCAATGGGCTTCTTCCTTGGCATGGGGGCCCAAACCGAGATGCGCTTTCTCAATGCTCGCGACTATGCCAGCATCGACACGATGTGGTATATCCCCGACACGGTAACGACTGTCGACAGCTTGGGTGCCAGCCTGACCTATCGGTTTCTCACCATTGAAAACCGCGACAGCTCGGTGAGCATCTACGATTGCTGGCGGCACTGGATGTCGCCCAAGTTTTGGGGAGTAGATAGAAATGGCTATAATGTGTTCTACATTTGCGACAACCTCACAACCAGTGTGTTCTATATGTGCGATGCTGTGCCAGGGCGCAACTGGCTTGTGACCATGAGCGGCGACCGCGTCGAGTTTCCGTCGTGTTTCACGCTCGACACCATACCAGGCGGCATGCTCGCGCTCGAATACGGGGCCGACCGCTATGTGGCCAATGCCAACGCCTATGCCTCGTTGCGCACCAAGGCCAAGCCGCTCATCGACCGCCTCGACAGTGTGCAGCGCTGGACCAGTGCTGGCGACACGGCGAGGCGTGTGGAGCTGCGCACTGACTATGCTATCGACTATCCGCAAGGCAGCGGTCCAGCCGACGGGGCTGTGCGACGCTGGATTTCGACCGAGCTGGCCAGCAATGTCAACGCGCTTGTGACCGACACGGCCATTGCCGTGCTCGATGCGGGCTCGCAGCCCGACACGGCTGCGGTGTACCGCTACTATGCCCTCGCCTTCGACAGTGTGGTGTCTCGCTTGCACGGCTTGGGCTTGAACAAGGCCACCATCTTGCAGCGGGCCCGCTGGAACGGGCTGGTGACCTATTTGGCCGATTGCTCTGCCTATGCCGGCGGGGCAAGCGGCCGGGGCTCGTTTTGCTATGCCACCTTCGACACTGTCACAGGGCGCCTGCTCTCGAGCCGCGATATCATCAATGCCAGCAGCCATGCTGCCGTCGACAAGCTCATTGCCGATGAGCTCAACCGCCAGCTCGATGCTGCGGGGGTGCCGGGCAACCTTGCCGCCAGCCAGGGATACAACCCCGGTGGTAACGAGGGCACTGTGAGCAACTTCTGGACTGCCAGTTGCGCGTTTCTGCCTGGCGGTGTGGTGTTTTCCTACCAGCCCTATGAGATAGCGCAGGACAATGATTTCTATTTTGTAGTGATACCTTACAGCCGCATTCAGCCCTACTTGAAGCTGAACCCTGGCAAAGTTTCCAATTAATCGGGTGATACGGCTTGAAGAAAACAAGGGCATTCCACGCAGTCTCCTCATCTTGATGGCTGTCGTGGCCGGTCTCACGGTCGCCAATCTCTACTACAACCAGCCCCTGCTCGAGCTCATGCGCGACCAGCTGGGCACAGGAGCGACCGAGGCCAATCTCATCACCGTCATCACCCAGGCAGGCTATGCCGCCGGGCTGTGCTTCTTGATTCCGGCGGGCGACTTGTACAGCCGCCGGCGCCTGGTCGTGTCGTGCATGACCCTGGCGGCGGTCATGGCTCTTGTCATTGCTTGTGCCACAAGTGTCTATGTGGTGTGGGCGGCCAGCTTTGTCATGGGGGCGTGCTCGGTGATACCGCAATTTTTCATGCCCATCGCGGGGCAATACTCACAGCCGCGCAACAAGGCGCGCAACATGGGCTATGTGCTCTCGGGCTTGCTCGTGGGCATCTTGGGAGCCCGTGTTGTGGGCGGTTTTGTGGGCGGTTTTGTGGGACAGTGGCTGGGGTGGCGGTCCATGTTTTTCATCTCGGCGGGCATCATGGTAGTGTGCCTGGTCGTGACCCTCTATGCCATGCCGGCGATGAAGGCCAACTTCAGTGGCACCTACCGCCAGCTCATGCGCTCGGTGGTGCACATCGTTGCGACACATCGCCAGGTGAGAATCGACTCGCTGCGGGGCGGCTTTGCCTTTGGCAGCTTCCTGGCGGTGTGGTCGTGCCTGGCTTTTCACCTGTCGAGCGACTTCGGGGCAGGCAGCGACGTGGTGGGCTTGCTTGGCCTGTGCGGTCTGGCTGGCGCAGTGGCGGCAAGCGGCATGGGCAGGCTCGTGCCAGTGTGGGGCGTGCGGGCGCTGAGCATAGCGGGGGCGCTGTTGCAAGTAGCGGCCTGGGTGCTGGCCTGTGTTGCCGGTCACAGCATTGTTGCACTTGCCGTGGTTGTGATTGTGCTCGACGTGGGCTTGCAGTGCCAGCAGCTCAGCAACCAGAGCGACTGCCTGCGTCTCTTGCCCGAGGCTGGCAACCGAGCCAACACAATATTTATGACTACCTACTTTGTGGGCGGTGCGCTGGGCACCCTGCTTGCCGGGTGGGGCTGGGAGCTGGTGCGGTGGCCAGGTGTGTGTGCCGTGGGGGTGACCATGGCCCTGTGCAGCATTGGGGTGTCGGTGCTGATTGACGGCAGGCCTGCACGGCGATGAGCCTCTATTGCTGCCTCAGTTGTTTTGAGTATTTGAGCGAGAACTCGTTTCTTTCTTTGTCGATGGCCAGCAACGTGTGGCTCACCTTCTGGGAATAGTCGTAGGGCGTGCCCGAAGGCTGGGTGGCAAGGTCGCACAGCGTGTTGATTTCGGCTACAAGGGCCATGAAGTCGTTGTACACATCTTTTCGCTCGCTGGGCGGGTTTTCCAGTTTCGAGGAGAGGCTGTTGAGCCTGCTCTTGCACGACTCGAGCGAGTCGAGCGTGCCGCTTGCCTTGTAGTCGTCCCAGAGCCTCCTGAGGGCGTCGCTGGCATTGTCCACACGATCTCCATGACTATCGACATGGTCAAACGTGGCTTTGGTCAACGTGGTTACCGCCATCGAAGCTACATCTTGCGACAGTTTCTGGGTTTCGACAGCGCAACTGTAGGCTTCTTGCATGGCGAGGTCGTAGGCAGTTCCAGTATTCTTGCACGACACAAGCAAGAAAAGACTTGCGATGATCAAAAACAGTTTTCTCATTTTGTGTTCTTTTTGTAATTAAACAATGTCTTTGTTACAAATGTAGATAAAATAATCGTGATTTTTTATATATATTTGTAATAAAATATCGATACGCTAATTGAAATTTGTCAAGATATGGACTACAATGAAATTATCGACCAGCTGACATGGAAAATCATCGACTTTGACAAGGGCGACCCCAAGCGCATCCAGCACCTGCTCAAGGTGCACCGCTTTGCCCAGCTCATTGCCCGAGCCGAGCATGTCGACGAGCACACGCGGCAGGTGCTCGAGTGTGCCGCTGTGCTTCACGATGTGGGCATTCACCCGGCCGAGGCCAAGTATGGGCGCTGCGACGGCAAGCTGCAGGAGCAGGAAGGCCCGGCCCCAGCCCGGCGCATGTTGCTGTCGCTCGGCCTGCCCCCTGCCGATATTGAGCGCACTTGCTACTTGATTGCCCATCACCACACCTATACCGATATCGACGGCATCGACTACCAGATACTGGTCGAGGCCGACTTCCTGGTCAACATCTACGAGGACAACCTGCCGCAGGCCCAGGCCGCCATTGTGAAGGAGCGCATCTTCAAGACCGCTGCCGGCACGCGCCTGCTGCACTTGCTCTTTGAGGAGAAATATTAGCGCAAAATTGCCTTCCCCCTCGTCTACTTCCACCATCTAACTAACCCTACCGACAACTATTCACATTAAATCATAAACACATTATGCTCAGCAGGAAAAACTTTACCTCACTTTTGGCTACGGCGATTGTACTCCTTGGCGCCGTGCCTACGACAGCGATGACCAAGGTCGAGCTTCAGCCATCGATACAAAGAAACCAGCCAATGGCGGGCAATACCCAGTCGCCCGCGCCAGCCAACGTGCAGCCGGCACAAACGCCTGTGGTGGGTGCACCTGTGCTCACTGCCCCCGACGGAACTGTGCTGTGGGGCTGCGTGATCGACGGCAGCAATTTCACCAACGACTACTGGACCGACCCCTATGGCGTGTATGCCTTCACGCCGGCCGACAGCATGACGCTCACAACCGTGTGCAAGACCAGCGACTTGAATGCCAACTGCGGCGGGGTGTTCTACGACGGCTGGTTTCACTATGTGACTATGCGTGATGCCTATGGCGACACCTACTTCTATCACAATGCCTACGACATCAACTCGTGGGACGAGGATACCTGGGTGCACGAGTCGCTCGACGACGGCTATCCCTACTGGGCCTTGTCGTGCACCTACGACGCCACCACATCACTGTCCTACGGGTGCTACTACACCAGCCAGGGCAAGGGCATGGAAATAGCTTCGCTCGACTACACCACGCTCACGCGCAAGTCGATAGCTCCCACCGACACGATGTATCTCGTGTTTGCGGCCGATGCCAAGGGGCAGCTTTATGCCATAAGTGCCGGAGCCAATCTGTATAAAATCGACAAGACAACCGGAGCTGCCACGCTGGTAGGCCCCACGGGTGTCGACATAGGCCGCTATGCACAAAGCGGTATCATCAATCCCCGCAACGGCAAGTTCTACTGGGCCTCTCAAGAGAAGAACTACGATGCCAACCTCTACGAGGTGAATCTCACGACCGGTGCTGCCACCTTGATAGGCCCCATCCCCTACAAGTCGCAGCTGTCGGCGCTCTACATCCCGGCCCCCGAGGCCAACGATGACGCCCCCGCTGTCGTCACCAACCTCACAGCAGCCTACAATGGCACGACCACGGTAGTGGGTTTCACGGCTCCTGCCGCTACCTTTGCCGGCGGCGAGCTCAAGGGTGACTTGAGCTACAAGGTCCTGGTCGACGGCAGTGAGGCCGCTACAGGCACTGTTGCAGCCGGAGCTGCAGCACGGGTCGATGTGGATGCTGCCGATGGCAATCGCGTCTTTACAGTCACTACGGCCAATGCTGCCGGCACCAGCCCCAAGGCCAAGGTTGAGGCCTGGGTGGGTTATGACACCCCCGCCGATCCTGCCGACGTGACTCTTGCCGTCGATGACAGCAATGTGGCTCACTTGAGCTGGAAAGCGCCAACTGCGGGTGTGCACAATGGCTACTTGGGCAAGCTTGCCTATCGCCTCACCCGCTATCCGGGCGAGGTGGTTGTGGCCGAGAGCCAGGCCGACACCACCTTTACCGAGACATTGCCCAGCGCTGCCATGGCGAGCTACAGCTATGGTGTGACAGCCCTCAACGGCCAGCAGGAAAGCCTCATGACAAAGTCTAATGCTGTGGTCGTGGGCGACGGCTTCGACGTGCCCTATGCCGAGTACTTCGACGACCAGGCAAGTTTCGACCTGTTTACCTTGCTCGAGGGCGAAGAGACCGGACTCACCTGGACGTGGAACAGCGCCGGCCAGTATGCCCAGTCGATGTGGGGCCGTGCCAAGGCGGCCGACCAGTGGCTCATCACCCCGCCCGTCAAGCTCGAGGCCGGACACACCTATCGCTTCTCGGCCAGCGTGGCAGCACAGAGTGCATCCTATGTCGAGCGTTTTGAGGCTGCTTGTGGCGTGGCTCCCACCCGGGCTGCCATGACCGAGCCCCTTGTTGCCCCCACCGAGTTGACCCAAGGCAAGACGTTCAAGGCCTATGGCAACGACTTTGTGCCTGTAACCACAGGCAAGTATTACTTTGGCATTCACGCCATGAGCGAGGCCGGCATGTTCCGTGTGCTGGCCGACAGCATCACGGTCACCCACATCATGGGCCCGACGGGAGTCACCAGTGTGGGCAGCGACGTCTCGACAGGAGATGTTGAAGTGTTCAATCTCAATGGTGTGCGTGTGGCTTGCGGTGCCGATGCACTGGCCACATTGCCCAGGGGTGTCTACATCTTGAAATATCGCGATGCTGCCCGGAACAGGAAAATCGTGGTGAAGTGATTTCAATGTTTCCACATGATTTCTTTTTACAAACTGTCGACGGTTTTTTATAGTAATGTAGTATCTTTGTGATGCCTTTTAATGAAGCATAAACAATTATACATCGATATGAAACTAAGAACATTGATGCTGTATCTACTGGCAGCGTTCACCCTCACAGTTTGGGCCGACAAGAGTGCCAATCTGCGCAACTACTTGTACAACAATGTCTACACGTCGCGCGTGACCAGTGTCAAGGTCACTGGCACGCAAGTCACAGTCGAGGGTGTGGTCGATGGCGAGGACGGCAGCTATGTCCTCGTCGAGGCCACACCGGCCGACAATGTCACCGAGGACACCGCCTTTGCCCACTGCACGGCGCTGACTGGCAAAAAATTCAAGGTCACGCTCTCGCGCTATGCCAGCTACGACGGCTACAACTACGACCGCGCGTTGTCGAAGTGGGCCATCGCCTCGACCTCGGGTGGCCGCGACTCGCTCGTGAGCTATGCCCGCTATGCCGACGAGGTGGCCGCCATCTCGTCGCCGGCCGCGCTCAAGCCGGTGAGCAAGAAAGGCGTGGGAGCAGGTCTGGGCGACACCTATATGCACGATCTCGACAGCCTGAACGCCAAAAACATCACGTGCAACATTGTGATTACCACCTTGATTGCCCAAAGCCCCATCTTTGCCCACAGTGTGGAGTACAGCTATGGCGGCAAGACCTATTACATCGATGGCGGTGCCATTGCCGAGTGGGACCGCCATCTCACCTACTATCAGCAGCGCGACATTGCCGTGAGTGCCATCATCCTGGTCACACCCGGCGCCAGCGACGGCACACTGAGCCATGTGTTCTGCCACCCCGACTACAACGGGGGCTACTACTCGATGCCCAACATGACTACCATGGAGAGCATCAACGCCTATGCAGCCATCATCAACTACCTGGCCAGCCGCTACAACGGCAGCGGCCATGGCCGCATCGAGCACTGGATCATGCACAACGAGGTCGATATGGGCGCGACGTGGACCAACATGGGCTCGCCCGCCGAGCCTGTCTACATCGACGAGTATGTGAAGTCGATGCGACTGTGCTACAATATCGTGCGCCAGTATGACCAGCATGCTTTCATCTTGGGCTCCTATACCCACGACTGGACCGTAGGCGCGGGCGGCTACTCGTGCAAAAACATGCTTGAGCAGACGGTGCAGTACAGCACAAGGGAGGGCGACTTCCACTGGGGCGTCGCGGCGCATCCCTACCCGCAGGACTTGAGCAAGCCCGAATTCTGGAAAAACGACAAGCAGTCGACGGGCAGCCAGAACAGCCCCTATGTCACCTTCAAGAATCTGGAAGTGATCAACGAGTGGATACTCGACCCTGCCCATTTCTACAACGGCAGCGAGAAGCGTGCCCTCTTCCTCTCGGAAAACGGCACCAACTCGCCCTCCTACAGCGACAAGGACCTGGCCCTCCAGGCCGCAGGAGCATGCTGGGCATGGAAAAAGGCCAACGCGCTCAAGGGCATCGACGCCATCATGTGGCACAACTGGATGGACAACCGTGTGGAGGATGGACTGCGCATAGGACTGCATTTCTTCCCCGACGACGAGACCCACCCTGGCGGGCGCAAACCCGTGTGGCATGTGTGGCGTGCTGCCGGCACAGCGCTTGAAGACAGCATCATGAATCCCTACATGGGCGTGATGGGGCTCGGCAGCTGGAACGACATCTTCTTGCTGGTGGAGGCCTCGGGCCGCACCTTTGTGCCCAACTACAGCTATGTGATAGAGGCCGAGGACTACGACCAGGGCGGTCGCGGCGTGGCCTACGACGGCCGCATGGAAACGGCTGGCTCGGCCTACCGCACCGACGTCGACGGCGTGAGCCTCGAGCAACGCTCGACTGCCAGCAACGGCTGGGACATTGCCGACATGGGCGCTGCCTGGAACAGTTATGACCTGGGCAAGTGGGTCGATGCCGACAAGCGCATCATAAGCCGTGCCATGGCCCAAGAGAACTGGGGCAGCTGGTTTACTTATAGCTTTGAGGCCGCTGCCCACATCGTGGCCGACATCTATGTGCACTTCGGCCAGGCCTGGGGCAAGTATGGCAAGGCTGCCGGCAAGGGGTGGGCTCCGAGCGACTCGACCTATCGCATCGAGCATGAGCCCTCCTTGAACTGGCCCCGCCACTATGCCGGTGCCGTGGTGGTGAGCCTCGACGGGGTAAACCTTATCACCACACAGACGGCCCGCCCCCTTGTTCCCGAGACCTACCAGGCCCGTGGCACCAACTTCAACACGATTGCTGCCGACAAGTCGAAGTGGACCTCGACACTCACTGGCGGCGCCTTGTCGACCGACACCCTGTGGCTGTGGAGCAAGGCCAACGTGAATGGCTCACTGGTCTACAACCAGGACCCCGACTACAGCAGGGTGCACCTGGCCCCGGGGCAGCATGTGCTCAAGATTGCCAGCCTGTGCGGTGCGTGGACCTTCGACTGCATCAAGGTCGACTGCTACCAGCCTACTGGCGTGACCACCGTGGAGCGCGCTGTCCCGTCGCGTCTCAAGGCATGGGGCGGCATGGGGGCAGTGCACGTCGAGAGCGACAAGCCTGCCCGTGTGTTCAGCATCACAGGCCGGTTGATGGGCACGACGGCATCGGCCCTGCAGGTGCCGGCCGGCATCTATATCGTGACCACGGGAAGCGAGCACAAGAAGGTGATGGTGAGGTAGCACACACACACACTGTGCGCTTGCAATAAATTAAAGCGAGGGAGGACAAATCTCGATGATTGATTTTTGTCCTCTCTCGCTGGTTGTTGCTGCTATAGCGTGCCCGCAACTGCCGGGCTACTTCACAGGAATCTTGTCGATGCGACGCTGGTGCCGGCCGCCCTCAAAGTTGGTGCTCAAAAATTCCTTGACCATGGCAATCGCCTGCTCGTCGGTCACAAAGCGGCCAGGCATGGCCAGGAAGTTGGCATTGTTGTGCTGCCGCGCCAGGTGGGCAATCTCGGGAATCCAGCACAGAGCCGAGCGTATGCCCTGGTGCTTGTTGAGCGTGATGTTGATGCCCTCGCCACTGCCGCATATCCCGATACCGGGATAGCACTCGCCCTTTTCCACAGCCAGGGCTGCAGGGTGGGCAAAGTCGGGGTAGTCGCAGCTCTCGGTGCTGAATGTGCCGAAGTCCTTGTAGGCAATGCCTTGCTCGTCGAGATACTTCATCACAGCTTGCTTGGTGGCATAGCCGGCGTGGTCGCAGCACAGCGCCACAGGAATGTTGGGTTTTAAAATTGTTGACATGATGATTTGGAATTTAAGTTGCGTTTTCAGTGTGCACAAATTTAGCAAGTTTTCTCGATTTCACACTCATTGGAGCGAACCTAAAATCATGCAGGTCATGCCGGCAATGAGCAGCAGCTGGTCGAAAATCTTCAGGCGCAGGCTTTTGCGCTCGTGAAGCACAATGATGCCGTAGAAGTAGGACACCAGTGCACTGCCCCGGCGTATCATCGAGGTGATCGACACCATGCCGTCGGGCTCATAGAGTGCAAAGAAGTAGCACAAGTCGGCCGCGCAAATAAACAGTGAAATGAACAGTATCGACCACCGCCATTGAAATTTGACCGCCGGCCTGGCCACGCTGCCCACCACAAGCATGACAACCGCCATGATGACCAGCTGGTAAAACGAGTACCAGGCCTCCACGTTGATGGGCTTGAACTGCATGAGCAGAAACTTGTCGTAGAGCCCGCTCGCCGCCCACAGCAGCACCGACGCAAAGCCCGCCCACATCCACTTGTTGCTCGAGAAGGAGTAGCCCTCGCGGTGCCCGATGAAGCCCACCCACAACAGCGAGAAGAATCCCAGCACGATGCCCGTCCACTGCAGCAAGTTGGGCTGCTCGCCAAAGATGATGATGGCGCCCACCAGCACCAGTATGGGCCGCAGGGCGTTGATCGACCCTTGTATGGTGAGCGGCAGGTACTTGATGGCATAGTACCCCAGCAGCCAGCTGCTGGTGACAATAACCGACTTGATGAAAATGTAGACGTGGCTCATGGGCTTCACAAAGTTGCCGTACATGTCGTTGAGCGTGTAGACGAGTGCCGGCGACATGTAGAGCGTGCAGAACAGGGTGTTGAGGAAAAGCACCATGAGCACACTGTTGCCTTCGAGTGCCCTCTTCTTGAACACGTCGTAGAATCCGAGGCTTATTGACGATATGACGGCAAAGAGTATCCACATAGCCAGCTACAAAGTTACAAATTTTAACGCACACAATTGCTGCCTTACCACATAAAAAACCGAAAACCTTGTCGCATAAAACGCCAGCTAAGTGTTATCTTTGCACATTATGAAGTATTTTATCATTGCCGGCGAGGCCAGCGGCGACTTGCATGGCGCCCAGCTCATGGCTGCGCTCAAGAAAGAGGACAGTGAGGCCCAATTCCGCTTTCTGGGCGGCGACTACATGGCCCAGGTCGCGGGGATGAATCCCCTCATCCACTATCGCGACATGGCCTACATGGGCTTTGTCGAGGTGGCCAAGCACCTGACCACGATACTTGGTTTCATGAAGACGGCGCGCCGCGCCATGCTCGAGTGGCAACCCGATGCGCTTGTGCTCATCGACTACCCCTCGTTCAACCTCAAGATGGCCAAGTTTGCCCATGAGCGCAACATTCCCGCATTCTATTTTATCTCACCCAAGGTTTGGGTTTGGAAGGAATACCGCGTCAAGCAAATCAAGAAATACATCGCCCGCATGTTTTCGATATTGCCCTTCGAGCAAGAGTTCTACCGCAGGCATGACTATGATGTGGAATATGTGGGCAACCCCACGGTCAAGGAAATAGCCCAGGCCAGCACGCAGTTTCACGACAGGGCAGCATTTGCCCGCCTCAATGGTCTCGACCCCGAAAAGCCCATCATTGCCCTCGTGCCTGGCTCGCGTCGCAAGGAGATACACGACAATCTGCCCACAATGGTCGAGGCCGCTCTGCGCCACCCCAGCTTTCAGGCGGTGATTGCCGGCGCGCCGAGCATCGACGCCACGCTCTATCACGCCACGCTCTTGCCACTGGGCGTGCGGTTGCCTGTGCTGCACGGCAAGTCGTTTGAGCTTGTGCACCATGCCCGCGCCGCCATCGTGACCAGCGGCACTGCCACACTCGAGGCCGCCCTGCTGCGCACGCCCCAGGTGGCCTGCTACCGCATGAACGGCAAGAAATATCTCTACAAGTTTTATCGCCGCTTGCTCAAGGGGAAATATGTGACTTTGCCCAATCTTATTACCGACGCTGCTGTGATACCTGAGCTGTTGCTGCACCAGTGCACTCCCGATGCCATCGACTCCTGGCTGCAGCAGTTGCTACCCGACACTGCCCGGCGCCAGGCCATGCTCGACGGCTACGACCGCATGGCGCGGCTACTCACCGCCAAGGATTGCACGGCCAGCACGGCCAGCGGCATCATTCAATACCTGCACAGCCATGCGCGACATTGAACCGATAAGAGATTTTCTCGAGCGTGAGATTGTGCCGCGCTACGACAGCTTCGACGCTGGCCACCAGCGCGATCATGTGCACAGCGTGATGCACACGAGCCAGCAGCTGGCCCGCTACTACCCGCAAGTGGACCGCGCCATGCTGCTTGTGGCAGCGGCCTATCACGATTTGGGCCTGGCCCTGGGCCGTGAGCGCCATCACATCGAGAGCGCCCGCATCTTGCGTGCCGACACACGCCTGCTCCGGTGGTTTACGCCTGCCGAAATCGACATCATGGCCGATGCTGCCGAGGATCATCGCGCCAGCCTCGGCCATGAGCCGCGCACCATCTATGGCCGCATCGTGGCCGAGAGCGACCGCCAGATCGATGCCGAGGTGGTGTTGCGTCGCACCATGCAGTACACCCGGGCCCATTTCCCGGGCCTCGACAAGGAGATGCAATGGAAGCGCCTGCAAGAGCACTTGCACGAGAAGTATGCCCCAGGCGGGTATCTGCGGTTGTGGATTCCCGAGAGCGACAATGCCCTGCATCTTGCCGAGCTGCGGGCCATCATTGCCCATCCCGAGCAGTTGCGTGCAGCCTTTGAGCGCATCTATGCCCGGCTGTGAGACCGTTGCATGCGGGGAAAAATGGTCACTTGTGTTTTGTTGAAATGTGCTGGAGCGCTGCCTCGAGCGTGGCGGTGAACTCCTGTGGCGTGCACCAGGTGATAGATGGGTCGCGGGCGTACCACGTGAGTTGCTTCTTGGCATAGACGCGGGTGTTTTTCTTGATGCGCGCCACGGCAGTGTCACGGTCCATCTCGCCGTCGAAATAGGCAAACATCTCCTTGTAGCCCACCGTGTTGAGCGAGTTGAGATGGCGCAGCACGTACACGCTGCGGGCCTCGGCCTCGAGGCCAAGCCTCATCATGGAGTCGACACGGCGGTTGATGCGTTCAAACAGGGCGTCGCGAGCCATGTTGAGCCCTATTTTCACAATGTTGAACGGCCGCTGCTTCACTTTGCCCGTGCGCAGCGAGCTGTAGGTCGTGCCCGTCTGGCGGCATATCTCCACAGCATGCACCACACGCTTGGGATTGTTGCGGTCGACGATGGCATAGTAGTCGGGGTCGAGGCGCTCGAGCTCGGCAAGCATCGCCGCGAGTCCCAGGTCGAGATACTGCTGCTTGGTAGCCTGGCGCACCTCGTCGCTCACGTCGGGCATCACGTCGATGCCCTTGCACACGGCGTCGACATACATCATCGACCCGCCGCACATCACGGCATAGTCGCCCCGGGCCCACAAGCTGGGGAGCAGCGCCATCACATCGGCTTCATATTGTGCGGCGCTGTAGTACTCGTCGAGGTTTTTAATTTGCACAAAGTGGTGGGGCACCAGCGCCTGCTCCTGGGCAGTGGGAGCGGCCGTGCCTATGGGTATGCCCTTGAACACCTGGCGCGAGTCGGCGTTGATAATCTCGCAGCCCAGTTGCTGGGCCGCGCCTATGGCTGCTGCCGTCTTTCCCACGCCAGTAGGGCCTGTGACAACAACGAGCGTCTTGCTGTGCGTCATCTCACTCAAGCGTGATTTGGCAGTTGTCGAGCGAGAGCACGCGGGCCAGCGACTCCACGCGATAGCCATCGTTGCGCAGCTGGTCGCCACCGTGCTGAAACACCTTCTCGATGATGAACCCGAAACCCACGATGCGGGCTCCGGCCTGGCTGGCCAGGTCGATGAGGCCCCTGGAGGCGTTGCCATAGGCCATGAAGTCGTCGATGACCACAATGCGGTCGTCGGGACTCAAGAAGTCGGCGCTGATGCACACCGTGTAGTCGCGGTCTTTGGTGAACGAGTGCACTGTGGTAGTGAGCATGCTCGACATGGTTTTGGGTTTCTTTTTCTTGGCAAAGACCACTGGCAGGTGCATCTCGTGCCCCATCATGATGGCGGGAGCGATGCCGCTGGCCTCGATTGTCATGATCTTGTTGACACCGCTGCCGGCAAAGCGCTTGCTGAACTCGTGTCCTATCTCGTACATCAAGTCGGGGTCGAGCTGGTGGTTGATGAAACTGTCTACCTTCAAGATGCCGCCCTCGTAGCACTTGCCGTCTTGCATGATTCTTTTTTTCAGGATGTCGAAACTGTTGCCCATAAGGTTGTTTTGTGATGATGATAATTTTGGGGGCAAATTTACGCAATTTATTCCAATTGTTGTTTCTTTCATCGTGCTTCCTGTTTTTTTTGTATATTTGCGACATCGCAACAAGAAAAATCTCTTTTGTATATGGAAGAAATTGCAGCGCGAAAGAAATATGATTTAGACCGAGTGGTGAGGACCACATTCACCATCCTCGCTATCGTTGCAGCCATCTATGTCGTCAACTACTTGAGCAGTATTCTGCTGCCGTTCTGTGTGGGCTGCCTGCTGGCCTACATGCTTGAGCCTGTGGTGAAGCTGCTGATGCGCGTCACACGGCTCAAAAAGCGAATGGTGCCGGCTATAGTCACCATGCTGCTGTTTTTCGGCGTCATCTATCTGGGCTTGCGCTTCTTGATACCCTATTTTGTCGACGAGTTTACCGATATGGGCAAGATGCTGGCAAAGTATGCCGAGCACCGTTTCACCATCCACGGCGTGCCGCCCGAGGTGCAGGAGGTGATAGACCGCTACTTCAACCTCGACGCCTTGCAGCGTGTGTTCTCGCAAGAGCAGTGGATGAAGATAGGCAAGAGTGTGATGTCGGGCACGTGGTCGGTGCTGGGCGGTACGCTCAGTGCCATAGCCACGCTCGTGTCGTGGTTGCTGGCCTTGCTCTACATGTTCTTTGTGATGATCGACTACGACAAGATAGGGCATGGGTTCAAGTCGGCCGTGCCGCCCCGCTACCGGCGCAAGGTGTTCCGCATCATGAGCGACGTGACGGGTACAATGAGTCGCTACTTCCGTGGCCAGGCGCTGGTGTCGTTTTTTGTGGGCATCGTGTTTGCCATCGAGTTTTATATCATAGGCCTTCCCATGGCAGTGGTGTTTGGCCTCTCGATAGGGGTACTCAACATGGTACCCTACTTGCAGCTCATCTCCATTCCGGTTGCAGCTTTCCTGTGCCTGGTCAAGTCGGTGTCGGCAGGAGTGGCTTTTCTCCCGCTCTTCGGGTGGACGATAGCTGCCTATTTCATCTGCCAGGCCATTCAAGACATGGTGCTCACACCCACCATCATGAAGCAGCAGATGGGGTTGCGGCCAGCCATCATTTTCCTGGCCTTGTCGATATGGAGCTACGTGCTGGGTTTCATAGGCCTTATCATTGCCTTGCCGCTCACCACACTCATCATTTCCTACTACAGCGAGTATGTGCTGCATGTGCCCAACCCGCTGCACAGGCCCAAAGGGAAAGACAATAATACTAAAGTAGTTACAAAGGAAAAAACTGAAGAATCTCGATGAAGAAAACAATCATGCTCCTCACTGCGGTCTTCTTGCTGGCAGTGGCAAGGCTTGCCGCTGCCGACAAGTGGACCGGCTTGTCGAAATATGACTCGCAGAATGCCACTCTCGTGGCTGCCCGCAACATGGGCAACCGGGTGGTGTTTATGGGCAATTCCATTACCGAACTGTGGCTCAGCGTCGACCCCGGCTTCTTTGCAGCCCACAGCAATTTCATCAACCGCGGTATTTCGGGGCAGACGACCTATCAAATGCTGGTGCGCTTTCGCAGCGATGTCGTCAATCTCCAGCCCAAGGTGGTGGTGATACTGGGCGGCACCAACGATATTGCCGAGAATGCCGGCCTTGTCTACAACGAGAACCGCACCCTGGGTAATATTGTGACTATGGTGGAGCTGGCCCGCCTTCACAAGATTAAGCCCATCGTGTGCTCGGTTCCGCCTTGTGCCAGCTACTACTGGAGCAAGACGGCTACAGGCATTCAACTCAAGATACTGCGCCTCAACGAGCGGCTGGCTGCCTACTGCAAGCAGCAGGGCTTGCCCTTTGTCGACTACTACACCCCGCTGGTGAAAGGTGCCGACAATGCCCTCAACCCCGACTATACCAAGGACGGGGTGCACCCCAACCTGGCTGGCTACAAGGTGATGGAGCCCATCATTCTGAAGGCTGTCTCAAAATATGTGAAATGAGCTTGCGCTGTGGTGGCTGTGTGCCGTGTGGCTGGGCCGGTGCAGCCTGTGCCACAGCTCGCCCACGAGCATCACGGGCATGGTGATGACGATGATTTTCACCCATTGCTCCAGGTTCATGGGCACCACATTAAACATCTTGCCGCCAAATTGCACGATGAGCACCTGACCTATGAATATCACGGCTATAATGCCGAAGAATACCTTGCTCTCCCGCATGTTGTGGAAGGCCGAGTGACCGCTGTCGAACGACTTGGCGTTGAATAGATTCCAAAATTGCAGAAATACAAACGTGGTGAAATACATCGTCATCTCGGTGGGCGAGATGTGGGTGCTCAGCAGCGTGCCGCTGCCGTCGTTGCGGAAATAGAGCAGGTAGCCAAACACACCGAGCATCACGATGGTGAAAAGCAAGCCCACGCCGAAGATGAACCGGGCCATCACCTTGGTGATGATGGGCTCGCCGTTGCGGCGCGGCTTCTCCAGCATCACTTCCTTGCTGGGAGGCAGTGAGGCCAGCGCCAGCGCTGCAAAGGTGTCCATGATCAGGTTCACCCACAGCATTTGCGTGACCGTGAGTGCCGGTTGCTCGCTGAAGAATGAGCATATGCCCACGAGCAGGCTTGCGGCCACGTTGACTGTGAGCTGGAAGAGAATGAACCGCTGTATGTTTTTGTACAACGAGCGTCCCCACATCACGGCCTTGCCTATGCTGGCAAAGGAGTTGTCCATGATGGTGATGTCGCTCGCCTCCTTGGCCACCGAGGTGCCATCGCCCATCGACAGGCCCACTTGTGCGGCGTTGAGTGCTGGAGCGTCGTTGGTGCCGTCGCCGGTCACTGCCACCACCTCGCCTTGCTGTTGCAGCAGCGACACGAGCCGAGCCTTGTCGGCCGGCCGCGCCCGCGACATGATTTTTATCTTCTCGGCGCGCTGGGCGGCCTGTGCATCGGGCAGGGCGGCAAATTCCTCGCCCGATATCAGCGCCTCGCTGCTGTCGTCATCGTTCCACAATCCCACTTGCCGGCCTATCTCGCAGGCTGTGCCGGGCGTGTCGCCTGTCACGATTTTCACTTGCAGGCCAGCGTCGAGGCACTCGTGTATCGCCCCGGGAACCTCGCTGCGCACGGGGTCGCTTATGGCCACGATGCCCATGAAGGTCATGCCCTCGACCTTCAACTTGCCGTCGGCAATGGGGCAGGGCGCATCGTTGTCGAGTATCTTGTAGGCAAATCCCAGCGTGCGCATGGCCTTGTTCTGATAGGCGTGCAGTTCGCTGGTAATGTCGTCGAAGTCGAGGTCGCCCACCACCTGCGAGCAGTAGCCGTGCAGGATTTCGGAGGCTCCTTTCACCAGCAGCAGCCGTTTGCCTCCCAGAGCCTGGCAGCTTATCACGGTGGCCATGTATTTGTTTTCGGTAGAGAAGGGCAGCTGGCACTCTACTTGGTTGTTTTCGCGCAGTTGCAGGTAGTCGATGCCCTGGCTGTCGAGCCACAGCAGCAGGGCTCCCTCGGTGGGGTTGCCTATCGCCTTGGTCGCATGCGGGTCGCTCGTGTCGAGATAGGCAGTGGAGTTGCAGGCCAGGTTGTGCTCGACCACGATGCTGGCCTCGTCGCCGCTCTTGAGCTTGTCGCCATGCTCGAGCCCGAAGAAGTGTGCCTTGTACACTTGCATCTGGTTCTGGGTGAGCGTGCCCGTCTTGTCGGTGCAGATGATGGTGGTGGCTCCCATGGTCTCGCAGGCGTGCATCTTGCGCACCAGGTTGTGGCTGGCCAGCATGCGCCTCATGCTCAGGGCCAGGCTCAAGGTCACACTCATGGGAAGGCCTTCGGGCACCGATACCACAATCAGGGTCACGGCCAGCATCACAGTCTCGATGAGGTATTGCAAGGTGTTGACCAGGCTCTCGCCAGCAAAGCCGCCGTCGATGTAGTGGATGGCCAGGCGCCCCAGCACGATGGCCGCGCCCACGATGTAGCTACCCCTGGCTATCCAGCGGCCCAGCTGGTCAAACTGCTTCATGAGCGGGGTCTCGAGGTCGTTCTCAATTTGGGCGTCGGTATAGATTTTGCCATACTCGGTGGCATCGCCCACGTGGGTCACCTGCATCATGCCGTGGCCCTCGCTCACACTCGAACCGCGCAGCAGCACGTGGGTGGGATAGGTGGCCTCGGGGTCGCGGTCTTGCTCGCGGTGCGACTTGCGGGCTGCCGGCTCGCCGGTGAACGAGCTCTCGTCGACGGTCATCTGCACGCTGTCGAGCAGCTCGCCGTCGGCAGGTATTTTCTCGCCGGCATCGAGCAGCACCACATCGCCCACCACAATGTCGCGGCGGGGCACCTGGGTGATTTTGCCCTCGCGCATGACCTTGACAGGGGTGTCGTCGTGCATCTTGTTGAGAATGTCAAATTTCTTGTTGGCGTTTACCTCTACAAGAAAACCCACCACCGTGGCCAGCATGATGGCCAGAAATATGCCCAGTGGCTCGAGCAGCACGTCGGCGGGCTGGTGCAGGCATAGCAGCTCGTAGACCGATATGCCTATCGAGAGCAGCAGGGCCACGAGCAGTATCTTGATAAGCGGGTCGTTGAAGGTGGCAATAAACTGCACGAGCAGCGACTTGCGCGGCGGTGGCGTGAGCACGTTGGGGCCGTGTTGCTTGCGGCTCTGTTGCACTTGTTGGCTGTTGAGGCCGGTGATGTGGTGTGGTGTTGACATTCTTTATTTTGTTAGTTTCGTGTTATCGGTTGAATTGCAGCCGCTGGCCGCGGCAGTGCTCGTTCACTTTGCCGTCGGCATAGGCTACCTGGCCGTTGACGATGGTCATCTTCACCCGGTGCTGCACTTGCATCCCGTTGAGCGGAGTCCAGTGGCATTTCGAAATCACGCTCTCGTCGGTGATGGTCCACGGCTCTGGCGCCACGATGGCCAGGTCGGCCTTGTAGCCCCGTCGCAGGTAGCCCCGCCCCTCGATGTGGTAGAGGGTGGCTGGCCCGTGGCACATGCGTTCCACCACCAGCTCGGGCCTGAAGAGCGTGAGCATGGCCACCAGCGAAAATTGCACCATGGGCATTCCCGAGGCTGCCTTCAGGCAGCCGCCCTGCTTCTCGGCGGGCAAGTGCGGGGCATGGTCGGTGCCTATGACTTGCAGGCGGCCCTCGATCACGGCTTGGCGCAGCGCCTCGCGGTCGGCAGCCGTCTTCACTGCCGGGTTGCACTTGATGCGGTTGCCCAGTCGTGCATAGTCGTCGTCGCTGAAGAGCAGGTGGGCCACAGTGGCCTCGCCTGTCACGTGGTGGCCGTCGATGAGCGGCAGCTCGCGGGCGGTGGTCACGTGCAGCACGTGCAACCGCCCGCCGCACTCGCGTGCCAGCTCGGTTATGCGCCTTGTGCTCTCGTAGCAGGCTTCGGCACTGCGTATTTTCTCGTGAAAACTCAGTGGCAGGTCCTGCCCGTATTGCGACACATAGTGCTTGCGGTTGGCATTGATGATGCTTTCGTCCTCGCTATGGACTGCAATTATTGTGCCAAGGTCGCTCAGCAGTCGCCTTGCAACTGCGGGGTCGCTGAGCAGCATGCCGCCTGTCGACGTGCCCAGAAAGGCTTTCACGCCGCACACCTGTGTGTAGTCGACTTGCTCAAGCGTGTCGAGATTGGTGTTGGTGGCCCCGATATAGAAGCTGTAGTTGGCTGGCGATACTTGGGAGGCCTTGGCATATTTTGCCTCGAGCCTGTCGATGGTGGTGGTGGGCGGCGTGTTGTTGGGCATGTCCATGTAGCTGGTCACACCGCCGGCCACGGCAGCACGGCTCTCGCTGGCAATGTCGGCCTTGTGGGTCATGCCTGGCTCGCGAAAGTGCACGTGGTCGTCGATCACGCCGGGCATGATGTAGGCTCCTTTCACGTTGATGCACTCATAGGCGTGTTCCATCACGTCGCGGCCCGGATCGCCAGCCTCCACTTGGGCGATGACGTCGTCGTTGAGCACGACATAGCCATGGTAAACGCGCCCTTCGTTTACCACTGTGCCGTTGTAAATAAGTCTTAGCATAGCCTGTATTTGTTGGGAGAAAAATGTGCTCGTGTGTGATTGCGCCCGTGGCTGGCGCCCATCGCGGCGCAGCAGCGGCCTCAAGAGCTGTGGCTGCTGCCCGAAGCGGTGCTTGCCGTCTTTCTTGTGAACTTGTGTTTCCTGTCGAAGGTGCTGCTCCACTTGAGCTTGATCACGCCAAACATGGCCTCGCCAAAGATGCTGCTGTTCATCTTGCTGGTGCCCAGCACACGGTTGACAAACACGATGGGCACCTCTACAATCTTGAAGCCCATCTTGTAGGCGGTGTATTTCATCTCGATTTGGAAGGCATAGCCCTTAAACTCTATCTTGTCGAGGTCGATGCTCTCCAGCACCTCTCGCCGGTAGCACACAAAGCCGGCTGTGGTGTCGTGCACGTGCATGCCGGTGATGATGCGCACATACTTTGAGGCAAAGTAGCTCATGAGTATGCGCCCCATGGGCCAGTTCACCACGTTCACGCCGTTGATGTAGCGCGAGCCCACAGCCACGTCGGCCCCGCCTGTGGCGCAAGCTGCCTGCAGCGGTATCAAGTCTTGAGGGCGATGAGAGAAATCGGCGTCCATCTCGATGATGTACTGGTAGTCGTGCTCAAGTGCCCACTTGAACCCTGCAATGTAGGCTGTGCCCAGCCCCAACTTGCCGGTGCGTTTGACGATGTGCAGGCGGTCGGGAAATTCAGTCTTAATCAAGTCGTCGACTATGGCTCCCGTGCCATCGGGGCTGTTGTCGTCGATGACCAGGGCGTCAAATTGGTGCTCTTTCATCTCCAGCACCACATGCAGGATGCTGGCGATGTTCTCCTTTTCATTATAGGTGGGAATGATGATTAAGCTGTCTGATTCCATTGATTTCTGTAGAAATGTTGGGCTGCAAGTGCCGTTTTTGTTTCACAAAAATAGTAATAATTTTCCCAAAGCGGGAAAATCATCGCGCTTTTTTCTGTTAATTCGTCTTTATTGCAGCGTTTCTTGCAACAGGGCTTTTCATGAAGCCCGCTCTCTATAGGTCTGCTTAGTAGTACATCTCGGTCTCGGGCACCGAGGTCACGCCCGGGGTGTTGCCTTGGGCAATCTCCTTGTCGATTTTCTCATACACCGAGTTCATGCTCTTGAACTCGGGCACAAATTCCTTCATGGCCATGATCATGTCGTGGGTGTTGCCCTGGCTGGCATAGCCTATGATGTTCTGTATGTTGTTGAGCACTGCCTTGAAGTCGTAGGTGCGCACCTTGGCTATCATGATTTTCTCGTTGTCGGTCTTGATGGTCTTCTCCTTGTCGTTGAGCAGCTCCTCATAGAGTTTCTCGCCTGGTCGCAGGCCTATCTCCTCGATTTTGATGTCGATGCCTGGCTTGAGCCCTGCCAGCGAGATCATGCGGGTGGCCAGGTCATATATCTTCACCGGCTTGCCCATGTCGAAGATGTAGATTTCTCCGCCGTGGCCCATGCAGCCGGCGTCGAGCACGAGCGAGCAGGCCTCGGGTATGGTCATGAAGTAGCGTATGATGTGCTTGTCGGTCACCGTCACAGGCCCGCCCTCGGCAATCTGCTTGCGGAAGAGCGGTATCACCGAGCCATTGGAGCCGAGCACGTTGCCAAAGCGGGTGGTGATGAACTGGGTGTTCTTGCCCTGGTGCTGGGCGCTGAAAAACAGCGACTGGGTGTAGATCTCGGCCAGACGCTTGGTGCAGCCCATCACGTTGCTGGGATTCACAGCCTTGTCGGTCGAGATCATCACAAACTTGTAGACGCCGTATTTCAATGCCAGGTCGGCAATGTTGCGTGTGCCCATCACGTTGGTGAGCACTGCCTCGGTGGGGTTCTTCTCCATCATGGGCACGTGCTTGTAGGCAGCAGCGTGGAACACATATTTCGGGCGATAGCTTGCAAAGGCTCGCTCCATGCGGTCGCGGTTCTGGATGTCGCCCATGTAGAGCACGATGTCGATATCGGGAAACTTCTGCTTCATCTCGAGGGCCATGTCGTGCATCGGGGTTTCGGCCTGGTCTACGAGCACGATTTTGCTGGCTTTGTAGGCGGCCACCTGGCGCACAATCTCGCTGCCTATCGAGCCGCAGGCGCCGGTGATGAGCACACACGAGCCCTTGATGTGATTGCGCACGAGCATGTTGTTGAGCACGATGGGGTCGCGCCCCAGCAGATCCTCGATTTGCACTTCTTTCACGTGGGTCGATATGTTGTCGCTGTGGCTGTCGTCATCGCCCTCGGGCTCAAACTCTTGCACTTTGTTGATGAGCAGCAGCCGTATGTTGTTGTTGATGAATTGGTCGGCAAAGCCGTTGCGCATGAGCTCGACGTGGTCGGAACCGAAGATGAGGGCATAGATGCCGTTGCCCACAAAGATGTTGGCCACCGTGTCGGGGTCGTATTGATACACCTCAAAACCGTTGATCGTGTGCTTGCCTTGCTTGTTGTTGCCCGTGCTCAGCAGACCCACAGGGCGGAACTTGCCTCCTATCTCGTTTTTGAGCGCGTTGGCCAGTATCAAGCTGTTGAGCGAGGTGCCCAGCACCAGCACTGGCTTGCGCCCGAACTCAGAGTGCATCATCATGCTGTAGAGCTGCTTGACCACGAGACGCTCCATCACCAGGAAAGCAAACGAGATGACACCGGTCACAATGATGGTCCAGAAACGCATGAGCTCGTTGTGACTTGGCGTCACGAGTATCGACACGATGTTGATAACCAGCAAGATGACGGTGGCGATGAGGGTGACCAGAAACTGGCGATACAGGTCCTCGATGGCCGACAGCCTGATGATGTGGGTGTAGCTGCGCGACAGGTAGGTGACCAGGAAGTAGACCAGCAACATGATGCCCATGTTGCCGAAGAAAACGAGCGGATGCCCCACGCTGGTGCCCGTGATCACATCGGGAAGGGATACAAGGGTATAGGACGATGCTACAATGATCAAGTCGGCAAGCAGAATGAGCCACCTGGGGGCCGTCTTGAGCCTGGCTGCCCGCATCCACTTGGTGTATAATACTTTGTTAAACAATGCGCTCACAACGATATGGTTATTTAAATACTATTTTTTCGTTACGTCGTTTCTGTATTGACTTTGATGCTTCTGCATTGAAAAATGGGGGGCATCGATATTGGACTGCAAAGTTATCGCTTTTCTTTGAAATCTCAAACGCGCAGCTGGTTTATTTTTTTTAGCAGCCACGCCATCGCTTTGTTTTTGATGAAGTGGTGATTATTAGGTTATTTTTGGTCAATTAGTGGTATTTAATGAAAAATAATTACATTATTCGAAATTTGTTTCCTAATTTTCCTAATTTGGCAGTTTGTTGTATTAACGTGTTGCTACACAATACTTTACATAGCAAAGTAATGTAGCTAATTTTTCGGTGTCGCAAAGATTAACCTTTGTTAACCTTTCGGTAGAACGCG
>Ga0256404_1000869_pt1 | contig 77380 bp, 64 predicted proteins | sample RumenRJG_01DNA_FD_185990 | JGI IMG/M metagenome (GOLD analysis project Ga0256404, IMG submission 185990) | Bovine rumen microbial communities from Lethbridge, Alberta, Canada - RJG_01 | ecosystem: Host-associated > Mammals > Digestive system > Stomach > Rumen | place: Canada: Alberta | collected...
TAGAAAGCAGAAAAAAGCAAAGTGAACCCCAACCAGACAAACAAGATAGGCAGGAAGGTTTCCTTATTGAATAGGGAAACGCCACACAGAGACAAAACACCAAGCGCAATGAGACCCAATGTCTGCCCAATACACCTATGATTTAGCCTGGAGGTTACCATGCTGTTTTACCTATTATTATACATCTTCTCGTAATACTTCTGATAGTCGCCAGATGTCACGTTGTCGAGCCATTCCTGATTGTCAAGATACCAGCGGACTGTTTTTTCGATGCCTTCCTCAAACTGCAATGAAGGTTCCCAGCCGAGTTCTCTTTGCAGTTTTGAAGAGTCGATGGCATAGCGCAGGTCGTGGCCGGCGCGGTCGGTAACGAAGGTGATGAGGTCCATGTCCTCGCCTTCCTTGCGTCCCAGCAGACGGTCAACGGTCTTGATAACCACCTTGATGATATCTATGTTCTTCCACTCGTTGAATCCGCCGATATTGTATGTGTCGGCAATCTTGCCCTTGTGGAATATAAGGTCGATGGCGCGTGCATGGTCTTCCACGAACAACCAGTCGCGAACGTTCTCGCCCTTTCCATAGACCGGCAGCGGTTTGCGGTGGCGAATGTTGTTGATGAACAACGGTATCAGTTTCTCCGGGAACTGATAGGGACCGTAGTTGTTAGAGCAGTTGGTCACAACGACAGGCATGCCGTAGGTGTCGTGGAATGCTCTGACAAAATGGTCGCTCGATGCCTTAGATGCCGAATAGGGTGAGTGGGGATTGTACTTTGTGCTCTCCAGGAAGAACTTGTCGCCGTAGGCCAGATGGTGTTCTGCCGACGATGCCGTTGTGGTGAACGGTGGCTCGATGCCATCGGGGTGAGTCAGTTCCAGCGCTCCATACACCTCGTCGGTAGAGATGTGATAGAATCGCTTGCCCTCATATTTCTCCGGCAGCGATTCCCAATAGAGTTTCGCGGCTTGGAGCAGCGACAGTGTGCCCATGACGTTAGTCTGGGCGAAGGTGAACGGGTCTTTGATAGAGCGGTCAACATGACTCTCTGCTGCCAGATGAATTATGCCATCGACATGCTTCTCCTGCATCAGTTTGTAGAACGCCTCGAAGTCGCAGATGTCCATCTTCACGAATTCGTAGTTCGGCTTGTCCTCGATGTCCTTGAGGTTGGCGAGGTTGCCAGCATAAGTCAGTTTGTCGAGATTGATGATGTGGTATTCGGGATACTTGTTCACGAACAGTCTTACCACATGACTTCCAATAAATCCGGCACCGCCGGTGATAACGATTGTCTTCATATCTTGTAAGTTTTTTAAATTTCACTTAGTGTGTAATGTTTTCGTATTACTCCTCATACGGGCGAACACGGGGGCAAGCCCCTACAACTCCTTCACTCCTGTACTCCCTCACTCCTGTACTCCCTCACTCCTGTACTCCTAAACTTCTAAACTCCTTCACTCCTATATTATATATAACGTGAAATATCAAAATAAATTGTCTTGTCCGCGATCTGCCAGTTTTATCACTTCGGCATCGCGGAATGTGTCGCCGTCGATAGTGATGCGCACCAGAGTGCGGTCTCTTTGCCATCCCTGTATTCCCGCCGCTCCTGGATTGATGTGCAGCAGGTTAAGGTCGTGGTCATATTGCACCTTCAATATGTGCGAGTGACCACTGATGAAGAGTTGTGGCGGACGAGCCATAATCTTCTCCCTGATGCTTGGGTCATATTTCCCGGGATAGCCTCCGATATGCTTCATCAGCACATCCACCTCCTCGCATTTCCAGCGCAGCACCTCGGGGTACATCAGTCTGAGGTCGCCGCCGTCGCAGTTGCCGCGCACCGCCTTCAGAGGTCTGAATGCAGCCAGTTTCTCTGCCACCTCCACCGAGCCGATATCGCCCGCGTGCCATATCTCGTCGCATGGCTCGAAGTAGTAGAGGTATTTCTCGTCCCAAAAGGAGTGGGTGTCACTTATTATTCCTATCTTTTTCATATCTGATGAATTTCTTGATAAACTCTGCCGTGCCCTCAATGCCCAGTACAGACGAGTTGATGCAGAGGTGGTAGTGTTCCGCATTGCCCCATTTCTGCCCGGTGTAGTAGTTGTAGTACGACGAGCGCTGGTCCTCCTTGCTTGTTATTATCTTGCGTGCCGTGGCGCGGTCGCACCCGTGCCGATTGCACACCGCCTGTATGCGCTGGTCCATGTCGGCTGTGATGAAGATGTTCACCACGCCCTTCATGTCGCGCAACACATAGTCGGCGCATCGGCCCACGAAGATGCACGACCCTTCCTCGGCAGCCTTCCGTATGGCATCGCTCTGAAACTGGAACAGACTCTCCTGCGAGAAGTCGCTCTTGTAGAAATTGTTGTCACTCATGTGCGGGGCATGCATGTGGAACAGCGAGCGCAGGAATCCCTTCTGCTCGTCGTTCTGCTCGAACACTTTCTCCGAGAAACCGCTCTCCTTGGCTGCGAGGTTCAGCAGTTCCTTGTCATAGAGTTTGCATCCAAACTCGTCTGCCAGGATCTTCGCTATCTCTCTTCCGCCCGAACCCAGTTGCCGTCCGATGTTTATAATCATCTTTTTCTCCATATTTTATCTATAAGTAGTTATAGTGAGATAAAAGCCCCCACCAACCCTCCCCCCATAGGGGAGGCTTTAAATCACCATTAGAGTAAGTGACTCAACCCCTCCCTACGGGGGAGGGGCAGGGGAGAGGCTTTGACTTAACTCACCTTCACACTTCCCTTAAACTTCCTCATGTATCTAATCAGTATCGCCAGTGTCACGAAGAACGAGATGGTGTCTGATGCGGGCAGCGACCACCACACGCCGTCAACACCCATCACTGGTGGCAGCAGGATGAGCAGCGGCAGCAGGAATATCATCTGGCGCGACAGCGAGAGGAACATGCTCACCTTTGCCTTTCCTATAGACTGGAAGAAGTTGGTGGTTACGGCCTGGAAGCCTATCAGTGGGAAACAGACCATGTTGATGCGTATGGCATCCATCGATATCGCCAGCAGCCCCTCGTCGCTCGTGAAGAGCCGGGCGCAGGGGTAGGGCAGCAGTTCGCCCACAAGCCATCCGGCAGTCATCACCATAGTGGCGGCGATAATGGCCAGTTTCAGCACACGTATCACGCGGTCCAGTCTCATCGCGCCGTAGTTGTATCCCGCAATGGGTTGCATGCCCTGGTTGATGCCCATTATCACCATGAAGAACAGGAAGCCGATGCGGTTGGCAATGCCGTAAGCACCCACAGCCATGTCGCCGCCGTGCCTTACCAGCGCCGTGTTAATCAGAATCACCACAATGCACGAGCACGCGTTCATCGAGAACGGCGACATGCCGATGGCCAGGATGTTCTTCACAATATCCTGACGCAGCCTGTAGCACCCCTTCTGGAAATGCAACATCTCGCTCTTGTCCATAAAAATGCGCAACTGCCACAGCAGCGCTGCGCTCTGCGCCAGTATCGTCGCTATCGCGGCACCCCTGATGCCCATGTCGAACACATAGATGAACAGAGGGTCGAGCACAGTGTTCAGCACCACGGTGAATATCGTGGCATACATCGCTATACGAGGTTTAGATGCCGCGCGGAGAACTGAGTTAAGCCCCAGATAGTGATGAGTTATGACATTGCCAAGCAGTATCACGGTCATGTATTCGCTGGCGTATGGCAGTGTATTGTCCGTAGCACCGAAGAAGCGCAGTATGGGTTGCAGAAACAAGAGGCAGACTGTAGCGAACAACACTCCGATGATGGTGTTAAGCACAACGGTGTTGCCCAGAATCTGCTGCGCCGTCTTATAGTCGCGCTGGCCCAGACGCACAGAAAGTGTAGTTGAAGCGCCCACGCCAATGGCAGCCCCGAACGCCGCGCTCAGGTTCATGAAGGGGAACGTGATGGCAAGTCCCGATATCGCCATCGGTCCCACACCTTGCCCGATGAATATGCTGTCAACCATGTTATAGAGCGATGAGGCCATCATCGCCACTATCGCCGGCGTGGCATATTGCACCAAGAGTTTGCCCACAGGTTCCGTCCCGAGGGCTAATGTCGCTTTCTTGTTATCCATATTATGGTGCAAAGGTAGTGCAAACCGAAGACAATACAAAATAAATGCAAATTTATTTTTACTGAAGTTTCGCGAACTCAACTTCTTTGGAGTTGTGGAGTTGTGAAGTTATGGAGTTGTGGAGTTGTGGAGTTATGGAGTTAAGACATTTGTTGTTTTCTCCTTTTCCATTAGGAATTCTTTGCATGCAAAGCGACCAAAGGTCGAGCGATTGGATAGTAGGGCGTTGTCTTAACTCCATAACTCCATAACTCCTTAACTCCATAATATAGAAAAAAGACAAAAATAGCCTATATTACTCAGTAAAATAGCCTATATTGGTCAGTAAAATAGCCTATTTTACTTTGCGCTTGCTGTCTCGAAGGCAATTAAAACATGATTATTCTTTGTCTATTTGCGGATTATTCTTACCTTTGCAGTTGATAACTAAAATAACCAAATGAAGAAGAGCGCAACTATTATACTGCTTTCGTTGTTTGTCATGTGTTGCTCGTCGGCAATGGCGGGGGGCACGGGGCATAAGTATCTGTACCGACTGACACTGGCTGACAAGAATGGTACTCCCTATTCTATTGACGCCCCGGAGGAATTCCTTTCGGAGAAGGCGATAGAGAGGAGACGGAGACAGCATCTGGGAATAGACTCTACCGACTTGCCCATTCCGCCTGCCTACCTGTCGCAGATTGCGGCTACGGGAGCCGAGGTGATTGTCAAGAGCAAGTGGAACAACACGGTGCTGGTGGGCATAGACAAGGCGAAGCAATACAAGGACTTGCAGAGCCTTCCCTTCGTTGTCCGTACCAAGAAGGTTTATACAGGTCAGGAGCAGAAGAAGGATTCGCATGTCCGCGACCATTTCCACGCCATACTGAACCGTATCGACACGGTGTATGACAGCAACTATGGCGTGGCGCGAGAGCAGATTGCAATGGTGGGCGGCATTGGGCTGCATAGCCGCGGATACACTGGCAAGGGAATGACCATCGCGGTGTTTGACGCCGGGTTCATGAACGCCGACCGCATACCTGCCTTGACGAAGATAAACATCGAGGGAACCCACGACTTTCTCTCCGATGACAAGGATGACATATACCGAGGCGAGTCGCACGGCACGATGACGCTCTCGGTGATTGCCGTGAACGAACCGGGTGTCTTCATCGGTACTGCGCCCGATGCCACGTTCTGGCTGTTCCGCTGCGAGGATGACGCTACGGAGACAAGTGCGGAGGAAGACTACTGGACTGCCGCGGCAGAGTTTGCAGACAGCGTGGGCGTGGATGTCATAAGCAGTTCGCTGGGATACCATGACTTCGACGACAAGGACACCAGTTACCACTATTACGAACAGGACGGGCACACCTCGCTCATCTCAAACACCTCGTCGATGCTGGCATCGAAGGGCATAATACACGTGAACAGCGCCGGCAACGACGGCATGGGGACATGGAAGAAGATAAATTTCCCCAGCGATGCCGAGGACATGCTCAGCGTGGGGGCGGTGACACCGCAGGGCGTTAATGCCTCGTTCTCAAGTCTCGGTCCTACTGCCGACGGGCGCGTGAAGCCCGATGTGGTGGCACTGGGTTCGCCAACGGCGGTGGTAAGCAGCCGAGGCACACTGACAAGCGAGCAGGGAACATCGTTCTCTACGCCCGTTATCAGCGGTATGGTGGCGTGCCTGTGGCAGGCATTGCCAGACAAGACGGCAAAGGAGATAATAGAATTGGTGCGCCAGAGCGGCAACAACTATGAGCACCCGGACAATGTATATGGTTACGGTCTGCCCGATTTCACCAAGGCACTGAAACAAGGAAAACATGAAACAGACCCTATCGCTCCTTGAACTAAACCAACTGCTCGCCGAGGTAATTGATGTGGGCATGCCGCGAGAGTACTGGGTGGAGGCAGAGATTTCTGAACTCCGCGAGGTGCGAGGGCATTGCTACATCGACCTCATAGAGAAGGCTGAAGGCACGAACACACCTGTGGCGCGTGCCTCGGCAAAGTGTTGGGCAAACACATGGAGCACCGTGGGACCGCTGTTCGAGAAGGTGACGGGCCAACGGTTGCACGCGGGGATGAAGGTGTTGATGCTCGTAGGAGCCAACTTCCATCCCGCTTACGGCTTCTCATGGATAATAAGCGACATCGACCCCACATACACCTTGGGCGACATGGCTCGCAAGAGGCAGGCCATCATCGACCAACTGAAGCGCGAGGGGGTGTTCGACATGCAGAAAGAACTGGAGATGCCGCTCTTCTGCCAGCACATAGCCGTGATAAGCAGTGCCAACGCTGCGGGATATGGTGACTTCGTGAACCAACTGGAGAGCAATGTCTACGGGTTCAAGTTCCATACACAACTGTTTCCCGCCACGATGCAGGGCGAAGGGGTAGAGCAGAGCATCATCAGCGCGTTGGAGAAAATATACACGACCACCCTCCAACTCCCCCGAGGGGGAGAGCAGGAAACCGCTCTTTGGGGAGGTGTGGAGGGGGTCTTCGATTGTGTCGTGATAATCCGTGGCGGCGGTGCCACGAGCGACCTGTCCGGTTTCGACACGCTGGCACTGGCGGAGAACGTGGCACAGTTCCCTCTTCCCGTAATCACCGGCATCGGTCATGAGCGTGACGAGAGCATACTCGACATGGTGAGCCACACACGGGTGAAGACGCCGACGGCTGCCGCCGCATTCCTGATAGACAACCTGAAACGGGTGTGGGATTTCCTTGAAGATGCTCAGAACTCGCTTGCGGCAAATGCCAGGCAACGTATGGAGGCAGAGCAGATGAGACTTGTGAGGGCGTCGGAGAAGATTTCGCCTCTCTTCTCGCTTGTGAAGGAGAGGGAGGAGCGCCGGCTGGACCGTATGATGCAGAAGATTATTGCCGCAGCGCAACAAGGCGTGAGCAATAACAAACATAAGATAGATATCATTGAGGGTAACATGCAGCCGCTGGCAATGCGCTTGATGACGGAACAGAAACACCGGTTGCAGATGCTGGAGCAGCGAGCGCAGGCTCTTGACCCGGCACTGTTGCTGAAGCGAGGATACAGCATCACCACTCACAACGGCATCGTTGTCCGTGACGCCTCGCAACTGAAACCTGGTGACGTTTTAGAGACGAGAGTGGAGAAAGGAATAGTTCAATCGGAGGTGCGTAACACTTTAAAAACCAAGCATTAACATTTAAACATTAAATAAAGCATGAAATACGAAGAAGCGCTTAAGGAACTGGAACAGATAGTGTCAAAAATGGAGAACAACGAGGTGGGCATCGACGAGATGACCGAGCAGTTGAAGCGTGCGCAACAACTGATAAAACTATGTCGTGACCGTCTGACAAAGACCGACGAGGAGATAAAGAAAATGCTGTAGCGGGGTGCTCGGGCGGTCAAAAAAATGCAATTATACCAACAAGTAAAGAAAGGACATTGTTGAAGTCTTGTTGAAAGTTCCTTTCCCCTTCGGCCAGCGACCGTTGGTTCCCCGCCCCTGAAGGGGAGGGGCCCGGGGTGGGGACTGTGATGTCCTCTATCTCCTTTTATCTCCTTCCTTTAATTACTGACCCCACCCCTTCCCCCTCCCCTACAGGGGCGGGGAAACGTTATGGATGGAGCAAAAGTAAATAGCAACCCTAATAAAAGATTCCGCAAACAAGGGTGAGGTATTCGGGAATCTTTCCATGCTCGCTCCATTTGATTTCTAATCCCAGCAAGTCCCTCGCGGTCTTGCTGATGTCGAAACCATAAGCCTCTAACGACGGTCTCACCTTGTTGGGATGCTTGCACGGCTTTCCTTCTATTCTGGCGCACGGTGCACCGCCGCAATAAGGGCATGTGCCCACAAAGCCGAAACACATGCCTGACAACGATTTCTCGGTTTCAAGCAGTTCCTTGTTCATCTCGTCAATCACAGGTTTCATCAGGTCGTTAGCGGCTTCGAGAGGCAGACTCCTGTCTTTTGGCGTAATTTTAATTCCTAAAATCCTTACTCTTTCATACTTGTCGATTGTCGCAAGAGTGTCGCTGTCGAAGGGCGGGCAGCCGTAACGGCGGCCATAGTTGTGACATTGCTGGCAGAGAGTCACGAAATAATCAGCGTTGCGGAATTTCTCGATGTATGTTTTGGCGTCAATCTCAGCCGTATATCTTTCGGTGGTGTATGTCAAGCGGTCTTCCATAATTCTTTTTCTTGTACTTTCCGTCGGCAAAGATACTGCTTTTCTTTTTTATTTTTGTAACTTTGATGCTTTACATCGAACTTACTCGGCATAAAAAACAAACAAGTTTCTTTTGTTCTGCACTCATTTTTTTCGTAACTTTGCACCGTTTTATAATACACCGGATTATGAATGAAAAGGAGAGAAAAACGGATGCCATGAGTCCTATGGAGAGGATGAAGGCAGGTTTGGAATATACCTATGCCGACGCTGAACTGATTGCCCGCAAGACACAGGCGATAGAGTGGTGCGAGGAGTTTAACGCCATTGACGGAAGAGACTATGCCGCGCAGTATGCCCATCTGAAAAAGATGCTTGGCGCTGTTGGCGAGAGGGTGTGGATATCCAAGACGTTCGGATGCGACTGCGGCAAGAACATCTTCATTGGCGACGATTTCACAGGTAACTTCAATCTTACCATCCTTGACATTCGTGAGGTTTATATCGGCAACCATGTCATGATAGGTCCAAATACGCTCATCACCACCGTGGGTCATCCTCTCTCGCCCAAGGCAAGACGGGGCTACATGGCGAAGGCGGCACCGGTACGCATCGGCAATGATGTGTGGATAGGCGGCAATGTCACAATACTGCCTGGTGTCACCATCGGCAACAACGTCGTTGTGGCTGCTGGTGCGGTGGTGAATAAGGATGTTCCCGATAACTCCCTTGTGGGTGGTGTTCCCGCTAAACTTATTCGTGAAATTGATAATGACGTGGACTAAGTGGTGCGTGTCAAATAAAGGATATTGTGATTTAACGAAATGGAAACATTAAAGCGGCTCAGCAGCAGCCTTGCAAGTCATGCTGCGTTGTTCATTATCGCGGTGGCGGTGATAACATTCTTTGTTCCGGGACTTTTCAAGTGGGTGCATGGCAACACGCAGACGGTGATACTCGGTCTCATCATGCTCACTATGGGACTGACGCTGACCACTCAGGACTTTAAGATTGTACTGCAACGCCCCCTTGACATCTTCGTCGGAGCCGTGGCTCAGTTTGTCATCATGCCTGGCGTGGCATGGCTGCTGGTGCATGTGTGGCACTTGGAGCCAGCCTTGGCATTGGGCATCCTCCTTGTGGGTTGTTGTCCTGGTGGCGTGTCGAGCAACATAATGTCATATCTTTGTCATGGCGACGTGGCTTTCTCGGTGGGCATGACGTGTGCCTCAACGGTGCTCGCGCCGGTGATGACCCCATTGCTGATGCAACTCACGGCGGGCGCAATCATCGAGATAGACACTGTGGGCATGTTTCTTAACATTCTGATAGTGACCATCTTGCCTATCAGTATTGGATGCGTTCTGAATTACTATTATAGCAAGCGCAACAGTTTCAAGACATTACAGGCATTGATGCCCGGCGCGAGTGTCATTTTGCTGGCATGTATTGTTGGCGGAGTAATCTCCACCGTTCACGATCCATTGGTGGAGCGCGGTTTCATTTTGTTCATCTGGACTTTCGCCGTTGTGTTCTGCCACAATTCTCTGGGCTATCTTCTGGGTTGGTTGTCTGGCAGACTTGCCGGTTTCAACACCGCCAAGAAACGCACCATATCCATTGAGGTGGGAATGCAGAACGCGGGTCTTGCCACCGTCTTGGCAGGCACTTTCTTTGCCGCACAGCCATTGTCGGTGCTGCCTTGTGCCATTTCGTGTGCGTGGCACAGCATCAGCGGCACCATTCTCGCTAGTCTTTTCCGTTCAAGAGACGAAAGGCCAAAAGAATAATGGTGGGAACATATTGTATTGCTTGCCGTAAAAAAACAATAAATTAGTTGCAGTAATGCAATTATTTTCTTACTTTTGCACCAATAATGTATTCTTAAAAATCAATTATAATGAAAAACTTAGATTGGGCTAACTTGTCATTTGGTTACATGCCCACCGATTACAATGTCCGTTGCTATTATCGTGACGGAAAATGGGGCGAGATAGAAGTGTGCTCCGACGAATATCTGAAACTTCACATGGCGGCTACAAGTCTGCACTACGGACAGGAGGCTTTCGAGGGTTTGAAGGCTTATCGCTGTCCCGACGGCAAGGTGCGCGTGTTCCGTATGGATGAGAATGCGGCTCGTTTGCAGTCAACATGCCGTGGTATACTGATGCCGGAAGTTCCCACAGAGTTGTTCTGCGAGATGGTGAAGAAAGTGGTACGCCTGAACCAGGAGTGGATTCCTACATACGAAAGCGGCGCAACGCTCTACATCCGTCCGCTGCTCATCGGTACCAGTGCACAGGTGGGCGTTCATCCCGCATCAGAGTATCTGTTCCTTATCTTCGTTACTCCCGTGGGACCATACTTCAAGGGTGGCTTCGCTACCAATCCTTATGTAATCATCCGCGACCACGACCGTTCGGCACCTCTCGGTACCGGAATCTATAAGGTGGGCGGAAACTATGCCGCTTCGTTGTTTGCCAACAAGAGGGCTCACGACCTGGGCTATGCCTGCGAGTTCTATCTCGATGCCAAGGAGAAGAAGTACATTGACGAGTGCGGTGCTGCCAATTTCTTCGGCATCAAGAACAACACATACGTTACACCGAAGTCAACGAGCATCCTGCCTTCAATTACCAACAAGAGTCTTATGCAACTGGCAGAGGACATGGGCATGAAGGTGGAGCGCCGTCAGATTCCAGAGGAAGAACTCGAGACCTTCGAGGAGGCTGGCGCTTGCGGTACGGCTGCCGTAATCAGTCCTATCTCGCGCATTGATGATGTGGAGACAGGCAAGAGTTATGTCATCTCTAAGGACGGAAAGCCAGGTCCGGTGTCGGAGAAACTTTACACGCACCTGCGCAATATCCAGTATGGAGTTGACGAAGACATTCACGGCTGGACAACAGTGGTAATAGAATAATCGCCTATGAACAAGATTCTCATAGCGGCATTGTTCTTTGCCCTCCCTTTGTTTGCATCGGCACAAGCCAACGATGGTGGCATATCTTCTGATATGCTGAAGCAGATAGTGAAGAGCCAGGGTACGTCTCCCGCTGACAAGGCGATATTCAACGCTATGGCAGGAAACAGCATCGACAACCTGGCACGCAACTATATGACTGCTGCCGAGAAGGACACCCACTTCAGCGTGGAAACACCGTCACAGAGCATTAGCGACCAGAAGAGTTCGGGCCGTTGCTGGATGTTCAGCGGATTCAATGTGCTGCGTTCCAACTTCGCCAAGAAAACCGACTCGCTGCGCGTGGAGTTCTCTCACGACTATCTGTTCTTCTACGACCAGTTGGAGAAGTCGAACCTCTTCCTTCAGGGTGTTATAGACACAGGAAAGTTGCCCATCGACGACCCAAAGGTGCAGTTCTTCTTCAAGAGTCCTATCGGCGATGGTGGCACGTTCTGCGGTGTTGCCGACCTTACGGAGAAGTACGGACTTGTGCCTAAGAGCGTGATGCCCGAGACTTATAGTGCAGACAACACATCTAAGATGCGCTCGCTGCTGATGAGTAAGTTGCGCGAGCAGGGATTGCAGTTGCGCGACATGGTGGCGCAGGGCAAGAGCAAGAAGCAGATTAAAGAGGAGAAAACCAAGATGCTCGCTGTGGTTTATCACATGCTGGCGCTCACTCTCGGCAATCCTCCACAGCAGTTCTCCTATGCCTTTAAGAACAAGAGCGGACAAACGGTGGGCACTCCGCGCACATACACTCCGCAGGAGTTCTACCGCGAGGTGGTGGGCGGCTCGCTCAACGGCACTTTCATCATGGTGATGAACGACCCGCGTCATGAATATCACAAGACATACGAAGTGGAATATGACCGCCATACCTACGACGGACATAACTGGGTTTATCTTAACCTGCCGATGGACGAGATAGCGCAGTTGGCAATAGCATCGCTGAAAGACGGACGTAAACTCTACAGCAGTTATGACGTGGGCAAGCAACTCGACCGCAAGAACGGTTTCCTTGCACTCGACAACTTCGACTATGAGTCGTTGCTCGGCACCAAGTTCACCATGAACAAGGCGCAGCGCATTTCGACCTTCGACAGTGGTTCGACACACGCCATGACGCTAACAGCCGTTGACCTCGATGCCAATGGCAAGCCGCTGAAGTGGAAAGTGGAGAACTCTTGGGGTGCTGACTATGGACAGAAAGGTTGCCTGATAATGTCGAACGAGTGGTTCAATGAGTATATGTTCCGCCTTGTGGTCGATAAGCAGTATGTTCCAGAGCAACTCCTTCGCGAGGCACAGCAGAAACCTGTCATGCTCTCGCCAGACGACCCACTGTTTGCCGAGGATGAATAAATGAGAATCATTGAACGTTATATAATGGGAAAACATAGTGACGATACCTGCGAGGACGGTATCGTCACTACTGTTAATCACGTGGCGGTGATTGACGGCAGCACCAGCAAGACACCCGAACGCGTTAACTCCGGCATGCAGAACGGGCGTTTCGCAATGCAGTTGGTGAGTGATGTCATCTCGTCGCTTCCCGCACAAACTACGATGCTTCAGTTCTGCCGCATTGTCACTGATGCCATTGACGAGGCTTACAACTATTATCAGCAAGACCCTGACATAATACAACAACACCCAGAACGTCGGCTCACATGCAGCGCGGCGGTTTATAGCAGGTATCATCGTGAGGTGTGGCTTGTGGGCGATTGTCAGTGTATTGTGGAAGGTAAGTATTACGACAATGCGAAACCCGATGAGGCTGCCAATGCCGAGAAACGCAGCCGTTATATCAAGGAGCATAAACTATCGGTAGAAGAAGTGCGCCGACACGATGAGGGGCGCGACCAGATTATCAATGACATCATTGCCTCGATGCACAGTCAGAACAAGACTTATGCCGTGATTGACGGCACACCTATTTATATAAAAGGAGTCAAGGTGATTGCAGTTCCCGTTGACTCTGAGGTGGTGCTTGCCACTGACGGCTATCCTTTCCTGTGCAACACCCTTGCCGAGAGTGAGCAACGGTTAAGTCAACTACTTGTTGACGACCCGCTGCTGATAAATCAGTTCAAGGCAACAAAGGCATATATGGAGGGCAACAGCAGTTTCGACGACCGCGCATATGTACGTTTCAAAGCCTGAACTTTCCCGAAACGAAAGCGGTGTGTGCTTCCAATAACTGCTGTATTCCGACCGAAAGGAGGAAATGGCACATTCGGTTTGTGCTAAATAATTGTAAATTATTTATAATATTGTTGCTTTTTTGAATAGAATAATTTATCTTTGCGGTAATAAATAATGAGTCTTTACTTTAAGTTTAACAATAAAAATCTTACCATTATGATTTACAAGATTGTGGATATTGAGGGCATCGGTCCTGTTTATGCAGAGAAACTTATTGCTGCAGGTATTGACAACACAGAGAAACTGCTTGCGAAATGTGGCAAGCCTGCTGGTCGCAAGGCTCTTGAGGAAGAGACAGGCATCAGCGGAAAACTTATCCTCACATGGACAAACCACTGCGACCTCATGCGCATCGACGGCGTTGGTCCTCAGTTCTCAGAACTGCTCGAGGCAGCCGGTGTTGACACCGTTAAGGAACTGAAGCACCGCAAGCCAGAGAACCTTCAGCCGAAACTCGAGGAAGTGAACGCCGAGAAGAAACTCGTTCGCCGCGTTCCCGCTCTCAAAGAGGTTGAGAAGATGATTGCACAGGCAGCAGAACTGCCAGCAGTTATGGAATATTGATTTCTTAGTTGACGAGTTGACAAGTAGACGAGTTGACAAGTAAATAAGTAAACGAGTTGACAAGTTGATGAGTTAATAGACGCTTTGTCCAATTAACAAAACAATCAACTTGTCAACTCGTTAACTTATTAACTAAAGAACTTATTAACTAAAGAACTTATTAACTAAAAAACTCATTAACTAAAAAACTCATTAACTAAAAAACTTGTCGATTACACCAGATGCTCCACGAGATCGGCACGCTCGCCTGGCAGCAGGTCGATAACGGGAATCTCAATCATGGTGTAGCAACCAGGCTGCTGGCGCATTGAGGCGCGAGCCACGTTCACAAGCACCTGTCCGGTGAGTGCTGGGTTGTTGATGCTCATATTGAACTCTATGCGCTGGTTCTGAGTCTTTCCGCTAACGCCCTTGCGCACGAGGTTTACGCCGTGGCCCATGTCCTGAACATCGTCAACCGACTCAACGGCAAACACATGAGTCTCGTCATTGGCGAAGTAGGGGTCTGCCTTTATAGCAGCCGTAACATCCTCGAGTTTCGCACCGTCCTCCAGTTCAACATATACCATGCGGCGGTGGATTCCCTCGCCCAGAGGAATGGTCATCGAGAGCGCATTCTTCACGCCAGCCTTTGAGCGCACGCACACCGAGTGTCCCATCGACATGCCCGGTCCGAAGTTGGTATATGTAAGTCCTTTTGGAGCAAGGCTTTGCATCATGGTGCGCACCACGCTGTCTGAGCCCGGGTCCCATCCTGCTGCTATCACGCTGACGGTTCCTGTCTTCTTGTTCAGTTCCATCAGTCGCTCGCGGTAACCGCGAATGTTTGTGTGTATGTCGAACGAATCGACGGTGTTGATACCTAAAGGCAGAATTTTGTTGGCATATTCCTCGCACGAGCGTGTTGGCGTAGCGAGAATCGCCACATCGACATCCTTCAGTTCCTTGATGTCCTTCACCACGTCATACTGTGCCAGTTCTGCCGGCTTGTTCTCAGCACCATTACGGCGCACGATGCCAGCCACCTCGAAGTCGGGTGCTGCCTCGAGAGCCTCGAGAGCAAAACGTCCGATGTTACCATAGCCTACTACGGCTGCTCTGATTTTCTTCATATCTTTTTTACCTTGGTTAATGTCTTTTTGTTTAATTCGCTTGCAAAAGTAAACAATTCTGCTAAAATAAGCGACAAAATGCAAACTTTTTTGCTAAATTATTTTCTTTTGTCTTGCGAATGGCGTTTTTTCTTCCTGTTTGTTACATCTTCTAATATTTTATAGCCACACTTTTCTTCTTCAAAACAAATGGAAGACGGGGTGTGGGAAAGACGGACTCACCGCCCCTTAAGGGGAGGGGCAGGGGTGGGGTAAGTATTAAATACTGCTTCAAAAACGCCACTTTTCATCCTCTCTTGTAACTACTTGGCTTCCAATAAGATACAAATGGGGTAACAAAGTTAATAACTTTGTTCAACAATCTTATTAACTTTGTTAGACAATCTTAATAACTTTGTTCAACAAAGTTAATAACATTGTTCGGCGGTTTGATATCAATCGCGCAGCGAGTTGTGCTTCCTTCCATTCCTCTACGGACTTTTTGGACTCTATGGACGATGCAATACAGGCTGAAAGTCGGTAGATGTTTTTATGTCTTCGGGGTCTCTTTTTGTAAAGCGAGAATAATAAGCAATGCATTGGCGGGCTAACACGGAGGTTAGCCCCTACATTGTGAATGAACTTTATAATAAATCGTGTAGGGGTTAACCTCCGTGTTAGCCCGTATTACAACCCCAATAAATATAACAACATTTATGTCGGAAAGAATGTGAATGTCACGTATGTAATTCTTTTCTACGGACTTCCTGGACTCTATGGACGATGCAATATGGGCTGAAAGTCAGTAGTGTTTTACCGTGCCTATAGCCTTTTTTCATTTAAATTGCACCCGAATGCAATAAAAGGGGCGTTTGTTGCGTTTAATAAAATGTATATATACAAAAGGAGAACGTAAATGATTGAATATGTAAAGGGTGAACTCGTTGATGTCACCCCTGCTTTTGCTGTGATAGAAGCCAATGGCGTGGGCTACGGGCTGAACATATCGCTTAACACTTACAGCGCCATTCAAGGCAAGAAAGAAACTCGACTCTGGGTGTATGAGGCCATTCGTGAGGATGCGTATGTGCTATTCGGCTTCGCCACTAAGAAGGAGCGCGAGATGTTCTTGCTGCTCATCACCGTGTCGGGAGTGGGTGCAAACACCGCGCGTATGATACTCTCGGAACTATCGGTGGACGAACTTTGCAACGTCATTGCCACTGGCAACGAGCGCATACTGAAAGGTGTGAAGGGCATAGGTCTGCGCACCGCACAGCGCATAATCGTTGACCTGAAGGACAAGTTGCCCGAACCCGCCCTAAGTCCCTCCCCAGGGGAGGGATTTAATCCCCAACATGTGGGCTTCAACAAGGAAGTGCGCGACGAGGCTGTTGGCGCTCTCACGATGCTCGGCTTTGCTCCGGCACCGTCGGCAAAGGTGGTTGTGGCAATACTGAAAGATCAGCCTGACCTGCCTGTAGAGCAGGTGGTGAAGTTGGCTCTGAAACAGATAAAGTAAAATGAAACCCCTCTCCTTCTCCCCCGAGGGGGAGGGACGTCAGGTGGGATGGCGTGAGTTGTGAGGATGTGATTATACAATATATTATATTTATAAGGTATATAAAATAGTGGGTGGTCTGAAAAAGATATACATATTGTTATTAGCGGCGGTGAGCATTAATGTGTTCGCATGGAACGTCGTGCCTATAGTGAGGGCTCAAGTGGAGGAAAGCCCTTACCATCAGGACGACCCCACGAGGAACCGCAACCGCCAGCGGAACCAGACACCCGACGACAAAGACAAGAACAAACAGGCTAATGACGACAAGAAACCGGTGATACAGGATCTGGTGATTGACAACGAAGACTCAATCCCCGACTCGCTGCTCAACCCTCGTTGGGACGTGCAGCGCATAACGCCGATAACCTTCGACGACCTTAGTCGTAATCCCGCCGACCTCAACCTGCCCGACAACCTGAAGCAGGATGTTGTTTATAACGATACGCTCGACCGTTACATCATAGGCTCGAAGATTGGCGACACATACGTCAATGCCCCGATAATGATGACTCCCGAGGAGTACAGGCAGTGGAGCGAGAAACAACAGCGCGACAAGTTCTTCCGCAATAAGAACAGCGAGATACTTCAAACGGAGGGCAAGGAGAAGTTCGACTTCACCGACATGCACTTCGACCTGGGACCAGCCGAGAAGATTTTCGGTCCTGGCGGCGTGCGCATCAAGACGCAGGGAACGGCAGAACTGAAGTTCGGCGCTACGCTGAAGAATATCGACAACCCATCGTTGCCTATACGCAACCGCAAGACCACGACGATGGACTTCGACGAGAAGATAAACCTGAACGTAAACGGTAAGGTGGGCGACAAGGTGAACATGAACCTCAACTACAACACCGACCCTACGTTCGACTATGACGCGCAGAACATAAAACTGAAATATGAGGGCAAGGAAGACGAGATTATAAAACTCGTGGAGGCAGGAAACGTGTCGTTCCCCAGCAACTCCACACTCGTGAAAGGTGCCTCCTCGCTGTTCGGTATCCGTTCTGATTGGCAGTTCGGAAAGTTGAAGTTGCAGACTGTCTTGTCGCAGAAGAAGTCGTCGTCAAAGAGTGTCTCTTCTCGCGGCGGTGTGCAGATGACTCCTTTCGAGATAGATGCCGCCAACTATGAGGAGAACCGCCACTTCTTCCTCTCGTTCTATTTCCGCGACAATTATGACGCAGCGATGCGCACGCTGCCCAACATCACCACCGGCATCAAACTCAACCGCATTGAGGTGTGGGTGACAAACAAGACGGGAACGACCACCAACACCCGTAACATCATTGCCCTGCCAGGTCTCGGCGAGGGTGCAAAGGGTGTGGCTCCGGACAACAATGCCAACAATCTTTACTCTGATCTCACCACTGTTTATAATGACGCGCGCGACATCGACCAGTCGTCGAGCGTGCTCGATGCGGCATTCACGGGCGGAACAGACTATGAGAAACTGCAGAGCGCGCGCCTGCTCACATCGTCGGAATATACCGTTAACCAGGCTCTTGGCTACATCTCGCTGCGCACTACATTGCAAACCGACCAGGTGCTTGCCGTCGCTTACGAATATACTTATGGCGGCGTGACCTATCAGGTGGGCGAGTTTGCCAGCGACATCACCGATGTCTCGAAGGCCCTCTTCGTGAAGTCGCTGAAGAACACCAGCAACAACCCGATGCAGGCCAACTGGGACCTGATGATGAAGAACGTGTATAATCTCGCCAGTACGGTGGAGAGAGACAGGTTCCGACTGGATGTCAAGTATCAGAGCGACACCGCCGGTGTTTACCTCACTTATCTGCCAGAGCCACAGGTGAAAGACCAAATATTGATAAAGGTGCTGGGTGCCGACCGTCTCGACAACAATAACAAGCCACATTCTAACGGATACTTCGACTACGTTGAGGGTTACACCGTTTCTAATGGACGTGTGTTCCTGCCCTCGGCAGAGCCGTTTGGCGACTACCTTTACAACTATCTTGTACAGAAAGGCGTTGCTGCCTCCACTGCCGAGAAATATTGCTTCATGGAACTTTACGACTCCACGAAGACCGTTGCCAAGCAGATAGCCGAGAAAGACAAGTACATGCTGCAAGGACAGTTCCGGGGAACATCGTCAAACGTCATCTCGCTCGGCGCTATGAATGTGCCGCAAGGCTCGGTTGTGGTAACAGCGGGTGGCATGACTTTGGTGGAAGGTTCCGACTATAGTGTTGACTATTCTGCCGGAGAGGTCACAATTCTCAACCAGAGCATCATCGACGCCGGCACAAATGTAAACGTAAGCCTTGAGAGTCAGAGCGATTATGCCCAGGAACGCAAGACGATGGTGGGCATCAACTGGCAGTATGACTTCTCGAAGAACTTCCAGTTGAGCGGTACGTTCCAGCATCTGTCTGAGCAGGCACTTACCACCAAGGTGTCAATGGGCAACGAACCGCTGAACAACACCATTTGGGGCGTGAACCTAAACTGGAAGCAGGAGAGCCAATGGCTGACGAACCTGCTCGACAAGATACCTTTCCTGCATTGCACTCAGCCGTCGCAGATATCTTTCACCGGAGAGTTTGCCCAACTCATTGCGGGTAAGGCACACGGCACTCAGGACAATGCCTCTTATCTGGACGACTTTGAGAACACCAAGAACGCACTTGATGTGAGTACAGCAACATCGTGGGTGATGTCGAGTGTGCCAACGATGTTCAAGGAATATAACGACAAGACATCGCTCAAAAGCGGCTACAACCGTGCCCTGTTGTCGTGGTACACCATAGACAAACTGTTCACGAGCCGCAACTATTCGCAAACACCGGGACACATCAAGAGCGACCTCAACCAGTTGTCTAACCACTATGTGCGCGAGGTTTATGTGGATGAACTCTTCCCTAACCGCGACCAGAACACCTATAGCGGTGCTACGAACACTCAGCCTATACTCAACCTCGCATATTATCCAGCCGAGAGAGGTGCCTATAACTTTGACCCCAACCTGAACAGCGACGGAACGCTGCCAAACCCAAGCCAGCGCTGGGGCGGTATGATGAGAAAACTGGACACCAACGACTTTGAGGCTGCCAACATAGAGTACATCGAGTTCTGGATGCTCGACCCGTTCATATACAGTCGTGAGGAGGGCACAGCACGCCAGCATAGCGGCGACCTCTTTATCAATCTTGGCGAGGTGAGCGAGGATGTCCTTCGCGACGGAAAGAAATTCTATGAGAGCGGAATGCCAGTGGACGGCTCGCAGAGTTTCACCACAACGCAGTGGGGCAAGATACCAACACAATCGACGGTGACATACGCCTTTGCCACCACCAGTGGCTCGCGTCAGTTGCAGGACGTGGGATACAACGGTCTCAACGACCAGGAGGAGAGCCAGTTCGACACTTATCAGGACTTCCTCAACAGCGTGAAAGCAAACGTTACGGGAGCGGCACTCGACAGCATCTTGGCCGACCCTGCCAACGACAACTATCACTTTTATCGTGGCAGTGACTTCGACCAGATGGAGGCTTCAATCCTTCACAGATACAAGCGCATCAACCTGCCTCAGGGCAACTCTCCTGACAACGACATGCGCAACGAGAATTACGACACATCGTACAAGACATTGCCAGACGTAGAGGACATAAACCAAGACTATACGCTGAACGAGTATGAGAAGTACTTCCAGTATCGTGTCGCCATACATCCCGACTCGCTTGTGGTGGGTGAGAACTTCATTGTTGACAAACGAGAGACAACCCGCACGCTGCGTAACGGCAACCGCGAGACCGTCAACTGGTACCAGTTCCGCATTCCGATACGTGAGTTTACCAGCCGTGTCGGCAACATCACCGACTTCACATCCATTCGTTTCATGCGTATGTTCCTCACTGGCTTCGAGCGCCCTGTGGTTCTGCGCTTCGGTACTCTCGACCTCGTGAGGGGAGAGTGGCGCGTCTATCAGCAGCAACTGGGCTCAAGCGGTACAGGAAGGATGGCTGTCAGCGCCGTTAACATTGAGGAGAACAACGACAAGACACCAGTAAACTACGTGTTGCCTCCAGGAATACGCCGCGAACAAGACCCAACCCAGCCGCAACTCACAGAGAGCAACGAGCAGGCGCTTGCCATTCAGGTGAACGACCTGTCAAACGATGAGTCGAAAGCAGTTTACAAGAACACCACTATCGACCTGCGTCAGTACAAGCGCATGCAGATGTTCGTGCATGCTAATGCCTTCGAGAACAATGCCACCGATCTGCGCGACAACCAACTGGCTGTGTTCGTGCGCCTTGGAAGCGACTATAAGAGCAACTACTACGAGTATCTGATACCTCTGAAACTTACGCCCGAAGGACATTACGACCGTTACTCGCTGGCCGACTGCCGTGCGGTGTGGCCAGAGGAGAACATGCTTGACATAGACCTCAGCATCTTCACCGACATCAAGAAGGCACGAAACATCGCAAAGGCTAGGGGTGAGGCATCTTACAACCGCGAATATAGCGACTACGACCCCAACCGTCCTAACAACCGTGTCACCGTGATGGGTAATCCCACTCTTGGCGAGGTGAAGACCATGATTGTCGGTGTGCGCAACCTGAATGCTGACAATAAGTCGGGAGAGGTGTGGATTAACGAACTGCGTCTGCTGGAGTACAACAACGAAGGCGGTTGGGCAGCACAGGCGGCACTTAACGTTCAACTCAGTGACGTGGGCACCGTGAACGCTTCGGGCAGGTATATGTCTGAGGGATTCGGCGGACTTGAGGAGGGCGTAATGGAGCGCTCGCAGGACAACTACATGACATACAGTGTCACGACGAATATCGAACTGGGCAAGTTCTTCCCCGACAAGGCTAAGGTTTCGGCACCTCTCTATTATTCAGTGACAAAGGAGGAGACACGGCCTAAGTATAATCCGCTCGACACCGACATGCGTCTTGACGATGCTCTCGATGCAACAGCCAACAAACACGAGCGCGACTCTATTGAGAGCATCGCCGTGACGAAGACCACAAACACCAACTTCTCGCTCTCCAACGTGCGTGTGGGCATTGCCACTAAGGGTCATCCTATGCCTTACGACCCTGCAAACTTCTCGTTCTCTTACAGTCATAGCCACCGATATACATCGGGCGAAACCACCGTTTATGAGACAGAAGACAACTGGCGCGGCGCGATGAGTTACAGTTACACACCGGTTTACAAACCGTTTGAGCCATTCAAGAAACTCATAAAGAGCAAAAGCAAGTGGTTCGACATATTGAAGAGATTTGGTTTCAACTGGCTGCCGCAGAACGTTTCGTTCAACACCGAGATAACCCGTCACTATCACGAACTGCAGGAGCGCGACATGGAAGACCTCGGAGGCTCGCAACTGCCGCTGGTATTCAGTGAGCAGTTCCTGTGGAACCGTGACTTCTCATTGCGCTGGGACCTCACCAAGAACATACACATGAACTTCCAGAGCGCCATGCGGGCAGAGATAGAGGAGCCATACACCCCGATAAACAAGGACCTTTATCCTGACCAGTACACCGCATGGAAAGACTCGGTGAAGACATCGCTGCGACATTTCGGCTCGCCACAGGATTATAGCCAGTCGTTCAAGTTGACCTATCAGTTGCCGTTGAACCTCATTCCTATCTTCGACTGGGTGAATGCAGATGCCAACTACACGTCAACTTACAGGTGGACCAGAGGTACCGACCTTGACGACGGGACATCACTGGGCAACAACATCAACAACAGCCGTGACCTCAACATCAATGGCTCGTTCAACATGGAGCGTCTCTACAACCACATACCGTTCTTGAAGAAGACCAACGACAGGTTCAACAAGGCGGCAGCCAAGAAAGTGACGCCGAAGAAGAACACCAAAGAAATGGCGTCAAAGAACGGAGACAACAAGAGCAAGGAACAGAAAGAACTGCCCAAGAACCAGCGTTCTTTCGAGAAGGAAATAACACTCTTGCCCGACACAACCATAACAGTGAGTCACGGCAGAAAGTCGAAACGACTCATTGTAAGTGCCAAGACCAGCGACGGAAAGACGTTCCGACTGCGCTATCGTACCGACGGTCAGGACAAGATTAGGATTATATCTAAGGTTGACACAGCGACTAAGGTGAAGATTACAGTCACTGCCAAGCAGCCGCTTGAGGATAAGGCATGGTACAAGACAGCACAGTGCGTGGCGCGAGTGCTTATGATGGTGCGCTCGGTGAACGTCTCCTACCGCAACCATTACGCTATGAGCCTGCCGGGATTCTTGCCCAATGTGGGCGACATCTTTGGCCAACATCGCGGTGACATCATGTCGCCGGGACTCGACTTCGCATTTGGTTTCATCGGCGACAGTTATCTTAACAAGGCGGTTGACAACGGGTGGATGCTGATGAACGAAAGTGTGGCGACGCCGGCAACGACAAACCAGAGTGACGATTTACAAATCAGAATGACTCTCGAACCAATTAAGAATCTGAAGATTGACCTCAATGCATCGAGAGCAGAAAACAAGTCGCGCAGCATTCAGTATATGTACGAGGGACAGCCCACCACGCAGAGCGGCACGTTCAGCATGACTACAATCTCGCTGAAGAGTGCTTTCGAGGGCATAGGCTCGGCAACCAGCGGTTACCATTCTGCTACATTCGAGCGTTTCTGCAGGTCGCTCGAGGGCTTCCGCAACCGTGTTGAGGCACAGTATGAGGGCGTTCCGTATCCTGACAACTCTGCTATGACGGGCAAGACATATTCGTCTGACAACGAGCAGGGCCGTCTGGGCATGTATAGTGCCGACGTTATGATACCGGCATTCCTCTCGGCTTATACCAGCAGTGGCGGCTCGGCGCTTAGCATCTTCCCGAAACTGGCACGGCTGTTGCCTAACTGGAACATCAGGTACAGCGGTCTGTCACAGTTGCCTTGGTTCTGCGATGTGTTCAAGAGCGTCAATCTGAACCACTCTTACAAGAGTATTTATTCTGTGGGCTCATACAGCACTTACAGCACATTCCAAGAGTACATGAACGGACTTGGCTTCATCAACGATGCCACACAGTCGATACCGGTGCCGTCGTCGATGTTCAACGTCTCTACGGTGAGCATCACTGAGTCGTTCTCTCCACTGCTCGGAATAGATGTCACGTTGCTAAACAACATGACATGCAAACTGGAGTATCGCAAGACGCGCAACGTCTCGCTCTCGATGACGAGTGTGCAGATAAGCGAGGCTTACAGCAACGACTGGGTGATAGGCATGGGTTATAAGATTGCCGACTTCAAGTTGTTCGGTGGAAGGAACCACCGGGCTGTGAAGTCGAACAAGAAAGGCAATGGCGCCGATCAGCAGAGCAATGCTTCGCAGCAGAGCACATCGAAGACAAAGGGCATCAGTCACGACCTGAACCTGCGTCTCGACCTCAGTTACCGTCGTCAGGCGTCCATCGTTCGCGACATCGCTACGATGACAAGTTCGGCATCTTCGGGCAACACGGCGTTCAAGTTGGCATTCAATGCCGACTATACGCTGTCGCGACTGCTCACCATGAGTTTCTACTACGACCGTCAGACCAATACGCCGTTGCTGACATCGAGCAGTTACCCCACAACCACTCAGGACTTCGGTCTCAGCCTGAAGTTCTCCCTGACGCGTTAGCGCAGCCTTTTGCTCTTGCGGTCATGTATGCTGCGATGCCGTCGCAGCCTCTCTCGCTCCTCGGGTCATGTATGCTGCGATGTCATCGCAGCCCTAACAAAGAATAATAACTATAAAAGAAAGAATATGAAAAACAAACTCTTTGCTCTGCTTATTGCAGCGCTTTTTGTGCTCCCAACGTTCGGAGCAAACGACGGTAATTTCCGTCCGAAACTCATCGTTGGCATCGCTGTTGACCAGATGAGATGGGATTATCTCTATCGTTTCTATAACGAATACACCAATGGCGGTTTCCGACGTATGCTTAATGATGGTTACACTTTTGAGGACTGTCAGATTAACTACATTCCTTCTGTGACAGCCGTTGGTCACACATCTCTCTATACTGGTTCGGTTCCGAGCATTCACGGCATTGCAGGCAACAACTTTTTGCTTAACGGCAAGATGGCATATTGTGCCGGCGACACCTCCGTGCAGACCGTGGGCAGCACGTCGAAGGCGGGACAGATGTCGCCGCGTAACATGCAGGTGACAACCATCGGCGACGAACTGAAAACCGCCACCAACTGGAAGTCGAAGGTCATTGGCGTCTCTTTCAAGGACCGTGCTGCCATCTTGCCTGCCGGACACTCTGCAGACGGCGCTTTCTGGTTCGATAAGAAGGAACTCTGCTTTGTCACTTCTACCTATTACATGCCGTCGCTCCCTGCGTGGGTGGCAGATTATAATAAGGTAATCGCGCGCGAGGTGAAGAATCTGAAGCCCGTTGACGAGGGTTCTCGCCACATGGACAAGCCTATCGATATGGTGCAGTATTCGCCTTACGGCAATCTCATTGTGAAGGAAATGGCAAAGCGTGCCATTGATGGAGAGAAACTCGGGCAGCGCGGAGAGACAGACATGATATGCATATCTTTCTCTTGTCCCGACATCGTTGGCCATGCTTTCGGCACTCATGCCGAGATAACCCACCGCCAATATATCGAACTTGACAAGCAACTTGCCGACCTCTTCGACTACCTTGACAGCACTGTGGGCAAGGGAGAGTATGTCGCTTTCCTCTCTGCCGACCATGGCGCAGCCAACGGCATCTTGCAAAACCAGGCGCACAAGATACCGTCAGAGGGATTCTTCGGCGACCGTGAGGAGCCTGCTGTGAACGAGTTTCTCGCGAAGAAATACCCTGGTCATAATAAACTTGTCAGCAGAATAATGGATTACAAGGTGGTTATCAACCCTCAGGATGCGGCAGGTCTTGACCAGACTCAACTGCGCAAGGATATCGTTGACTACTTCAAGACCAATCCTCTCGTTATGTATGCCGTTGACCTTGAGGACATCTCGTCGGCCAGTGTGCCGTCATACATCCGCGAAAAGATATACAACGGATACAATCGTGAGCGCAGCGGCGACATACAGTTGATACTGAAGCCTGGCGTGTATGGAGTATGGAAGGAGATAGACGGTGGTACAACGCACGGCTGCTGGAATCCGTACGACTGCCACATCCCGTTCGTGTTGATGGGATGGGGCGTGCCTCATGGCTCATGCCCTGAGGAAGTTCACATCACCGACATCGCTCCTACGGTGTGCAACCTTGTGCATATTCAGATGCCAAGTGGCTGCATCGGCATGCCAAGAGCCATGAAGTAAATCTCAGTTGTATATCAACGGGAGTGCGAAACACCATCAAACAGAATGCGAAACGTGCTTAATCGGAAAGCGATTAAGCACGTTTCAGTTATCTATTGATATACCTTTGGCAAATGTATGCAGCGGGCTTACTGCATGTCATACACCACCTGCATAATCTTCTTGCCTAAAGCGTCGGCCTGCTCCATTGTCGAAGCCTCGCTATAAACGCGGATTATCGGTTCGGTGTTGCTCTTGCGCAGGTGCACCCAAGAGTCGGCAAAGTCTATCTTCACGCCGTCGATGTCGTTCACTTGCTCGTTGCTGTACATCTCCTTCACCTTCTCCAGAATCTTGTCAACGTCGGTCTCGGGTGTCAGGTCGATGCGGTTCTTGGCAATGAAGTAAGGAGGGAATGTCTTGCGGAACTGCGATGCCTTCATCTCCTTGCGTGCCAGAGCACTGAGGAAGAGGGCAATGCCCACCAGAGCGTCGCGTCCGTAGTGGCTCTCGGGATAGATTACTCCGCCGTTTCCTTCGCCGCCAATCACTGCTCCCACCTCTTTCATCTTCGTGGTGACGTTCACTTCGCCTACGGCAGCAGCAAAATACTTGCCTCCGTGAGCCTCGGTTACATCGCGCAGGGCGCGGGTGCTGCTGAGGTTGCTCACCGTAGTGAGGCCCTTCTTACCGTCTTCCTCCATGCGTGAGAGCACATAGTCGGCAACAGAAACAAGGGTATATTCCTCGCCGAACATCTCTCCGTTCTCGCTGATGAAAGCCAGACGGTCAACGTCGGGGTCAACCACGATGCCCAGGTCGTAGTGCTTGTGCTTCATCTCGTCCATGATGCCGGTGAGGTTCTTCTCCAGTGGCTCGGGGTTGTGGGCGAAGTCGCCGTTCGGTTCCTTGTTGAGGAACTTATATGAGACGCGCAGTTTCTCTAAGAGTTTTGGCAGAATGACACCGCCGACTGAGTTGATGGAGTCCACACATACGTTGAAGCGCGCGTTGCGTATCGCCTCCTTGTCAACCAGTGGCAGTTGCACCACGGCATTGATGTGCTTCTCGTCGAACGAGTCATCCTCGACATATTTGCCCAGATGGTCAACATCGGCATACTCAAAGTTCTCTTCTTCAGCCAGTCGGAGCACCTCGTTGCCCTCCTCCTTATTGAGAAATTCGCCCTCGTTGTTGAGCAGTTTCAGGGCGTTCCACTGTCTTGGGTTGTGACTTGCGGTGATGATGATGCCGCCATCGGCACCCGACATGCGCACGGCAAGTTCGGTTGTAGGTGTTGTGGCGAGCCCGATGTTTATCACGTCGTAGCCGTAGCCCATCAGCGTTCCGCATACTACGTTCTTCACCATCTCGCCAGAGATGCGCGCATCCCTGCCAACTACAATCTTGCCTGAGCCCTGCGGGCGGTTCTTTTTGATAAATGTGGCATAGGCGGTTACAAACTTCACGATGTCCAGAGGATTGAGCGTGTCGCCCGTTGGTCCTCCGATAGTGCCGCGAATGCCCGAAATCGATTTGATAAGAGTCATTGTTTTATCTTGAATTATTTGTTTTCCACATTAAAGAAATTAAGGAGTTAGATAGTTAATACATCAGAGAAATCTTCAACAGTCGAAATTCTGATAATTGTTAGACATGCCGAAAAAGATGTCTTAACTCCTTAACTACATAACTCCTTAATCCCCGTGTTAACTTCCCCTCTGGTATGTTATCGTATAGAAGAACGGGATAACCTCAGACGAAGCGTAACTGTGTCCCTGTGTGTGTGGCACGATGAGATTCACTTTCGCTATCTCGTCATCGTTATCCATTGGTCTACCAATTTTAATGTATGACATTGGCGCGAGCCATCCTGCGGGAACCGATGCACTGCCGTATGTTTGATACATCAGGCTTTTCGACGTATCGAACGATGCAGTGAATGTTCCGCTGGTGTTCTTGACAGACATTTTGTCTGGCAGTGTGACGTAATAATAACTGTGAGCGTTGTCCAGCACCTCAACGTCTTGCATGACGTTTGTCTCCGAGAAGCGGCATATCACCGTTGCAGTCTCGCCGTCCTTTATCTTCTCTCCACATCCCTGGCGCACAATCTGCATGTAAACACCTGACGACTTTATCAGGACATACTCGTTCTGCGACACGTTGGTGGTGTAGTTCTTCTGTGCAAACTCTGTCTCACTGATAATCTTTATTCCCTTGTCTTTAATGAACTTGTTGATGGCGTTGTTCTCTTTCTCTATCTGCTCGGCATACGTTTCCACGTGGTTGCAACTTGTAGAGAGCAACATCACAACAACTGACATCAGTGCAAATATCGTTTTCTTCATATACTAATAAGAAATAAATTCGTGTGTATAGCGTGGCGGTATTTATTCCTCTCACTGCTAAACCGCGGCAAAATTACAAAAATAGTCTGAAATACTCTAATTTTTTTCGCACTTTTGATGTGTGTTATATCTATTTAATACATTTCTTATTTTATTATGTGAGTGCAGATAAACACACGAAAAGATTTTAATGACAGGCAATTTAGTTGCACAAAAAGTTTGTTTTGTGCACATTTGACTTGCAAATGTGCATTTTTAAATACTTTTTCTTTGTGACACGATAAAAAAAGTGTACCTTTGCACCCTCGAAAGAATATCTAATTGTTTATTGTATATCATTTATGAAATTGAAAATCGTTGTACTTGCTAAGCAAGTTCCCGACACACGTAATGTCGGCAAGGACGCTATGACTGCCGAAGGCACTGTCAACCGCGCCGCTCTGCCGGCAATCTTCAATCCCGAAGATTTGAATGCTTTGGAGCAGGCTCTCCGTCTGAAGGAGCAGAATCCTGGCTCAACGGTAGGAATACTTACCATGGGTCCTCCACGTGCTGGCGAGATTATCCGCCAGGGTCTTTATCGCGGTGCCGATACGGGATGGCTTCTTACCGACCGTCTCTTTGCTGGTGCCGACACTCTGGCTACCAGTTACGCACTTGCTACGGCAATAAAGAAAATCGGTGATGTTGACATCGTGCTTGGCGGTCGTCAGGCTATTGATGGCGATACTGCACAGGTGGGTCCGCAGGTGGCACAGAAACTTGGTCTCAACCAGGTGACTTATGCAGAGGAAATCCTTAAGATTGAAGACGGAAAGGCAACTATCCGCCGCCACATCGACGGTGGTGTGGAGACCGTTGAGGCTCCGCTGCCAGTAGTAATCACCGTTAACGGCAGCGCTGCACCATGCCGTCCTGCCAACGCAAAACTTGTGATGAAGTACAAGCGCGCCACATGTCCTATGGAGCGTCCGGCAGAAGGCACTCCTTATGACTATCTCTACGAGGAACGTCCTTATCTCACTCTCAACCAGTGGAGCGTAGCCGATGTTGACGGTGATGCCAACCAGTGCGGTCTGGCAGGTTCGCCAACAAAGGTGAAGGCAGTGAAGAACATCGTGTTCCAGGCTAAGGAGAGCAAGACGCTTACAAGTTCTGATGCCGATGTCAACGAACTTATTATGGAATTGTTGAACGAGAAAATAATTGGTTAGTCTTAGAAAACTTATGAATAATGTTTTTGTATATATAGAAATCGAAGGCACTAATGTGGCCGAGGTTTCACAGGAATTGCTGACCAAGGGTCGTAAACTCGCAAATCAGTTGAATGTTGAACTCCATGCCGTTGTTATCGGCACGGGTATCAAGAATAAGGTGGAAGACCAGATATTGCCATACGGCGTTGACAAACTCTTTGTCTTCGACGGCGAAGGTCTCTTCCCATACACTTCTGCACCTCACACAGACATCATGGTGAACCTCTTCAAGGAGGAGAAACCGCAGATTTGCCTCATGGGTGCCACCGTTATCGGCCGTGACCTCGGTCCTCGCGTTTCTTCATCGCTCACCAGCGGACTTACTGCCGACTGCACCGAACTTGAGATTGGCGACTTCGAGGACAAGAAGGCAGGCAAGACCTACGAGAACCTTCTTTATCAGATTCGTCCTGCATTCGGTGGAAACATCGTTGCAACCATCGTTAACCCCGAGCACCGTCCACAGATGGCTACCGTTCGTTCGGGCGTTATGCAGAAGGCTCTTTATGACGGAGAGTGCAAGAAAGAGGTGGTTTATCCAGAGGTTTCAAAGTATGTTGACATGCAGGTTGCCGGTGTCGTTAAGGTACTCGACCGTCATGTTGAGGCTGCTAAGCACAACCTCAAGGGTGCTCCTATCGTTGTCGCAGGTGGTTATGGCATGGGTTCTAAGGAAGGATTCGACATGCTGTTCCAGTTGGCAAAGGAACTTCACGGTGAGGTAGGTGCCAGTCGTGCTGCCGTTGACGCAGGCTTCTGCGACCACGACCGTCAGATTGGCCAGACAGGTGTTACCGTTCACCCGAAGGTTTACATCGCTTGTGGTATCTCAGGTCAGATTCAGCACATCGCTGGTATGCAGGACTCTGGCATCATCATCTCAGTAAACAGCGATCCAGATGCACCAATCAACAAGATTGCTGACTATGTAATCGTTGGTACTGTTGAGGAAGTGGTTCCGAAACTGATAAAGTACTATAAGCAGAACTCAAAGTAAGATGAAAGCATTAGATTATCTCCTCCTTTTAGGGGCTGTGGCATTTCTTGTTGCCGGTTATTTCGTTAATTCGGCAGGCAATATAGAATTAGCCTCTCTCATGTCACTTTGTGCAACAATATGTGGCTGCATCTTCGGAGGAAGATTAGGAGGTAGAATGCATAAGAAGAATCAAGAAAACAAATAAGAAATATGGCAAACTATTATAGCGATCATCCAGAATTAGAGTTCCATCTGTCACACCCACTCATGAAGCGAGTGGTGGAACTCAAGGAAAAAGGATATGCTGACGCAAAGCAGTTCGACGATGCTCCTGTTGACTATGAGGACGCTATCGAGAACTACAAGCAGATTCTTGATATCACCGGCGACATTGCAGCCAATGTTATTGAACCAAACTCTGAGGACGTTGACCTTGAAGGTCCACACCTCGAGAACAAGCGTATGATTTACGCTTCAAAGACCTACGAGAACCTCGATGTTACCCGCAAGGCTGGCCTTTGGGGAATCTCTATGCCACGCAAGTACGGCGGTCTGAACATTCCTAACACTACCTTCTCGATGCTCAGCGAGATTATCTCTGCTGCCGACGCTGGTTTCCAGAATGTGTGGAGCCTTCAGTCGTGCATCGATACTCTCTATGAGTTCGGTAGCGAGGAGCAGCGCGCTAAGTACATCCCACGCATCTGCGCTGGCGAGACAATGTCGATGGACCTCACCGAGCCGGATGCAGGTTCCGACCTTCAGCGCGTTATGCTCAAGGCAACCTACGACGAGGAGAATAAGTGCTGGCGTCTGAACGGTGTGAAGCGTTTCATCACCAATGGCGACTCTGACATCCACCTCGTGCTGGCACGTTCTGAAGAGGGAACACACGACGGCCGTGGTCTGTCAATGTTCATCTACGATAAGCGCGACGGGGGTGTTGACGTGCGTCACATTGAGCACAAACTCGGTATCCACGGCAGTCCTACCTGCGAACTTACATACAAGAACGCCAAGGCAGAACTCTGCGGAAACACACGTCTTGGACTTATCAAGTATGTCATGGCTCTGATGAACGGCGCACGTCTGGGCATCGCAGCACAGTCGGTAGGTGTTGAGCAGGAGGCTTACAACGAAGGTCTTGCCTATGCTAAGGACCGCGCACAGTTCGGCGAGAAGATTATCAACTTCCCCGCTGTCTATGACATGCTGAGCCGCATGAAGGCAAAACTTGATGCTGGTCGCTCGCTGCTTTACATGACTGCACGCTATGTTGACATCTACAAGGCACTTGAGGACATCGCACGCGACCGCTCACTCACACCCGAGGAGCGTCAGGAGATGAAGAAGTACCAGCGTCTGGCTGATGCCTTCACACCTCTGGCAAAGGGAATGAACTCTGAGTATGCCAACCAGAACGCTTACGATGCCATCAGCATCCACGGCGGTTCGGGCTTCATCATGGAGTATAAGAGCCAGCGCCTCTACCGCGACGCACGCATCTTCTCTATCTATGAGGGAACAACACAGTTGCAGGTGGTGGCAGCCATCCGCTACATCACCAACGGCACAATGCTGAACAACATCAAGGACATGTTGGCTAATTTGGAGTGCAGCGAGAGCATGAGTGGTTTGAAAGCCCGTGTAGAAAAACTCGTACCTGTATATGAGGATGCTCTGAACTATGTGAAGAGCCTGGACAACCAGGATGCACAGGACTTCCTCGCTCGCCGTCTGTATGACATGACAGCAGAACTCGTTATGAGCCTGCTCATCATCGACGATGCTTCGCGCGCTCCCGAACTCTTCACCAAGTCGGCAAACGTATATGTTCGCATGACCGAAGAGGATGTTCTGGGCAAGGCAGCATATATCAAGAACTTCAAGGTGGAAGATCTTGAGTGCTTCAAGGCTTGCAACAGCGAGGAAAACGCATAAAAGATAATTCCTTCTTACTCTATATAATCCGGAGAATTACGATTCTTCGGATTTTTTTATTGTAAAAATTAGTGTATATCCGACAAATTTATTATCTTTGCACCACTAATGACGATTATCATATGAAACCCATGGTTGAGGCCTTTTATAATGATGTGTATAACATCGTGAGTCAGATCCCTGAAGGAAGGGTGATGACCTATGGTGTTATTGCCGACCTCATGGGGTGGGGCAAGCACCAGCGCATGGTGGGAAAGGCACTTAAGGAGGCTCCTGAAGAGTTGAATCTGCCATGCCACAGAGTGGTAAGTTCTAATGGTCGCACGGTTCCCGACTGGACCGAGCAGATTGACTTGCTGCGCTCTGAGGGTGTTTCGTTCCGCAATGATAAATGTGTTGACATCAAGCGTCACCTCTGGCATCCGGAGAGTATATAATGGAGAAAATCGTAAGTTTAGTCGAACACCTTATTAATGTGTGCGGTCTCACAGGCAGCGCAGTGCCTGTCGTGCGCCATATTCTGCTTGTTCTCATTGCTGTTTTCCTTGCTGCTGCGTCAGGTTTCCTATGCAAGAAAATCATCGTTCCGCTCATTCTGAAAGCCACAAGAAAGACAAAGGCGCGCTGGGATGACATCATCTTCAACGAGCGAGTGCTCACCTCGGCTTGCCACATAGTGCCCGCCATAGTGGTGTGGATGCTCTTGCCCTGGGTGTTCTATCAGTTCCCCACGGTGCAGATGATAATAGGGCGACTCACGGCAATATACATCACCGTGATGACCGTTATCACCATCGTAACGTTCATCGACTCTTTCAAACTCTTCGAGGGTGAGAAACGCACGTCCACAATGCAGTATCTCTACACCTTCTGCGGACTGCTGAAGATAGTGATGATATTCATTGCCGTCATCGTTGTCGTGTCCATCATCATCAATAAGAACCCGATGGTGCTGCTCGCAGGTCTCGGAGCCACCTCGGCAATTATGATGCTGGTGTTCCAGGACACCATAACGGGACTCGTTGCCGGTGTTCGCCTGACAAGCAACGACATGATGCGCAAGGGCGACTGGATAACAGTGCCCAAGGCAGGCATAGACGGCATAGTGGAGGAAATGACGCTCACGACAGTCAAGGTGCGCAACTTCGACAACACCATAATGACCATCTCGCCAAAGACTCTTGTCAACGACTCGTTCCAGAACTGGAAAGGAATGGAGGAAAGTGCCGGCAGAAAGGTGGTGAAACGCATCTATTACGACTTCCGCAGCATCGGAATCGTGGATGCAGCGACACTTTCAAGAATCGTGGAGAACGGTTATCTCGATGCCAAGACGATAGAACAGAAGGTGGCAAACATTACCTTGCTGCGCCGACATGTAGAGGAGTGGCTGAGCAAGGACAATGCCGTCAATCCTAATATGACCATCGTTGTGAAGCAGGCAGAGGCCACTCAGAACGGGCTTGCCGTTGACTTCGTGTTCTTCCTGAAGAACAAGGGCGGCGTGGCTTACGAGCACGACATCTCGCGCATCATGGAGTATATCATTGCCATAACGCCCGATTTCGGACTCAGAATTTACCAGCAAAATGCTTGTTAACCGTAAATGAAAATCATCGTAACATCTAAAATACAGTCTGTATGTCCCGATTTCGTCGGGGCAGCGGTAGAAGCGTGGGTACGGAACACCGCCTATTGTCCTGAATTGTGGGACGAGATAAACGCGCTCTGCCAGGAATATCGCAACCGATTTACAACAGTAAGCATCAAGGAGATGGCTGCCATCGAGGCAACTCGCCGCGTCTATCGCGCCTGTGGCAAAGATCCCTCGCGCTACCGTCCTGCTGCAGAGGCTCTCATTCGCCGAGTGGTTCAGGGCAAAGAACTGTATCAGATTGACACACTCGTCGATCTCATAAACCTCGCAAGCATGAAGTACGGCTACAGCATCGGCGGTTTCGATGCCGACAAGTTCGTTGGCGACACGCTTACTCTTGGCGTTGGCGAGGCAGGTGAGCCGTACGAGGGAATAGGGCGCGGCATGCTCAACATCGAGGGTCTGCCCGTCTATCGAGACCAGAAGGGTGGGGTGGGAACGCCGACAAGCGACAACGAGCGCACCAAGATAGACATCACCACCACTCATGTGCTGATTCTCGTCAACGGATACGACGGCAACAAAGAGACCGTCGATGCCAATGCCGAGTTCCTGAAGTCGCTTCTCGAACGCTATGCAGCCGCCTCTGACGTCACAATCCAGACCTACTGAGAACACCATTCATAACCTCTTGGCTTTCAAGAAGATACAAATGGGCTAACAAAGTTATTAACTTTGTTGAACAATCTTATTAACTTTGTCGAACAATCTTATTAACTTTGTTCAACAATGTTATTAACATTGTCTCCCCGTTAAGCACAAGTTACATTCTCACTAAGCACATGTTTCATTCTCACTAAGCACAAGTGAGGTTCCCGTCAGCCATTAATTGCGTTACGGAAAGTGCTTTTGGCAAGAGAGAATTCACAACGCTTGGTGACGAAGGAGGCGTTTTCTAAACGAAACGACGAGTGAACAAGAAAAAAGAAAGATTTCTTTTTGTATTTCGCTCGGTTTGCACTATCTTTGCACCATAATCATGTTGAGCATCATAATACCTATATATAAAGTGGAGCGGACGCTGGAGAGGTGTCTGCAAAGCGTTGCATCGCAGCGATTGGATGACTGCGAGGTGATTATGGTGGATGATGGCTCGCCCGACAAAAGCGGTGAGATATGCGAGCGATGGGCGGCACGTGACAGCCGTTTCAAGGTGGTGCACCAGCAGAATGGCGGACTTAGCGCTGCCCGTAATACAGGCATCGGTATGGCGAAAGGTCAACTACTGACCTTCGTTGACTCTGATGACTACCTCGCCGAGGGCACGTTGAAGCCGTTGGTTGAGCGCATGATGCATGACGAGGGCATCTCAATTATAGAATACAACGCCGTGAAGCATGCTGTTGGCGGTGGTGAGGCGTCGCTCGGCATCGCAGACATGAAGTGGCAGAGTGTTGACGATTATTGGTTCAGGGGACATGCCTATGCCCACACATACGCTTGGAACAAGATTTACAGGCGTGAGGTTTTCAATGGGGTTTTGTTTCCTGTTGGCCGAAACTTTGAGGATGTTCATACGCTGCCGTTGCTGCTTCAGAACGTGAAGGGCAGGGTGGTGACAACATCGCAGGGCACCTATCACTATGTGGAAAACCCCAACGGAATCACTCATAACAGCAGTGCTGCCGACCACGAGAGCCTGCTCGACGCGCATATAAACTATCTTGAGGCACATCGCGAGCAGATGAAGCATCAGCCTCTGCCCTTTGTTGCAGAGTATTATGCCCATGTGCTGAACATTCAGATTACCGCCACATCACGCTATAAGGTGCCGGTGCGCCTGAAACGAATGGACAGTTATGCTGGCCGTTGGGGCATAATGAGCGGCAACATCCCGTTGTTGACGCGACTGAAGATGCTTTTAGCCCGCATGTTTTTTGAAAGTTGAGCGTTGAAAGTTGAGCGTTGAGCGACATTTGCACTATTATATAGACTAACCTCACTCAACGCTCAACCCTCAACTCTCAACCTTCAACCTTACGGTCTGCACAACGCAGCGCATACCTGGTCTTGGAAGTTGCGCCCAGTGGCAGCCTGACGTATTCCCATGTTTATTATCGAGAAGCAGATGAAGTGGTTGTTGGGTGCGTTGAGATAGCCAGCCAGTGCGCTCACACCAGTCACGGTGCCTGTCTTTGCGCGCACATTGCCCTCGGCATGCGTTCCGCGCATTCGCTTCTCCAGCGTGCCATCAACACCGGCAATGGGCAGAGAAGGGTATAGATGGTCGAAAATCTCCTTATGTTCGTATGCATAGCGAAGGAACATCACTTCCTCGTGAGGCGAAACGTAGTTGTAGAGCGACAATCCGCTACCGTCTGCAACATAATAGTCGGACGGGTTGAGTCCCACTCTCTGAATAATAGAATTAACGTAAACCTTGGCTTGCTTCGCCGTACCTCCCAACTGGTAGAACATTGACTCGGCGTAAGTGTTGTCGCTGTTCTTCATCATACGTTTCAGAATGTGGTCTATGGAGTGAGTCACGATGTGCAGTTGTTGGGCTGTAGGTGGCGTGTCTGCCTCGCCTGTCGAGCCTTGGACTGTTATTCCTCGTTGTCTTAGCATAGAGGAGAAACGCTGCAAGAAGTTGTCTTTCTTTGCAACCATCAGCGGCGTAAGCGTCGGGTTGTCGTCGTCCCAGCACCATCCTTCGCCCAGTCGGCCGTCGTCTTTGAAGTGAAGGTCGGCATAGATGCCGCCGCTAATGGTATCGATGCCAGCCTCACGAACGGCGTTGACGAACGACTCCAGGTCGTCGGCGTTGAACGCAGGGTCGAAACCTCCTATGCAGTAGAGGTCTCCATTAAGCACACCGTCTGCTATCTCACCATTATAATATAGACGTGTCTTGAATTCATAGTATCCTCCAAGACGGTCGAGTGCTGTCACGGCGGTGAGCACTTTCTGTGTACTTGCCGGGCGCATCGACTGGCTTTCGTTATAAGTGTAAAGCAGTTTTCCTGCTGTTATGTCGTATATCTCGATGCCAACGGTTGACGTCCTGAAGATGCTGCTCTTCAAGAGTTCGTCCATGCGGTCAACAATCTTGTCCTCCCAAGCGGGTTCTGAGTAGTTGCTCTCTTGGTAGTTGGGTGCCGTGGAGTCGTTCACCCAGTAGCCTTGTGCCTTGGCGCTAATAGTTGCCAGACACATTACTGTTGCCAATATGATGTTCTTTGCTTTCATACTTCTCGTTTTATTGTTCAATGGTTTTTATAAAAGCGTCCTCGTTTATTGTGCTTATTGCAGCATGTTTCATGCCAGAGTATTCAACCAGGACATAATGCGTGAAAAGTGTCTTCACCTTCTCCACACGCTCAATATCCTCCAGGCTGATGGTCCTCTTACTGCCGAAGCGCCCACGCTCTATTGTAAGTGTGCCGTTATCCACAATGTAAGTGGTATGCAACAACCTGTCGATAACCGAGACCACAACCACTGTGAACGCACATCCCACAATGATGTTCACCGGTGAACGATGCCACAAGAACCACAATGCTGTCAAAGCAAGCACAACAGTACCTGCTATCTCCACCCACGAGACGCGATGTTCGAAACTTCTTTTCATCTTTCTGCTGCAAAGTTAGTGCAAACCGAAGACAATACAAAATAAATGTAAGTTAATTTTCATTGTTGAGGTGCAGCCTAACTTCGGGCTAAGCAGTCATAAAGTTACAGAAAAATCGCAAAATCTTCGTTCGTTACGATGATTTATATTAAATTTGCACGCATAAAATGCTAAATATTCTAATCTATGGTTTACAAATACGACTTTCTCATTATTGGCGCCGGTGTGGCAGGCATGAGTTATGCCCTGAAAATAGCACGCGCCAAGAAAGGCAAGATTTGCATGATATGCAAGACTGCTCTCGATGAGGCTAACACGTCATTTGCTCAAGGCGGTGTCGCCTCTGTTACTAACTTGGAACTTGACAACTTTGAGAAGCACATTGAAGACACAATGATAGCGGGCGACTATATCAGCGACCGCGCTGCCGTGGAGCAGGTGGTTCGCAATGCGCCCGAACAGATAAAGGAACTTGTGGAGTGGGGAGTCAACTTCGACAAGAAGGACGATGGTACATTCGACCTTCATCGTGAGGGAGGTCACTCGGAGTTCCGCATCCTGCATCATGCCGACGACACTGGTGCCGAGATACAACGTGGATTGATGGAGGCTGTGCGCAACTGTCCCGACATCGACATCAAGGAGAATCACTTCGCTGTAGAGATTATTACACAGCACCATCTCGGTGCGCGCGTTACTCGTCGCACGCCATACATCAACTGCTATGGTGCTTATGTGCTAAACCCTGACACCCAGAAGGTTGACACATATCTCTCGAAAGTCACTTTGATGTGTACTGGCGGCTGCGGAGCGGTTTATCAGACCACTACCAACCCCATCATTGCCACTGGCGACGGTGAGGCTATGGTTTATCGCGCCAAGGGTACTGTGCAGGACATGGAGTTCGTGCAGTTCCACCCCACAGCGCTCTATTCGCCGGGCGAGACACATCCCGCCTTCCTCATTACCGAGGCGATGCGCGGTTACGGCGGAATACTCCGTCTGCCTACTGGAGAGTCGTTCATGGAGAAATATGACGAGCGCCTGTCGTTGGCACCGCGCGACATCGTGGCACGCGCCATTGACAAGGAGATGAAGATTCACGGACTCTCTCATGTATGCCTTGACGTTACGCATAAAGACCCCGAAGAGACGCGCCATCACTTCCCAAATATCTACGTGAAGTGCAAGACACTCGGCATAGACATCACCAAGGACTATATCCCCGTGCGCCCTGCGGCTCACTATATGTGCGGCGGCATCAAGGTGGACCTCAACGGATGCTCCAGCATCCAGCGGCTCTATGCCATCGGCGAGTGCGCATGCACCGGACTGCATGGCGGCAACCGTCTGGCAAGCAACTCGCTCATAGAGGCTGTCGTGTATGCCGATGCTGCTGCCAAGCACTCGCTTGAGCATGTTGACCTCTACGACTTCAACGACAAGATACCCGAGTGGAACGACGAGGGGACAATGACCAACGAGGAGAAAGTGCTCATCACGCAGAGCGTAAAGGAAGTGGGCGAGATAATGTCCAACTATGTTGGCATCGTGCGCAGCGACCTCCGACTGAAGCGTGCGTGGGACCGTCTTGACATGCTCTATGAAGAGACTGAAAACCTCTTCAAACGTGTGAAGGCGAGCCGTGACATCTGCGAACTCCGCAACATGATAAACGTGGGCTATCTCATCACACGTCAGGCGATAGAGCGTAAGGAGTGTCGTGGTCTTCATTTCACCATCGACTATCCGTTGCATGCCTACGGAGAGAAATAATTCATTAGAACGAAATGTATAACAGGTGATATTGGCAACAATATCACCTGTTTTGTTTTGTATAATTGCCTATTTTAGAAAAAAAGTCATGGTATTTTGGTAGTTTAACCGAAATGTTTTATATTTGCAGAAAATATTCCTTTACCTAATTTAATATATGAACGACATGAAACGCATCATAGAGTGCGTGCCCAACTTCAGTGAAGGGCGCGACATGAGTGTTATCAAGCAGATTACAGACGAGGTGGAGAGCGTTGACGGCGTAAGACTGCTCGACGTTGACCCCGGCGAGGCCACCAACCGCACCGTTGTCACCTTTGTTGGCGAACCCGAAGCAGTGGTTGAGGCGGCGTTCAGGAGTGTGAAGAAGGCTGGCGAGGTGATAGACATGCGTCAGCATCATGGTGCTCACCCGCGAATGGGTGCCACCGATGTGCTTCCGCTGATACCGGTGGCTGGTGTCACGCTGGAGGAGTGTGCACAGATGGCTCGCGAACTGGCAAAGCGCATTGCCGACGAACTACAGATACCATGCTATTGCTATGAAGCGGCGGCGTTCACCGAGGAGCGCCGTAACCTCGCCGTGTGTCGCGAGGGAGAATATGAGGCTCTGGCAGAGAAACTCTCAACGCCCGGCAAGCAGCCCGACTTCGGCGCGCGTCCACTTGACGAGCATGTGGCACGCACTGGTTGCATTGCCGTTGGTGCCCGCGACTTCCTCATTGCGGTGAACTTCAACCTTAACACCACTTCCACTCGCCGCGCTAATGCCATCGCCTTTGACGTTCGCGAGAAAGGAAGACCTGTGCGCGAGGGCGACCCCATCACGGGCAAACCAAAGAAAGATGCCGACGGCAACACCATTATGCAGCCAGGAACACTTAAATCAACCAAGGCAATAGGATGGTTTATAGACGAATACAAGATTGCTCAGGTGTCGATGAATATCACCAATATCAACGTCACTCCGTTGCACGTGGCGTTCGACGAGGTGTGCCGCTGTGCGCAAAACCGAGGCATCCGCGTGACGGGAACAGAGATTGTAGGCCTCATTCCGAAGCGTGTGCTCATAGAGGCGGGCCGCTATTTCCTTGAGAAGCAGAACCGCTCGACGGGCATTCCGGAACAGGACATCATTCTGATTGCCGTGAAGTCGCTCGGACTTGAAGACCTGAGACCGTTCAATCCGCGTGAGAAGGTGATTGAATATCTGCTCGAAGACGCAGAGAAGAAGCCGCTGCTTGCCGACCTTTCGGTAAGAGATTTCGCCCAGGAGACCTCTCGCGAGAGTCCCGCCCCGGGCGGAGGAACCATCGCGGCATATATGGGAGCGCTGGGAGCGGCGCTCGGCACGATGGTGGCCAACCTCTCATCGCACAAAGCAGGGTGGGACAGCCGCTGCCCGGAATTCTCTGCTTGGGCAGACAAGGGACAGTCTTTAATTGGCGAACTGCTCCATCTGGTTGACGAGGACACCGAGGCGTTCAACCGCATCATGGCCGCTTTCGGTATGCCTAAGAAGACTGAGGAAGACAAGGCGGCGCGCAGCAAGGCGATACAAGATGCCACTCTCTATGCCGCTCAGGTGCCTCTGCGCACGATGAAAGCCTCTTTCGCTGCCTTCGAGATATGCCGTGCTATGGCAGAGACGGGCAATCCCAACAGCGTTTCGGATGCAGGTGTCGGTGCTTTGGCGGCGCGTGCCGCCGTGCTTGGTGCCGGACTGAATGTCAAGATTAACGCTGCGTCGCTGAAAGACCGTGCCACCAGCGATGCTCTCGTGGCTGAAGCAGAGCACTTGATGGCAAAGGCTGACGAAGAAGAAACGAGTATATTGAAAATTGTTGGAAATGTGATAAACGGAATATAATTATGAACAAAGAAGAATTTGCACAAGAGATACGGGCTGGGATTCCGCAAACACTGCCCGAAATGCCACCCTACGACACGACAATAAACCATGCGCCGAAGCGCAAGGACATACTTACCGCTGACGAGAAACGGCTCGCCCTGCGCAACGCCCTGCGCTATTTCCCGAAGGAGATGCACGCAGCGCTGGCACCGGAGTTTGCCGAGGAACTGCGCAAGTATGGGCGCATCTACATGTATCGTTTCCGTCCGACATATGACATGCACGCGCGTCCCATCGACGAATACCCGCACCGTTCGGAGCAGGCGGCTGCTATAATGATGATGATACAGAACAATCTGGACAAGGCAGTGGCTCAGCATCCGCACGAACTGATAACATACGGGGGCAACGGAGCGGTGTTCCAGAACTGGGCGCAGTACCGACTGACGATGAAATACCTGTCGGAGATGACCGACGAGCAAACGCTCGTGATGTACAGCGGCCATCCTCTGGGACTGTTCCCGTCGCACAAGACGGCACCGAGAGTGGTGGTAACCAACGGTATGGTGATTCCAAACTACAGTAAACCCGACGACTGGGAGCGTGACAATGCGCTTGGCGTCAGCCAGTATGGGCAGATGACGGCAGGCTCTTACATGTATATCGGACCGCAGGGAATCGTTCACGGCACTACAATCACGGTACTCAATGCCGCCCGCAAGGTGATGGGTGACCATCCGGAGCGCATCCCGCTGTTTGTCAGCAGCGGACTGGGAGGAATGTCGGGAGCACAGCCAAAGGCCGGTAACATTGCCGGTGTGGTGAGTGTGGTGGCAGAGATTAACCCCCTTGCTGCCCAGAAACGATACGAGCAGGGCTGGGTTGACGAGTTGCACGACAATCTGGACGAACTGATACCAGCCATCCGCAGGGCCGTCAGCGAGCATCATGTGGTGTCGATGGCATACGTCGGAAACATCGTTGACCTGTGGGAACGGCTTGCTGAAGAAGAAATCTGTGTGGATCTCGGCAGCGACCAGACCTCTCTTCACAATGCCTTTGCCGGCGGTTACTATCCCGTAGGCATGACGCTTGAGGAGTCGAAGCAGATGATGGCAGAGCAGCCCGACCTCTTCAAGGAAAAGGTGTATGCCTCGCTGCGCCGTCAGGTGGACGCGATAAACAAGATTACGGCGCGCGGAATGTATTTCTTCGACTATGGCAACGCCTTCCTCCTTACCGCAGGAAGGGCAGGAGCCGACATCTGGGACAAAGACCGCGAGGGCAAGTTCCGTTATCCGTCGTATGTTCAGGACATTATGGGACCAATGTTCTTCGACTATGGCTTCGGTCCTTTCCGCTGGGTGTGCTCTTCATGCAAGGCAGAAGACCTCGCCGTTACCGACCGCCTGGCTGCCGAGGTGCTTGACGACATGCTGAAGAATGCGCCCGACGACATCAAGGGACAACTGGCAGACAACCTCCACTGGATACGCGAGGCGGGCAAGAACCACCTCGTCGTGGGTTCGCAGGCACGCATACTGTATGCCGATGCCGAGGGACGTACGAGGATTGCACTGGCCTTCAACGATGCCATACGACGCGGAGAGATAAGCCGTCCGGTCGTTCTTGGCAGAGACCATCACGACGTTTCGGGCACCGACTCGCCGTTCCGCGAGACCTCAAACATATACGACGGCTCGCAGTTCTGTGCCGACATGGCGGTGCAGAACGTCATTGGCGACTCGTTCCGCGGTGCAACGTGGGTGAGCATCCACAACGGCGGTGGCGTAGGATGGGGTGAAGTAATAAACGGCGGATTCGGAATGGTGATTGACGGCAGTGAAGAGTCCGACCGCAAGATACGCGAAATGCTCTTCTGGGATGTCAACAACGGCATTGCCCGCCGCTCATGGGCTCGCAACAAAGGCTCTATTGATGCCATAAAACGCGAGATGGAACGCACCCCAGGACTGAGAGTGACACTCCCGAATCTTGTCGATGACGAGATAATAAACAATTTATAGACTTCATACTCCTCGCTCGACCCGAAGGGGCGCTTTTATAAAGCGAAGCGACTAAAAGAACTTAAAACTCCTAACTCCTAACTTCTAACTCCTAACTTCTAACTCCTAAGTTATGATTCATCAAATAAGCGCAGAACATCTCACCATCGAACAGGTGGGCGAAATAATATACAACAACTATAAAATAGAACTCAGCGAGGATGCCAAACAGCGCATAAAGCGTTGCCGCAACTACCTCGATAAGAAGATTGCAAGGAATGGCGAGCCGATATATGGTGTCACCACGGGCTTCGGTTCGCTGTGCAACGTGTCCATAGGCAAGGACCATCTGTCGCAGTTGCAGATAAACCTCATCAAGAGTCACGCCTGCGGAGTGGGCGAAAGGGTGCCTAACGACATCGTGAAGATAATGTTGCTGCTGAAGATTCAGTCGCTCAGTTATGGCTATTCGGGATGTAAACTCGACACGGTGATGCGCCTTGTGTCTTTCTTTAACAATGACATCTATCCCGTTGTGTATAAGCAAGGTTCGCTGGGGGCTTCAGGCGACCTTGTGCCTCTTGCCCACCTGTGTCTTCCACTCGTAGGACTTGGCGAGGTGGAGTATCAAGGCAAGGTGATTGCAGGTGCCGAGATGCTTCGCCGCAAGCGCTGGAAGCCGATAGAACTGGCAAGCAAGGAAGGTTTGGCACTGCTCAACGGCACACAGAACATGAGTGCCTTTGCCGTGTGGTCGCTGCTTCAGGCACAACGACTGAGCCAGTGGGCAGACAAGATTGCAGCCATGTCGCTCGATGCCTACGATGGAAGAATAGAGCCGTTCACCGAGGCGGTCCACTTGGTTCGCCCACATCGGGGGCAACTGGAGACGGCAGCGCGCATGAGGGAGATGCTCGAGGGCTCGCAACTGATAGTAAACTCAAAGGCACATGTGCAAGACCCCTACTCCTTCCGCTGTGTACCACAGGTGCATGGAGCGGTGAAAGACACGCTGCGGTATGTGAAGTCGGTGATTGACACCGAGATAAACTCTGCCACCGACAACCCAACGGTATGTCCCGACGAGGACATCATCGTGTCGGCGGGCAACTTCCACGGCGAACCGATAGCACTGCCCATCGACTTCCTCTCCATCGCCATGAGCGAACTTGCTAATATCTCGGAACGCCGCATCTATCGACTGGTGTCTGGAACGCGTGGACTCCCGAGTTTCCTTGTTGCCAATCCTGGTGTGAACAGCGGTTTCATGATTACCCAGTACACCGCTGCATCGTGCGTTTCGCTTAACAAGAGCCTTGCCATGCCGTCGTCGGTGGATAGCATCCCGTCGTGCCAAGACCAGGAAGACCACGTCAGCATGGGAGCCAACGCAGCCATAAAACTGTATAAGGTGATACTGAACACCGAGCGGGTGCTCGCCATCGAGTTGTTCAATGCTGCACAGGCGCTCGACTTCAGACTGCCACTAAAATCGTCGCCGAAGATAATGGAGATTCACGATGAATACCGCAAGACGGTGCCATTCATTCTAAACGACGAACTAATGTATCCTTACATCGAACGCTCAATACAATTCCTGCGCAAATGAAACTGCTTGTAAAGAACATCGGAACGCTCGCCGGACTTAATACGGAGGGGCTACGGAGAAGGTGCGGAGCGGAGATGGCTGTGCTGCCTGCCATCAATGACGCGTGGCTTGCCGTCAACGATGGTGTCATAAGCGACTTTGGCACCGGCAGCGCAGGTCCCGATAGCGATGGTCTCGATGATGTTGTCGATGCTGGGGGTGGCACCGTGTTGCCGTCTTTCTGCGACAGTCACACCCATCTGGTGTATGCCGCCAGTCGCGAGCAGGAGTTTGTTGACAAGATAAATGGTCTGTCGTATGCCGAGATAGCACGAAGGGGTGGCGGCATACTGAACAGTGCCGACCGCCTTCACGACCTTTCGGAGCGAGAACTCTATGAACAATCGATGGCGCGAGTGCGCGAGATAATAATGAAAGGAACGGGAGCGGTGGAGATAAAGAGCGGTTACGGGCTTTCGGTTGACGACGAACTGAAGATGCTTCGCGTGATACGCAGGATAAAAGAGACTGCCCCGTTGAAGGTGATGAGCACTTTCCTTGGTGCCCATGCCGTAGCAAGAGGTATGTCGCAAGAGGCTTATGTAAACCTCGTAATTGACGAAATGATTCCCGCCGTGGCTTCCGAGGGACTGGCAGACTTCATTGATGTGTTCTGCGACGAGGGTTTCTTCACCCCTGAAGAGACATCGCGCATACTTGAGGCTGGTGAGAAATATGGGCTCAGAGCAAAGATTCACGGCGAGGAACTCGCTCCGTCGGGTGGTGTAGAGGTGGCTGTCAAGCATGAGGCGCTTTCCGTTGACCATCTGGAAAGCATGACCGACGAGGACATCGAGATGCTTCGCTCTTCCGACACTATGCCTACGGCATTGCCCGGCACATCGTTCTTCCTTAACATGCCGTTCGCTCCGGCGCGCAAGATGATAAGTGCGGGACTGCCCGTTGCTATCGCCACCGACTATAACCCTGGCTCGACACCATCGGGAGACATGAAGTTTGCCGTCTCGCTGGCGTGCATCAAGATGCGCTTGCAACCCGAGGAGGCTATCAATGCAGCCACCATAAACGGAGCAGCCGCAATGGGGTTGAGCGACCAATATGGTTCAATAGCAAAAGGCATGGTGGCTAATTTCTTTATAACCGAACCCATGCCTTCTGTTGCTTTCATGCCATACGCCTATACAACTCCCGTCATTCGTCGAGTTTTTTTGGCTGGCAAGGAGGTCAAGAACATCTGACTTAGGACATCAGCCAGTTGGAGATGATGCGCTTTCCGTCTGGTGTTAGCACGCTCTCGGGATGGAACTGAATGCCGTGGATGTCGTACTCGCGGTGGCGCAGTGCCATTATCTGACCTTCGTCGCTCTCGGCTATCACCTCGAGACATTCAGGGAAGTCCTCGCGTGACACCACCCACGAGTGGTAACGGCCCATGACGATGCGCTTTGGGCAGCCATTGAATATGGTGTCTTCTTTCGTTATCGTTCCTTCGGTGGCAACACCGTGGAACACGTCGGAAAGGTTTTCCAGTTTTCCTCCGAACACCTCGCCGATGGCCTGGTGTCCGAGGCATACGCCAAAGATAGGCTTTCTGCCCGCGTATGTTCTTATGACATCGAGCAACAGGCCAGCCTCCGAGGGTATTCCTGGTCCTGGCGAGAGAACTATCTTGTCATATTGTTCCAGTTCGTCAAGGCTGAACTGGTCGTTTCTTATTACAGTCACCTCCGCACCAAGTTCTTTTATGAGGTGAGAGAGATTGTATGTGAAACTGTCGTAGTTGTCTATGATTACTATTTTCATTTTTACTTTCTTACCTTTTTTACTTTTTACCTTTTTACCTTTTTACCTTTTTACTTTTCACCTACATTCCTTCTGCCATAAGAATTGCGCGGCGCAGGGCACCGAGTTTGTTGTTCACTTCCTGCAATTCGTATTCTTCGTCACTCTTGGCAACGATGCCACCGCCAGCCTGGAACCACAGTTCGCCGTTTCGGCTTACGAAAGTGCGTATGGTGATGGCCTGGTTGAGGCTGCCGTCGAGTCCTATATATCCGATGCATCCACCGTAAGCACCGCGGTTGTGCGGTTCATATTCAGAGATTAGTTGCATCGCCCTCACCTTTGGCGCACCCGACAGTGTGCCTGCAGGGAAGGTGTCGATAAACGCCTTTACGGGGTCTGCTCCCTTGTCGAGTGTTCCGCTGACGCGACTCACGAGGTGTATGACGTGTGAATAGTATTGCAGGTCTTTGTAGAAGTCAACCTTCACGTCGTGGCAGTTGCGCGACAGGTCGTTGCGGGCGAGGTCAACAAGCATCACATGCTCGGCGTTCTCTTTCGGGTCGTTGCGCAGATATTCTGCTCCCTGACGGTCTTTCTCTGCGTCGCCCGTTCGTTTGGTTGTCCCTGCAATAGGGTCGATGTATGCGCGGAATGTGCCTTTGATGCTGTCTGCCTCGATGCGGCAGTGAGTCTCGGGCGATGAGCCGAAGATTCGGAAACCGCCGAAGTCGAAATAGAAAAGGTATGGCGAAGGGTTGATGCTTCGCAAGGCGCGATAAAGTTTGAAGTCGTCGCCCTCGTATCGCTGTATGAAACGTCGTGAGAGCACTATCTGGAACACATCGCCACGCATGCAGTGCTGAATGCCCCGTCGGATGTTTGCCTTATGCTGCTCGTCGGTGAGTGGCGATGAGATGTCGCCCACAGGGTGAAACTGATAAGGCTTCACGTTGGTGCGGTTGATTTTCATCAGCAGTTCATTGATGCGGCTATCGGCATCTTCGTTGTCGTTTTTATCGACCATAGTGACAATGGTCATCTTGCTGTTGAAATGGTCGAAGACGATGATGTCCCGATAAAGGATGTAGTACATTTCGGGTGCGTCGTTCTTCTCCATCGTGACATCCTTGACAGGTATGTCCTCGAAGTAGCGCACAGCATCGAATGCAGTGTAGCCGTAAAGTCCGCAGAAGTTGGCTGCTTCTCCTGTCACCTCTAAGTGTGAGAGGAACTCGTTAATTGCATGGTCACACCGATAGTTCTTGTTCACTTCGTGCTCTGTGGTTGAGCCGTCAGGATATTGGCAGATGCTCTTGCCGTGGGCTATGGCCACCGATGCGATGGGGTGTATGCCGATGAACGAGCGCGAGTTGTTGGAGTCGTGATAGTCGCTACTCTCCATAAGTGAACTCTGCGGGTAAATGTCTCTGATGCGCATATATACACCTACTGGAGTATAAAGGTCAGCAAGTATTGTGCGCGATATGGTTTGATAATAGTATTTCATGTTTTTTCTTTTTTAGTTTACTCGTCAACTTGTCAACTCGTCAACTCGTCAACTTATTAACTCATCAACTTATTAACTCATCAACTTATTAACTCATCAACTCATCAACTCATTAACTCATTAACTCATCAACTTATTAACTCATCAACTCATTAACTTATCAACTTGTCAACTTGTCAACTTGTCAACTCGTCAACTTGTCAACTATACTTAAGATACGTCTCAATATCCTTGTCTCCACGACCGCTGACGGTGAGCACCACTACATCGTCTTTCTTGAAGTTGAGTTTCTTCAGGGCTGCAATGGCATGTGCACTCTCGATGGCTGGGATAATGCCCTCCATGCGTGTCAGTTCGTAACCACCTTCAATAGCCTCGTCGTCGTTGATGGCGAGCACCGTTGAACGACCTTTCATCGCCATGTTGCAATGCATTGGACCCACACCAGGGTAATCGAGACCTGCCGAAATGGTGAAAGCCTCCTCTATCTGACCGTCGGGAGTCTGCATCACGAGCATCTTTGAACCGTGCAGAATGCCCACAGTGCCACGATGGATGGTCGCTGCGGTATGGTCGGTGTCAACACCATGACCTCCTGCCTCGGCAAGAACAATCTTCACACGGTCATCGTCGAGATAGTGGTAAACCGTGCCTGCCGCGTTGCTTCCACCTCCGATGCATGCTATGAGATAGTCGGGATAGTTGCGTCCCACCTTCTCCTCGAGTTGCCATTTCAGTTCTTCTGAAATTACGCTCTGCATGCGTGCCACAATGTCGGGGTAGGGGTGTGGTCCCATTGTAGAGCCGACGATGTAGAACGTGTCCTGCGGATGGCAGCACCAGTCGCGTATTGCCTCCGAACAAGCATCGCTCAGCGTCATGTTTCCCGTGCGAACGGGATTGACCTTAGCACCGAGCATTTTCATACGTTCTACGTTGGTATGTTGCCGCTCTACGTCGGTAGCACCCATAAACACCTCGCATTTCATGTTCATCAGCGCACACACCGTAGCCGTTGCCACTCCGTGCTGACCGGCACCTGTCTCGGCAATGATGCGGGTCTTGCCCATCTTCTTTGCCATCAGAATCTGTCCAATGGTGTTGTTAATCTTGTGGGCACCCGTATGGTTGAGGTCCTCGCGCTTCAGGTAGAGTTGGCAGCCATAACGCTCGCTCATTCTCCTTGCATAGTAAAGAGGTGACGGGCGGCCGACATAGTCGCGGAGCAGTGCATGATACTCCTTCTTGAACTCCTCGCTCTCTATTATAGGGAGGTAAGCCTTGCGCAGATCCTCCACACATTTATATAATATCTCTGGAACGTAGGCTCCTCCGAATTCTCCGTAGAAGCCGTTCTCGTCAACAAAATAAGATTCTTTAGCCATAGTTTCTTTACCTTTTAATGTCATTCAACGCTCAACGTTTATCACTTCCAGTGCCTCGTACAAGTCATCCATTGCTTTGTCAGCATCGCCCTGAGCCTCGCTTAGCAGAGTGACGAATTTGGAGCCTATTATTGCACCTGCGGCATTTTGCTGGGCACTCTCCAGGGTTTGCTTGTTGCTGATGCCGAAGCCTATCATTCGTGGATTGCGCAGGTTCATCGAGTTGATGTGTCGGAAGTACTCTTGCTTCGCTTCGTCAAAACTCTTCTGTGCTCCTGTGATGCTTGCCGAACTCACCATATAGATGAAACCATCGGTGTGGTCGTCTATGAATCGTATGCGCTCCTCACTTGTCTCAGGAGTTATCATCATTATGATGCGCAGGTCGTAGCGGTCGGCAATGGGTTTCACTATCTCCAGATAGTCGTTGAAAGGCAGGTCTGGAATGATGGCACCCGAGGCACCGCACTCCACGCAACTCTGGCAGAAACGCTCTATTCCGTAATGCATGATGACGTTAAGGTAGCCCATCATCACCAGCGGAATAGTTACCTCGTCTTTTATCTCGCGCAACTGCTCGAAAAGACGGGTCAGAGTCATGCCGTTTTTAAGTGCTATGGTGCCTGCTGTCTGTATTACAGGACCGTCTGCCAGTGGGTCGCTGAACGGGATGCCCACCTCAATCATGTCGATGCCCCGCCGCTGCAATGTCTTTATGACGTTGCCTGTGCCTTCGAGCGTAGGACAACCGGCACAGAAGTACAGGGAGAGCAGTTTCCTTCCGGTCTTTTTCTGCTCTTCGAATAGTTTATTAATCTTATTCATTTTAAACTCTATATTCTAAATGTTTTTTAATTTAATTCTACCTTTTATTGAAGGAGTTATATACTATCAGCCTATCTCCTTAATATTACTGACCCCACCTCCAGCCCCTAGGCCTCACCCCTATCCCCTCTCCAAGGGGCGAGGGGGACTTCAGGGGCGGGGAGTTTTGGTTACGGTTCCTTTTTAGTGTATGAGAACTCCTTGCAGATTCCCCGCCCCTGAAGGGGAGGGGCTAGGGGTGGGGACTGTGTTGTTCTCATTTCTTTTTGGCGCGGATTACACGGATTAACGCGGAATATTTCCTTCTCCTAGTTCTTGCTACCAAAGGGGCGCAAGAAAGCCTTCTATTCACTCTCTTACTTTCCCGATGAAGTCTTTCAGTTTCTCCACATCCTTCATGCCCGGCTCCGTCTCGAAACGGCTGTTAAGGTCGATGCCTGCCAGCATGGGATGATGCAGTCGTTTTATGCTCTCGGCGTCTTCAGGACCGATGCCTCCGCTCAGGATGAATGGGATATTGCCGTCGTACGACTCTATGATGCTCCAGTCAAACTGTTCGCCGCTTCCTCCGACGGTTTTGCAGCGTGTGTCGAAGAGCAGCATGTCGGCATGTCCTTCGTATTCGCGCCATCGCTCGATGTCTGCTTTCCCGCTGATGCTCAGCGTCTTGATAATCTTCAGTCCAGGGTGAATGTCTGGGTCAACGCTTCTCCTGAGATTGTCAATCATGATGCTGCTCTCGTCTCCGTGCAACTGAACGTAGTCGAGGTTGTAGTTGTAGATACGTGTGATAATTGTTTGTGGCATCTCGTCAACAAAGACCCCCACGCGCTTGGGCTGTTTGGCATCAGTCTCTTGTGCCGTAATCTTTCCGCGAGCCTTGTCCAGCCGTTCCTTGCTGTAATCGGGAATGATACCAGCACGTGCAGATATCATCTGTACGAATCTCGGACTATCAGGATAGAATATAAATCCTATCATGTCAATGCCTAACTCAGACACCGCGCGAATATTCTCGGCATCGCGCATACCGCACACTTTTATTATCATATCTATATTTTAATTAGTTGTCACTTTCGCTCAACGCCCAACGGAGGAATAATGTTCAAAGTTCCAAGTTCAATGTTCAAAGTTCAATGTCCTCAAAAACTCTCCAAGCGCCTTGCCGGGATTGTCTTCTTTCATGAAGCATTCGCCAATGAGGAATCCGTTGTAACCGGCGAGTTTCAGTTCTTTTATTGTTTCGGGGTTGCTGATGCCGCTCTCGCTCACCTTGCAGGCGTCATTCGGCAGCAGTTCCGCCATACGGAACGAGTTGTTCACGTCGGTGATGAAGGTGCCGAGATTACGGTTGTTCACTCCCCACATGTCGGGTTCGGCAATGCCGTATTCTATCTCGCTCTCACTATGCGTTTCGAGCAGCACCTCGAGTCCCAGTTCGTGTGCCATAAGGGCCAGTTGTCGGCACTCTTGCTTGCTTAGGTCGGCGGCTATCAGCAGCACTGCCGATGCTCCGCACAGACGTGCCTGAAACAGTTGGTACTCGTCAATGACGAAGTTCTTGTATAGCACGGGTATCGTCACTCCCGACTGTCTTGCCTTGCAGATGAAGTCATCGTTGCCCCCGAAGTACTTCTCGTCGGTGAGTATGCTTATCGCCGATGCACCGTTCGCCTGATAGTCGAGCGGTATGACGTCTGCTTTCCCGTCCTCCTTTATCCATCCTTTAGAGGGACTTCTGCGCTTGAACTCGGCAATGATGCCAGTGTCGGAGTTCCTCAAAGCCTGCGACATCGAGGGCACCACGCTCCCCGCAGCAATCAACTCTTCAACGGCAGCGTGTATATTCCTTTCGGGCAGGGCTTTCTTCATTGCCTCCACCTCGACGCGCTTCCACGCAACGATTTCCTGTAATATATCTTTCATCACGAGTTTATCTCTGCAAATTTCTTGAATGTGGCAAGTGCCTTACCGCTGTCTATCGACTCGCGGGCAATCTCGATGCACTCTTCAATGCTCTTCTTGCCCTTCTCCAGCACCTGTATTCCGAACGCTGCATTGGCGAGAACGATGTTCTTCTGCGCGGGCAGTGCCTCGTTTTTGATTACGGCATCGAATATCGCGGCTGCCTCTTCCTCGGTTGCGCCACCCACAAGTTCCTCTGGTTTGGCGATGTCGAAGCCCAGGTCCTTCGGGTGGAACACGCGTTCATAGTCGTTGGTGGTCACCTTGAAGTCGCCTGTAAGCGAAATCTCGTCGTAACCGTCGATGCTGTTTATTATGCCATAGTCAATCCCGATTTTCTGATATACATTATTATATAGTCTCATCTGGTCGAGATTTGCCACGCCAAGCAACTGACATTGTGGCTTGCTGGGGTTCACTATCGGTCCCAGCAGGTTGAAGAGGGTGGGGAAGGGTAGCGCCTTTCTTATCGGTCCCACAAACTTCATTGCTCTTGCAAACAACTGAGCGTGCAGATAAACGATGCCCGCCTCGTTGATGCTTCGGTTCAGGGTGTCGAGGTCGTCGGTGAATTTCACGCCGTGTTGCGCAATCACGTTAGACGCTCCGCTCACGCTTGTGGCGGCATAGTTGCCATGCTTTGCCACCTTGTATCCCGCTCCCGCAATCACGAAGCACGACGTGGTGCTTATGTTGAACGTGTTCTTGCGGTCGCCACCTGTTCCCACCACGTCGATATAGCGGTCGCAGTCGAGTGGCACGGGCACTCCCGTCTCCAGTATTCCGTCGCGGAACCCCAGCAGTTCGTCAACCGTGATACCCCTCATCTGTATTCCAGTGAGCAGTGCCGTTATCTGCTCCGTTGGGAACTCGCTCTTGGTTATTCCCACCAGGATGTCCTTTGTCTCCTCGCGAGTCAGTTCCTCGTGGTTGAGCATCCTGTTCAGTATTTCCTTCATCTCCATAATTCTAAATGTTTTTAATGTGCCTTTTATTGTAATTGTTTTCTTCCTAACTCCAATCCTCAATGCATAATGCATAATGCTTAATGCTTCGTTCGACCGTGATTCCCCACCCATGTAGGGGCGGGGCTAGGGGCGGGGTCGGCGATATTTCGTATTTTATAATGCATAATGCGTAATGCTTAATGCATAATTCCGCCCCTTAGGGAGGCTCCCCACATTCAATTCCGCCCCTTGGAAAGGGGAGGTCAGGAGGGGATTGATAGCGTAGCGGAAAGAACACCTTTAACGAAAAAGGACCTGTCGCAAGTACGGCAGGCCCTTTGTGTATCTGGATGTATTCACACGGCTATCGTCTCACGATTGTTCCAACCTTGAGCAGCGCCACCACCATGCTGTAAATACACTCTTATTCATATTGTTTGTTCTTTCCTTGTCAACTCGTCAACTTGTTTACTCGTCAACTCATCAACTTTTAAATCGTTTGCAAAGTTACATAATTTCTGATAAAGTGCAAACATTTTCGCCATTTTTTTTCTTTAGTGTCATTTTTTTATCCCATACCTTCCTATCCGCTGATTGCCTTTTTGGCGCGGATTACACGGAAAACACGGAAAAATTTTAATTTAATTGTAGGGGCGCTCCCCCGTGTGCGCCCGTCTAGCCCCTTAAGATAGGGGGTTAGGGGTCTGAGCGTTCCCAGTCATGTTACATTTCCGCCCCCTAGAGAGGGGAGGCTCCCTCCACTCAATTCCTCCTCCTAGTAGGGGGAGGCAGGAGGGGATTGTCTATTTCTCATTCTTTATGGCACGGATTACACGGAAAAACACAGACTAATCTCATTTTAATTGTAGGGGCGTACCCCCGTGTGCGCCCGAAACCACGAGAACCAAACATGTTATGATTAAACGGGCGCACACGGAGGTACGCCCCTACAGATTAATCGTGCCCGTCGTGATACAATTCCTCCCCTTAGTTGCTTATTTCCTCCTCCTAGCCGCTCGACTCTGCCGCTTTCATAGCGAAGCGGAGAAAGAACTGGGGAGGTCAGGAGGGGATTGTCTATTCCATAGGGAGGTAAACAAAAACACCCCTCCCCAAAGGAAGAGGCTCATTTCCTCCTCCTAGCAGGGGGAGGTCAGGAGGGGATTGTCTATTCCATAGGGAGGTAAACAAAAACACCCCTCCCTACGGGGGAGGGGTCGGGGGAGAGGCTCTTTTACGGCTCCGTCTCCACCGCATTCTTCGGCAACTCCTTGACGGTAACGTCCTGCAGCATGGTGATGGTGCGATTGCCGTTCTTGTCCACGGTCCACTCGTTGAGGAAGTTGAGTCGCATTCCCTTGACGTTCTTGGCTGCCGTGAACTCCTGTGCCGTTGCTGCCGGCGACGTCTTCAGTCCCACCTTGAAGATGCCCAGTCCTGGGATGCGCACGGCGTATGAGCGCTTCAAGAGCGACTTCATCTGCTCCACCATTTCGGTGAGCACGGCCAGCGCGTCCGCCTTCTTTGCTGTGGTGTTGTCCTGTATCAACTGGGCCAGTTCGTCCAGTTCTATGATGTCGAGCATCTTTGCTCGTGCGTACCACTCGCCCTTGTGCTTCGAGGAGTCGCGGTTGTCCTGTTGTAGTTTGTAAAGTACTGCCATTTTCTAATTCAGTTTAAGTGGTTAAAAAATCGTGTTCATTAAGTCTCTTTGTGTGTGTTGGTCGAGGGCTCTGTCGCAGCCTTCCGATGTCCGCGCGCTTGACTTCTTCCGGCTCCCGGGAGCGACTGAGCGCCTTCCCCTTAACACCTACAAAGATACAAAATTATCCGCATACCACCAAATATTTACGGCAGTATTTTAAAGTAATACTTTAATTAATTTTGGTAGTCCTATTTCCACCCCTCGTCGTCGTTATTCTCCATATAACGGCTCATTCCGTTGTCCGTCATATCGTCCTCCGAGGCGGGATCGAAGCCCCGCATAATGCTATCGTTGCCAGCCCTCTCCACCTTCCCTTTTACTATCGTGTCAGGCCTTGTCTGCTCCACATCCGTCCGGTAGTCCATACCAGTCCCCTCCGTCTTTGCCTCCTTGCTGCCACATGACAGGAGAAGCAAAGAGAAAAACATTATGACATGTGCTTTTCGCATATATTATAGTTAAATGAGAGTCACTTCCAGTCCCAACCTCAGCATAACATCTATAATGCGGAGCATTTTGTATTTTTCTTTTGTCTGTACAGGAACTGTTAGCCATAAATTATCTCCTACTTGTACTTGCCCATTAAACATTTTTGAAAGCGTAATGATTGGTTTTCCCTTATACGTCAATTCTTTACGTCTTATATTCTCAGGACCAATATGCCAAATGGCATCAATAAGCGTGTCAATAGGATTCATCCCAGCTGCATATTCGCCATCAGGGAATTTCACCAGCAACTTATCGCCCCCTTTCTTTGTGCTTTGAACGATTTTAGCGTCACTTGTAATAAAATCTGTACCAATTTCCACTTCAATTGGTATCCCAAGTTTTGACTTAATAGAAATGAGCTGCATATACTTATGCTCAGTATCGCTCTGAGTATTTATATACCATCCGTCGCATACTGGTTTCATATATTCCTTATAGCGAGGGTAGATTTCTTTACTCAATAGAGGCAAATGGCAATTCTCAGTTGTAATCTTGGGGAAGTTCTCAGAACCGATGGCTTTCAAAACTTCTATAAGCGTCATCGTGGCACTCTTATGACAAATGACCTTACCGTCTGGCATCGTCACTCTCAATAATTTCTTAACAGCTCTTCTTCTCAGGTTTTCTTCCATGTTGTTCAAATTTCTCCGTTATACATCTTTATGGTGTAGTCGTATGAAATCAGTTCACCCGGCTGCATCTTAGAGCGGTAAATCTCAACCATACTTTCTCCGATTGGAATATACCTTCCAAGTCTCAGTCGTAATGCCGGCTGGTTATTTACCGTAGTAAACCCGATACGGTCCACTTCATAATATCCATCGATAGCTCCTGCCACCATTGGTAAAAAGAAGTGTATGTTCATAATATTGATATTTGGGATTTTCTCCATGATATACGACGTAGCCTGATGGTCCATGAATTTCTTGTAATTGCCGTCAGTCCTACGCACCAATCCTGTAAGGATATTCTTCTCTGCAGGTTTCGCCTTTATCGACGCAGGAGTCTCTTTTAATGCATTACTGATTACCTCCTGCGGATTATCCCCGAGCGAACAATCCACTACATAGAAATGCTTGCGCAGTTCTTCCAAGAGGTGTTTGTTGTTTTCTTCGTCCTTCTTGTCGAGAGCCAAAGAAAAATAGTCTGTGTTCGCATATGGCGAGTACATTTTTCCGAGCACTTCCTGGAAGTGAGTCTTGATATAGTGTTTCCCGTCTTCGTCGGGATGAGAGGTCATAGCATAGAATTGGTAATTCTTCTGCAACATGTTTTGAATCTCGCTGCGGAAAATTTCCCTGACTTTCTTTTTCCAGCTAGCCTTTTTCGACTTGTTGTTCAACGCATAGAGCGAAACGACGAAGAGGAAGTTAACGTCATAATGACACACCAGCAGCGTATCTCTGTCGAACAGGCGGTTGTTGAATTGGTCTGAGGTAAAGTATTTGTTATCTTTTTCTGTTAAGCGGATAGTGTCGCGATAGCTTAAATCCTCTTCCATCGTGGCGCTGATGAAGAAATTGGGAATGATATTATAACCCTCAGTCACATCATCGCGCAGTTTTGGCACTTCGCGGAATTGGTTCCAGTCCTTCTTCCAGTCTTCATCGCTCTCGTCGCCCTTCATGAAGAGGTTCAGATTCCATTGTATCACATTTCTGGCATAAGTGAACTGTTTGGCTACAGACTCGCGTCCAATAGGGTTGTTACGCTTGTAATACTTTGAGTCGCCAATATAATAGATAGGCGCGTCTTCCTTGTGTGTCGTGAGTCCTTTGTAGGTATAGATGTGGTCAACCATCTTGCCATCTTCCTGCTTCTTCAGACCTGCTGGAACTTCACCTGTTTCGCCAATCAGTTCGTCGATGATTGCCTCGAATACGATGTTGAAGTTCTTCACCAGCAGATAGTCTTTCTGCCCCATATCTATGGTTACGGTCTTTGCCCGGTCGAAGAACGCGTAGCAAAGTTTCCACAACTGCAGAGCCTTGTCCGAGAAATACTTGTACTTGATTTGTTGCAGCCTAATCTTGCCGAAGCCCTTCAAATATTTTTGGAATCTCCTGCCTGTTATCAGTTCATAGTTGCAGTTGATGGTTACAGGGAAGCCATAATGTTCATGAATGTAGTTCAGGATGGAGAAGAAGATGATGAGCAGTTCCTCGTCGAAGTTTATCTGTCGTTTCTTGTTGACAGGATTCACATATATGGCGCTATTGTCCTGCACAACGGCCGGTGTTCGGGCTATCGTGCGCGTCCAATTTATCTTGTTGAAGCCTGTATGCATGTTCTTGATGATGAACATGAAGAACTGCTGGTTGTCCTCGCAGAACTGTATCATCGACAACAGGATGTCGAGGAATGTGTTGTTTCTTTGCTTGCGCCCCTTGTTCACCTGAGCCATCTTCTTGTGATAGACTATCGAGGTGTCGTTGCGCTTGTCGTTGTAGAACACTACTACGGCTCGATAAATCCATACAGAGAAGTCATAGATAAAGCTCTTCTGCTCGTCCGTCAAAGGTGACTCATCGTTAACGCAGATGATATCCTCCGGCCGATATTTCCCGAACACCAGTTCCTGTCCGTCTTTTACCTCCAACAGCACCTTCGGAAGAATAAAGACACAGTCGTAAACGTCAGGATGGTTATTGAAATAATAACCAACATAATTGACGCTTACTTCACCCTCGATGTTCTCCAATGCATCTATGCCGTGAATAGTATCTTTAACATCTTGGGCTTGATATCTGTATTCCTCTATCAGTATTCGCATTATGAATAATTTACCACAATACCCAAATTAAGCTGATTATTTAGTTCATCGAGTATGTTAATTAATGTATCATCCATTGCTCCTTTTACAACATAATAGCCCTCTACTGGCACATAAGTGTATTTCTTAGCTTCAACTTCAGGATACTTTTCTGTTGTAATCAGCGGACGCCCAACTCTCTTATAGTTCATCTCTGATACTTTAGAATAGACCTCATTTATGCCTATTTTCTTTAGTGACTCAAGATAGACATTGAAATGAGTTAATGACTCTGTTGAAAACACAGTCCCATCAGGGAAAGAAACTGATTTTAATGACTTGTGTTTAGAATTACTTTTTAATTCATCTTCATCTTCAGTACCAAACGATTCTTCAACTACAAATGGAACTTGTAGATTGTTCAATAATACTTCCACTTTATCTTCTTTGACAATTGTTTTGCCACTATCGTCAGTATCATAGAACTTGCTGAACGTCAGTTCTTCATCTCCGTCGCTGAATATGCTGGCTACATCTTGGTCTTTGAACACATCGTTCCACAGGTAGAACACCACCTTCGACACAAAGGTTTCTGCCGAAACTATTCCATCCTGTGCCTTGCAGAAGAAGTATCCCAGTTTCTTGTCTTCCGACTTGGTCTGCTCGTTTATCTCATCATTGACTTTCTTTACAAACTGCCACCAGTCGAACAACTTACCGTTAACCTTAATCTTCCATCCCAAAGAGACTCCATTTTCTTTACCCTCGCTGATGGGTATATATTTCCAATCCCAGCGACGCTTGAAAGCGCTATCGATGGGGAACAGACTTTGGTCGCTGGTGTTCATCGTGGCCCATATATATAGGTTGTCAGGCAGAAGAAGAATGTCGCCACTCAACACTTTTCCAACTATGTCTTTTCCATAGATGTTGTTTATGCGCTCTGCGTCATTAATTGAAACATCTTTGAAAGCCTTTGCCAATTGCTTCTTCATGTCCTTATCCGCAGTAATGGGATAATCTGAGAAGCCGTAGCCATTCCTGTCAAGCAGTTGGAACAGGTCGCCGAAGATTTGCGCACAGTTGCCTCGATTGATTTCCTCAATCACGAGATACTGCTCCTTCGCTTTTTCTCCATCCGCTTTGTCAGCATAGGCTAACCAAGCCTTTGTATATGCTTGCAGGAAAGCCTGCTCCACGAACTCATAGACTATTCGGTTTTCTGTTACCTGCTTTCCATTCTCTACGATTACCTTTCCCGTTACATCGCGAACGGGAACTTCTATAGATGTCGGCTTATATGTTCCAACAAAAGTCGAATAATCACTATCCGGATGGAATGTTGTTCGGATTACTTCCTTGTCCTTTGTGAGTCTATTTATCTCAAATGACTTTCCTGTACCAGGCGCACCGTAGTATATGACTTGTTTGTTGGACTCTTGTATTTCTTTTTTCTTCAACAATTTTGACCCATAGCTTTCATCTAGAATAACTTGGTTATATTCAGATTTGGGTAATGATGGGGTTAAAGAGAAAGGATCTGTAACCGTAAGATAATACTTTCCATTGGGAAGTTGTACATCATCTAACGTAACTTTATAATAATTGGTTTCATTCGGGGAGTCAGCTCTCTTCTTCTTTGATTCAAGAAAAACAATTTTGATGTTTTTATCAATACCATCAACACTTGCTTTCAGAGAATATGAATTGTCACTTTGGAGGAAACCCTGTAACCTATCAAAATTGATTATTTCTGTGGAATTACCATTAGTGATAAAACATACTCGAGCAAAATTATTAACTGAAATAATATTCCTTATGTCTCCATCAGTTTCGTAATGAGTTATTATTATTTCATCACCAGGTTTAATATTATAGTCCCTATAGATAGGCCCCATCTGATTAATTCTAAACTCGCTAGACTTCGATGATTTTAATACATAAGACTTTCCGGTAATGGGATCTTCAACCGTAACATCTTTGCCCGGAGGAAATACTTTTGACATATCGGTTTTTGTATCCACAAGCAGATAAGTCTCATGGGTGTTACCAAGTCCCAATTCAGTCATATTAGGGCGATGAATGTATTGAATGATTTTAAAGCTACTCATAATGTATATTTTTTGATTACGTTTGCAATTTGTTTTGCCATTAATACGGGTACTGCATTTCCTATCTGCATATAGGTTTTAAGGTATGCGCCTAAGAAGAGATAATCATCTGGAAATGATTGAACTCTTGCTGCTTCACGAGGGGTAATACTCCTTATTTGATAGGGATGTATGTGGGATAAGCAATCCATTCTTAAATGGGCCGTTATTGTTCTGCATGGTTTGTCAGCATATAGCTTGTAGTATTTGTCTTTGAAAATACCATTTCTTCTTGTATAAGGCATGATGTCTGCTATTTTGGGGTTTGTAGCATCATCTCCTTGGTCTAAACGTCTAAATATCTCATAATTGACATCACTACAATAGCGAGCCTTATGATTGAATACATAAGGTATTTGCCGACCTTGATTTATACTAGTTAAATAACTATTTCCGCAACTATCATAGTCGTTTACACCTATCTTCATTCCAGTTTCTTCATCATCTACTTCCGTCATTCCCTTAATACGTGGTGCGTCTAAGGGTTTAATAAATTCAAGTGCAGATTGAAGATTGTAATGGGGATTTTTTTCACATTCCTTCTCTATTTCCTGAAAAAGAACTTCGGGAGTAACTTGTTTGGAATATGCAATGTCATCCCGAATGGCTAAATAAATAAGCCTTTCTCTGCTTTGCGCTACCCCGAAGTTCATGGAATTTAGTAAACGGTATGAAACATCGTAAGTGTATGTCTTGCCGTTTTTCTCTATTTTTATTGATTTGTAATCTTCTACGACTTGTTCGGCAACAGATAGCATCCCTCTGACGTTTTCCATCAATACAAATTTAGGACAAATCTTCTTAATCGCTTCTATATAATATTTATATAGTTCATTACGAGGGTCATCTATTATACGTCGTTGATTTGCGCTACTAAAACTTTGACAAGGAGGACCACCTACAACAATATCTATTTCCTCCTTAACAAAGTCATCAATATTAGCAACAATCTTTCGGATATCTTCTTTTAAAACATCTTTTGAAGGTAGTTCTGGATGATTGAAGCGGTACGTCCTCACACAAACTTCCTCAAAGTCGTTAGCAAAGCATACACGAAAACCAGCTTGAGTAAAGCCACAACTAAGGCCTCCAGCTCCAGCAAAGAAGTCAACCATTTTAGGCTTGTTAGATTTAGCCTCTTTAATTTGCAATTCCTTTCTTTTCTTGTTACTTAATTTATCAAGTTGATTCCCATATAATTTTTTATGAGAGAGATAAAATGCTACTGCTGAAAGAAATCTTGTATAATCCCTCTTAATGACTTTCTTTAATAGTTCAAGGTCATTTACTTCATCTATTACTCCCATATCCTGCATTTCCTTCAATACTTCTGATGATGGCGATTTGATTACGGGAATATCTAGATTATCGCGTTTGGCTATTGTTTCAACCAAACGGATATATATAAGAATTTTCTCATTAAACTCTTCTTTGCTTGTTATTTTCGTTACTTTTTCAAATATCATCAAGCTAAATCATTTAAGTTCTTTTTTATAGACTTTGCCAAAGCCTCTGCAAAAAGTGGAGGCACAGCATTTCCTATCTGTTTATATTTTTCACCACGAGAGCCGATGAACTCAAAATCATCGGGGAAAGATTGAATTCTAGCAGCCTCTCTTACTGTGAACGTTCGTCTTTGTGCTTCATCCGGATGAATAAATTGGAATCCGTCTTTATGAATATGAGCCAATATCGTTTTTGACGGCATATCCCACCATTGAACAACATAGCTGTTATCGAAGACTCTAGCGTGTTCATGTTCATATTGTGGCATTTCTCTTCGCAATTGTCCAAATGACCAATGATTGTGTATCATCACTTGGAAACGTTCTCTGTCTAAATCGTTATGACGCCGTGCTATGTGGTCCATAAGAGGGTGTATGCCAGGTTTGCCTATCCGCATAAGGAATTCGTTGTTGCATGGATAATTAAATTCTTGCGTAGATGCATCATGACCGGGTTCGACAGGAGGTAGGTCGCCAATTGCTTGCATAACATTTACAAATTGTTTCCTTCCATTTCTTTCAATTGCAGGCACTTCTGGATTCCAATGTGTTTTCACAACATCATTATATAGTTGCATTACATCTTTATTGATGTCCTTTCGGACTCCCATTATGATAACTCTTTTCCTAATTTGGGGCACGCCATAATCAGCTGTATTATGGACAAGAATCGCAGGGTCATTAATTAATTTATATGATTGCCCAAGAGCGTTTATGACTCTAGGGAAAATAAGCGAACCTTCAACTCTAGCACTAAGCAACCCTATAACATTTTCAAAAACAAAGAATTTTGGCTTATAATATTCCAAGATTCTTACATAACTTTCAAAAAGAAAGTTACGAGCATCGGTTGCCATTTTCTTTCCATCTCTTACTCTTCCTGCCGTTGAATAAGCTTGACAAGGCGGTCCACCAATAATAATATCAACAGCTCGTCCTTTTACTACATTTTCAATATTCTCAAGAATATTTTCTTTTGTTATATCTTGCTCTATTACGGCTTTATCATAATCTTTATATCCATAAAACTTCATTCTAGTTCGCAAAGTTTCACATGCCCAATGGTTAAATTCAACATGAGCAAGTGCTTTAAAACCTTGACGATAGAACCCTTCCGACAGGCCTCCGCAACCGGCGAACAAATCTATGAATGTATATTTTCTTTTTGGCATTATTATTTATCTTCTTTCTTTGGAAGCTTATTAGTTCCTTTCTGCATTTCTTTTTCATCCTTAGCCACACGTCGTTCCACTTTCTTTATATCCTCTGCAGGTGGAAGTTCCTCCGGCTTAATACCTCTTTGGCCTAACATGCCACGAACGCTCCGGTTGTTTTGCACATGCTCTGCCGTAATACTTCTTTCGCCATGAAGGTCCTTCTGTTCAACGTTGTAGTTGGTCATCTCCGTAGCGAGATTCTTGGCAGCCATAGCGAGAGTAGGTAAACGGTCGGCTAATGCTCCACTCTTGATTCCCAATCGATGTTTCATCTGTTCGGTAGTTAATCCTCCGAATAGAGCCTGGTCGCCCTTGGAACGAATGCGACCAAAACCTTTGTCGTCAACACCTCGTTGGAAAATGTTTCTGCTCAGCTGCTTTTCAGAAGCACGGAGGCGTTCGCGTGTACTTAGACGGGCAATTTCATTCAAGCGTTCTTCTATAAGCTCGGCCTTACGTGTCTGAACTGCAAAATAGCCTTGAGCGAAAGCAACTTCCTCTTTCTTCGGGTCGCCATTTTGGGCTATCAAATAGCATGCATAGCGGGTGAGCATAAAATCTTGAATCTCACGCTTTGCTCCTTTTGCAAGCTCTATCATTTTCGTGACCTCACGAAAATGATCATCTATATTGACACCCAGCGTTTTACACGACTCGATGGCTCTGCCTATTGCTACCGCGAAGTTTTCCCAGCGGGCATAGCCTAATTGCTGTTGTAGTTCACGGGCATACCATATCTCAATGGTGTTGCCGTCATCATCTTTAATCTCTTTCGCAATGAGGTCGAATGCAGATTTATACTGATTTATCTTTTCTATGTCCATTTATGTTTCTTTATTATTTACCTTCATACCCCAGTTCTTTCGCTTTCTCCACTATCTTCAAAGCGAAGACAGCCTGCTTCAATGAAGTTATTCCTCTATTCCGAGACTTCATTGTTCCGAAATTAAATGCTGCCTTGCGCTCTATAGGGGTAAGCAGATTCCGGCTCTTTGCCCAGTTTGCCAAACCGAACCAATAGTTAGGTTCTATTGCTTCTGCCTCTTTTATACGGCTCTGCTGTGTCTCATTCAGATATGAACCGTCATCGTTGGTATCAGGCTGCATTAAGTCTTCTCCAAACTTGTCTATCTCGCCGAGTTTCAGCTTCAACTTACTCCAGCAGTCAGGTTTCTTACTCCATTCTCCAACATTTGACGACTGATTACCACCTGAGGCGCCTCCTGTAAGATGCTCCCATACAATAGGAACTAATTGTTCTACCTTTTCCTTTACCTCTTTCTGAATACGTTGATTCTCCCAAATGTATGTCAAGTCAAGGTTTCCGCTTGAGAGGAAAGAGATAGATGCCATCAGATAGGCATTCATGTTGGCCTTGTATCCTCCAAGGTTCTTTGATTTTACTATTCCATCAATCGTATTGAACAGAATGCCCTTAGCAATAACGTTCTTGTAATAGACAGCAGAGATAGTGGGCTTTTCGCGCTTTATGTCTGCAACAAACAACTGGTAGTTCTTTTCTGCTCCGCGACATACATCGAATGGGCGCTGTTTCCATACAGCCTCAAATTTGGCTATATCGGTCTTTGTAACCTTTTGCTTCTTGGGATATTCAATCTTGAAACTCTTCTCATTAAAGCCCGAGAGTTGTGCCAATTGGTCGAGATACTGACCACGCGTGCGCTCAAAATACCATTTGCAGAAAGGCTTGTTGTTGCCGTTTGGCACCCATTCGGTACGACTGAAGCGCTCGAGGTCAACCAGATATGGGTCGTTGGCGGAGAAGTCGGAATTCTTGATGGCAGTCTGACTGTTGGCAGAAACAGAAATCTGCTTTATTAGCTCGTCGTCGTGTTCTGCATCGCGAATAACACTAATCTTCATAGGAACAAACACCTTGTTCAAATCCACTTCCTTGTCGGTCAACGAGGCTGCGATAGAAGCCGTCGTCTGACCTCCGTTTACTATCTGCCAATCGTAGAGGCGCGTGATGTACAGCATGCCGTCTATCTCCTTCGTCTCTATCTCTGTGGCGGTTGTGGAAATACCGTTATTAAAGGAGAAGAACATATCAGGCTGCTCCCGGAGGGTTTTTCTTATTTGCTTGTTCACCTTTCCTTTGAACTGGAGGAAAGTGCGGACATTCTTTTCCAGCAGTACTTGCTGGTATTGCTTGTAAATCTTAGCCAGCGTTATTCCGGGAATAATAGCAAGATAGGCATCTACAAAGAGATTCTGTTCGCTCATCTTAAGGCATTGCAGCTCGGTGTTATAGGTAGTCGGAAAATCTATCTCTACCTTCTCCTTGCCAGCACGGATGTTGTGCTGCTGGTACACGCGCTGCATATCCCAAACGTTATACTCTATAACGTATTCTCCGTCTTCACTTTCCACAGCTGCTGGCACAGAGGCTGGGTCGGTTAAGCCGTCTGTGATTACATATACGCGGAGCTGGTTTATCTGTCCTTTGGTACTTTGTACGAGTTTTGCAACTTCTACGATTTCATCGCTCGGCTCAATGTCTACGTTTTTGAAGAGTATTCCGTTCATAGCTTCCCGATAGAAAGCCATAAGGTAATTGAGACCTTGCTGCACCTTGCTTGCATTCACTTTTCCAAGCAATGTGTCAGCCTTTATAAGATAAAAGAGGTCGAGCGACTCTGCTTCATCATTATAATCGTATGCCGTGATGCGTGTGCGTGTTTTCTGGAACGAACAAATCTCTGGCGCATTTACCTCTCCGTTGTCTTCCATATACTCCAGGATACTCGAGGCTAGCTCTTGGTCATAGTCGCTGCCCGTCATCTCTACCGACATCTTGACGTTATCGATAAATTCTTGTGCAAATTCCTTTATATCCATAGATTCATCTCAATATTAGTTCTCATGAAAAATAGAATCTTGCAATAGACATCTTCAGTCCATTTGGGATTCCTATTCATTAGAGTCTGTTGAATAGTTTGATGTGATTATAATTTATCTGCAAAAATAGCAATAAGAAACGAAAATCCAAAAAATAGTCGTTCTTTTTTTTCGAGAATAAATATTATTTTTTCTGCTTTGTCTTCCCTCTCTTATATGTCTCTACTTGCATAAAAATCCCATTACCCCAATTATCAAGCTGCTAATCCCTACCACAAGAGCAACAATAATGGAAATCCAAGTCAATCGTTGTTGTTTATCAAATCGCCTTTGTTCTTCGGTCTTGAAATTGTGCTTAACCAATTCTTTCAGCTCTTGACTAACAGAAAAGGGGTAATCAAAGAAATGGGATAACGGCATCTGTTTCTCATCGAAAACAAATGGCCAACATTTCTGCTCGCCTTCATGAGACCAGTACACATCTCTATACCCCAAAGAGATATAATCCCCATTGTCTGTTGCAAATATGTCTGGTTTTATTCCCCTAAAACCATAGACTCCGATGGTCTGGGTATAACTATTTGCAAAGGGTATCATGACTATATAGCGATTCTCTATTAGCATCTTGACCAACGACATAAGTTCGGAGATATAGCCAAATGCTTTGTTTGTTTCTTCTTCTCCGTAAAATGATTTGTCTAAAAAGACATAGTACATATTATTACAGTAAATGATAGCAATACCTCTCTTCTCTAACAGTTTGCTTTGATGCAGCACTTCTGCTAGAGATTTCTCATTATTACCATATTTAACTATGGCTTTTATGATTTCCTTTTCAGCCTTTTTAAATTTCATATCACTCATAAAATGAAAAATCTCGGCCACACCTGTGGCAATAGCAGTCTGTGCGCTTACGGCATAGCCATCCGAAGATTACGCCCCAAATGGAGAGGAACAGGGCGCCCCAAAAGGCGGCCTTGAAGTTGAAACTCTCGCTGCAGCCGTCGATGTCGGTACTACCGCAGAAGGGGCAATGCACCTCTTCATATAGTCTGAATTCGTTTTCTCTCGGTTCTTCCATAATTGTTTGGTGTTTAGGTTGTAGTCAAAGGCAAAGTTACAAAATATCGAGAATAATGCAAAAAGAATTGGGTTTTTCTTTTTTGTGTCGCTCTCTCCCCGAAATTTTTTATTCTTTTTTGTGGGTTTTGTTTGCTTGTGATTTTGTTTTTTAGTACTTTTGGAGGGCAAATAAATGTTTCACTAAAAATTCTATTATCAACTATGATCCATTGGACGGATATAGAGAAATCGAAGGAGGGCCTCCTAAGGATTCTCGAGGTTATCAAGAACTACGAGAAGGACGGGGAGGTGAGGTTTATCGAGGGTATTCAACGCCGCCATTTCTCTGAATGTAAGATACAGCAACTGATATGCATCGTGCGCGAACGGCTTAACATGACGCGACGCGAACTGCTCAGACTGTCGGAAATTGCGCCTACGTTCAACAAGATGTGGGCCACGGACGACAACAACTGCTTTCGCGATGCCGACAAACTGTTCCGCAAGATACGAAGCACGCTGAAGGGCACGAAGATAATATACAAGAGGTTTACGCCTATATGCAGGAAGAACGTGAGGGAAAGGGATTTCCGCTCGTCGGTTTTCGTGAGTTCGACGCTGGCCTATGCCGAGTGTGGACGCGACATGTACGGGCTGGAGTCGTACCCAGACAGCGTCTCTACGCTCTATGCCGAGATGGGTGCGTATTTTACCAACGTGGTGGCCGTGCTGTTCGTATGCCATCAGGAACTGACAAAGGAGGCGATGATAAGCAACGACGCGGAACTTTGCCTTCAGTTGCTCAACGAGCAATGCAAGAGCATCGTGGGCGACATGAAGGACGTGATAGGCATGCTGTCGAAAGAGAAGGCGAGTCAGGACGAACTGCTGAAGAAGAGCAAGAGGACGGGCTCGCTGAAGGCTTTTGCGCAGGAGGGCTTTCACAAGTACAACATCGACAGCATCACGCGCTATGCCGCTTCGCGTGCCGTGGAGAGTGGCGCGCGGTTCGGGCTGGATGACCTGGAGGCGCTTTACTTCGTAGACGACCCTGAGAAGGGGGCTAGGGCGAAGGAAGTAATGATGAACTTCGACAACTACGCGGAGAGGGGGCGCGGCAACAAGATGGACAGCACGGTCATAGCGGAGTTTGTATGCTGGACGGGGCTGGGCATTGCCAGGGGCTACAAGTATTTCTCGTCTGCCTACAAAGGGCGTTACGAACTGCCTCAGAAGAAGAGTGTCTGGGCGCGTTTCGACAGTTACAGGAAGGCAGACCCCGAGGCTGCAGCAAACGGGGGTATGGAACGCAAATTCGCCTCTGACTTTGAAAAACGCCTCGGCAGGTGCTGACGCGCTTCTTTCTGCCGATGTTTTAATAGACGCTCACAGGCCGTGGGCGTCTGTTTTTTTTGCAGTTAATGGACGCGGCCTGCTGCTTTTTGTCCATTACTATTGGATGAGGGAAACGATTTTGTCCATTAACTTCGTCTTTTGGTTTCTTATTGGACAAAACCCCTCGAAAATGTCCAAAAACAGGGCGTTTCCGACGTCTATCTGTATTCGCGAAAATCCTTTTAAAGCAGCAAAATGATGCTTATCTTTGCACTACCAACCAACGAGGGAAATGGTCAAGCGTAGTCCGAAGGCCTGTCTCACTCCCGAGTTGCGCGGAGGGCCCCTTGTGTGAGACCGAGGGTTTTCCCGGAAAGTAAAAACAGAAATGAAAAAGATTTATTTCGCCGACCATGAAGGTTGGAACCGCAACACAGACTTGGGCTGTGACCTCAAGACTATTCTCAGTAGCGACACGAGCATGCAGACGGGCAAGGAGTACCAGGGCGTGCTGCGCCGCGACAACGACAGCATCGTGGACGAGTTCATCTGCAAGGACGCTCACTACACCTTCGTGGAGACGCAGCCGGCTGCTCCCGAGAAGCGCAACCCGCGCGTGTTCAACGGGGAGTATATCACCGTGACGCGCCGCGACGACGGTTCGCTGCGCCCTAACTTCAAGCCTATAAAGACAGGAAAGGGCTTCGACGTGGTGCGCTACGCTATGGCCGTGAGCAACGAACTCCTCTGGGCACTTGATGGCCTGGTAGAGGAAAGTGAGTGTTAACAAGACTTTACTCAATCTTACAGTCTTACAATTAAAAAATGAGGCACCATGCACATCGCCAACGCCTCCTCCTTTGTTTGTAACTTATTGATAATCAATAATATATATAGTATATATAGTATAAAAGAAGAGTTGTGGGGTACCTTTAAAAACAACTGTAAGACTGTAAGGCTGTAAGATTTGGGAATTATTAATTCATCTAAAAAGCAGTATATCAATGAAATACGACATTTTTAACCGCAAGGCACCAGCGATGCCTAAGCCTTCTAAAGGCACAGAATTCTGTAAATTGCTACTCTCACAGGCCTCAAAAGACATGCAAGAACCGCTTGTTCCGATGGCAATTCCTGCACTTGCCGCCCATTTAACTAATGTTAAATTCTTGTATTCTGATAACAAATACTATGAATTGTGCGGCCAAATGGGTCACTTGATAGGTCCATCGGGTATAGGAAAAGCACAGTTGTCTCATCTTATAGAGGCAATAATGAGACCGTTCCGTGTTCATGACGAGATGGAATACGAGAAACTGGTGGACTGGCAGCGCCAGGTGAAAACCAAAGGGGCGAACAAGGAGAAGCCCGAACGTCCTGACGTGACATTCTGGTTTCCGCCTGCCGACCTGACTAACCCAGCATTCATTCAGAACGCTATGGCGCTGGAGAAGCAGGGCGGACGAACGCAGTACTTGAACCTTCCCGAGGTGGAGATGGCCGACCGCATGTGCGGAGGTCACCGCCAAGTGAGCCAGACCATACGCAACATTTATGACTGCCAAAGGGCGGGGGCGTTAAGGGCTACAGCAGACGGCGTTACAGGCAACCCGATACTGCGAGTGAACATCACGTTCAGTTCCACTCCCGACGCAGCACGCACGTTCTATAAGAAGGACATGACAAACGGTTTCTTCGGCCGTATCCCTTTCGTCTACAAGGCACGCGGAGAGCGAAGTGGAAAAATACCTCGCCAAGGGCAGTACGACGACGAGTTCCTGAAAAAACTCGACAAATACATCTTGCGCTTGGACAACTGCAAGGGCACTTTCGTGGTGAAGCCGTTGAACAAGGTTGCAGACCAACTGGCAGAGGAGATGGCCCGTCTGGCCGACCTTGCCGATGACGACACGCTCTTCGAACTGTCACACCGCAGCATCTTCGCTGCATGGAAGAAAGCCGCTACACTATGGATATTGAACGACCAGAAATGGAGTCGCTCCATCGGAGAGTTCATGATTTGGTTTTGCTATTACGACCTGTGGTCGAAGGTCAAGGTATTCGGCGACATGTTCAAGGGTGGGGATGCTCTGACCGATGAGACAAGCAAGGCAGGACCCAAGAACATGCTCGAAAGTCTTCCTGACAAGTTCAACGAGGCACAGTTGGAAGCACTTCGCACCAGTCTAGGCAAGAGCGCAGAGGGTGCAAAGAATCAGTTATATCAATGGGTGTTCCGTGGGTTCATCACTTTCTCGAACGAGACGGGATTCTACACCAAGACGGACGAATACCTGAAAGGCAATGGATAAGTTTGAGATTCAAAAGCTGCGCGACCTTCCCATTGAGGGGGTCGCGGAGCGACTTGGGATGAGGGTGGTGAGGCACAAGGCGCTGTGCCCGTTCCATGATGACCATCATCCGTCGATGTCGTTCTCCACGCGCAGGAACATGTTCCGCTGCTTCGCCTGCGATGCGCACGGGGGAACAATTGATTTGGCGATGAGGTATCTGGACAAAGGGTTCAGGGAGGCGTGTGAGTGGTTGGGTGGCAATAATGTCGAAATACCGTTATCACGTTATAACGTTATAACGACAACCACACCACACGACTTCAACGCAAGTCGGTACGCCCGCTATTTCGAGCGTCCGTGGCTCTCGCCTGATGCCTGCAAGTTCCTGTACGAACAGCGGCGACTCAACCCCGCCGTGGTCAAATATTGCCGTCTGAACTCCTTCCGCGACTGGTTGCAAATACCCTATTTCAATCAGCAGGGGGAACTCGTCGGCATCCAACAAAGATACATGGGGCACGACTCGTCACAACCTCGCTTCCGTTTTCCACAGGGCTCGGAATGCGGCATTTACAACCTGCCCGTGCTCAACATGCTGCGCCCGGGCGACGAGTTGTGGATAACCGAGGGCTGCTCCGACTGCTGGGCGATGCTCTCTGCCGGTCACAAGGCCATCGCCATCCCCTCCGCCACGCTGCTCACGAGGAAGGATAAGGAACTGCTCAAGAGCCTCGACAGCCTCTCCCCCGACCCCTCAAGGCCTCTCCCCAAGCCCCTCCCCCGTAGGGAGGGGTTGAATCACAAAAATAATACTGATTCTCAAGCCTCCCCTACGGGGGGAGGTTTGGTAGGGGCTTCAGCCTCCCCTCGGGGAGGTTTGGAGGGGGTTTCTTCTCGGGGAGGTTTGGAGGGGGTTGCTTCTCGGGGAGGTGTGGTGGGGGCTTTCTCCTTTCACATGTATCCCGACCGTGACGCGCCTGGCGAGCGACTCTTCATGCAGTTGCAGCAGGTCCTTCCCTCGCTGGTGCATCATCAACTGCCCGAGGGCTTCAAGGATTTTGGGGAGTGGTATGGGAGTAATGCTTAATGCTTAATGCGTAATGCTTAATGCTTCGCTCGACCCTCATTCAATTCCGCCCCTTAGTAAGGGGAGGCTAGGAGGGGATTGTAATTATAAACGAACTCATGCTAAGCATTATACGAGACAATCCCCTCCTGCCTCCCCCTACTAGGAGGAGGAATTGTAACACCTAATGTGGCGCTCAGACCCCCAACCCCCTATCTTAAGGGGCTAGTATTCCGTGTTTTCCGTGTTAATCCGTGCCAAAAAGGAATGAGAAACAAACAATCCCCACACCCAAACATGTAAAAAGGCGCTGCTGAACCCCTCACTTGTGTCTCCTTGGCCTCTCACTTGTGCCTTTTTATGTTGTATTTTGGCACAGATGACACGGATTTAACACGGATTATTCTATGTGATGGTTAACAAATAAGCGTAGGGGCGAGATTTTCCCGTGAAATCGGTGCCAAAAAAGAATTCCCTTACGGCTATGGATGGGCTGCCGAAGGGAATTTCGTTATCTTCATTTACCAGATTCGCTAAATTGGAGTTATTCAGTCAATTCACTAATGGCTTTACGGGCCAGTTCCTCCATTTCTTCGTCACCGCATTCGGACAATATGCGATAGTATTTCAGCGCATTTTCTTTATCTTCTTTTTGCTTATAGATAAAAGCGATATTTGAAGTCACAATGTAATCGTCTGGATTGTCATCGTGAATTGAAAGGAATAGTGGCAACGCCTCGTCTGTGTTGCCTGATATGGCAAGGAGCGAAGCCTTATTGCTACGGAAAACGACATCATCGGGATAATATTGAAGCATCCATTCCGTTATTTGCATCGCTTCGTTTTCAAGTTCTGCGTCATAGAACCTCCTGAAATAATCTTGCATACTTGACTTGAACGCCTCCTTTCCGTCTTCCACAGGTTTTCCAAGTGTCCACGTCCATTGATTGCCGTTGAGATGTGAACGTTCTATTACCTGGTGTATAGCAGGCATCGCTTTTTCGTAATCCTCTAGTGTAAAAAGCATGTGAATTTTGCCAAATGGCAAATCCAACCTGTTGGGATAGAGGCTGATAGCCTTGTCTATCTTCTCGAAGGCAATCTCAATAAGAGAGTCGTTGTACACCTGCTTTGAATACATATATGCAGACTCTCCTTCGCTACCTTCCATTTCCAATGCTTGTTGACCATCCTGTGGAGGGACAGAAGTTATCTGTATGACTTCATCCATGCTCATCTTTAAATAATAATTGAACCAGGCAGCGTATACGTCAGCTGATTCAGGTTCTGCCCGTTCCCATTGTTCTATCACTTGTCGGGAATAATCAAGACTGCTGTCATTGATACATTCTAGATACCTGTCATACCAGGACACTTGTGCTGCAAGATTTCCATAGACGCATGCAGTCAAAATGAAAAGTAAAAAAGTTCGTTTCATATACAGATTGTCTTATTAACTAAACTGAAAATATAAAAGAAATATAATTGGTTTGAAGAGTCAAGGGACAGTTTGATTCCTTCCCTTGCATAGAATGCTTGTTTACGTTATATAGCACCTTCAAGTGGATTTTCCTGGAATTTAGCCCATGCCTCCATTAGTTGTTGTTTGCATGAAATGATAAGTTCATGGTTTTCGTTCGTATTGTCGCCGTCCTTTTGTATGTCCTCGATATATTTCAGGAGATTGTAGCAAATTGTATAGCGACCTGCAGCAAACACGGCTTCAGGATAACCATTGTCCTTATCCTCCTGGGTAAACCACAATGTTGTTTTCATGCTTGCAGCCTTGCGGCTGTTCTCTTGCATGGCCGGCGATGGTGCAAGATATTCAGGCAAATTGTTGTTCTTACGCATAAAAGCCCATTTCTCCTCTGGCCGCAGTTCGTAAATCGTATTGGTTATCAAACGATTATGCCATTCCTCATCATCATGAAGGCTGGAATATGACATCTTGCGGATTCTTTTCAGAAACACAGAGGAAGTCATCATAAGAACGGATGTGGCACGATTCATCAACAACGATTCTATATCCGCCAAAGACAAGTGTTTGAGCCAGGGTGTAATATTTCCTACTATCGTTTTTGACAATAGATTTACCAATTTCTTCTTCGACCTCGCCATGATGAGATTGACCACGGCCGCCAATCCCCATACTACTGTCATTGCGCCTATCAGATAATGATTTCCTGACAATATAGAGGCTATCCACAAGAGGGTAGTGAGCGCTCCTGTCCACCTGACTCCCTTTTGTATGTTGCCGAGTGTCCACTTGCCTATGCTTTTAGGAAGCATCTGCTTGTTGGGAGAATATGCATCCATGTAGGGACTGGAGACATCAGAAACAATGACGAGGTCAAAAGCCTTGCCTTTTTTTCTCATGCTTTCTTCTGCTAGTTCAATGACTTCTATTCCCTGATTATCGACAATGCCGCCATCCATGATGCCGAAACGGTCTTTTTTGTCCACGACCCCGTTGCTGCCAACTTTAAAATCGTCGGGAAACATCATGGGTTCAAAAGCGCCAGGGAAACAAGAGGAACATGCGAGGGCCTCGCCCAAGGTAATCTTTAACAAGTCTTCTCTTTTCAAATTTCTCCTGTCGTCATTTGCCACCATCAGTCCACTTTTTACCTGAAACCTGAAAGGAAGGCCATTGCCAAAATCTGTGGCATTGGCGGAGTAACGTTCGACAGGGCCATTTTTCACACAATCCATCAAATCACCCATGACGGAGTTGTTGAATAATTTGTTGTCGTATATGTTGGCCATCAACTTGATGAACGACATTCCGTCTTCCGTCCTTCCCTTTTCCAAATTGGCAAAGAAATCTTCGAACAAATTCTCATTATATAGGAAGGCATATAATTCATCCACCATGTCATTGATGTCTTGCTTCTTCGCAAGCGAAAGCATATATTTCAGTCCCGTGATTGTTCCGCCAGAAACAGTCGACAAGACAGAGACGTGCTCCAAAAGCGTTTTCCCATCTCCCACTTTGATTGAATTCAAGAAAGATAGGGCGCCCAAATGGAATACAGCAGCCCTGTATCCACCACCAGAAAACGACAAACCAATATTTAATCCATCCATATCAAATGATTGACTTTCCTTGCAAAATTAACTCTTTTTTCCCATTCTTCAAAAGGAAATTGTAAAAATGTATCAATTTCCCCGTCTCTCTGATACATCATCTGCTCTTCTTGACCCGTTTTCAGGCATTGTCCAGGAGGGGATTGTAACTGCTAGTCTTTAATATAAAGGAGACTTATACAAGACAATCCCCTCCTGCCTCCCCTTACTAGGAGGAGGAAGAAGCCTCTCCCCAGCCCCTCCCCCGTAGGGAGGGGTTGAATCACAAGAAATGCCTCTTCCTTTGGGAGGGGTGTTTTTGTTTTTTATCTGCAACACTCTTCGAGACGGGCGCACACGGGGGTACGCCCCTACACGTTTTTGTTACCGTCACAACGAAAAGTCCGTGTTTTTCCGTGTAATCCGTGCCTTTTTATGTTGATTTTTGGCGCGGATTACGCGGATTAACACAGTTTTAACACGGAATATTTCTCCCCTTTAGTAAGGGGGAGTTAGAAGGGGATTGTAGTTTAGCAAGAATCAGGGACATGTGTTTTACAATCCCCTCCTAACCTCCCCCTACTAGGAGGAGGAATTGTGACATGTCATGTGGCGCCCCTACAATTAAATTGAGATTAATCCGTGTTTTTCCGTGTAATCCGTGCCAAAAAGAAACGAGAAACAAACAATCCCCTCCTGCCTCCCCCTACTAGGAGGAGGAATTGTGACACAACGGGCACGATTAATTTGTAGGGGCGTACCCCCGTGTGCGCCCGTTTAATCACCACATGCACCCATTGCGGGCGCACACGGGGGAGCGCCCCTACAATTAGAATGAGATTAATCCGTGTTTTTCTGTGTAATCCGTGCCAAAAAGAAACGAGAAACAAACAATCCCCTCCTAACCTCCCCAGTTCTTTCTCCGCTTCGCTATGAAAGCGGCAGAGCCGAGCGACTAGGAGGAGGAATGTGACACCAAATGTGACGCTCAGACCCCCAACCCCCTATCTTAAGGGGCTAGTAATCCGTGCCAAAAATGGTCATTAACAGGGCAAAAAGGGGCGGTTGAGGGGGCAAGATGTGGCTTTTGGGCATGTCATTTGTATACTTTTGGCGGTGCTAGAGGTGTATCGGGCGCGTGTGTGATGACGGATGGAGAGGCGGGAAATGCTTTTTTGAAGAAAAGAGATTTTTTTTTCATGTTTAGTGTAATAAACACCCATAGGTGTGCGTTATAAAGAAAAGAGAACATCAAAAACAAAGTCAAATCATATAATAATGTGAAAGTGCCTATGAAGTATTTTACACCTGAAGACATGAAACCTTCTGAGCAGACGCTCAACCTGATTCGTCAGATAGCATACACCTACAAGGTGTTTAAGAACAGTGGCAAACCACAGGTTTATTGCCTTAACTAATACGGAAGAACGATGGCAATAGTTTCTCCTTCTTTGCTTGCCGCAAACTTCATTGACCTGAAGTCGGACATCGAGATGATTAACAGCAGCGATGCCGACTGGCTTCACATGGACATCATGGACGGTGTCTTTGTTCCCAATATTTCGTTCGGATTCCCTGTGCTGGAGGCGGTTTCCAAGGTTTGCAAGAAGCCGCTCGATGTGCATTTCATGATTGTTCACCCCGAGCGTTACATCGCTCAGACGGCAAAGACGGGCGCGATGATGATGAACGTTCACTATGAGGCGTGTACCCACTTGCACCGCACCATTCAGGAGATACACGATGCTGGGATGAAGGCTGGCGTTACGCTGAATCCCTCGACACCGGTGTCGTGCCTGGAGGATATTATCGGCGATGTGGACATGGTGTTGCTGATGAGTGTGAACCCTGGCTTCGGCGGTCAGAAGTTCATTGAGAACACGATTAGCAAGGCGCAGCGTCTGCGCAGAATGATCAGCGAGTCGGGCTCGAAGGCTTTGATTGAGGTTGACGGAGGTGTTCAGGCCGAGACGGCTCCGCGTCTTGTGGCTGCTGGTGTTGACGTGCTTGTCAGCGGCAGTTATGTCTTCCGTGCACAAGACCCGCACGAGGTTATAAGGCAACTGAAAAGACTTTAGAAACCCCCTCCAAACCCTCAAGGCCTCTCCCCAAGCCCCTCCCCCGTAGGGAGGGGTTGAATCACACAATACGATACTGAATCTATTGTACATTTCTCCCTCTTGGAAAGGGGGGGGTGAGGGGGATTGATTAACTGACCTCTATTCTCGAGACAATCCCCTCCTGACCTCCCCCTGCTAGGAGGAGGAAATGTAACACGACGGGCACGTTTGACATGTAGGGGCGTACCTCCGTGTGCGCCCGTTTACATAACAGGTTTGGTTCTCGTGGTTTCGGGCGCACACAGGGGTACGCCCCTACAATTAAATTAGAATTTTTTCCGTGTTAATCCGCATTCTATGTCAAATTCCTAATTATTTCCTCGTTTTAACTATTTTTTTAACACTCCTGACTTCATGCAGCCTTAAGTGCTGCATGATAGTCATGGTCTGGTTTATACTTCTCTCCTTT
>Ga0256404_1000870_pt1 | contig 77344 bp, 74 predicted proteins | sample RumenRJG_01DNA_FD_185990 | JGI IMG/M metagenome (GOLD analysis project Ga0256404, IMG submission 185990) | Bovine rumen microbial communities from Lethbridge, Alberta, Canada - RJG_01 | ecosystem: Host-associated > Mammals > Digestive system > Stomach > Rumen | place: Canada: Alberta | collected...
TAGTACGTCTCTATGCGGACGGAAAAGAAACGGACAGCGCAGTGCTGACAGCCGGTGGCGAGTGGAAGCATGTGTTCGTCAACCTTGCCAAATATGATGACCAGGATGGCCATGAGATCGAGTACACTATCACAGAAGATGCCATAGAAGGATATAACACCAGCGTCGTCGGATCCATGGACGAAGGCTTCCAGATCATCAACACGATCACTGGAAAGGTTTCAGTCCCGGTCAAGAAGGCGTGGATCGGCCCCGAGACGGAAAAGGTGACCGTAAACCTTCTGGCTGACGGAGAAAAGGTCGATACAGTAGAATTGAGTGCCGAAAACGATTGGCAGCATCTGTTTGCCGGTATGGAACAATATAAGGATGGTGTGGAAATTAAGTACACCATTCAGGAAATTGACATTAATGGATATGACAGCAGCATAACCGGTACGATAGAAAACGGATTTACTATCACTAATGTAAATATCCAAAAATTTGATATCCCCGTCATCAAGAAATGGGTCGGTGAGGAAAGTGGAAGTGTAACGATTCGTCTATATGCGGACGAAATCGAAATCAAGACAATTACTCTATCAAAAGAAAATAATTGGCAGGATGCTTTCTCTGAACTTCCCGTATACGACAGCACTGATGGTCATGAGATCAAATATTCTATCACAGAAGACAGTGTAGAGGGATACTTCTCAAAGATTGAAGGAGACCAGAAGTCGGGGTATACGGTGACCAACACCAAGGAGGAAAAACCGAAAAAAGATACACCAAGTAAGCCTTCTAAGCAGAAAAAAACTAAGGATTCAACTAAAACAGGCGACAGCAGCAACATATTGCTTTGGGCTGTACTTCTTGTGACGGCAGGGGCATTATTGTTCTTCCTCCTTCGCAAAAGAAACAGGAGAGATGCCGGAAGTAATTAATTAAATTATTAGTTAATTCACCTATCTTAGAATTTGACAAGCAACGAAAAATAGTATATCCTTGTAAAAAATTAGCAAGAACCTCCGGGGCTCTATGAATCCCGGGGTTCTTGCTTTTTTGCCAGATTGTTAGTAATGCGTTAGTTGTGGTGAATATTATATTAACTATGCATGCGTTAAAGTTATGCCGAAATGGAGGTTCTATGCAGTGTACAGGGAAAGAGACAAGCAGAGACGAGTATAAGCCCATAACCTATAAAACTATTGCGGAAGCTCTTTTCGACAATTACGAGAGCATCTACGACATAAATTTGGATACACATGAGTTCAAGACCTACTACCAGAGTGAGAATTATCAGGAGCTTAGTCTTGCCAGAAGAGGAGACGATTTTTTTAGAGCCCTCCCGAAAGCCATGAACCGTCTGATCCATCCGGACGACTGTGAAGAAGTGCTAAGGGGCTTGCAGAAGGAAACGTTGCAGAAAGCATTTGATGGCAAGAAGTATTACACCTTGATCTATAGGATCATGAGCGAGGGGAAAAGCATCTACCACCAGCTTCGAGCGATTCGGCAACCGGCCGGCGACGGGATCCACGTCCTTATGGGAATAAAAAACATCGACAGCGTAATGCAGTACCAGGCGGCTCATGAAGAGCAGATCCGAGCCATGAAGGAGAAGGAACACAATCATATAGAAGCCGTGCTCGCCAGTGCCGCAGGCTATATCGAGGCGAACCTTACGGACAATATTGTCCTTGAGAGGTCTATTTCACGTCGCAATGATCCGAAAAAGCAGCTCATGGAGGTTCCGCCTGAGTACTTGTTTGACACTTATGACGGGCTGCAAAAATGGATTACGGACCACCTTATTGTTCATAACCAGTCAAAATACAGCGAAGTGAGCAGCAGTGCCTATCTGCTGAACATGTTTTGGAATGGAGAAAAGAGAGCGTCTGTTCTCTTTACAAGTCTTTCCGAGAGCGGAGGAAAAATGGAATGCCGGGCTGTTTTTTATCTCTACAAAGAAGAGACCTCCGGCAATGTCCATGTTTTCTCAGTGATCTATGACCTTACGGAGCAGCAACGAAAAGAAAAAGAGAGAGAAGAACTTGAAACAGCCCTTCAAAACAGCCGTATCAGGAATTCTACAAGTCAAATGCAGCCGCATTTTCTTTATAATGCGCTTGGCTCAATCCAGGAAGTTATCCTGATTGACCCCAAATACGCCTCGGATCTTCTGGGAGATTTTACCGTGCATTTACGAAGCTGTGTCCGAGCCATGGCAAGCGATGCACCAATCCGTTTCGCGGAAGAGCTAAAAAATATAAAAGCGTATGTAAACATTGAAAAAATGCGTTTGGGGAAAAAGCTTTCCGTCGTTTATGACGTTGAGACGATGGGCTTTGACGTTCTCCCGCTAAGTATCCAACCGCTTGTGGAAAACGCAATTCGCCATGGCATCCACAACAGAGGAAAGGCTGGGGGGACCGTGATCCTGCGAACCAGAGAAGAAGCCGACGGATGGATCGTGAAGGTCGAAGACAACGGGATCGGTTTCGATACCGCAGCATTTCTTAATGAAACTGAGAAAGTAAAGAAAGATTCAACCGGAATTCACAATATTCGATTCCGGCTTGAGACTATTATGGGGGCAAAGGTAGAATTTGACAGCAAAGTTGGAAAGGGGACAACCGTAACCGTGCGGATTCCCAGAAGGGAGAGTACAGATGAGAGCGATAATCGTTGACGACGAACAACTGATGATCCGGAAATTCGTCAGACTGACCTCTGAAGTAAGCGATTTGAATATCGTGGGTCAATTTGAATGCTCGGACGACGCAATCTCCTTTGTAAAGGAAAACTCTGTCGAAGCGGCCTTTATCGATGTGGAAATGCCAATCGTAAACGGAATAGAACTTGCCAAAAGACTGCGCGCTCTTCGAAGCGATATGCTGATCATCTTTATTTCTGCTTATGACGAGTATATCAGAGACTCTAACGAGATTGGCGCTGACTACTACATCGTCAAACCCTATACACAAAAAGTGCTTGAGCTCGCCATGGACAAGATTCGTCTTCTCTCGCGGCGGCAGCATAAAGAGATCTACATACAGACCTTTGGACGGTTTCTGGTCCTCAAAGATGATAAACCGATTCCTCTTTCAGGAAAAGCCAAAGAAATTCTGGCACTTGTTGTCACAAGACGAGGCAGGGAAATAAGTAATGAGGAGATATATACAACCATTTGGGAGGGGCGCCCTTACAGCAACTCTTTTATGAGTGTTTACTACAATGCACTTCGGCGCCTTAAATCTACGCTGAAAGAGGCGGGGGTCAGGAATCTTCTGGTTTCCACAACAAGAGGGCAGATGGTCAATACCGACCTCTTTGACTGTGACTATTATGATTGGAAAGATAAAAACAGAGACTCGCGCACCAAGTTTGAAGGGGAATTCTTATCTGAGTACTCCTGGGGTGAATATATTCTGGCGGGTCTGATCGGAGAGGACGGTTACCCGCTGCTTTGAAGCGGGGCGCCGAACGCTTCTTTTACGTTCTCCATCGAGTTAATAATGCGCAGATCGCCGTTCTCCTTCACCAAATCAAATACAAAAGGGTTATGCCTGGCCCATTCAGGATCTTCCGCAGCCATACTGACCCAGTGGCTGCGGGCTTTTACAAAGCCGTCATGGATTAAAGATTCCCACACTAGTCTCTCAGCAACAGCCTCATCATAATCATCAAAGGTTCCAAGATAATAGACTTTTTTCTTAAATCCTATCGAAGCCAAATACTTCCCGTTTTTCTTTTTAAATACGCCTCGAAAACCGCTGGCATTATCGACTCTGCTTTTTCTTCCGACCAGCCATTCTACACACGTGCCGTCAATCAGGTGCAGTCTGTCGTGAACCAACGCCTGATACTTTTTTTTTAGACATCCGCAGCTCTTATTGTTGCCCCGCGTCAACGCGTGATAGGTGACATTTACTTCGTTACCGCAGTCACAGCGGCACCGCCACAGAGCTGTTGTGGTTCTGTTAGATGGATCAAGGGGATACAGCACGACCAAATGTTCAAATCTTTGTCCCGTCAGGTCTCTGGCACTTCCTCTGCTTGCCTTGGGCACTGAGTGCATCATAACTCTATTTGTTGTCTTTTTTTCTGTTTTCATTGCATTATCCTTACTGAATTATTACAAACCAGGCCTCGTTAGCTTGAATATACAATATGGAAACAAACTGATTAGTAACGCGTAAATGATGCGGGCAGAATATAAACGTTTATTGTGTGTTAGTGCTGCTAACAGTTGTTAAGACGTTAGTGCTGACTCGGTAAGATTTATAAAAAAGATAAGGAGGAGCTTTATTATTGAAGACGAAATTTTTCAGGTGCGGTCATTGCGGCAACTTAATTGGCATGATCAATGATTCCGGGGTTCCGATTGTATGTTGCGGAGAGAAAATGGAGGCTCTGGTTCCCAACACCGTGGAAGCCAGCGGAGAAAAACATCTTCCTGTTGTAAAAATGGATGACGGCAAGCTGACCGTCAATGTGGGCAGCGTTGACCATCCTATGATTCAAGAACATTTTATCGAGTGGGTATATGTGGAAACGGAAAACGGAGGCCAAAGGAAAGTGCTGAATCCGGGAGCCAAACCGTGCGTTACCTTCTGTCTGGGAGAAGAAAAACCATTAGCTGTATATGCATACTGTAATCTGCATGGGCTGTGGATGACAGAAGTTTAGTAATCATGTGATTAGGGTTGCTTCAGACAACTGGTCCGGATGTGTGATGCGGACTGGTTTGGTGCACAAAGGGTCCTGTGGAGGAATCTACAGGACCCTTTTTGGCAAAGTGTTTAACTTTTACATGAAGGCAGGCATATGACAGATCATTATTATATGAAGAGAGCCATTGAACTGGCTCGCAAAGGGGAGGGGCGAGTGAATCCGAACCCGTTGGTTGGAGCAGTTGTCGTGAAGAATGGGCACGTGATTTCGGAAGGGTGGCATCATAATTACGGCGGGCTTCATGCAGAGAGAGAAGCGCTGCGCGCGCTTAAGGAACCGGCACAAGGAGCAACGATTTATGTCACACTTGAGCCATGTTGCCACTACGGAAAACAGCCCCCATGCACGGCGGCAATCATAGAGCATGGGATAAGTCGTGTTGTGATTGGCTCGAGAGACCCTAATCCGGCGGTTAGCGGGAAGGGAGCAAGGATGCTCAGAGAGCACGGCATAATTGTAGTTGAAGACTTCATGCGCGAGGAGTGCGACGCACTTAATCCAATCTATTTCCACTATATCACTACGGGCAGGCCATACGTGAAGATGAAGTATGCGATGACTGCGGACGGTAAAATTGCAACAAAGACAGGTGATTCTAAATGGATTACGTCAGCGGAAGCCAGAGACCTGGTGCACAAATGGCGAAATGCCTGTATGAGCATTATGGCGGGAATTGGAACTGTTCTTGCGGATGATCCGATGCTGAACTGCAGGATGCCGGGTGGCAGAGATCCGGTGCGCATCATCTGCGACTCGCGTCTTCGTATTCCTGAAGATTCTCAGATTTGTAGAACTGCGGCAGAGCATGAAACCATTGTGGTATGTGCGTTACCAAAAAAAAGCGAATGCTGGCCAGAAGGCATTTGCAGCAAAGCTGACATTCTAAGGCGTTTAGGCGTTGAGGTGTGGAATGTTCCTGTGCAGGATGACGGAGTTGATCTGTGGGAACTGACGATACGTCTGGGGCAACGCGGAATTGACAGTATTCTGCTCGAAGGAGGCGGAACACTCAACGAGAGTGCGCTCCGGGCCGGCATCGTGCAAGAGATAAATGCGTTTGTCGCGCCAATGATATTCGGCGGAAGAGCAAGATCGCCTGTCGAGGGTATCGGCATTGAAGTGCCGAATGAGGCTCTTCAATTAAAGGCGGAACAGATCAAAAAAGTTGGCAAAGATCTGCTCATTACTTATCGCACAATACAGGATTGGAAGCAAAAGAGGTAAAGATGTTTACAGGAATCGTCGAGGAAACAGGAACAATCAAATATATAAGGCTTGCAGGGATGTCAGGCAACATTGCGATACGGGCACATACAGTGCTCGAGGATACCAGGATAGGGGACAGTATCGCGGTCAACGGCATATGTTTGACGGTTGTATCGATCCAGCCTGACGGGTTTACAGCAGACGTGATGGCGGAGACGATTCGTCGAAGTGCCCTTAGCAGCTGCCGTCCGGGCGATCAGGTCAACCTTGAGCGAGCAATGGCGGCGGAGGGCCGTTTTGGAGGCCACATAGTGGCTGGGCATATTGACGGTGTCGGTACGATACGCTCAGTTGTGCCGGAGGCAAACGCAGTTTGGATCACTATTGGTGCGCCGCCGCACATCCTGCGCTACATTGTCGAGAAAGGCTCTGTTGCTGTTGACGGAATCTCTCTGACGGTTGCTTATGTCGACAGGAAGGTCTTTAAGGTGTCGATCATACCGCACACGGCAGAAGAGACAACGCTTCTGTCCAAAAAGGCAGGCGATCTCGTAAATCTGGAGAGCGATATCGTGGGAAAATATATCGAGAAGCTGATGGGCCCGCCAAAAGCTTACGCAGAAGGTTCGGATCCAGGGAGTAGGGCGGCGGAGAAAAAAAGCCGTGTGGAATCAACTGTGTCCTACACGATGGAAGAGCTGCGGGACATGGGGTTTTGAATTGGAGGACTCGGAAATGGATAAAGCACAGAGTTACAAGCACAACACAATTGAGGAGGCTGTCGAGGACCTTAAAAGAGGAAAGATTATCCTCGTCACGGACGATCCGGACCGTGAGAACGAGGGAGATATGATCTGCGCGGCGCAGTGCGCAACGCAGGAGAACATCAATTTCATGGCTATGCACGCCAGGGGGTTGATCTGTACGCCGATGAGTGCTGAAGTGGCGGAACGGTTAGGTCTGCAGCCTATGGTCGCGGAAAACACGGACAATCATCACACAGCATTCACTGTATCAGTTGACCACATCGACACTACGACAGGGATTTCCGCCGCGGAGCGCGCCCTGACTATGATGAAGTGTGCGGATGCAGCCACAAAGCCGGACGATTTGAGAAGACCGGGACATGTTTTTCCTCTGATCGCCCGCAGAGGCGGTGTTCTTGCCCGAAACGGCCATACAGAAGCTACAGTCGACTTGCTGCGCATAGCTGGAATGACGGAGTGCGGCGTATGCTGCGAGGTCATGTCAGAAGACGGAACCATGATGAGGGCGCAAGCTCTGTGGGAACTGGCCAGCCAATACAACATGAAATCCATTACGATACGTGACCTGCAGAATTACCTGAGAGTACATGAGAAACATGTTATACGGGAAGCAGCAGCAGACCTTCCCACAGCTTACGGACGTTTTCGAATGTACGGATACATCAATGACATTACCGGCGAGCATCACATTGCTCTTGTCAAAGGAGAGATTGGAAACGGGGAAAATGTCCTGTGCCGTGTACATTCGGAGTGCCTGACAGGTGATACCTTCGGATCCTTGCGCTGTGACTGCGGCCTGCAACTGCAGAAATCACTGGAAAAGATCGAAAAAGAAGGAAGAGGAATCCTTCTGTATATGCGCCAGGAGGGGAGAGGAATCGGCCTTATTAACAAAATTAAAGCTTATGCACTGCAGGAGAAGGGTTTGGATACAGTGGAGGCTAATATCCGGCTGGGGTTTGATGCTGACCTCAGAGAATACTGGGTCGGCGCGCAGATTCTTCGTGATCTCGGGGCAAAATCTTTAAAACTCCTTACAAACAACCCTGACAAGATCTACGAACTCAGCTCATTTGGCCTTCGTATTGCTGAGCGTGTTTCAATTGAGATTGAGCCGCAGAAATTTGACAGAAGGTATTTGGAGACTAAGAAGACGAAAATGGGGCATATCCTCAATCGATATGCGCTGTAAGAAAGAAAGGAGAACATGCTATGAGAGAAATCAATCTGCTGGAAGGGAACGTCGTTGCGCCTAAGGGGATAACGGTCGGCATTGTAGCATCCAGATTCAACGAGATTATTGTGAACAAACTTCTGGGAGGCGCGGTGGACGGACTTGTGCGGCATGGGGTCGAGGAGTCCAATATAACAGCGGCTTGGGTTCCGGGGGCGTTTGAGATCCCCGTAATTGCTAAGGCTATGGCGATCTCCGGAAAGTATGATGCCGTCATCTGCTTGGGCTGTGTGATCCGCGGCCAGACGTCACACTATGACTATGTATGCAATGAGGTTTCTAAAGGAATAGCACAGATTGCTCTAACTTCCGGCGTACCGGTGATGTTCGGTCTTGTAACGACAGAGAACATCGATCAGGCCATTGCAAGAGCGGGCAGTAAAGCCGGAAACAAGGGATACGACTGCGCGCTCGGAGCCATTGAAATGATCAACCTCAGAAAACTTATGTGAGAGGGAAGCTACTGGCGGACTACACTTCTTTCGAGAGTTTATAAAGCGTTAGTAGGAAGAAAATATAATTGTTTGTGAGAACTATAAACATAAGCTACATAAGACAGAGAAGGAGTAGGTTGATTTGAACCCTGTCAGCGATATCAGGCTTACTATAAACGCTTCGCCAAAAAGTCTGATCCGATTTGATCCGAACATCAAGAGTTACGAGGCGGCTGTACCCACGGACTGTTTTGGTGTGCTTCTGAGATTGGATTATAATCCGGAGTTTTATATCAGTATTCGTGCAGATCGTGACGCAGGGCGTTTTGGCTATGCAGGCATTGATCTGGAAATGGGAGATTATATCGCGGGATCCGAGATCCCCTACTATGACTTTTTCGGCGGCTACATCATTCGCCTGGACAAGAGAGAAGCGTGCTTCGAAGAGGATCTTGACGTGAACGTTACGATTGATGCCGGAAGCAGTATGCACGGCACCGACCAATATAGAATTCATATCCATAGAGACTGCGGCAAAAAGGTCCGCGAGTTGTTTGACGAGCGCTCTTTTTATGATGAGGAATACGGCATTGAAATGCCATATATGCTCTATGTGCCAACGGACTATGACCCCGCCAGGAAATACCCGATGGTCATTTGCCTGCACGGCACCGGAGAGATACAGGAGCCGATCTCCGCGGTTCTCAAAAAAACGCAGATGGCAACTGTATTTGCGGAAGATTCAGAGTCTGGCCGCAATCAATGCGTCGTGCTTGTCCCCAAGTGCGGAATTCGTTACGACGAGGATGACAACTGGACCACACTGAACCAGTTCATACGAAAAAGGTCGGATTCCCCATTCTGGCCGATGCCTCAGCTGACTGTCGCATGGCGTCTGATCCAAAAGATTGAAACAGAATACAGTGTTGATGTCAGAAGGCGTTATCTTACGGGAATTTCATCAGGTGCCTTTGGAGCTTATGTTCTTGCAATGGATCATCCTGACTCATTTTCGGCTATGGTGATTGCGTGCGGAGCAGCAAACCCGCAGCGCATCATGGCTCTTAAGAATACGCCTCTTTGGATCTTTCATTCAGCAGATGATCCTCTGATTGTACCCGCATATACTCTGGATCCTACACTGGCTGCTCTAGACGGAGCTGGAATCAAATACCGCGTCACCCGATATCCGGAAAAGCAGGTGTTTTGGCAGAGCCCCCATTTTTGCTGGGAAGTTGTCTATAAAGACGAGCAGATGAGGGAGTGGTTGTTTTCACAGCGGATCGGAGGCTGGAAACATCTGAAAAAGAGAATCGGAGTATCATCGGGTGACAACAAACTGGGGCAGGCGATAAGCGATGAAGTGAGCGATATTGCCGCACAGGCCATAGCAGCAGCTACTGATGCTGAAGCAATATGAGCACAAAACAAGATAGGAGGTTTCTTATGGAAAGAACACTTTACCCCCTGAACGTCGGTCAGATGCTGCAGTATCTTCCGATCCGTGAAACCGGCACACAGCGCTGCTGCAACATAAGCGTCTTTTCCGGTCTTCAGACGGAGATCGACTTCAATCTTTTGAAAAAATGTATTCAGGACGAGTACAGACGCTATGAATGCCTTAGATTACGCTTCACCGCACCGGATGAGGATGGATTTGTCCGGCAGTATATTGCGGAACGGGACGACAGAGACGTGCCTTTTATGGATCTCTCAGAAATGACGATGGAAGAAGCTGACGCGTTTCTGCAGGAGAAGACCTTTGAAGAATTCAAAGATCCCGAAATTCCAATGGTCGAGATCACTATGCTTCGCATGCCGGAGGGATATAACGGGATGTATATTCATATTGACCATCGCCTTGTAGATTCATCCGGGCTCATAGTTATGGTTAATGACATTATGGAGCTTTATTGCCATTATCGCTTCGGGTCTGAGTATCCGAAACCGCTGGCGTCGTTTGAGGAAGTGCTCAAAAGTGATTTAAAAAAGCTGGAAAACAAAAAACGGCAAGATAAGGACGAAAAGTTCTGGAGGGATTATCTGACAGAAAACGGAGAACCGATCTATTCTGACGTCAGAGGTCCTCGGATACTGCAGGAAGCTCGTAAAAAGCATGGAGACAAGAGCCTTCGGGCAGCGGATGTTGAGACAAAAGACCGCTCTGTCGGTGTAGCGGATTTCCATCTTGAACCGGAAGCCACACAAACTCTATTGGATTTTTGTGCTACTCAGGGAGTTTCCATGACCAACCTGATTCTCCTCGCCATGCGAACCTATCTTTCCAAAACGAACGGCGGCCAGGACGATATTACTCTGCGTAATTTTGTTTCACGCAGATCCACTCATGCGGAATGGACCTGCGGCGGAAGCCGTGTGCTTTCATTCCCCTGCCGCACTATTATACCTCCGGACACAGAATTTCTGGATGCCTTGTATGAGGTTCAGAATGTTCAGAACAGAATCTATCTTCATTGCAATTATGACCCCGTAGCAGTGGATAAGATGCTGAAAGATGTCTATGGGGCGCCTGAAAACACGGAATATATTTCCATGTCCCTTACGTATCAGCCAATGCCTGTGCGTATGCAGAACGAGCATCTTGCAGGGTTTCAGACACGATCTGTATGGTATCCAAATGGAGCTGCCACAAAACAAATTTATCTCACAGTCACCCACAGTTCGAACGACGGCGGTATGATTTTTGATTTTCATTACCAAAAAGCTGTGTTGACTTACGATGACATTCAAAAGCTTTACTATTACATGATGAAGATGATGTTCCGTGGTGTTGACGAACCGGACATTACGATCGGTGAACTGATAAGCACGTCCTGAAGATATCTGCAAAACAATCACAAATATACAACATTTTTGCGTCTTCCGGCACAGGCATGTGTAATGAAATGTGATTACTAACCCCGATAACAGAAAAGGAGGCTGTACGATGGATCAAAGGAAAAATTTTTTGGAACTTGTAGCAAAATATTGCGAAAAAGACGCTTCAGAGATTACAGATGATATGCGTTTCCGTGAAGATCTCGGCTTTAATTCCCTGAGTTTTATGACGTTTCTTGGTGACCTGGAAGACACTTTCAATATGGAGTTGGAAGAGGAGGATACAGTTCGCATCACAACAATCGGAGAAGCAATTGACTACATGAACACACTTCTCTCTTAGGGATGAGCGTTCAGGCGGGCGCTTTACTTGTAGGTATTTACCTTTTTCAGGCAAGAAGTGAAAAAGATAGGTATGAGGAGGTCAAAAATGTCTGACAGGCGTATTATTGCGGGAATCGTTGAGAAAACAGTAGAAGAATATCCGGACTATGTGGCGGTACGTTGGATTGAAAAGAAACAGGTTTTCGGGAAAACATACCGTGAATTGAATGAAACAAAGAATAAAGTTGCTTCTGCACTGCTCAAGAATGACTTTGAAGGAAAAACAGCGGCCATAATTGGAACAAGCTCCTACGATTGGATAGCCGTTTATCTGGGAATTGTAAGTATCAAAATGACGAGCGTGCCGCTTGATGCAGCACTTCCTACAGCAGAGATCTGCGATCTTATTAACAGATCGGATTCGGAAGCCCTTTTCATTTCACAGAAAATGGTTTCGATTATAGAAGATGTAAAACAAAATTGCCCTGCTGTACGGCTTTTTATAATTATGGGGGAAGGGAATAGTTCGCAGAAAGACGTGGTTTATTTGTCGAAATTTATAGCGGCAGAAAAAGGAGATGCAATTCCAGAAAACAATCGCCCTTTGCCGGATGATGTTTGCACGATAATCTTTACTTCCGGCACTACCAGTAAACCTAAGGGAGTAATGTTGACACAACGCAATCTATATGACGATGTGGATAATGTGTTTGTTTCCTTTGAACCCAGAACGAAGATGCTGTCTGTACTTCCCATACATCATGCATATTGTCTGGTTATGGACTGGCTAAAAGGGTTTTCGTGCGGAGCAGAGATATACATCAACGATTCACTTCTCCACCTGGTGCGGAACATCGGTCTTATCAAGCCACAGATCATTTTGATGGTTCCTCTTATGATTGAGACGCTCGGAAAGAGACTTGCAGCAATAGATGCGCCCATGCCAAAAAGAGAAATAGCCATGCAGCTGTTAGGAAAAAACCTGAAATATATTTTCTCCGGCGGAGCTCATTTGGATGCTTCTTATATTGATTTGTTCAAAAGTTTCGGAATCGAAGTTTGTGAAGGATACGGAATGAGCGAGTGCTCCCCTACTATCAGCACAAACGGCGAAAACGGCAATCGTCCGGGATCTGTTGGGAAGCTGCTTCCCAATATGCAGATTCGATTTGTTGATGGAGAGATCCAGGTTAAGGGCTCAAACGTTATGAAGGGATACTACAAAATGTCTAAGGAGACAGAAGAAGCTTTTTCTGAAGGCTGGCTTCGCACGGGTGATCTGGGATATATGGACGAAGATGGATATCTTTATATAACAGGCCGTTTGAAGAATCTTATCATACTAAGCAACGGGGAAAACATATCGCCTGAAGAAATTGAAAACGCCCTTTTGTCAGATGAGCTCATAGGAGAAGTGGTCATCAGCGGTGATGAGAAAGGTAATGGTCTTGTCGCACGCATTTTTCCTGATCCCGAAGTCATGGAGGCGAGAAAACTCACTTCGGATAGTGTTTCAGACAGTCTTCAAAACATTCTTGATAAATACAACAGCGGCCAGCCTTCATACAGAGCAATCACTTCATTCAAGATTCGCAAGAACCCGTTCATAAAGAATGCAACAAAAAAAATTATACGCGCAAAGATGGATATAGATGAAGTTGTCTCTTAAAAGCTATTGGCTTATGTGACTAGAATTTAAGAGGATTTTGAATGACGACAAAAACCATAAAGACTCTTCAAAAAAAAGCACTTTTCCTTGCAGCAATCTCAGTCATACTGTGTTTTCTTTTTGCGGCGAAACCTGAGTGGATGGGGGTGACCGGTCTTGAAGAGATCCGAGTTATATCTATTGCCCCCCTGGTGTGTGGTGTCGGTTTTGCGGGTGTTGGGTGTTTCTACTTTATTATGTTGTCACATATTAAGACGGAGAACGGAATCAGGGCTGTGGTCATCGTTTCCTCCATACTCCTTTGCGTTTTCTCAGTAATCGTTGAGCCGGTGGTCTATGCATGGGAGTCCAGACAGTTCCAATTTCAAGTATTACAGATCAAGGATGCTGCTAAAGGAATTGCAATGATATCTGCAAGGCAGGCTGTGCGGGAGGCGATTAGACTGATTTTGTTTGTTTCCGGCGCTCTTTCTTTTCTTTCCATGGGCGGTATTTGGGGCAAAATGAGTAAGTAGTTGAATATCTTTGATGCTTCAAAATACTTGTTGACATCCGCCAGTTTTTTGCTAGAATTTTAATTAAATATATTTAGATAAAATAATTTAGATAAATATATTTAAATAGAATAAACGAGGAGGACATTCGATATGTGTTTTGAGAGAGTAAAAGAGATTATTGTCGGAACAGTTGCCTGCGATGAGGCGGTAGTCACAATGGAAGCCAGGATCAAGGAGGACATAGGCTTGGATTCTTTAGATGCTATGGAGCTTAGCATGGAATTGGAAGAGGCTTTTGGCCTTACTATTGAGGAAGAGGCGCTGTCCAAATTCGTGACTGTAGAAGATATTGTCACCTATATTGACAGAAAGAAAGCGTAAGGAAATATCTATGGATATTCAGGATGTTTTTGATCTAATACAGCGGTTTGGAGGTTCTACATTAGAGGAACTGGATATGACGCTTGGAGGCGACTCGATCCGATTAAAAAAAACCGGAAAGAAGGATCTTGTTCAACTAACGGAGGATGCTCCGTCCATGATTCCCGAAGGAACGAAAGATAAGATGACTGCCAGAGAGCTAAAGGCGCCTCTGGCAGGAGTTTTTTATAGAGCACCCTCTCCGGACGCGGAAGTTTTTGTGAAGCCTGGTCAACGAATCAGGAAGGGTGATGTCGTTGGGATCATTGAGGCGATGAAGCTGATGAACGAAGTAACTGCGGCTGAAGATGGTGTCATCGATGAGATCCTAGTAAAAGACGGAGAGCTGGTCGCATATGATGAGGTATTAATCCGATATGTTTAGAAGGATATTGATCGCCAACAGAGGGGAGATCGCAGTGAGGATCGTGCGTTGCTGCAGGGAGATGGGGATCGAATCAGTTGTGATCTATTCGAAGGCCGACGAAGGATCCCTTCCAGTAATGCTTGCGGGAGGATCATTCTGCATAGGGCCTGCCAAGAGCAGCGAAAGTTATCTGAAAAAAGAAACGATCCTTGAAGCGGCTCGACGCCTTGGCTGTGATGCGATCCATCCGGGAGTCGGTTTTTTGTCAGAAAACGCAGACTTTGCACAACTGTGCGAAGAACAGGGAATTTGTTTCATAGGACCTTCGTCTGATGTAATCAGAAAGATGGGCGACAAACAGTCCGCAAGGAAACTAATGATGCAAAATGGCGTTCCGGTAGTACCGGGTTCGGCAGGGCTTGTGAGATCCGCAGAGGAGGCGAGGGAGGAAGCGGGAAAGATCGGATATCCCGTAATGATAAAGGCGTCTGCGGGAGGGGGTGGAAAGGGCATTCGCAAAGTTTGGTCTGAAAACGATATGGAAAGAGCCTTTGATGCCGCGGCGGCAGAGGCTGAAGCCTCATTTGGAAATGACGATTTATATCTGGAAAAACTTATTATCAATCCTCATCATGTAGAAATTCAGATATTGGCAGATCATTTGGGGAACATCATTCACCTCGGAGAAAGGGATTGTTCTGTTCAGAAGAACAACCAGAAAATCCTGGAAGAGGCCCCTTCTCCTTTCCTGAACGAGTCGCTTCGGGCAGAGATGGGAGAATGCTCGGTCAGGGCGGCAAAAGCAGCAGGATATAACTCTGCGGGCACTGTCGAGTTTGTGGTGGACGCAAACAGAAGATTCTATTTTATTGAGATGAATACCAGGATTCAGGTTGAACATCCTGTGACTGAAGAGATAACGGGGATTGACCTGATCCGTGAGCAGATCCGTATTGCTGCAGGGATGCAGCTGAATTACAGACAGGAGGATATCTCTATATATAAACACGCGATAGAATGCAGGATCAATGCCGGAACGACCGGCGAGATATCAGCATTACACTTCCCATCCGGGTTTGGAGTCAGAACGGAGAGCTATCTATTTACAGGATATAATGTAACTCCTTTTTATGATTCACTGCTGGCTAAGATCATTGTGAGCGGGAGGAGCAGACTGGAAGCAGTAAGACGTATGCGCCGTGCACTGGAAGAACTGGTTATACAGGGCGTTGAGACTAATGCAGATCTGATGCATCTGGTTACCTTCCATCCTGATTTTATAAAAGGGAAGTATGACACGGGCTTTTGGGAAAAAAATCATGAAGAACTTGAAAGTTGGATGAAGGAAGGCCTGAAAGAAATATGAGTATAAAAGAGGTCTACAGCCGTAAAAAGAAGAGCTGGCGTTCTTTGATCAAGATGAGGGAGCGGGGAGAGAACACAAACAAGTTAGAAAGAGAAGACAGTGTTCAATCCAGAATCCGGGAAATTTGTGATCGGGACAGTTTTAAAGAAATGTTCAGGACGGTGGATTCGCCGGATCCCCTTGGCTTTCCTGGATATGAGACAAAGAAGAAGCGCTTTCAGGAAAAACTTCAGCAGTCGGATGCCTGTATTGCCGGAACAGCAAAAATCCATCAGAAAAAAGTGGCAATTGGCTTTCTGGATGGAAGCTTTCTGATGGGAAGTATGGGATACGCAGTGGGAGAGAAAATAACGCTGTTGACCGAGTATGCGGGAAAGAAGAATCTGCCTCTGATCATCTTTTCCGCAAGCGGAGGAGCGAGAATGCAGGAAGGTATGTTTTCACTGGTGCAAATGGCCAAGACGTCGGCGGCCATAGAGGCCTTCAAGAGAAAAGGCGGACTCTATATTTCCTGTCTCACGCATCCCACAACCGGCGGGGTGAGCGCGAGCTTTGCGAGTCTTGGCGACATAATTCTCGCGGAGCCGGAAGCCCTGATCGGTTTCGCCGGACCGAGGGTCATAGAGCAGACCATAGGGGAAAAATTGCCGGAGGGATTTCAAAGATCAGAGTTTTTGCTCGAGCACGGAATGATTGACAAGATTGTCGAGAGGACAAAGTGGCGCCGGGTGCTGAATCATATTCTGTACCTGCACGGGATAGAAAGAAGATGAAATGGAAAACAGGACAAGGGAAAGCGTCGCAGCATATGAAAAGGTGCTCATTGCAAGAAGTAAAGAGCGTCCTTCTGTCAGGGACTATATACAGCATCTGTTTGAGGGATTTATAGAGCTTCACGGAGACAGACTGTACAAAGACGATCCTTCGCTCACAGGCGGAATAGCTATGTTTCATGGTATTCCTGTTACTGTGATTGGCCAAAAAAAGGGGAAAACGACCGAGGAGCAGATACAATACAACTTCGGTATGACATCGCCGGAAGGTTTTCGAAAAGCGAAAAGGCTGATGCTGCAGGCGGAAAAGTTTCACCGCCCGGTGATCACGTTCATCGATACTCCCGGGGCCTATCCGGGGATGGAGGCGGAGAGTAATGGACAGAGCAACGCTATTGCAGAATGTCTGGCATTTATGAGCGCAATGAGGACTCCCTCGATCGCGATCATCACAGGGGAAGGAAACAGCGGGGGGGCGCTGGCTCTGGCGGTGGCGGACAGAATCTGTATGCTTGAAAATGCAGTATATTCGATTCTTTCTCCGGAAGGGTTTGCCAGTATTTTGTGGAAGGACGCCAAGCGCGCGCCGGAGGCAAGCGAGCTTATGAAAATCACGGCGGAAGACCTGAAGGAATACGGGCTGATCGATGAGGTAATTTCAGAGGAAGGAGACGTCTATGATTCAATCGACATGATGCTCACCAAAGCACTGGAGGAATTGATGAGAATCAATCCTGCCAGGCTGGCCACCATGAGATATCAGAAAATACGAAGTCTTGACAAAGCGGCAGGAGCCGCTTATAGAAAAGGAGCAGCAGATGAACGGAATTCGTATCAGAGCCAGCAGCAGGGCGCTGCCGGACAGAAAGGTCAGCAATTATGACCTCAGTCTGCAAGTGGATACAAGCGATGAGTGGATTCGGACGAGGACCGGCATATCAAACAGATATTATTGTAAAGAAGAAAGTTGTTCGTCTCTCGCAGTGCGGGCGTCAAAAAAGGTTATAGAAAAAGCGGGAATTAATCCGGATGAGATAGGAGCTGTCCTGGTGGCCACTACAACAGCGGATTACGCCTTTCCTTCCACGGCCTGTATTATACAGAAAGAATGCTGTTTGTCTGAAAATATATTTGCCCTCGACCTTAACGCGGCGTGCTCCGGTTTTCTTATGGGGATGGCTGTGGCAAGAGGGCTGTTCAGCAATATGGATAAAAAGTATATTTTGCTTATAGGAGCAGAGAAATTATCCGGAATTCTTAACCCCGCAGATCGTTCCACCTGTGTTCTTTTTGGCGACGGAGCGGGCGCTGTTTTGCTTGAGAAATCTTTAGGGAGAACGATACAAAAAACATGGGCGAGAGGGGATTTGAAAGCGCTATGCTGCCCTGGAACAGGAAAGTATCCGGCGTTCCTGACCATGAGGGGAAACGAAGTCTTCCGATTTGCGGTTACAGTTCTTACACAGGCAATTACAGAAATTCTGGACGAGGCGAAGCTGTCCATGGAGGATATAGATCTTGTTATATGCCACCAGGCAAATGAGAGAATCATCCGCTATGTTCAGAAGCGCTTTCCCGGAAACGAAAACAAGTTTTTCCTGAACATCAGTGAATATGGAAACACATCGGCAGCCAGCATTCCCATTGCGCTCAGCGAATGCGAAGACAAGGGAATTTTGAGAAAGTGCAGACGGATCATTCTTGTGGGATTTGGCGCCGGGCTGAGCTGGAGCGGACTGTTAATGGAGGAACAGTAAGGTGAAATTGGTGAAATTGCAGGAAATGTTAAACATCAAATACCCCTTTATACAGGGGGGGATGGCAAATATTGCAACAGGGGCATTCGCGGCGGCTGTAAGTAATGCGGGGGGACTCGGACTGATCGGGGCCGGGGGCATGAACACGGATATGTTAAGAGAGCATATCCGGATCTGTAAGAGCATGACGGACAAGCCCTTTGGCGTCAACCTGATGCTGATGAACCCGGAGGCGGCGCAGATGGCGGAGTTGATCGTCGAGGAAGGAGTAAAAATTGTAACAACAGGTGCAGGGAATCCCGGACGTTTCATTAATCATTGGAAGGAAAACAATATGCGGGTGATTCCTGTGGTCTCCGGTGTACTGCTGGCAAGAAGAATGGAGAAACTCGGCGCAGACGCAGTCATCGCGGAAGGCTGTGAGAGCGGAGGCCATATAGGGGAGATGACGACTATGACATTGGTTCCTCAAGTTGTGGATGCAGTTTCAATTCCGGTCATAGCAGCCGGAGGAATAGCTGATGGCAGGCAGTTGGCGGCGGCTTTTGCTCTTGGCGCAACAGGAGTTCAAATGGGAACTTGCCTTCTGGCGTCGGAAGAGTGTCCGATCCATAAGGCGTACAAGCAGGCAATTATTAAAGCGGGGGACAACTCTACCATCGTCACGGGGAGAATTGCCGGCACACCTGTGAGAATCCTGAAAAACAAAATGGCACGCGAATATGTCAAGAGGGAGAAGGCCGGAGCGGACCTTCTGGAACTGGAAAAATTCACATTAGGAGCTCTAAAAAGGGCTGTCATGGAGGGTGATATAAATACGGGATCTCTCATGGCTGGTCAGGTCGCGGGGCAAATCCGGGAAATCCGTCCTGTTAAGATAATATTTGAAGATATGTACCGTGAAGCTGAACGTGTGCTCAAGGAGACATCTCTGGTATGAAAATAGGAACAAAAGAGTTGAAAATTCCCCTGATCCAGGGCGGGATGGGAGTCGGAGTCTCCCTGGGCAATCTGGCAGGCCACGTTGCGCGTTGCGGTGGCATAGGAGTGATAAGTTCAGTCAATGCCGGATACGCGGAACCGGATTTTGAAACAGACCCTCATGCGGCCAACCTGAGGGTCTTAAAGAGAGAGATTGAGAAAGCAAAAGAGATCGCCGCAGGGAAAGGGCTTGTGGGCGTAAATGTGATGTATGCCGTAACAAACTATGCGGAAACCTGCAGATGTGCAGCCCGGTTCGGCGCGGATGTGATCATTTCCGGAGCAGGGCTTCCCCTGCATCTTCCGGAGCTGGTGGAAGGAACTGACGCTTTATTTGCTCCGATCATATCCAGCGGACGGGCAGCGAGGATCCTTTTGAGGCATTATGAGAGACAATATCACAAAAAGCCGGATTTCTTCGTGCTGGAAGGGTATATGGCAGGGGGACATCTGGGATTTTCCGGAGAAGAATTGTCGTCAGGCACATGTAAGGACAATTTCGTTCTGCTGGGGGAGGTCAAGGAAGCGGCGGGTGATATCCCGGTATTTGTGGCGGGCGGCGTATTCGACGGTAAGGATATGGCGAAGCTGATAAAGGAAGGCGCGGCCGGAGTTCAAATCGGGACCCGCTTTATCGCAACGACGGAATGTGACGCGGATCCTGCCTTTAAGAAGGCGATTGTGGAGGCTGGGGAAGAGGATATTGAGATCATCGAAAGCCCCGTAGGAATGCCGGCAAGAGCTATTGTAACGCCACTGATCCATAGACTGCGTCGGGGGGAAAGATATCCGGCCGTGCGCTGTAATAACTGCCTTCGCACCTGCAAAAAGAAGGAGACCCCTTATTGTATCAGCCGGGCGCTGATCGAAGCGGTGAAGGGAAATCTGGAAGATGGGCTGTTTTTTGCCGGAGAAAACGCGGCAAGAGTGGATAAGATTCTTTCCGCAAAAGAGCTTATAGATGAGATTATAGAAGAGTACAGGGAGCATATAAAGTGAAAAAAGTATTTTTGTACGCCGGGCAGGGAAGCCAAAAGGTTGGAATGGGACTAGATTTTTATCAGGAATATCCTTCCTATCGATCCTTTTTAGACAGCCTGAACATGCGCACGGATTTTATAAGACTGATGCACGAGGGACCGGCAGAGGAACTGTCCAAAACAGAGAACACACAGGTCTGTATGGCCATATTTGCAGCCGGTGTTACGCGCCTGCTTTCCGAACACGGAATTGAAGCGGAAGCCGCCTGCGGGTTGAGCCTCGGAGAATACGGAGCTCTATATGCGGCAGGTGTATTTACAGAAGAAAGGTACATAAATATTCTCAGATTCCGCGGGAAGGTCATGATGGAGACCGGGATGGGAATCGAGTCTGCTATGAGCGCTGTCATGGGGTGTGAGAGTGAGGTCATCCGCGATGTGTGTGAGAGCGTCAAAAGCGGGTATGTAACAGTTGCAAATTACAATTGTCCCGGGCAGGCGGTGATCTGTGGAGAAGAGACCGCGGTTTCCGAGGCGGAAGAAAAACTCAAAAGCCTCGGCGCAAAGCGATGCGTCCGGCTTAATGTAAGCGGCCCATTCCACACCCGCTACATGGAACCGGCGGGGAAAGCACTCGCGGCATACTTTAAAAATATGCACTTCGCCAAACCGCGGATCCCAGTGGCCATGAATGTGACGGGGACCTTTGCCGGAGAGGCTGACCTTAAGGACCTGCTGGTGCGTCAGGTTCAGAGCAGTGTTTATCTGGAGCAGGATCTCATGAGCCTCCTCGAATGGGGATATACGGATTTTTTGGAAATAGGACCGGGGAATACGATGGCGGGTTTCTTAAAAAGAACAGCCAGAAAAAAAGGGGTCGGGATCAGAGTCAGCAGTATTGATTCAACCGATGATTTCAGGAAGGTGATAGAAAATGAGCGATAGAAAACTGGCACTGGTGACGGGTGGAAGCCGCGGCATCGGGAGAGCGGTCTGCGTAAAACTGGCGGAAATAGGAATGGACATTGTGTTCAGTTACCAGTCGGATGCACCGGCTGCGGAGGAGACGGAAAGACTGTGCGAGGAAAAGGGAGCCCGCGTTCTGAAAGTGCAGGCAGACGTATCGAATTCGGACCAGTGCGACAGACTCATCGCGCAGGCATCTTGGTTTGGAGGCGGTCACATCGACGTTCTCGTTAATAATGCGGGCATCACCCGGGACGGACTTACAATGCGCATGGAAAATGAGGATTTTGACGCAGTAGTCAATGTGAATCTTAAAGGCACGTTCTATATGATGAGAGGCGTATCAAGGTTCATGATCCGTGCGAGAAGAGGGCGTATCGTGAACATGAGTTCCGTAGTCGGTGTCAGAGGAAACGCCGGTCAGCTCAACTATGCGGCGAGCAAGTCGGGAGTAATCGGAATGACGAAGTCTTTGGCTAAAGAGCTGGCCTCACGGGGAATAACGGTAAATGCAGTGGCGCCCGGGTTCATTGAGACGGATATGACCGGCAAAATGACAGCGAATGCAAGAGACGCTTCGCTGGCGGAAATTCCTATGGGCGGGGCAGGCCGTGTGGAAGATGTAGCATGTGCGGTCGCTTTTTTCGCTGGAGAGGAAAGCAGGTATATCACCGGGCAGGTGCTCTGTGTGGACGGAGGTATGGCGATATGAGAAGAGTCGTTGTAACGGGAGTGGGCGCTGTTACGCCCATCGGAAATACGGCACAGGAGAGCTGGGAGGCCGCCAAAAAGGGAACTTGCGGTATTGGGCCGATCACACACTATGACACATCAGCTTCCCGCGTCAAACTGGCAGCGGAGGTAAAGAATTTTCACCCGGAAGAGTATCTGGATAAAACCGAGATCCGGAAAATTGATTCCTTCGCACTTTTTGCTATCGCATCCGCTCAGCAGGCTTTTGACGACGCGGGGCTTGACATGGACGAAGAGGATCCGGATCGGTGCGGCATTATTTACTCCAGCGGAATAGGAGGGCTGACGACGATTCAGAGAGAGGATCAGAAGGGCAGTAAAAAGGGGTATGACAGAATTTCACCCCATTTTATTCCCATGGCGATCTCCAACATGGCTGCCGGTCATCTGGGGATCCGATTCGGCTTTCACGGGATCTGTACATCCGTTGTGACGGCTTGTGCCAGCGGAACCAATTCCATAGGTGAGGCATTTCGCAAGATTAAAGACGGATATCAGGAAGTTATGCTCTGCGGCAGCTCAGAAGCAAGCATCAATGAGCTTGGGATAGGCGGATTCACAGCGATGAAGGCGCTCAGTTTTTCTGAGGATCGATTCCGCGCTTCAATTCCGTTTGACGCGGAACGCGATGGATTTGTAATGGGAGAAGGCGGAGGCGCGTTAATTCTGGAGGAGTATGAGCACGCCATAAAAAGAGGCGCCAAAATATACTGCGAGATCGCCGGATATGGTACCACATGTGACGCCTATCATGTAACGGCTCCCATGCCAGATGGTAGAATGGCAGCTATTTGTATGCAAAATGCCCTTCGTGAAGCGGGACTTGACAAAGTGGATTATGTAAATGCCCATGGAACCTCCACTCCGCTGAACGATAAGGGAGAGACGGCTGCTATGCACCTGGCTTTTGGCGAGGCGGCAAAAAATCTCATGGTCAGCTCCTCGAAATCAATGATTGGGCATCTTCTCGGAGCGAGTGGCGCGGTGGAAGCCGTCTTTACCGTACTGTCCGTTAAAGACGACATAGTACCGCCGACGATCGGATATCTGAAACCTGATCCCGAATGCGATCTTGACATTGTTCCGAACACTGCGCGGAGAGCACATGTACACTCGGCTATGTCAAATTCTCTTGGATTTGGAGGGCATAACGCTAGTATTGTTTTTAAAAAGATAAAGGAGCAGAGTGAATGGAACTGAACTCGAACCAGATTCAAAAAATTCTGCCCCATAGGTATCCTTTTTTACTGGTTGACCGCATTCTCGAATGCGAACCGGGTATCCGGGCCAGGGGCATAAAATGCATATCGGCCAATGAAATGCAGTTTATGGGTCACTTCCCCGAAAAACATGTGATGCCGGGGGTACTGATCATTGAAGCTCTGGCTCAGACAGGAGCCGTAGCTATTTTGACCGAAGAGAAGAACAAGGGAAAAATCGCGCTGTTCGGAGGAATTAAGCAGGCGAGATTTAAAAAACAGGTCATTCCGGGAGATGTGCTGGAACTATGCTGTGAGATTACCGCGTCGAAAGGGGCAGTGGGAATCGGGAAGGCGGTTGCCTATGTGGATGGAGAAGCCGCGGTGACCGCGGAATTGACCTTTGCAATTGACTCCGGGAGTTGATATAGTGTTTTTATCACCAAACAACACTCAACATCGGAGAACAATAGTCATGCTAAAGGATGCGTTTTCAGAAGTATACATGAAGTTTAAACTTCACTTTTATCAGAAAGTCTTTGAGCGGTTAATGGACAGAGAAGCCACCCTCACTACTGTGGAAACGTTCTGCATGGAGATTATTTACGCATTAGGAACTCCGACAGTGGCAGAGTTTGCCAGAATGGCGAACCTTTCGTCCCCCAACGCGGCCTATAAAGTCGGGAATCTTGCCAAAAAAGGATATTTAAAAAAAACGCGTTCCGAAGATGATAAAAGGGAATATCATCTCGAAGTGACACAGAAGTACATGGACTATTACAATATAAGCTATAATTATATGAATGTGGTAATGGACAGAATACGGGAACGCTTCTCGCCTGAGGAAATACAGACTTTGGAAAAAATCCTCAAAGTTACGGCAGAAGAACTGATGCCGGAGATAGAACTGAAAAATAACTAAAAATAGTTATACAAAAAAGAGAGCTAATCACAATAAATGTGATGCGCTCTTTTTTTGACATTACAACCGGAAGGCATGTTTGTGTCTGATTGGTGATGAGATGATAAATTTTCAATTAGTTGCATATTTTGCCGCGTGCGCAAAGGCGTCGCAAGCCGCAGTTAACCTCTGCGCTTTAGAATAGGAGGAGTATGAAAAGAATATTTTTAGTAATTTACTATGTTCTACTGGATGAAGGTCTGCTTTTCAGCATGCGGGGGAGAAGGTTCCGGTAACGATACGTGTAGAAACCCCCATACTGGAGAAATGCGTTTTCGAGATATATAGTGAGCACTGAACCAGTTGACTTATCGGAATGACAGACTGATGTGACATGAGGGCAGTTATTTGTGTTTATTTCGTACTCTCCCGCTCTATCAATGTGGCAGAGAAAGCCAGATGCTGCACGGCAGGTTTGTGTTTATCGTCGGATTCTATGGCCTCAATGACCATTGCGGCAGCTTTCTGGCCGATCTCAAAGCCCGGCAATTCTACAGAAGTAAGGGAAGTCTCTAGCATGTCGCCGACACGATGGCCTGTCATGCTCAGGACTCTGACATCCTGCGGCATGTGCAGACCGTTATCCTTGAGGGCCCTGATCGCTCCCATTCCCTGTGCATCCGTGGCGGCAAGGATCGCGTCCAGTTCCATGTTTTCATCAATCAGTTTCACTGCACAGTCATATCCGTACTTCATTCCGCGGAGCTTGGATTCGCGCTCTGCGGTAATTTCGGGAAGAGACAGTTCCCTGATAGCCTGCTTGTAGCCGCGATAACGGTCCGCGTAGGGCGGGAGCTTCTCAGAGCCGTTGATCAGGCCGATCTTCCTGCATCCCTGCTTGTAAAGGAACTTGACGGACTGGTACCCGATGTCAGTATAATCGACAACTACGCTGCTCATCTTCAGATCGTACCGGCGGATCACCTGGACGACCGGCATCTCTACAGCGATATCGCGGATGATCCGGGTGTTATGGCCGGTGCCGGCAACGATCATCCCGTCGACAAAGCCGTTTCTGAGCCGGTTCAGGCTTTCCTTTTCGACCATTTTATCGTTTCCTGTATTTACAATAATCGTTGCAAACCCCTTCCTGCGCGCCTCATCTTCAATACCGCTGGTCACTTCGCTGAAGATAGAGAAAGAAAGCTTCGGAATGACAACTGCAATCGTATTGAGCCGCCCGCGCCGCAGCCCGCGCGCGAGTACATTGGGCTTGTAACTCAGTTCTTTCACAGCCGCCATGATCCGGGCCTTTGTTTCCGGATGTACATAAGAAGTATTGTTCAGCGCCCTGGACACGGTTGAAACATCACAGTGCGCAAGCTCTGCCACATCTTTAAGAGTCGCCATAATCCCTCCGATCTGAAATCAAGGTTTCAAATAATTGAAGTAGTTAAGGCAAGTATAATACAAATAGCCTAGTTGCGCAAACGTTTGTATATAGAAGGCTGGAATCTGTAATTGATAAGCACGTAAACATGTCAAAGGAATATTGTGTTTCTGCACAATTTCAATACACTGAAACATACAAAATAGACAAAACATGCAATATTTTGCAGTGGATATGCAATTCATTGCAGAGGGGCTGCATTTTGTTGCAGCTGGATTTTTAGGCGTGATATAACATAATCACAATAAAACAAACGATTGCACAAAACACAGCGAGGCGCCCGCTGGGGGATGTGCAAAAGAAAGAAGCAATTACGAAATAGGCTGACACAGCCAAACATAAGTGATTATAAAAAGGAGAAAAAGATCATGGCAAAAGAGAAAACCTTCAAGACAATATTCCCTGCAGTTTCCGTACCGCTCAACGAAGACTATTCCATCAACGAAGAAGAGTTCCGTGTATACCTCCGCTGGATCAAGAGCTTTTATGGCAAAGGAATCGAAGGCCTTGTATGCAACGGCCACACCGGTGAGATCACAGGCCTGACCAGAGCAGAGAGAAAGAGAGTCACCGAGATCTGCGCAGAAGAGTGCGGCGATGTCATGACCATCATCTCCGGCGTAAACTGCGAGAACACACAGGAGAGTATCGAGATGGCAAGAGAGGCCAAGGAAGCCGGCGCTGACGGCATCCTGCTCATGCCACCTCACATGTGGCTCCGCTTCGGCATGAACCCCAATGCTCCTTTCGAGTACGTCAAGGACGTCGCCGAAGGCGCTGACATCGACATCATCATCCACCTGTATCCCGCAACATCTAAGGCCTTCTATCCCGTAGAGACCCTGATCAAGATGTGCAAGGAGATCGACCATGTCAAGTGCATCAAGATGGGTACCCGCGTTACTTCCATCTATGAGCACGACGTCCGCCTTCTCCGCCAGGAGTGCCCGGACATCAGCCTGATCACCTGCCACGACGAGACCCTCTGCGTATCCTGGTTCCCGGGAATGGACGGCGCCCTGATCGGTTTCGCAGGCTGCGTGCCGGAGCTGATCTGCCCTGCAAGGGAAGTATTCGCAAATCCCGACAAGCACACCCTCAAAGAAGCCCAGGACTGGAGCGACAGAATCTATCACATCAGCCAGGCGATCTACGGCGGCGGCCAGCCTTCCGGTGAAGCGCATGCCCGTCTTAAAGAGACCCTGTATCAGAGAGGCATCTTCAAGAACGCGCTGATGAGAAAGCCCGTCCTTCCTCTTGATCAGGAAGAAAAAGACTGGGTAGCACAGGGCATCAAGAACAGCGGCCTCGACAAGGTCGACATGAGCCAGTTCGCATAATCAATACTCAGTCCTAATAACATCGACTCAATTACTTATCTACTCTGCGCCGGTCTCAGGTATTGTACAGGATTGTACAAGGGCCCGGGACCGGCGCTCTGTTTATTATAGATTTGGGGAGAACCTCCCTCTGACGGCGAGGTGGTCTCTGAATAGTTTAGGAGGGGTTTTATGGGTTTTGTACCGAATGATATGAGTAAGCCCGTCAGTGAGCGTCTGGGTTTTGACCCGGCTGAGGTACGCAGGCTCTCCTTCAAGGAGATCCTGAAAAAGGTGGGCCCCGGCATCATCCTGACAGGCATTGTAATCGGGCCGGGCAACATCACGACATCGGCTATGATGGGAGCCAACTATGGCTATGATATGCTCTGGCTCCTTATTCCGATCATCCTGATGGGAATCACATTCACACTGTCATCTTACCGGATCTCTATTATGACCGGCATGCCGATCCTGCATGCGATCCGTCACTATTACGGCGGTATTGCATCCGGGTTCTGCGGGGTGGCACTGTTTTTATCCTGTTTCTTTTTCACCCTTGGCAACATCACGGGTACAGGAGCGGGCGTCAACCTGATCTTCGGGATCAACTGGAGGCTGGGCGCACTGATCATGCTCGGGGTCCTGGCATTCTGCTACCTGACTAAAGGCGTTTATTCTAAAGTAGAGAAAGGTATCACGATCTGCATAATAGGCATCATTGTAGCGTTCTTCGCAACGATCGTGGCGACCGGGGGACCCGATGCGGGCGCAATGGCCCACGGACTTACACATCCTACTTTGCCGGAAGGTTCACTAACGACCGCGCTCGCTTATATCAGCACAAATGCGGCAGTGACGGCAGGAATTTACGGGACCTATCTGGGGCTCGAGAAAAAGTGGAAAAAGGAAGACCTGTTTAACGGCGCGATGACGGCAGACGCGGTCACACACATCGTCACAGTCGTCCTGATTTCCGGTGCGATCGTTCTCGTCGGTGCCATCGTCCTGCACCCGCAGGGGATCGCGATCAAGGCACCCGCGCAGCTCGGCGACCTGCTCAGGCCTTTCCTGGGCAATGCTGCCCCCATCGTCATGGGCATTGCCATCATCGGGGCGGGCTTTTCCTCCCTGCTCGGCAACACACAGCGAGGCGTTGTCCTTCTCAACGCAGGCCTGGACAAGGAGACCGGCCTGGAGTCCAAGCCCGTTAAGGTGCTCTGCATCGCCTGCCTTGCAGTCGCCACCGTGATCTGCTTTGCTTACGGCGGGTCACCCACGCAGCTGATTTTCATCGCGAACGTCGCTACTTCTGTTGCAACACCAGTTGCAGGCCTGTTCATGGTACTGATCCTTTGGAAACAGGAACTCTACACCGGTTACAAGGCTCCCCGCGTGCTCCAAGTCAGTATGACAATCTGCTATGTTTTCGCAGTCTATATGATCGTGATCGCACTGCGCACCCAGATCCCGAACCTAATCAATTCGTTTATTGGAGGCTGACTTGTATTATTTGTGAACAATGTTCTGATTTGTAAGGCGGCCGTCTGCTGAAAAAGTAAATAAGTGCAAAAAAGAAGCGGTGCGTTTAGCACCGCTTCTTTTTATGGGGGGTAAATATGATGAAGAAAGCGCTGCAATCCATTACAGCCAGCATTGATCTTCTGCAATTTCTTTAACGAAGATTCGCGAATTATCTTCCACATTCTTGGCTTGGTGATATTTAAAAAGAATTTTACTACTTCCAAGAGTTCCAAGAATCTCAATCTTTCCGGATGTATGTGACATGCAGTAATGGAAGCTTTTTGCTTGGCCATTCATCAATGCCTTCGCCTCTTCCACAATCAAAGAACCTTTCAACAAAGGAATCTGAAATTCGTCGATAGCTCCCCTTGCAGGCCGGCATTGGAATACATAGTATGGAACAATCCCGATTGAAACCAGAGTATTCAACAGACGCGCAAGAGTTTTAGGATCGTCGCTGACACCCTTAAGAAGGACAGTCTGGTTCCTTACGACACATCCGCATTTGATTAAGGCGTCAACTGCATTTTTTGCCTCGGGTGTTATCTCTTTTGGATGGTTAAAATGTGTGATAATCAGGATTTGTTTCCTGCGGTTGTATTTCTTTAGTATATCGAGAAGCTCTTTATCCTCATATACCCGCATCGGGAGAACAACCGGCGCCCGGGTCCCTATCCTGATGAAATCCAGTGTCGGAATTTCAGAGAAAGTCTTCAAATACATTTCTATGTCAGAATTTGAATTGATCAGAGCATCACCGCCGGACAAAAGAACATTATTGATCTCAGGATGTTGCGCGACATAATCAGCTATCTGCCGGGCATGTTCCGCAGTCTCGTGTTCGGAATAACCGACCATTCTCTTTCGGAAACAGAACCTGCAATACATGGCACACTGGCTTGTAGTCAAAATCAGTGCGGTCTGAAGATATTTGTGCTGCATACCGCGGATGACTGTATTGTCGCCTTCACCGCTTGTGTCCTCAAGGCCGCTGCCGGACAGTTCCTGAAAACCGGGGACGCAAATCCTTCGAATAGGATCATCCGGGTCATCCGGATCTATCAGATTCAGGTAATACGGAGGAATACATATAGGATATCTCTTCGATATTTCTGTTATTCTCGTCGCGTCATCCTCGGAAAGTTTCAGATAACCGCGTAGTCCGTCTACGTCCCGAATACAATCGGAAAGAAGTCTATTCAGTATTGTCAAGGCATACTCCCTTCTGAAGGCATGTTTTTTGAGTCTCGTGCAGAACAACTAACTCATTCTAGCATTTAATTAATAATCCAATACTAACATGGAGCAAAAGAGACTGTCTTAAGGCGGGAGGTATCATCCTCTGTAAGTTGAAGGTGTTACACCTTTGGCTTTTTTAAACAAAACATAAAAGTATTTGATATTAGAAAATCCTACCTGCGAGGCAATCTGATCGACCGGAAGAGCGCACTCTCTCAATAGTTTTGCGGCTTCTTCAATACGGACACTGTTAATGTAGTCACTGACAGAACATTTGCAAGACTGCCTGAAGATTCGTCCCAAATATGCATTGCTAACTTCAAAATGATCTGCTATCTCTTGTGAAGTTAGTTCCGTATTGCGGTAATTTTCTAATATATACTGCCGGATATATTCCAGACGTTGGTCATAGATTACTTGTTTTTTGTTAGCGTAGTTATCAGATATCAGAACAAACGCTCTGTCAAAAAAAAGATCGATCTGTTCCATGGAAGACATTTGTTCGATCTGCTCCGGCAGGATATATTCGGGATTTTCCAGTAAATCGTTTGGGAACTCCTGAAGAATCAGCATAAGAGTATTCACCAGCCTGGTAAAAGTGTATTGAAATTTATCATATCGCAGTGTGAGAAGTTCTGCTCTGATCGCAGCCCACTTTTCACGGGCGGCGTCAAGGTTTCCGCTTTTAAGACGAGTTACAAGAGTTGTATAGTCCCTCGTCGTCAGACTGTTCTCATTTGTCCTCCTGTCAAGTTCTTCTTCGGGGACAAACTTTGTTTCTGGGGGGAAAGTCAGAGCAAGTTTGTACAATTCGTAAATTCTTTCAAAATGTAACCGCACTTCCATGAAGTCATCAAAGAGGCCGGAGGCAAAAATGCAGTTGGAGAGGCCGTCACTGACAAGGTGACAGAGCCTGTTGTAATCGGAGGCGTCCTTATATGCTCCTGCAACCGCATAGACGTTAGCCACTTTTGTGATTGTGAGCTCATCGTGAAGACCTTCTGTGAGATCATAGATATCACTGCGGTGAGGAGCTCGTGTGAGAAACAATCCGTAGCGGAGCCCTTCCGATATCAGAGAATTGCCGTTTGCATCTAAAAAAATGAGATCCGCATCGGGAACAGATGCGCCGATGAGCATATCATAGAGGAATCTCTGATGAACACCTCGCTCTGTGAGTGTCAGTACAGATTTCAATGTCTTGCGAAGAGAGCAAGGAGCTTCGTCTATGTATTGAAATCTCTGATAATAGTGAACCTGCTCGAGCGTTTTGCGCAGGGGCAGATATCTGTAGACAAGGAAGAGAATTCCCAACAGAAGGAGCAGTATGAGCGGAACGATCAGCAGGCAGTAGACGATAAACTGCAACTGCCGAAAACCGGGTATAATGTCTTCCTGTTCAAGTATCCGGATATATGTGAGTCCGCTCTGAGAAGAGCAGTAATAAAGACCAACAACATCTCCCTTATTACTCTTGAAATAACCGCTTCGGCTGCCGGGACTCCTGAAGTTATCCTGCAGATGGGTATGAAATAGAATGTCTGCAGTTTTAGAGGAGGACATAATAATATTTCTGCCTTCATCAAGAACAACATTGTAGCCGGAATCTGTAGAAGAAAACAAAGTCTCTTCGAACCAGGAAGCTTTAATCGTTACCAGAAGCACACCGCGGCGCTTGCTTTCGGGAGGAATATCCTTTTCGCAAAGCACGATGGCAAAGTTATCCGTTTTGTCATTAATAAAGTGGACAGGCGCGTTTTTGGCATATGTGTCCGGATAACTGAAAAATTTCTTAGAACGCTGGGCTGCAGTTCGTCCAGAGATTGTTGAGCTCTGTTTTGGTCTGTTGAGTAGACGATGCTGTTGTATGGATTCCAGACATAAATGCCATCCAGATAATCTGCCGCGTCCACATATGCGCAAAGTTCCGTGAGATGCTGATTCAGTTCAGTGCCGTTTGTATAAGATGGCTCTGCCATTAGCGCCCGGACTGAAGAGGAGCAGGAAATCTGTTCGGCGCCGGAAAACAGTGAGCTGCTGACAAACTCGGAAAAAGAGTCGATTTCTTCTGCATGACTGTCGTTCATGTGTATGACAGTCCGATAAGTTATTTTTTCAAATGCAAAAAACAGAGCCGTTACCAGGATCAGTAAAAGGCCCAGACCACTCATGCTCACTATAAAAAGATTCACAAAATGCCGCTTCTTTTCAATCGAAGAAAAAGAAAGGCTATTAGCCTTGCAAGTGTCAGAAAAATGCATATTTACTATACCCTGATCCTTTGTACTGTTGTTTAAAAAATGAACAAAATACAGGTTCAAATAACTTTAAACTTTACTGATTATATCATACTCGGCTAAATTCTTTGTATTCAAAAACCAAAACACCTATTTTGTGTCAAAAGGAGGAAGCATGAAAAGAAAAATCTTAAGCACAGTACTTGCGGTTATGATGGCAGCGGCGCTGACTGCGTGTGGTGGCGGCATAGTCGGGAACACAGAAACCGCGGCAGAAGGCTCTTCCGAGTCAATGTCCGAGGGAGAATGGGCACCTCAGGAGAATATCACCATGATTGTTTCTTATAAAGCAGGATCCGGCACAGACAATACGGCGAGAGTCCTATCCGAATATGCAACAAAAACTATCGGAAAGACAGTTGTCATTCAGAATATGGAAGGCGGATCGGGCGCGATTGGCTGGACAGCTCTGGCCCAGGCTAAGCCGGACGGATATACGCTTGGCTTTGTAAATCTGCCCACGCTTTGCTCCAATATTGTTGAAGGTCTTGGCGACTACACCATGGACGACTTCGTTGCCATATGCAACCACGTAAACGAAACAGCTATGGTAATTGTAGGAAAAGACAGTCAGTTCAATACGCTGGAGGAGCTTGTTGCTTATGCGAAAGAGAATCCCGGTGCTTTAAAAGCGTCCACTAATGGTGAGAAGGCGTCCAATCACATAGGTGCCGCTCTTTTTGCAAAGAGCGCAAACATTGAATACACAGCGATCCCTTACGGAGGAACGGCGGATCAGCTGCTTGCCATGAGACAAGGCGAGGTAGATTTTTCTGTTGCAAAGCTTGCAGATATTGCATCGATGCAGTCAGAAGTAAAGGTTCTCGGCGTATTTGATACGGAGAGACTTGCGGAACTGCCTGATGTTCCTACCCTGGGGGAACTTGGCTACTATGATAAGTGGTATGGCTCCAGACGCGCGATCGTTGCGCCTAAAGGAACACCTAAGAACATTATCGATTACTACGCTAATGCCTTTAAGGAAGCTATGAATGATCCGGAATACATTGAGGCGGCTGAAAAGGCGGGCATCTCTACACTTTATTTGGATTCTGAAGAGACAACGACGCTTCTGAACGATCAGTTTATATTCTGCACAGACGAAGTGGCCAAACTTTGGGAATAATAAAATGATGTAAGAGGGGTTCATTATGAGTGATAACAATAAAGCACAGGAAGATGTGAGAAAAAAGGGCGGTGAACCCATGGAGAAGAGCGACATTTTTGTATGCGGTTTCATGTATGCGGTCTGCGTTTTCTTTTTGGTAATGGCGCTCAGGCTTGATGAAGGCGCCAGGATCTATCCAATCTGCCTTATAGCTGTCCTTGCAGCGCTGACTTCGCTCCAGACGTTCAATATGTTCCGTGCGGCGAAGAAAAGCGGGGTGGTCAGCGGAATGGAAGGGTTTAAGAGTTTTTTGCCCAAGCAGTTTTTTGTGATACTTACAATGATCATCATATACCTGATTGTGATGTATGTGGCCGGCTTTTATATCGCGACGCTGTTGTTCATGGTCTCGGCGCTGCTCTTTCTGAGAGTCAGTAAGGTGCAACTTGTCATTGCAACAGGTGTGGTCATAGCAATCGCATATTTTGCGTTCACCTTATTTTTGGGAGTTCGTCTTCCGACAGGAATTCTTTTTAGCTGAGGGGGAAAACTATGTTTGAAACACTTTCACTGATGGGCGGCGGCTTCCTGAATGCCGTAATGCCGATAAATATCTTTGCCATGGTCGTCGGCGTGACTATCGGAATCGTGATCGGCTGTCTTCCGGGGCTGTCTGCGGCAATGGGCGTTGCGCTCCTTCTTCCTATGACGTTTTCCATGGAAGCGTCGACAGGCATGATCATGCTCGGGGCAATCTATTGCGGCGCGATTTTCGGCGGATCCATATCCGCAATCCTTATTCACACACCCGGAACTCCGGCGTCTGCCGCAACCGCGATTGAGGGTTACCAGATGACGCTTCAAGGAAAGGCCGGAAAAGCTCTTGGTACTGCTTGTATCGCCTCCTTCTTCGGAGGATTGTTATCCTGTATTTCTCTGTACTTCTTCGCCCCGCTGCTTGCACAACTGGCAATGAAGTTCGGCTCTCCTGAGTATTTTTGGCTTTCTATCTTTGGCTTGACGATCATCGCAGGTGTATCGTCTAAGTCCATGGTCAAGGGGCTTATGTCGGGAGCGTTTGGACTTTTGCTCTCTACAATTGGTATGGACCCGATCATGGGTGTCAAAAGATTCATGTTCGGACAGAGTTCTCTGTATGAAGGGATCAACGTGACTTGCGCGCTTATAGGCCTGTTTTCCATGAGTCAGGCGCTGGTCCTTGCGGAAGCTAAGATCAAAGAGAGAGCCAGGGCACAAAAATTTAGTGACAGAATGTTGCTGTCCAGAGAGGAGATGAAAGAGATCACCCCTACAATCTTTCGATCCTGGATCATTGGTAACACCGTAGGAATACTCCCCGGGGCGGGCGCATCTATCGCTTGCTTCATGGGATACAACACGGCTCACCAGTTCTCCAAACATCCGGAGCGCTTTGGTAAAGGATCGATCGAAGGCGTTGCAGGTTCTGAGGCTGCGAACAATGCGGTTACCGGCGGTTCTCTGATTCCGATGCTGACGCTCGGCATTCCCGGTGAGTCTGTTACCGCAGTTCTAATGGGAGGGCTTATTATCCAGGGGCTTACTCCCGGACCGGATCTGTTCGTTGGCGAAACAGCCAAGATGACCTATACATTTTTTGCCGGGTTTGCATTGATTCAGTTCTTCATGTTGGGAATCGGACTTCTTGGATGCCGCGGCTTTGCGCAGATTGCCCGTCTTTCCGACGCAATTCTGATTCCCGGTGTAACGGTGCTATGCATTGTGGGCTCTTTTGCTATCAGACAAAACTTTGTCGACGTAGTTATCATGATGATATTCGGAATCATGGGCTGGCTGGTTAGAAAGTTTGGTTTGAACAACGCGGCGATTGTTTTAGCATTGATCTTGGGGCCGATTGGAGAAAAAGGCCTGCGGAGGTCTTTGGCGCTATCGGGAGGAAACCCTGCGATCCTGTTTTCAACACCGGTATGCTGGGTACTCATCGCATTCTGTGTCTTCGGTATTGTTTCACCGTTCTTAATGGACAGAATGAACAAAAAGGCTGATGAAGAGGTAGGTGAGCTCATAGACGAAGAACCGGCTGAGTTCAGTGACTGACTGATTCCAGAAAGATAAGTAAAATGATCACATCTTTGGATTTTATTCGTGAAGCAAGTTTTCCTGCGCTAGTTTTCAAAGTTTTGCTTTCCATATTTATGGGAGGGGCGATCGGCCTTGAGCGAGAGCGAAAAGGGAGACCTGCGGGCCTTCGGACCTACATTCTGGTCTGCATTGGCGCAGCTCTCACTGTTATCTTAAGCCAGTATGAACACGAACTGCTCCAAACGATCTGGGCAGAGCAGAAGGCAGCGTTTGATCTGAAAGTAGACGCCTCGCGATTTGGCGCGCAGGTCATAAACGGCATAGGCTTTCTTGGCGCCGGCACCATCATTGTAACGGGACACCAGGAGGTCAAAGGATTGACAACGGCAGCGGGCTTATGGGCGTCGGGCTGCCTTGGGCTTGTGATCGGTGCCGGATTCTATGAAGCCGCGTTAACCGGATTTTCAGTAATCGTTCTGTCACATCTTGTCCTGCCTCGTATTGAAGGCTTCCTTTTAGACAGAGCGAGCAATATGAATGTTTACGTGGAACTATGCTCCATTGAGAGCATTCCGATTCTTATTCGGCGTCTGAAGAGTAATAACATATCAGTGTACGAAGCGGATTTGGAGAAAGGGCATCGCAAGCGCGGACAGAATCCAAGCGTGATTATGACGCTCGGACTTGAGCGCGGAATGAATCACAGCAATGTGATTCAGGATTTGTCGGAAATGGAATGTGTTGAGTTTATTGAAGAGATTTGAGGACAGGCGGATATATGCTGGATGTTTTTAATGGGTTTAGGGAATTGACACTGATAAATGTGATTCTGCGAATGAGCCTCTCGGTATTGAGCGCAGGGATTATTGGTATTGAGCGCACATATAAACGCCGTCCTGCAGGGTTTCGGACACATATTCTGATCTGCCTCGGGGCGTGTATGACGGCTATGACCGGACAGTTCCTGAGCGTCTATCTGAAAATGTATACAGATATATCGAGGCTTGGAGCACAGGTCATAGCAGGAATCGGCTTCATTGGCGCAGGAGCAATCATTACAACACAGCGCAGACAGGTCAAGGGGCTGACGACAGCGGCTGGGTTGTGGGCCACAGCAATTATGGGGCTATGTTTTGGCTGCGGATTCATTGAAGCGGGAATTTTAGCTACGGTTATGATTTTTTTAGTGGAGACTTCACTTTCAAAGCTGGAATACCGGATGCGGTCTAGTTCCCCGGAAGTAAATATATACCTTGAGTACCGCGGCAAAGACTGCATGCAGCACATCATGCGATACACAAGGGAGCATGGAATTGAAATCGTTGATTTGAAAATGCAGCGCACCGGAGGAGGGGAGCGCGCAAAAGGAATGTGTGCAATCCTGCAGCTGAAACTTGAAAAAGGGCAAAAGGCCGAAATGGTTATCAGGGATCTGCACATTATAAAGGGGATATATTCAATTGAGGAACTGTAATTAAAACCGTAAACGCTCTACAGGCTTAAAGGACAGTTCCCGACACGTTGTTAGTGGTACGTGAGCGTAGCTGAGTACAATTAAAATAGTTACCAAATACAAATTTAAAAAAGGGAGGAAAATCATGAAAAATGCTAAAAGATTGCTTTCGATTATCCTTACATTAACGGTTGTTTTAGGTTTGTCCGCCTGTGGCGGAACGCCTGCTCCGGGCGCTGCAGGTGCCGCCGGAAACGACGCTGCCGGGACCGAAGATAACCAGGAAGCCGCAGGATCGGATGCTGATGCGGACTCATACTACATCGAACTGACCTATTCGAATGTATTCAATCCCAAGGAATGGAACTATAAGGCGGCTGAAAAATTTGCAGAAATGGTCACCGAGCGTACCGAGGGGCATGTAAAGGTTGATTTTCACGGTTTGAACGAACTGGACTGCTATCGCGACTCGGTTGTGCATGCTGTCAACGGAGATAAATGGATTGGTCTTGAGGAACCTTCGCTCTTTGCTGACTGGGTTGGAGACTGTGCTGTTCTTGTCGGGCCAATGCTTTATAACAGCGATGAAGAATACAATTATGTTATGGATTCCGAACTGGTTGATGCAGTGAAAGCGAAACTGGCGGAGGAAAATATCCACATTCTTGATACCCACTATTCGTTCGGCTTTCGTTCCGTAGTGACCAATAAAGATATCCGCACACCGGAAGATCTGAAGGGCGTAAAACTTCGCTCAACTACTGCGGCACTGTTCATCAAAACCATCGAAGCCATGGGCGCTACGCCTGTTCCGATGTCCTTTACTGAGTGCCTAAGTTCAATCTCTTCCGGTGTCGTCGATGGATTTGAAGGATCAACTTCCACGCTTGCGGGCGCTGGTGCGCCATACGAGCTGGTTAAGAAAGTGGCACTGACCAATCACTTTATAGCTACCCGTTGGTTGTTTATGGCTGAAGATGTATACCAGGAGATGCCAAAAAAGTGGAGAGACATTGTCGATGAATGTGCATTAGAATGCGGTGAATGGGAACAGACTTCCTGTGCCGAAGACGAGGTTGCTCAGATTGAAAAAATGAAATCAGAGGCCGGTGTGACTTGGAATGAGGTTGATTTAGACGCATTTACCGAGTCTTGCGCACCGATCTATGATTGGATCGTTGAGGAGTACGGAGCCGATCCCGAACTGCATCATAAGCTTGTGGAACTGATCGGTAACTACCGCGCAGGCAACTGAAAAAACAGGGATAATCTTGTTATTTTGGAGTAGGGGAAATCGATTGTGAAAAAGAAAGTTACTATCAAATCATTTGTCACAAATCTTGACGCGATCATATGCGGGACGTCGTTGATGATTTGTGTGATACTTGTAAATGTTAATGTGCTGTTCAGGTATATTTTGAATGCGCCGATCAACTGGACAGATGAAGTAGTGACCTCTCTGTTTGTATGGACTGTCTTCATGGGCAGCGCCTATGCACATAGAAGGCACGCACACCTGGGCGTCGACATCGTAGTCAACCTGACCCGCGGAAAGGCGCGGAGAACTGTTGAGATCATTGTTACGCTGCTGGAAATTGCAGTCCTGCTGTTGCTTACCTATATCAGCGGTCAATATGTGTTGAACCTGATTTTCAAGCGCGGAATCATGTTCTCCTTTTCTAACGGGAGGTTCGCGTGGGGAGAAGTGAAACTGACCCTTACTGATACGCTGCGGATCCCCAAATGGTATACCGGCATTGCAGTACCACTAGGATTCGGTTTGTCACTGATTTATTCGGTCTGTTTTTTGCTGAGAGACTATCTTCGTCCGGCCCAAAAGAAGACGGCAACAGGCGGAGGCCATGAGGAAGGAGGAAGAAAAGAATGACGCTGAGTTTTACTGCTGTTCTGCCTATTTTCCTGGTTTTCATCCTTTATTTCCTGGGACTGCCTATTGTATATGCCCTTTTCGGATCGACTTTTTTCTATTTTCTATTTGTAAATGAGGGCGTCCAGCCGTGGACAATTCTTCAAAAAGTGATGAACTCTACTCAATCGTTCTCTATGCTTGCGATTCCGTTTTTTGTCATGTCGGGATCTGTCATGAATGCGGGAGGAATCGCGGACAAGATGATGGATTTTTGTGAGTGCGTCACCGGGCACATGAAAGGAGGACTGGCGCAAGTAAACGTGCTTTTGAGCATGCTGATGGGTGGATGCTCCGGTTCTGCTAATGCGGATTGTGCCATGCAATCAAAGATGCTGGTGCCTGAAATGGAGAAACGAGGGTACTCCAAAGAGTTTTCAGCTGCAATCACCGCCGCTTCATCAGCCGCAACACCCGTTATCCCTCCGGGGGTAAATCTGATCATCTATTCCCTGATCGCGCAGGTCTCTCTCGGAAGAGTGTTTGCAGGCGGTTATGTACCTGGCATTCTGATGTCAGCCAGTATGATGATCGTGGTGTCGGTAATAGCGCACAAACGCGGCTATCCTGCAACACGCGACCGTTTCCCGGAACTCAGGGTGGTACTCAAACAGGCGGCTGCTTCTTTCTGGGGGCTGTTCTTTCCGTTCGGAATTATACTTGGTATACGCTTTGCCATATTTACTCCGGCGGAGGGCGGAGCTGTCGCGGTTCTCTATTGCTTCATCATTGGGAAATTTGTATATAAAAAACTGAGTTTTCGCGAGCACCTCATACCGATCCTGAAGGATACGGTCTCGGGAACGTCCAGCGTAGTATTGATCATGGTGTCGGCCAGCACCTTTGGATATTACATGAGCTATATTGGATTGCCGAAGATTGTAGCGGTCTCTATCATGAACATGACAAGTAACAGATACGTCTTCCTGCTGTTGGTAAATGCAGTGCTTCTTTTAATGGGGATGTTCCTTGAAGGAGGCGCTGCTCTGATGATAGCAACACCGTTGCTGCTGCCTGTCGCACTGAGCTTAGGCGTAGATCCGATCCATTTCGGCCTGGTCTGTATTGTCAACATCATGATCGGCGGAATTACACCGCCGTTTGGATCCATGATGTTCACAACCTGCGGGATAACAGGATGCAGGATTGGAGACTTCATCAAGGAGATATGGCCGTTTATCCTTTGCCTGCTTGTGGTCCTACTGCTGATTACATTTGTTCCGGTTTTGATCACAATCGTACCAGACCTGATCTACGGGCCGATGTCGAGTACAATCTCCATGTAAGAATAGTTTTTACTTACGGTGCGCAAGCCATTGCTTGAAAAGACGGGCAGGCGTTTGTCGTCGAACAAACGCCTTGCCCGTCTTCATTTCGATAAAGCGGCGGAATTCGACTTCACGGCTTTCCAGTTCTTTTTTGGGGATCATGTATCCGCCGTAGGGATTGAAAAAGAGATAGTAAGCTTCGGGGTCTTCCCCGAGCCGCAGCGCGCTGTTATAGAGCAAGAAATCCGTCTCCTCCTGTTCAGGCATCGCAATGATGCGCATGCCGGCAGATTCAAACTGATATATAGAGCAAGGAAAGGAGAGGCCGGACGTCCTGATCTGATCCGCGATGCGGCGGGCAGTCCGGTCGGATGACGCATAGGTTCCGGTAAACAGAAAGCATGCCATAATAATCAGCAGAAAGCTCCACAGACTCGCGTTGCCGTAAAGCACAGCGACAACAATCAGCAGTGCTGACAGCAGATCGCGCGCAATTCTGTTTCCGGTAGAAAAAAGATCATAACGCATATGCGACAGCGCGATCAAAGTGTCTTCATCGTGCTGTATTTTTATGGTAAAAATCGCATTTATCATGGTGGACTCCCCATATAACATAATTTGATTCGGATGAAGTGTGAGTTTTGGAAATATAATAGGTAATTTGAGACTATATATTTTGTAATCAACTGACAAACTCGTAACTAACGCCTCCTAAGATATTAGAAAGACGTTTGTTTCAGTAATGTAAAATTAACCAAAATGCGGAGCTGAATAATAGCAGGTGCTAAGAAAGGAGGAAGCTGATGGATTCTAACAAATTTGAAACACGATTAAAGAAACAAAGAGAGGATGGGCTGAGTGACACCAATTCAAATGTGTCGAGAAAAAAAGCATGGTTTGATTCTTTTATAATACTTTATATTGCCATTGGACTGGCGGGCTGCTTCGTTGAATTGATGCACCCGGAGTATCTGGAGTATCTGGTCCGGCTTACAAGAATTCACAAATTTGTCCTGTTTTTGTTGTATCTGGCTGGGTATTGGATTTTAAAAATCTGGAAGAAAAATTTTAAGCACCCCATGTCTCCGAAAAGGTGATGTCTTACAAGGAGGATCGTACAAATGAAAGTGTTTAATGCAAAAGACATAGTAGAGGCTAATTATATTATCAATTACTTAAAGGACGCGGGAATTATTGCTTACTGTATGGACTCAGGTCTTGCGCCGCGAACGCACGGCGTCCCCGGATTCGGAGTTTTCGGGGTAGATGTTTATGTGGATGACAGTGATGCGAAAAGAGCCGCAGAGGTATTAAAAAAAATACCAGACGAAGGATAAAAGGTGGAGGATAAGAGTATGTCGATCAGGGAAGTCAAAAATACTCAGATTATTTCGGTGGTAATTGCCGCACTTTCAACAGTGTTTTGCCTGACAGCTTTTTTAAAGCCTGATCTGCTGGATTTTCCGAGTACAGCAATAAGAGTGGTTTCGAGTGCGGCAATAGTAAACAGTGTGAGCGGTCTCGTGATCGGCATCATGTACCTTGTGATTCTTACGAGGACAAGGAGCGCAGAGCGGTCGAAAGGAATTGCGATTGCCATTTTTCTGCTGTTGTGCGTGTTCAGCGTGCTTGTCGAACCGTTTCTGTACAATAATGAAGCCCGGCAGATCACAATGGCCGTGCAAAACACGGACAGAGGTGTGGATGAATTGGAAACTCTTCTTACCGCAAACCTGGTCCGGTCTGCGATAAGGGAGGTCGTGGTGTTGGTTATGTTTGTTTCGAAGGCACTGACATTTCTTTCGCTTGGTGGATTCTGGAGAAACCCTTCTCTGCAGAGAGGCGAAGAGTAACTAATCGCTAAAAAACGCAACTGTGAACAACGGAGGACGAAACAAATGACAGGAGTTATTGATGTGGGCGGCGGAAACCGCGGAGCGTTCGGCGCCGGGGTGCTGGATTACTGCCTGGATCATGGGATTGTTTTCGATTATTGCATCGGAGTGTCTGCGGGAAGTGCTAACTGCGCGTCCTATATTGCAGGACAAAGAGGTCGGAATTTGCGCTTTTATACAAAGTATAATATTTCAAGAGAGGCCGTCAGCATTCGAAACGGGCTCAGAAATCATTCGATGTTGAATCTTGATTACATCTTCCGAACTGTGAGCGATGAGGATGGAGAAGATCCGCTTAACTATGAAGCTTTCGCCCGTTCCGGGCAGATTTGCAAGATTGTCACGACTGACGCACAGACGGGAAATCCGGTATTTTTCGATAAACAAGATGTCAGAAAGAATGATTACGGGGTGTTGTCCGCGTCGTGCAACCTTCCCGTCGTGAACAGGGCATATATATTCCGGGGAAGAGAGTATTATGATGGCGGACTGTCTGATCCTATTCCGGTCAGATACGCATTTGATGACGGGTGCGATAAGGTGGTCGCTATTTTGACTTTACCCAAGGATTATTTCAGAAGCAGTCAGGATGACAAAAGAGCAGCTCGTCTTCTTCGCGCCTATCCCAAGATCAGGGAGAGGATCATTAACCGCGCGTCTTTATATAACCGCGAACTGGAAGAACTGCTCAGACTTGAAAAGCAGGGAAAGGTATTGATTATCGCACCTCATGCCAAGGCGGACATGGATACCCTGGGAAAAAACAAGGCTGTGATAGAAAGCCTGTACCGCGAAGGGTATCAGAGCGCGGAAAAGATCTTGGATTTCCTGAAGTAGGGGTCAGGCCCAGCTAACCGGCATGCGTTAATCATTATCAGGATCGTCGTCATCAGCATCATCGTTGTAGGCATTGTCGAAATCATCATCGCGCTCGTGAGGAACGTCGTCATCATCGCGCTCTTCAATATCGTCATGATCGAGGTCATCGTCATAATCATCGCCGCGCTCAAGGCCGTCGTCGTCCACATGCTCATTGGCGTCCTCATACTCATACTCATCGTCAGCGAGATCGTCATCAGAATGATCATAGTCATCGAACAGGTCGTTGGGGTCAGCTTCATCAGGATCAAGCAGATCATCCAAATCACCGACAATTTCACCGTTCTCCCCAAGACATCGGGAAATGTCGATGCCCGAGGACAGACAATACCTCACAAGGTCCGCCACAGGCATTCCGGCAAGATCGCGGATCTCCAGAGAGGGATAATCCTGTTTAATACGAAGGACCAGCGCTGCTTTCCCAGGGGTGATTCCATATGCTTTCGCGAGGTCTTCGATATCGTCGTCCGAATCTGAATCTACGGTTTGTCCCAGAATAATGCCCTTTACAAGGAGAGCTTTCAGGATCTGATCCGCGTCCTTAGTTACTCTTTGCTGTAACGCCGCGGTTCTGTTCCCGCTCTTTCCGTCTACCGACACCAGAAGGGTGTTGTGTGCCGATGTCAGGTAACCGTGTTTTACCATCGAAGCAAGCAAGGCGTTCATCGCAACGTCGATTTCTGTGTTAATAAGACTTATGTTGTCCAGGATAATACGGCCATCGTCGTTGTCCGCTGACACGGAAACGACCCGCCCAATACGATTCACTTCAACAGATATAGAGGGATTAACATCCAGATAAACTGTCGCATCGGAGGAGATGTAAAGACGGAAACAGCTTATGATAAGGGCGGCAAAACATGCAGCAGCAAAGGTGGCCCACCTGATCAGGAAACGGGCCTCTTTCCTTTGGGAAATCTCTTTTCCGGATATTCCCTCTAAAAACCAGGCGTCGGGATCTGCTTTTTCCACCGGTTTTTCCCATGTTTCTTCTTCGCAGCGCGGAGTAAATGCAGATGCGGCTCTGCGGATATATTCTTCAATCTGCTGTTCACTGAGGCTATTCATAACGTTTCCTCCAATTCTGACCGCAGCTTTTTTATTCCCCGATAATACTTTGATAAGACCGTCGATAACGGCATATTCAGTAATTTGGCTATTTCTCTATGCTTCATGCCGCCTACAGCGTGAAGCATGATGATCTGACAGGCGTCTTCGTGAAGAACTGTAAATGCTTTTTCCAGTGTCAGCCTGTCCTCCGCGCTTTCAATCTTGTCCAGTCCCAGATGCCGTACGGCACCTTCTTCCGGGAGGACAGTCATGCGGGATCTTTGCCTGTACATCATAAGGCAGATGTTTTTGGTGATCGTGAAGACCCAGGCCATCGGTTTCCCCAACGGCTCATACAGATGCGCCGCACTTCGGATTTTTAGAAATGTATCCTGCATTGCGTCTTCGGCATCACTGCGGTTTCTGAGAATACTCAGGGCATAGGTATAAACAGCCGGGGAGCAAGCAACATAGAGAGTAAAAAAAGCGTCCTTATCTCCGGCGGCAATGCGCGGGAAAAGAGACTCATCAGGTGCAGCGACGGCCTGATGAGCCGGTTTCTCATATACCACTGCCTCAAATACAAGCATATCTATTATCCCTTCTGTGATCCGCGCATCGGCGGACTGCATCGCCTACCCTGAAGTGAACGTGTCTTACAGCATATTCTTATCTCTTTCCACCAATCCAAGGACTACGGAAAGATTGCCGTTCCTGCAGCGGATCTGGTCAATCAATTCTTTTTCCTCAGAAGGATTCCTGAGTTCGACTCTGTAGTTCAGTTCATACATTGTTCCCATGTTGGTGGTTTTTATCCTTCGGAAAACGGCCTTATTTGTATATTGCAGAAACAAGTCGTCAAAAATCCCCGGATAATTCAGGTCTTCAGGGATCGTGATCTTGAGGTCTCTCTGTCTGGAGCTACCTTGTCCGTAACCCACCCGGTCAAGCAGTAAGAGCGTTGTCCCAACGATGAGCGTGATTATCACGGCGAGCGATATAAAGCCCATTCCGACAGCCAGTCCTACCGCCATGGTGAAGAAGAGAAATGCGATCTCCCAGGCAGTACCGGCTGCACTTCTGAAGCGGACAAGACCGAAAGCGCCCAGAACCGCGACCGACGTCCCGAGGTTGCCGTTGACGATCAGGATCACTGCGGAAATAAGGAGGGGCATTGCGGCTATTACGACAGTAAATTTTCCTGACTCTTCCGCGGTGATGTGATAAATAATCGATATTACTATTCCCAAAATGAGAGCGGTCAAAAAAGCAAATGTCACGGACCGGGCATCAAAAGTCCCAGCATGAAAAATACTGAACAACATATCTTTTTCCTCCTGTATATTGGCATGTTAATGATCAATAAGTGAAGATGTTTTCCAGTTCCCGAGCCGGTGCGCCATCATGCTTTCCGCATCCCACATACCGCGTTCTCTTTTATATATGTTGCCGTATTTTGAAAAAGGAGTTGAGTATATTTTCAGTTCGGCCAGCAGATCGGAAAACCACTTGGGCACGGAGTTTTGAATCTTGCATTCCATCAGGAACCAGTTATCAGGCATAAGAGGAGTTCCGAAAGCGCCGTGTTCCATCCCGAGCAGCATTCTTCTGGATCGGACCGCCGTGTCAAACGTCAGACGAAACTGCGGATCCTCCTTTCCATAAAGGGCGATCCGGTCATAGGCGAGGTAAAGTTTGGGCTCCGGTTGGTACCTGAAAAGGAGGAAGTCAATTTCACGCAGGATTTGGCAGTCCTTTTCAGGGCGGATGCCGTGGCTCAGATAATCATAAGCCTCGGCCAGAGTCAGTTCGATCCGGCGCTTGTTGACGATCTTTTTGTGTTTTTTCTTGATTTCCAGAAAAACCACGCTGTCTTTTTCCGGAATTCCGTAACTTCTTAAACGCAGCTTTTCTTTGTACTTCGGACGCTCTATGGACCTGCGTATCAGGAGGTCGTCCGGAGTGTCATAATAGAGGTTGCAGATCGTGGTAAGCCCGTACTGATCCACAGACATTTGTTCTTTAAGCCGTTCACAGAGAGCCAGGTACACAGATTCGGGCATCAGATATTTTTTTTCATAACGGTTAAATACAAGCTGAGACATAGCGCCCCTCCTAGTGCCTGACCTTCTGGCGCAATTCGAGATTTTTGCCATCACTGATCAGGGTGATGTTGCCATGTCTGGTTTCGAGCACATCAATCGCGTGTTTTTTCAATAGTTTCAGAGTTTTTTCCTCGGCAGGATTTTTGTCCGACGAACATATTACGGAATATTTCGGCTTCACCGTCTCAAATAATTCCGACAGTGCCGTGTTGTAGACCCCGTGGTGTGGTATTTTTAGAAATTTGCATTCCCGGAGTTCTCCATCCGCGACCATTTCCCTGATACGCCGCTTTTGAATATCCCCAGTAAAAAGCAGTCGATTAGCGCCGTGCGTAATTGTTGTTACCAGGGAAAAGTTATTGTCGTATTCTGCAGCTCCTTCGGGAATCTCATAGGATCGAGGCGGATGGATTGTCACCGAGGCTTCTCCGAAGGGGAAGGACAGGGGAGCGTTTACAAGTTCCGGCCCAATGGATAACTCGTTCATCGCCAATACAAAATCAGTGTAATCAGTGATGCTGCCCTCATAATTCGGTAAAAGAACCCTGTCTACAGGAACCTGAGAGACAAGAGTGTCCGCACCGCCTACATGGTCTTTATCAAAATGTGTGATGATAAGAACATCTACCCGGGGGAGGCTGTTCTTTTTTAAAAAATCCACCATTTCCTGCCCGTCGTCTTCTTCTCCTGTGTCGATCACCATCGTCATTCCCTGATTCTGCAGTATGATAGCGTCTGCCTTGCCGACTTTCAAAAAGGTGCAGGTCAGAGGAGGAAGGTTTTCGCCATCGTTATTTTGCCAAAACCGCGTCAACGAAAGTGAAACGCCGGCAAGTATGACGCAGATGAACAGGATAATTGCAATCGGTCTTGTTTTCATTTTGAATGACCTCCTTTCAGTCTGATAATGCCGGAATAACGCGTTTTATCGCAGAAGGGTGAAAAAAGATCGAATTAAAGATTTTTTGCGGCTAATTGTAATGAGTGGACAGCAACGCACAACAAACTGCGGACGGGTGTTAGTGGCGTGTGAGCGCGGAAGAGTAGAATTGGAGAAAGAAAGGAGAACAGTTATGAAGAAAAAAAGAATCATGAAGCAACTGGCAGTAGTATCCGCGCTTTCAATGGTGCTGGCGCTAACGGCTTGCGGCGGGAAAACAGAAGGTACCGCGGGTACGGAGCAGGAAACCGTCGAAAACCTGACTGGTGAGGAGCATCAGACTCCCGTCCAGGAAGAAACGCAAGATACGCAAACCGAGGAGACACAGGATGTTTCGCCGACGGAGATACAGGACGTGCAGCCAGAGGTGCCGTCAGAGGAGACGCCGAACAGTTCTGACGAGAATCAGGCGCCGATCGAGGACGTACAGAGCGAGGAACAGGCCGAAAGCGCACTCCCTGAGGAGGAAAAACAGGGAGAAATGACCGGGGAGACCCTGGCAGGCGGTGCAATCTCTGCAGACGGACAAATAATCCGTCTCGGCATGGGGTATGCGGAGATCGAGAAAGGAAAATGGGCAATCAGTGCTAAAGATCATGAAAAATATGAAGCGTACTCTCTGAATCCCAGAACGACTTCCGGATCGGCAATGGCGCTTTACAGCGAGGACTACGGATATGACTTTGAAAGTTTCCACATTATGGTCTCTCTTAGAAACGAATCTGAACAGCCGGTTCCTTATTTAGAGGGAACAGTGGACTATATCTCGATTCCAAACCTCACGAGAACGGAAAAGCTGGCGGAGGTTATTCTGCCGGGTGGACTTACTTTGGAGAGCACGGAAGAAGAATTCAGGGCAGTCTACGGAGAGCCTGTCAGCGAGTATGATGACGAAGCCACCGGATTCCGGTCGTTGTCCTTCGAGGACGGAGAAGTCAGAATGGGCATCAACTGGGTCAAGGGCAGCATCAACGAAATTACGCTTTCAATGTGACATGGCAGGCCCGGTGGTTCTGCGTATGATCAGCTCAGGCTCGTATTCCATACGGATAATCAGGCTGAGGTCAACACCCGCTTCATGGCGGGTGTTTTTTGATGGATCATTTCTACCGTGTTCTGCCCCTTTTGCCAGGAGTAGTGCTCAACAGTTGTGAGCGCGATTTGCGGCATGCATGCGAGGCGATGGTTGTCAAAACCGGCGATGTTGATGCCTTCCGGAATCAGAGTAATATCTGATCCCGGAATATTTTTGATCAATTCTTTGTCATTTTACTATATCGCGCTTGGTTTTCTTTTGTAAAACCGAGGAGAACATCGGGATTTTTTTGTACAATGGTCATCAGGGTTCTGTCGATCACTTCTTTTTTATTCCTGAAAGGAATCAGTTGGTGTCTGGTTTTGTCGCGCATGCAGCAGACGACAAAACTGTTTACTTCAATAAAATTTTTACGAACAATGTGCCTATACGCCCAGGCAATATCTCTGTACTGCAGAATGGAACTGCTATTTTTGTCAAATATGTAATGATCGGTTAAGATGATTCCTTCTTTTGATTCATCGGAGCCATAAGCACTAAGTTCTCTGAAGGCATCGATAAGAAGTCCGCTGCTCTCAAGTCTCTTCAGAGATCTCTCAAGGTTCTTTTTTTTCTGTATTTCATTGAAAAACAATATAAACGCCACAAGTGCGCAGACGGCTGCGGCGACGGGAAGTGCCACTATTCCCTGGTTTGACGCCGCCATATTTGTATTCAGGTAATAATCGCCGAGGTAATTGGCCATGTCCTCTTCACTTTTTTCATAAGTTTCAGCAACTGTTTGGAGAAGCTGATCCGGGAAAGCCGTGGAATATCCGGTCACTATTAGCGGGTCGGGTGCTGCGGGGGGATTTTCCGTATCATCAGACGAGGCGATCAGCCAATACTCGTACTGTGCCTGCATGGAAGAGAAATCGTCGTGTGTCATTTGGATAAGATACAGAAGCTCGTCAGTCGCCTGCACTACGTAATAATACTCGTTGCCTCTGATGGCGCACCAGTCATCGACGCCAATCACCTCTAATGAGACATACTTTCCTTCCTGGCTGCTGTCTATCGGGTCAAACGGTAAAGGGGCTTCACGAAACAGATTCATGCGCAGTACGCCCCAAACAGTTAACAATATTACTGTCGCCGCGCACAGGATCGCAATTACGATTTTACCGCCTTTCCCCGAATTAAAATATTCTCTGAATTTTTGCTTTATATCTTCCATAAAACCTCCATGTGATATGAGACTTGCGCTGACCGCGCAAAAGGATTACGATGCTCACGTAATTTTGATGCTGTTGTACAAACATGTTACAAACAAAACCGAAGGCACCTCCTATTGAACTGCCTGTTGCATCCGATTAAATCCATAGTAAACGTTATATTGTCATAAAATGGATGAAATATTGAATTGAGCATTTCTTAAGACAACCGTAAATTACCGTAACAAGATGAAACATGAAGATGCAGGTTGTTTGAAAGGAGATGTTTTGTGAAAAGACCAGGGAATTATAAGGCTGTTTCAATGTTGTTGGCAGCTGTGCTGACAGCGAGTTTGTACCAGCCCGGGAGCGCTTTGGCGGCGGATACGTCTGCCGGAGCATATGATACAAGTGAGACAGCTGAAGTGGAAGTCGATCTGATTAAAGAGATTGCTGCTGACAGCGTAGAGGAGCCGGACGGGGAAGCACCTGATAGTGGCGAGGAGACGAACGTTGTTGCTGAAGTTAATAACGGCAGCACGGACGAAGCTGCACAGGAAGAGTCTGAAGAGGAAGTGAAGGACGAGGAAGAAGATTCTGAAGAAGAAGCGGAGGCCACGGAAGAAGAGGGTGAAGAAGTGAAGGCCGCGAAAGAAGAAGTAGAAGATGAAATGAAAACCGTGGCAAAAGAAGCTGAAGAGGATCCGGAGTGGTTCTTGCCGGAGCTTTGTGAAACAATCACGGTTTCCGGCTATTATGTGTACCCCGGTTTCAGCGCATATGGGCTGAAGCCGGGGAGAAAGAGGCGGAAGCTTCGGATGGAACTGTTTTTACAAAGCGGTTCAGCGCGGGCTCACCGGCGAAGGATGAAAACGGGATCCCCATATTTGATTCCCAAAGGTCGATGAAGATCGAGGTGAGTGAACTCTCGAACATCGTGGTCTATTGCCAAAGCAGCGGGAGCGCCAGAACACTGCGCCTTGTGAATAAAAACGGAGATACGGTTAAAGACTTTATAGCGGTCAGCAAGGATGACCCTATGGCACCTTCCCCGGCGGCCAATGTGGAAAAGGGCGTGTATTATCTGTTTTCTCCAAACAGCACAGTATACACGTACGGAATACGCATTCGTGACGGAGAGGCGCCCAGACGTGACTGGAGCCTGGTTCCGGATCCGGTGATAACGAGCGTCACGAGAGAAGAAAACGGGGATCTGACGGTTACCTTTGACGCAGAATTCGGGATGGACGGCGCTGACAAGGGGCGCATATTCATGCTCAGAAACGGATTTGAAGCCGGATATCAGGAAGTGACTTCGGCAAAGCCCGCAATTTTTACTCCGGACTCAAATGGTACGTATACGTTTAAAGTTGTCATAATGAGAGACGGGGATGCGGATAAAGAGAGTGAGGAGTATGTCTATGACGGATACACAATGCCTCCCGCGAGCCCGTCAATCACATGGCTTACAGACCTGGGAGGAGGAAGCATCTACGTGGATTGGAACAATGTGGACGCGGATCAGGGATGCAGCGTGTATTATAAGGAAGAAAGTGCCGATGACTCTGCTTACACGGAGGCGGAAAACGGGAACAAGAGAGGGAACTGCACGATAACGGGACTCAGCACAGGTAAGACCTACACTGTAAAAGTGGAAGCGAATGACAGCGAGAGCGGAAGAAGCCAGTATACACGCTCAATCACGGTTGGAGACGCGTCACAGGAGTGGTATGCAGATACTTTCGGATCGGCCACACATGGTTTCATCATTGTAAACGGGAATGAAAACGAAGTGTCCAGTTATAGTAATCAGTATCCCGTATCTGAAAACCGTGTCGAGGACGTAACGAACGGAAACGGGACGATCGTCATGGACCTGCGGGGAAACGAGAACGGAAAAATCGCGGACAGCGAAGAAGGTGTCATGGTGTACTATACGCGCATGAACCCACGAACAGAAAATTTCAGGCTGACTGCGACTTTTGAACTGACTAACTCAGATATCATGGGGAATCAGGCCGGGTTCGGAATTTACGCCTTTGACATAGCCGGGTTAGGCACAAAGGACGCAAAATATCTCAATTCTGTTGCCGTGGGCAATTTCAAACTGAGCGACGGAAATGAGACAAAATATCATCACAGCGGAGTCCGCGTTGTAACAGGTTATGAGTCCTATGACCCCACAAGTACTGCGGGAAGCGGAAGAGACCTGAACAACACAAGGGTGTTCAGCAAAAAGCCCGAAGCAGACGTTCTCGTTCCTGGTGAAAAGTTTACATACACACTTGAGAAAACAGATACCGGATTCCTATGCTCTTACGAGGGTGAGACCTTTGAGATCCCCGGCGTAAATAAGCTTATGGAACAGGAGGACGGATCTATAATCGTCGCGCTAGCAGTAGGACGGTGTAACGGGACGATCTCAGATATCCGGTTTGAGAAGAATTCTGGGACTGCCGCCTCGGACACGACGGTCAAAGAGACGGAACCCAAGGTCAGCGTATACTCCTCGGATACGACGGGAGAGCAGGAATATCTGTTTATGGCAGATTCCAATGTTAAAGGTACTATTACCCTTTCGGGAAATGGGAAGGAGTTTGGCACGGCGCAGTCGGGCCCCGATCTCGTTGCCAAAATAGAGACAGAATTGTGGAATCCGGGCGGAATGAACGAGATGTCTTATTCCTTCCTGCCGGACGAGACTGAGCCAGATCTGACAGGTTACGAGCCGGTTGAAGGTATGTTGTCTGTAAAGTGGAGAGTACACGGAATCGCGAGAGAGGTCATCTACACTTCTCCGGATGCGCCCGTATACGGACAGGGAACGAGGGAAGATCCTGTGGATCTTCAGACAATGCTTAACAGCGCGATGCCGGGACAGACGATCATCATGCTGGACGGAACATATTCGCCGGCAGAGCAATATTTTATCCCAAGAAATGTTTGCGGAAAGGATGGCGAAGAGATCACGCTGATGCCAGAAAACGTCGGCTGTGTAAAGGTTACGGGCAGCAATATGGACAGCCCTTCTCTTATGCATATCGTTGGCAACTACTGGCATATATACGGAATTGAGTTCTGCGACGGCAAGAACAAGGGGGTTTCTGTTTCCGGAAACAACAATACGGTCGAACTGTGCACCATGCATGACGTCGGCAACTCAGGGCTGCAGATAAGCCGATATGCCAGCGAGCCCTACGTGCAGGAAATGTGGCCCTGCAATAACCTGATCAAAAACTGTGAGGCATATAACTGCTGTGACCCAGCCAGAAATGACGCGGATGGTTTTGCGGCAAAGCTCACTTGCGGGGAAGGAAATGTTTTCTACGGATGTATATCTCATCACAATATTGACGACGGCTGGGATCTGTACGCCAAGTCGACTACCGGCCCCATAGGCGCCGTAACGGTCGAAAACTGCGTAGCGTACAGCAACGGATTCCTTTTGGGAGATGATCCGTCTGATAGCATTGTGGCTTTCGGAGAAGGAAACGGCTTCAAACTGGGCGGAGAAAATATGTATGGGGCGCACAAGCTGATTAATTCGGTTTCATTCAACAATTACGCCAAGGGAATAACCAGCAATTCCGGACCCAACTGTCAGGTCATCAACTGCACTGCCTATAACAACTCCTTAAAGGGAGGATCCTACAACCTGAGTCTGTATACAAAACAGTCAAATGAAAAGGCCTGGGTAGTGGACGGTGTGATCTCGCTGGCGACTAACGGGACTACAGCTGCAGAGCTGGGTTCTTCGAACGGCGTTCTGTATTCGCTCAGAAGCAGAACAAACTATCTGTTTGACGGCGAGAAGTCGGAAAACAACCAGGGCGTCAAGGCAACGGAGGACTGGTTCGAAAGTGCTGATGTTTCGATCGTTCCCACCAGGAACCCGGACGGGACTATAAATATGCATGGCCTGTTGGTGCTTAAAGACAATGCTCCCGCGGACAGCGGCGCAAGAATCAACACCTCGTCCGGCGCGGCTTCCGAAAAACCGAATAGTACAGGACCGGTCGCGGGGCAGGAGTCACAGAGACTTGTGACGATCGATATCAGGGAAGAATATATAGAGGATTCGCTTGTTGATGTGGTAAAACAGGTGTCTGGCGCTGAAAATGCCGCCCAGCTTGAATCGTTTATGCGGTCCGCAGTAACAAACGATGAAAGGGCAAAAGCGGTCCTGGATGACGTGACGAAGGAGGACACGTCGGTTTATGAAGTTATAGTCTATGTGAGTTTTGACGGCGGAGACACGTGGATCACTGCGGACGAAGAGACCTTCCCGACATCCGGCGTGGACCTTGTATTTGACTACCCGGATGGAACCGGAGCGGAAGAGTACGCCTTTGTTGCCGCACATCTGATCACAAAGGGCATCAACGGAAGGCAGCAGGGCGAAATGGAGTTCCTTAAGCCAGTCGGAGAGGAAGAGGGGTTGAAGCTTCATGTGGACAGTGTATCGCCGTTCGCGTTCGGCTGGAAAAAGTCCGAAGAGACGACAGCCGTGGAAGATCCGGCAGACGACAGCAATAAGAATATCGGAAAAACGGAAGGCGAAACGGACAGCGCAGGCGGAAGAAAGAATGGAACCAGAAGCGGGAATAAGAGCGGATCAGGCAGCGCGTCTTCCGGCATGTCTAAGACTAATGGCGTAAGATCAGGCGATGGCGCACATATAACAGAAACCGCAGCAGTGATCGCGCTTGCTGCGGCCATGATCGCGCTTATTCTGATTCGACGCATCAAAATAAACCGTAAATAGAAGCAATTCGCAGGGAGAGAAAGAAGGAATATGTCAAAATAAGCCCAAAACATCTATAAAACCAATCTTTTCCATCCGAACTTTCGGTACTAATATATCAAATATAGAGAGACGATATTTTGACTCTCTGTACATATAAAACATACCTTGTCCCGCAAGGGGCGGAAGTTAGGAGGATAAAGATGAAATACAAAAATACAATACTAGGATCCCTGCTCACGCTGGCTCTTACGGTTGGAGCAATTACCGTTTTCCCGGCGGTATCGACCGCAGTAGGATACTCGGAGGAGATGGCATCCCTGATGCAGGGAAATGTTTATGTAAAGACGCAGAATCTGGAATACACGAATGAAGCCGGCCAAAAGATGCAGCTTTCTGTGTCTTCCAACGGTGACGACTCTAAAATTCTTGTATACGCAAACCACGAAGGAAAGTGGAATCACGTGATCCTCACCAGCGACGGAGAAGGAACTTATATGGTTGAAGACAGCACGTTTTCCGAAACCGATACGAAGGGAATCAGCGAGATAGCAACATCAAATGATGAGTGGAGAGAGATGTGAATGTGCAAACCGGAAGGGAGATTTGATCCCTTCCGGTTCTTTGTTGCCGGAATTAAACCGGCGATTACTCATTTCGGAATATCAATGTCAAAACCGCCCTTGAAGATGAAGTCACGAAGTAAATTGTCTACTTTGATGTTTACCTTTGGAATTGGCAGCTTTGATCCTGTGAGAGCCTCGAAATATGCCTTGGCTCTTGCCTTGTCTACGGTTGCCTTTAATGCATCGAATCTGCCGAACTCGTTGATATTGTCCTCGGTGATATGCTGCGCCAGAAGTTTGCGGAGCATTTTCTCGTTCAAGCCAAGAGCATATACCGCCAGCCGGTGAATCTGATCGTCTTTCGCCCTGGAGACATACTCAATAACATACTCTTTGAATGTTTTCCCGGCGATAATGGTAACATCTCCACTCTGAATATCATGCAGGAAGATATTTGCATATTTCTGTTCTTCTTGAGAAAGCGTTGCAAATGTTTTATGCAGCTCATCTTCGGCTTTCTGCAATTCTTCCGCACCGGCACCTTGAGTATGGAGTAATTTCAGATACTTTTCAAAGCGGGAGTTCATATAATCTGAGTCAATCTTGTCCGTGTCGATAGTAGTCAGATATCCGTCAATATCATACGGAACATCATCACCACCCGTTCCGGGACCCGGTCCAAACAGCTCCTTATATCGTTTTGCCAGAATCAGATACGTTGTCTCATTAAGAGCCACGGTTACTTCATGAACATTACCGATAGCCTCGTCCACGACTGAATACTCGAGCTTCTTCCAGGTAAATCCCTGGACCTTGGCCGCTTCAAGATAATCATTAAACTGACGGAAGAGCTCTGCAAACTTCTTCCTTTCCGACGTTTCCGGAGGGGTTTTTTCAAAATTTTCAACACCTGCCTGTTCAAAGACGTCCTTTATCTGTTCAAATAAAAAGTTCATGTCCTCCAGATTCTTATGAAGCCTCTGGGCAAATAATCCAAACGGTCTGTCTCCGGAGTAAAGTTTGACCGCCGCCTCGATATTTTTTTCCATCGTATGCGGCTTTCTATAATACTTGATTGTTCCGAAAGGTTTATCTGGTCCGAACAGCCGGTTGGTTCGAGAAAATGCCTGGATAATGTTCTCATAGCGAAGCATCTTGTCCAAATAGAGTGTATTGATCCATTTTGAATCGAACCCGGTCAGCATCTGATCAACTACAATCAGAAGGTCAATTTCTTTGTCAGGAGTCCTGTCAATGCGTTCATATGGTTTCTTGTGGGCTAATCTGGCAGCAATGTCTTTTTTCATCTTGGTAAAAGATGCGGCTGTAAAATCCTGACCATATCTCCGATTGTAATCTTCAATCAGTTCCAACAGACTGTCTTCTTTGACTTTCGCTCCGCCATTGTTGTCAATGCTCGGGTCGAAGAGGGCCGTCACTTTGAGATCAGGGGCAGTTTCTTTAAACCGATGATAGTATTCAATTGCTTCCGGAATACTGCCTGTGGCAAAGATTGCATGGAATTTGTAATTCTGAGAGAGAATCATCCAGTTATCAATGATATCCTTTACTACCATGGATTGATGCTCTTGTGTGCGGTACTGGCTGAGGGGCAGATAGTCTTCAATGCCTTTTACATAAGCCCCATCACCTTCAAAGTATCCGGCCATAGGGACATTCTGCATATAGTACATGAATACTTTCTTTTTGCCTTCATCGGCCATGACTTCCTGCACGGATCCGGCCTTGGCTTTCTCTAACGCCACAACTTGTCTGACATCCCGATCCTTGTACGTCAATACTTTATACGGATCGAATCCGAGTACATTTTTGTCACGGATACCGTCAGCAATACTGTATCTGTGAAGCTCGTTGCCGAACACCGTCGAAGTGGTGTTCATCTTTTTTTGATTCTCTTCCTGTATCGGTGTCCCTGTAAAACCAAAGAATATCGCTTTCGGGAAGGTCTGTTTTATTGTGAGAAGCATCTCGCCGAAGGTTGATCTGTGCGCCTCGTCAATGATGAAGACAAGCCTCTTTGAATTCATGATTTCAATGTCAGCAGCCTTCAGGCCTTCGTTTTCCTCGCTGATATTACTCATTTTCTGGATAGAAGTTACAATCAGTGTATCTGCCGGATCAGAACTCTTGAGTTTGCCGATTAAGACACGAGTGTCTTCTGTCTCCTGAACAGTATTTGCCTTCTGCTGTTCTGTTAGTCCGGCTCCGGCAAAGTTTCTGTACTCTTTCAGTGATTGCGTTCCCAACTCGATTCTGTCCATCAAAAAAACTACTTTGTCAGCATCTTTTGATATTGCAATCAGCTGTGCGGATTTAAAAGAAGTCATGGTTTTGCCGGATCCGGTCGTGTGCCAGATATATCCGCCAAGTTGATTACCGGTTCCCCATTTCGTCTTTGATACCTTATCTGAGATCGCATTTGCGGCATAATACTGATAACTGCGCATCACCTTTAAAACGCCATCAGAATCATCGGCAACTGTGTAGAAACCAATCAGCTGATGCGCCATCGGAATGGAGAGCAGTGTTGAGCCTATCTGTTTCCAGTCATTTATGGGCTCATTATTGAAGTCGGCCCAATGAAAATAATAATTCGGATTGAATCTGCCTTCCGGACCGGGGTTCGCAAAATATTTTGTTTCATCCGGATTCATGGCCACGAAAATCTGAACCAATGAAAACAGACCTGTAAAAATTCCCTCTCCCGCATACTTCTCGATTTGATTTGTTGCCTGGGAGACTGCAACTCCGCTTTTCTTTAGCTCAATATGAATAACTGGCATACCATTGATCAGCAGCATTAAATCTCCTCGACGGTCATTCATGATTCTGGACTTCGTTGGAAACTTCGGCTGCTGTGCTATCTGATAGCGGCTCTGCCCGGCAGCAATCTCTCTTCGATCATAAATCTTTAAAGAAACTTCTCTGCCAAAATGTGCTGTGTCGTCAGGGTTATCACGGGTAATAGCAACACTGCCGCCATTGATGAATCCATTGAGGCGAAGCGGAGTCTTCAACAACTCAATCTGCTCAACAATCTGCTGCATCTCGCTATCCGTAAGAGGGTAATCATTTAATCTGTCTATGCTGCGATTATTCTCAAACAGGATATCTGACCAATTTCGAATCAGTTCAGCTTCGGTGTAGTTCTTTAATACTTTGTCTTCCCAGCCCTTTGTTCTCAGCAGATCGATCAGGGCCTGCTCAAAATCAGCTTCTTTGTTGAAAATCATAGCTTCTGCGTCCCTTCCTGTTTAAGCAAACATGATCTTACCATCATCAGAGTATATCCGAGCAGGTTCTGGCCTTTCCACTTGTTCCTGTCGAAACGGGCAGGATCAGTCATGGACAGGCCGATTCCCCATATCCTGTCTTTGACGGCGCATTCGGCCAAGGTATTATCACCGGTTGCCAATAGGTTCCTCTTTAACTCCTGGTTTTGAGAAAATTTTGCCAGCAGTCCCTCAAATACAATGATCTGTCTCACACCGTTCCACACATTATCATCATAGTTATGAACAGCACGTCCCAGCCGTTTAATCTCGGCGACATTGTCTGTTTGCAGTATCTGCGAAGCAATTTTTTCGTCTTTAAAGCAGACTGCCTTCTGATACATCATGTATTTTTCCATTGAAGAGAACTCAATACCTAATACAGTGAATATTGACAGATACCAGTTACTCAGATATCCGTTTTCTTCATTCGGATTGTGAAAACACACTATACTCATCAAACCTCACCAACCTTTTTTACTGCCAAATCAAGATCCAGGTCGTGAAGGCCGTGATATGCCTTCAAAAGAAAGTCTACCGGAATCTTTTTTATTATTTCTGCACTCGGCAAATTATAATACCATTGATAATAGGCGTAGAACTCACCTATCCAGTCCGGGGCGAACCCTTCAATGGCTTTTCCGCACTTGAACTCATAATGCTCGGTGCTTGTGAAATACTGCAACAGCTGTGTGGCGTCCATCGTGTTCACATATGCTTTTGCTTCATCAATGCTTTTTCGTGTTTTGCTGAGCATGTACGCATTGATGAAATCTTTTGTGTCCTTATCGGGATAGTCCTGAGCGATCATGTCAAACAGTTTCCCCTGATTTTCCACCACATCACTTAAATATGCTTCTTCATAAGCGTGCATGACCATTACCTCTCAAGCAGAGTGCTAAATACGTTCGTAACTTTATTGGCGTCAGAGTCTACCAGCCTCTTCATGTTTTGTCTGGCTTTAGAATCACGTTCATTATATTTGGCGTTGAACTCATCATATTTAACGGCGAAACAGCAATCTTCTATTTCTTTTAGTTGAGAATATGCCTTTTCAGACTTGATGCAATACTGTATGCCAAGTCCTCCAAGAGAAAGCAGCTCTTCCAGAATTTCAATGTCGATATTATCTCTGACAAATTCTCTGGCAATATAAAAGTATGAAGCATTGGCGCGCCAACCTTTAATAACATCATAACCGGTCGTATCGACGCCATATTTCTCAAAGAACTGTGCTGCCAGCATATGATATCTTCTCGAATCAGCTGCATCTCTGTGTTTCATAAGTTCCGCAAGCCAACAAAGAACGTCCAGCTCCTGGAAATCCAGGATTCTTAATCCATTTGTTTCTAATTCAAACTTATGGACCCATCCGTTCGTGTCATTCGGCCTGCAAACTGCCCACTCTTGGGCCAAGTCAATGCTCTCCGTCAGATAAAACCCGCGTCCGTAGTCATGCTTATCTTCCCCCAACCCAAATGTTGGTTTTATTCTCTGATCAGGAGTACCATGATACAAAGTGATTGTCGTCATTCTTTTTATTCTCCCTCTAAACAAACATCTTTTCCAGCATAGCTTTTTTGATGTTTTTTAGCATTTCCAGCTTACGCTGATGAAGGGTGATAAGGTCATCAAGGTTTTCAAAAATCTCTGCTAGGAGTTGTTGCTCTGCAAATGACGGAATCTTACAGGTTACACGCACAAACGAATTCCAGTACAATCTTTTCCTAAAATCCGTTACGCCATAAGACAGATTGTTAATCTGGTTTATGGCCACTTTTCTTCGAAGGAGATAGTTCATAAACAGTGGATAGACATCTTTGTTTGGTATAGCAGAAATGTAGGCGGGGCTTATCATTCCTTCACTTTTTGCTACACCTATAGCACCCTGCCAGGCACGCATCATGTTAAAAACTAAGTCTCCGGGATACACATGTTTGTAGGTGGATTTATCCTCACTGCGGCGGACATATTTTCCGAGATTATCTGCATCTAATTCTCCGTCAGACACACCCGAATGAATGGAAACTGACAATATTTGAAGAGATTCATCACCGCGCTGGCTGCGCTCTGTGTAAATATCGCCCAACTTACGCTGTTCCCAAGGATCAGTAAAACCGGCAAAGCGAATTTCGGGCACACTCGCTCCATCCCGAGGGAACATTTTTTCCAACATGGATTTTTTTACGTTCACTATCTTTTCATACTTACGCTGATGAAGGGTGATAAGGTGGTCGAGGTTCTTCAAATAATCACCGATTAGAACCTGTTCTTGAATATCTGGTGGAATCATTAGGTCTGTATCCAAGAAATCTTCCGCTGAAATATTCAGCAATCCGTGGTTTCTGGCACCTTCGGCGGCTCGTTCGGATACCTGCTTATACCAATTATCTGTGTCGTAATAACAAGCCAAAAAATCACTATTCAAATTTTGATCTTTGAGCGCAAAAACTATGTACAACGTCGATAAAACGCCCATATCATAGAGGTCTAAGCGTTTTACAGCGCCTAACGGATATCCTTCTGACGAGCTTTTATTATAAGCAAACTCACCGTTCTTCACGAGGTAATAGTTACTGATATTCTGGCTTGCAACACGGTTGTTGAAGTAAGTAACCTGATCAACGAGACCATACTGCGCTGAAATTGTAAGCGGCAACATTGATTTCAAATTAGTGTTCTTTCTTGTGACGCGATCCACAATACTGGACAACTTACGCTGTTCCCAAGCATCCGTAAATCCTTGGAAGCGAATGGCGGGTTTTTGCTCTTTTTTGCCCATTTCATATACCTCCAAGCATCTTTTTCAGTTCTTCAAGTCCTTGCATATCAAATTCGTCACCGGTAAGTAAATCCAGCATTCCGGATAGTCCTTTTTCCGTTTCTTTGATCTGATCTTCAACTTCAGCGAATGTTGTGCTGTACTTTGACGCCAACTTATCAAGGGAAGAAATGAAGTCAGAAATGATGCTGCCCGGCAGCCTGGAAAGTCCGTCAACAAGCGGATCTATCCACTTCGCACGAAGCAAATCATAAACCTGATCGTCAGAAAGCCCTTCTATCACTGCTTTTGTTGTCATATGAAGAGCCGCTGATTTGTCCTTTATCTGCTTTTTCAGTTTCTTTTCTAACTCGTTATTAGCAGAAGCTTTCTTGAGGGCGGAAATCACGTCGGTATCAAGTTCCTTCGCCCTGATCGCCTTTTTGACTTCTGCCCATACAAAAGCCGTCTTATCATCATTTACAAATTCTTTCTCTCTTTCTTCCTCTGGAAGTGCATCCAGCACTTCTTCATAAGCTGCTGAAATTTCGACCAGACGGTCTTCGTCAGCTTTCAATGCTGCCAGATCCTTAGAAAGAAGCATGGTTTGTACAAGTTCAAACGGAAGGATATGTCCTGCCCAGCCATCCTGAACTTCCTGGTCTTTGCCGTCTTTCTTTTTGACGATCATATTAGGATCGACCCGCCTTGCTGCTGCAAAGCCTTCTGTCTGGATAATTTCAAGATCAACGGCGATTTTGCTCCAGTTGTTATCAAGGATCTGATAGGCTTCATAAGTATTTACAAGAGGTATGCCGGAAAGCCTTCGGAAAATATCATCGCTGAGTACGCTTTCTTCTTTTGAAATATTGACACCGGACATTGCCTGCATCAGTTCCTGTTGCAAGAAGTTGTCAAACCCATCGAAAGCGGAGATATAGTTCTGAACAAAAGCCTTCACATCCGGATGCTCGGTGACAACCTTCTTAACATCATCAGTCCTAAGGTTAGCATAGGAGCCATTAGGCCAAGTGAAAAGTGTTTCTTTCAGCTCCGGGAAAGCAGCCCAGTACGGGGCAAGATCTGCAATCTCATTGGCCGGGATTCCTCCAAACATAGATGCATAAATGTCCCAGCTTTCAGGCTTCTCTGAAGAGTCGACATAGCGCGGGATATTCAGGTTGTAATCATTTGTACGGATCTCCTCACGGGAAACGACGCGGGAGAACTTTGGGGCATCAAGGCGTTCGGTCACAACATCGGTAATTTTCTTAATATCAGAAGCTCTGAGCTTGTTGTTCTTACCGACCTTTTCAAACCCCTTGGAGGCATCGACGATAAGAACATCAGTCCGATCGCGTTTCTGCTTCAGTACCATAATGATTGTCGGGATACCTGTTCCGAAGAAAATGTTGGCAGGCAGTCCGATCACTGCATCAATATGATTGTTCTCAATCAGGTTCTTACGGATCTCGCCTTCTTCACCGCCTCTGAAAAGTACGCCGTGCGGAAGAATGATGGTCATAATACCATTACTCTTAATATGGAACAGATCATGGAGAAGGAACGCATAATCTGCCTTACCCTTCGGAGCCAGTCCAAAACGGGCAAATCTGGGATCCGCCTCCTTATCTGCCGGATTCCAGTTCTGAGAGTAGGGCGGATTGGAGACCACCGCGTCTACATACAGCGGCGCATAAGTTCCGATGGGATCACTTTCGTCAAAGTATGGCCAGTCCTCTTCAAGAGTATCGCCGTTTCTGGTCACGATATTGTCCGGAAGAATGCCTCTCATGACGAGATTCATTCTGGTCAGATTGTATGTGTTCTCCTTTAATTCCTGAGCATAGTATTTTATCCGGTCGCTGCTGCCCATGAACTTGGCTGCGGCTTTGCCGATATTGATAAGCAGAGAACCCGAACCTGACGTCGAATCGTATATTTTGATTTCAGTTCTGTCCTTGAGATGATCTGCAACGATCTCAGACATCAAAAGGGAGACTTCGTACGGCGTGTAAAATTCGCCAGCTTTTTTCCCGGCATTTGCAGCAAAGTTGGAGATCAAATATTCATAGATAAATCCGAGCACATCGTAATCCTGCTTGCCGTCCATCGGGATATCCTTTATAAGATACAGCAGGTCACTGATGGCTTTTGTTTGAGACTTGGAACTATCACCCAGTTTGGAAAGACCAGTCTGCAACGTATCAAAGATCCCATTAAAAACCTTCTTATGAGAGGAGTTGATCAGTCGATTAAAAGCTGACAGCGCATCGCGCACATTCGCTACATTGAAATCGCTCCCCATAGCAAGCCATGTCGAGAAGAGATTCGTGTATGAGATGAAATAGCCGATATTCTTCTGAACGTTGAAAACGATTTCCTGATCTTCCTCGGTGACAGTATCTATATCATCGTCGGTATACCCCAGCTCTTTGAGATACTTTACTTCTTTGTCAGACAAAAATTTATAAAAGATGAAACCTAGGATATAGTCCTTGTATTCATTTGCCTCAATCTTAGAGCGCATCTTATTTGCGGATTCCCAAATCTTTGATGCCAGCTGTTGCTTGTTCATCTAATATCCCCCTTTGGCTAACTCTGTCAGGCTTTTGGAAATATTTCTAAAAACCCACATTAGCATAGTAACATAAAATAAGCAGAAATCCTATTTCTTGGGAACAGCGTAAGTTCTCGGATTTTGTTCAGCGCGAGTCAATATTTCGAGAATCCTCCTCTGAATATCCGAGTGTTGAGTATGAGGATGTAAACGCTGAAGAAGGTCAGCTGAACAAGGATATTCGGCAGAAAGTAACTCAGAAGACAGGTATCGTATTTGACGGAAGTCAAGTGCTCTATGGTAAGCTACGACCTTATTTACACAACTGGCTAAGCCCTGACTTTACAGGTGTTGCGGTCGGTGACTGGTGGGTTTTGCGTCCCGTTGGGGTAGATAAAAAATTCCTTTATCGATTGATTCAAACTCGGCAATTTGATGAGGTCGCAAATCAATCATCTGGTTCAAAAATGCCCCGTGCGGACTGGAATCTTGTGTCAAACACCGAATTCATCATTCCATCTTTAGTGGGCGAGCAAAGACAGATAGCAGAGAACTTTGATGCCCTCGATAACCTTATCACCCTTCATCAGCGTGAGCGAACATATATAGATGTGGAGGAGTATTATGTTAGACCAAACAAAGAGCACCGATTTATTCTGTGACTATTACACTCAATGGGTTCATGTTTACAAAGAGGGGGCTATCCGAAAAGTAACGTTGGACAAGTATCTAATGACACGGACGTGGCTCATGAAACTAATACCTGATGTCAAGATGTGCGACATGACAAGGATTACGTATCAGAAATTGTTGAATGACTACGCAAAGAGCCATGAGCGTCAGACCACGATGGATTTTCATCATCAACTTAAAGGGGCAATACTGGATGCGGTTGACGAAGGATTAATTGATCGAGATCCTACAAGAAAAGTGATCATAAAAGGGAAGCCGCCGGCAGAAAAAAAAGACAAGTACCTGAATCAATTTGAACTGCACACTCTTCTAATCGGATTGGACCTCGGAAAGGAAGCGAATTGGGACTGGTTCATTCTGTTGGTAGCAAAGACGGGGATGAGGTTTTCCGAAGCGCTTGCATTGACACCCAAGGATTTCGACTTTGCACATCAATCTCTTTCAATCAGTAAAACGTGGGATTATAAGGGCAAAGGCGGCTTCCTTCCAACGAAGAATAGGTCTTCAATAAGAAAAATACAGATTGACTGGCAGACAGTCGTTCAGTTCTCAGAATTGGTAAAGGGCCTGCCGGAAGAGAAGCCGATTTTTGTCACAAAAGAAAAAGTGTACAATTCTACAGTGAATGATATTTTGAGGAGACATTGTGAAAAAGCAAAGATTCCTGTGATTTCAATGCATGGCCTTCGCCATACTCATGCTTCGCTGCTTCTTTTTGCAGGAGTTTCCATTGGAAGTGTTGCAAGAAGATTGGGACATGCAAGTATGACCACTACTCAGAAAACCTATCTCCACATCATTCATGAATTGGAAAATAAAGATGTTGATCTGGTAATGAGGTCATTGTCAAGTCTCTGTTGAAAGCAGCCTTAAAAGCAAGCTCACGCTGATGAAGGGTGATAAGGTCATCAAGGTTTTCAAAAATCTCTGCTAGGAGTTGTTGCTCTGCAAATGACGGAATCTTACAGGTTACACGCACAAACGAATTCCAGTACAATCTTTTCCTAAAATCCGTTACGCCATAAGACAGATTGTTAATCTGGTTTATGGCCACTTTTCTTCGAAGGAGATAGTTCATAAACAGTGGATAGACATCTTTGTTTGGTATAGCAGAAATGTAGGCGGGGCTTATCATTCCTTCACTTTTTGCTACACCTATAGCACCCTGCCAGGCACGCATCATGTTAAAAACTAAGTCTCCGGGATACACATGTTTGTAGGTGGATTTATCCTCACTGCGGCGGACATATTTTCCGAGATTATCTGCATCTAATTCTCCGTCAGACACACCCGAATGAATGGAAACTGACAATATTTGAAGAGATTCATCACCGCGCTGGCTGCGCTCTGTGTAAATATCGCCCAACTTACGCTGTTCCCAAGAAATAGTTGCAAACATGGAAAGGAGGGAGCGGATAATTTATGGGATACACAAACGAAAAGTAGGCCGGTGAGTAATATGCCAAGATAGTATAACCTCGGAGACGTTATTATAACGTTATTGTCTGCGTGCTATTTATATTATTATGCGGATGAGAGCAATAAACCGAGCACGGTCAGAAAGTCCCGCCGCTAATATTAACAATATCGAAAGGACAGAATGTATGAAAAAGTATTTATCAGAACTGATTGGAACGTTCACGCTTGTCTTTATGGGCTGCGGGACTGCCATGTTGGTGGGGTGTGACTCTACGGCAGGAACAGGATATTTGCTCACTGCGCTTGCGTTTGGGCTGTCAGTAGTCGCCATGGCCTATAGCGTCGGGAACATTTCGGGAGGGCATTTTAACGCGGCAGTTACGGTAGTAATGCTGATTCGAAAATCAATTTCCAAAAAGGACGCGATATACTATATGGTCTTCCAGTGTGCAGGCGCATTTCTTGCCGCGCTGATGCTTGCTCTGATATTCGGAGCCGGAAGCGTAACTGACATGACCGGCGCGCTTGGAAGCAATGGTCTTGCCGGAGTAGGAGGGAGCGCGGTGGCCGGCCTCCTGGTTGAAATAATACTGACCTTTATTTTCCTGATGGTGATTCAGGGAGTTACCTCCTATAAATTCTCTCATGGGTCATTTGCAGGACTTATCATCGGACTGACACTTACCTTTGTACATATTTTCGGAATTGGGCTTACGGGAACCAGCGTTAACCCTACCCGTTCCATAGCACCTGCGGTCATTTCCGCAATCATGGGAAACGCGGATCCGCTGAAAGCACTCCCGGTATTCATAATCGGACCTCTGGTCGGAGCTGCCTTGGCGGCAATTGTGTACCCCGCACTTGAGAAAAAGTAAATAACTGAATTTGTTCAGAACCCCTGTGAAATATCAAAATATGGGCAGACGATTTTGTTAAGCGCATTATTCTTGTTGTTTTACCAGGGGTTCTGTGAATTTAGATGTCATGATTGCATAAAGATGCAGAAAGGGGGAACTGATGATTAGCTTTGTAATTTGTCTTGTAATTTTGGTCGGGGGATATTTTACGTACGGGAAGCTGGTGGAAAACACGCTTGCGCCGGACGACCGTGAAACGCCGGCAGTGCGCATGAACGACGGAGTTGACTACGTTGTGCTGCCGCAATGGAAGCTTTTTCTCGTGCAGCTTTTGAATATTGCCGGTCTGGGACCTATATTCGGAGCCATGCAGGGCGCCCTGTGGGGGCCCGTTGTCTTCTTGTGGATTACTTTCGGCACTGTGTTTGCCGGAGGAGTACACGACTATTTCTCAGGCATGCTTTCTGAGAGAAACAACGGGGTGTCTATTTCCGAGATTTGCGGAATTTATTTGGGCGGACTCATGAAGAACGTAATGCGCGTCTTTTCCGTTGTACTGCTTGTGATGGTGGGCACGGTGTTTGCGGTTGGCCCGGCTGGATTGATTGTAACACTGATCGGCAACAGTGGTGGCAGCGGCTTTTGGGCAAATAGAGAGGTATGGCTATGGATTATTCTTATCTATTATTTCGTTGCCACTTTCATATCAATTGATCAGATTATCGGGAGGATCTATCCGGTTTTTGGATTGTGCCTGATCATTATGGCGATAGGGGTGTTTTTTGGTGTTTTGACAAATAGCTCTTATGTAATTCCCGAAATCTGGACAAATATGCGTAACATGCACCCTGACGGCACTCCGGTTTGGGCTTTTATGTTCATTACAGTGGCGTGCGGAGCGATTTCCGGGTTCCATGCAACGCAGTCGCCGCTGATGGCGCGATGCATGAAGAGCGAGAGACAGGGGCACTTCGTATTTTACGGCGCTATGACGGCAGAAGGTATTATCGCACTGATATGGGCTGCGGCGGGGTGCTCTCTGTACGCGGTCACTGGTGGCCTTTCAACGGGACTGAGCGAGATTCTCAAGAACGGACAGTCCGCCGCAATTTATGACGTTTGCAGGAACACCATGGGAGGTGTCGGCATCGCACTGGCGATGATTGGCGTAATTGTATGCCCCATTACTTCGGGAGATACTGCCTTCAGGAGTGCGAGGTTGACACTGGCCGACTGGTTTGGTATTGACCAGAAGCCTTTTTCGAGGAGACTCATGATCTGTGTCCCGCTCCTTGCAGTTGGCGCGATCATCGGTCACCTGGATTATACGATACTTTGGCGGTATTTCAGCTGGACTAACCAGACGCTTGCCATGATCGTCCTGTGGGCGGCCAGCATGTATCTTTTCAGAGAAAAGAAGAATTATTGGATCACTGTAGTACCGGCGGTCTTCATGAGCGCGGTTTCAATGACCTATTTCTTCAGCGCGCAGGAGTGCCTCGGGCGGTTTTCTGCTTTTAAAGGGGTCGCGTATCCCGCTGGGATCATTTTTGCTATTTGTTTTCTCGCTCTTTTCTTCAGGGCTTCCAAAAAGGTTAGTGCGGACAAAATGCAGGAAGGAAATGAATAATGTTGATTTTTGTAAACGCCACCGGCGATCCCAAAGTGGATCGCCGTGCCTATTTAGAAGATAGAAAAAAATGCACCCGCTCCGGTTCTTGCGGGATCGGAGATACCGCGGTATACCTGGGAGGCTATTTGCTTAACAGAGTATACTGCGTGCCTCTTTTTTGCATAATGAGAATTTATAAGCGGATCGCCATGAGCAAAAATGGCTTTACCGGGAAAGGGGCATTTGGAAGTCTTCCGTATCTTGTGGTTGAATTTATGGACGATTCTGGGGGGAAACGTGAACAGCAGTGCCTGTTCAGGAGAGAATCGGACGTAGATCGTCTGCTCGAAATTGTACGCGAGCGTTTTCCGTCTGTTCCCACTCACAGCGAGGAGGCGCAGCGAAGATTGGAGGAAAGAGAGGAAAGAGCCAGGGAAAGAGCCGCACGTCTCGCAGATTGTAAGGCTGCGGAATCGGTCAAAAGATTGCAAGAAGCTACAGAGTGGCTTGAAAAAGAACCGACGCTATACCAACACCTCATCAGGGCGGCGCAGAGTAAACTGAGCAGGGAGCGCAGCAGCACTGCATGGCGCTTGGCGCCTTTTGCATTTATAGGGGCGTCGGCCTTTTTTGCCGTAGTCGAATGCCTCATGCTGCGAAGCGGGGCCGGGCAGGTAAACGGACTTCTGCTGCTGATCCTTGCTGTCTTTTTTTTATTTGCGGGGCTGAATGTCTTCCCCGCCGGGAGAAACAGTGCAGCATGGATAAAACGAGACCTGGAAGATGCGTTGCGGACAATGGAAGATTATGTCAGCGGGTATCCTTCATTTCCTGTTCCGGCGCGGTATGCTCACCCCACAACGCTCAGATGGATGCAGGATATTCTTGCGTATGAAAGAGCAAAAGACGAAGCGGAGGCCTTGAATGTGCTCAAGGAGGACCTGCAGGCTTTAAACTCGTCAATGTCGGTGGATCAGGATGTCTATGAGGCTGTAGTACAGATCAAGCCGCTTTTTTTGGTGGCGCAATATCGCTGAGAGGTTAGTAGGACGTTTGGTCCGATAAGGTAAAATATTATGTCATATGGTGCAAAAAACCATAGGTAGTATTAACGGTATAGCTTACAAAAAGGGAGGACAAAAGTGAAAAAGAAAATTGTATCAATGATGCTTGCGGCAGCGGTTCTGACAAGCGTTTTGACCGGATGCGGCGGCGGGGGACCCGCAGCAGACACAGGTTCTGCGTCAGGCTCGCCGGAAGCGGATTTACAGCAGGATTCGCAGGAGCAGGCCGGATCACAGGCCTTAGTTGAGCAGACAGAGATTGACAGGATCATTGAAGAAGCGCAGACGATGACCCTTGAGGAACTCGCGCAAAAGGCGATCGAGGAATCCAATGGGAAGACTTTCTACGGAGTCGGAAATTCTAGCCGCGGCAAGTCGGCGCTCCCGGCTTTTATTGAATATCTTAAGACTATAGATTCTTCTTATGCGATGGATTTCGAGTGGCAGCAGCCCAAGAATAACAAGATCTTTGAACAGCTGACTTCCGATTCCCTTAAGAGCACAGGGACGTTTGCCATGACACTGATTCAGGACGGCAACCAGATCCAGTCTAAGATGGCGGATACAGGCGTGCTCAAGACTTTTATTCCCAAAGAGTGGGCGGAGGCGAACGGGACGACGCCGGACGCATATGAGGGATTTCTTCCGCTGCAGACACTGAACAAAGTGTTTATGTTTAATAATACGGGTGAGGTAAAATTTGATAACTGCTGGGATTTTGTCTATGAAGGAGTTCACCCTCTTGCCATGGGGATCGATTCAGAAATCGTCGGAAAAAACTTCCTGATGATGCTGACACAGGATCAGTACGCAGCCTGGCTGAAAGACGCTTATGAGAAATTGGATGAGTCCAAAAAGGCATATTTTGACCCGGTAATCAAAGAGGTGGCAACGGACGCGGAAGATCTTGGGCTTGGGGTTGACGGCGCGTACGCGCTGGCTTGGATCAAACTCTGGGTCAACAGTTATAACGAGCAGACTGATGACGGACCGATCTGCAACACGCTGGTGGACGCCTCAGCTACAGATCAGTCAGGGCTGCTTGTGTACTCCAAGCTCCGTTCCGTTGAGGAATCAGCGGCCGTCTCTGTAAATAATATCACGGTTGCTGCCTATCAGGACGACTACGAAGGAATCGGTGGATTCGGTTACTGCCACTATCTGTTCCTGACCAAGAACAGCCCGCTCCCTTGGACTTCCTGTGCATTTATAGCTTATATGACGTGTACTGAGGACGGTTTCGACGCGTGGGGCAAAGACATGGGCGGATACTCCGCTAACCCGCAGGTCGCGGCAGCTGTCGAAGAGAAATATCATCACAGCGAAGCCGGTGGAGATCAATATCCGGCCAAAAACGACCGCGGCTATGACTGGTGGACAGCAGAAGAAAGCGGAGAACTGGTTCTTGAAGATCCGCAGTACTGCGCGGAGGTTTCGTATACCGTAGGAAGCTGGATCGACGTGCTTGACCGGTACTCTGGAAACTGATCTGTAACGGAACTGTAAATCGGGGCGCAGCATTTGTGCGGCGCCCCTTTTTAACCATAGGGGATGCAAGTTATGACACAAGCAGAAAACAGAGGATCTGTAGTACGCAATCGATTAAAGACATGGGCGTCCCAGCCGGCAAATATTATATTGCTGCTGTTTGGAATACTGCTCACATTAAGTACTGTAGTGCCCATAATCGCCATTGTGCGGGACACTTTTATGATTCATCCGGGGACGATCGATCAACATCTCACCGGACGCTCACAGGGCTATACGGTCGTCAATTATATTGACCTTTTCACCAGCCGGCTGGCTCGCGCCAATCTCTGGCGGCCTCTTTTCAATACGCTCGTGCTCGCCGCGCTGACCTGCGTGATCTCGATCTTCTTCGGAGGGTTATTCGCTTTTTTGGTCACGCGCACGAACATGAAACTGAAGAAGTATCTGAGCGCCATTTTTATTTTTCCCTATATCATGCCGCAGTGGACACTGGCTGTCGTTTGGCAGCATATGTTCTACAGTAACCGGATCACAGGCACATCCGACGGACTTATCGCGTCACTTTTCCATGTGTATTTCCCGAGATGGTGGTGTCAGGGGATTTTTCCGAGCGCAATGGTATTGGGCCTTCATTACGCACCCTTTGCCTATATCCTGATCGGCGGCATTTTTAAGAACATGGACGCGAACCTGGAAGAGGCGGCTACAATTCTGGATACGCCAGGGTGGAGAATTATGACACGCATTACTCTGCCGATGATAAGACCGGCTATCCTTTCCACGATTCTGCTGGTGTTCGGCAGCGCAATGGGGAGTTATCCAGTTCCGCATTATCTTAACCTAACTACGCTTTCTACCAAATACATTTCCATGAACAGCAAGTATACGGGAGAAGCAAGTATTCTGGCAATTATCATGATGCTGTTCGGAGTCCTCTTTCTGGGAGCGAACCAGCTGAGCCTTAAGAGCCGGAAGAATTACACCACTGTAACCGGCAAGTCGGGACAAATGACGAAGATCAACATCGGGCGTGCGGGGAAGTATGTGGTAGCAGGCATCTTTGCGGTAATCACATTTTTTACCAGTCTATGGCCGATCTTTTTGTTTGCTCTTGAGACGTTCCTCCCCAATCCGGGGGATTACAGTTTCCTGTACACAAGAGATCTCGCGCACCTGACTACAAAGTGGTGGGTTACCAGCGAGAACATAACAGAAAACGGCATGTACGGACAGCCGGGGATCCTGTATAACACGACGATCTGGCGCGCTTTTGCGGGAACGCTGTTCCTTGCGCTGACGTGTGCGCTGATTGCCGGCACTATCGGCACGCTGATCGGATATGCCGTGGCTAGAAAGCGGCGCAGCCGCTGGGCGTCATATGTCAATAACGTGGCGTTTCTTCCTTACCTGATGCCTTCTATCGCAGTAGGAGCTGCATTTTTCATTCTGTTTTCGAACGAGCACATTAATCTGTTTAACACTTATACGCTTCTGATTATTGCGGGCGTGGTCAAATACATTCCTTTTGCGTCGAGAAGCTCCCTGAATTCCATGCTCCAGCTGTCCGGGGAACTGGAAGAGGCTGCAATCATACAGAACATACCGTGGTTTCGGAGAATGACCCGAATCATCATCCCCATTCAGAAGTCATCGATCATCAGCGGGTATATGCTCCCGTTCATGACCTGCCTGAGGGAACTATCCTTGTTCCTTCTGTTATGTACACAAGGGTTCATATTATCCACAACGCTGGACTATTTTGACGAAATGGGTTTGTACGCTTTTTCGAGTGCCATAAACCTGATCCTGATCGTAACGATCCTGATTTTCAATACTTTGGTAAATAAACTGACAGGCGCAAGCCTTGACAGCGGAATAGGAGGAAACTGATATGCCGGAAATCGTACTGGAACATGTAACAAAACGTTGGGGGAGCTTTTACGGAGTAGATGACGTGAGTCTGCAGATTCCGGACAATTCTTTCATAACGCTGCTGGGACCTTCCGGCTGCGGGAAGACTACGATCCTTCGAATGATTGCAGGACTTGAGACGCCGACGAGCGGGAAGATCACGATCGGAGGACAGGTGGTATATGACAGCAGCACGGGGATAAATGTGCCTCCGAACCGCAGAAACGTCGGATTCCTGTTCCAGAACTATGCGCTGTGGCCCAACATGACTGTGTATGAAAATATAGCCTTCGGGCTCAAGAACATCCGCAGAGACGGAAGAAAACTTACGAAGCAGGAGATTGATGACCGCGTTGAAGCGGTGTCCCGGGTCGTAAAGATAGGAATGTTCATGGACAGATATCCGGCGGAACTGTCCGGAGGCCAGCAGCAGAGAGTAGCGATCGCCAGAACGCTGGCACCTGAGCCGCAGGTATTGTTTATGGACGAGCCTTTGTCGAACCTCGACGCAAAACTGCGCCTTGAAATGCGATACGAACTCCAGCGTCTTCATGTAGAAACAGGGAGCACTTTTGTTTATGTCACACATGATCAAATGGAAGCAATGACGCTCGCCACCAAGATCTGTCTGGTCAACAACGGCGTTCTTCAGCAGTTCGATGCACCGATGACGGTATATGACCGCCCTGCGAATACATTCGTCGGTGATTTTGTGGGCAATCCTTCCATGAACTTTGTGGAAGCAAAAGGAACAGCATATGAAGACGGTGAGATATCCCTTTCGCTTTTGGGCGATAAGCGAGCTGTTTTTTGTCCAAATGAACCTGTCGATATTCGAAAGTGGCAAAGTGAGCGGGATGAGAAGGAGAAGATTTTCCGTGAGCATGAAAAAGAGCGCTTTTCCAAAAAAGGTGCTGTGGAAAAGAGCAATAAGGATGAGCTTTTCGCCTATCATGTTCAGAAAGTGGACGAGTTTACGGTTAATGATAGCGAAGGGCGCCTAGCCGTGACGCAGGACGATTTTGTGCTGGGAATCCGCCCGGAAGATCTCCACCTTGGAACAAACGAAGGAATTCCGGTGACCGTTTACGGCTCCATGCCGACGGGTATGGAGTCAACTTTGAAACTGAGGACAGGAGACTATCTTTTGACGGTAGTAGTCTTCGGGAGCACGATGTTTACGATAGGAGAGGAAAAGAAGATGGTGGCAGACGGAAAGGATGTTCTTCTGTTTGACCGCACAAGCGGAAAACTGATCTGTGCGGGAGCGCTGAAATTCCGGCTGTCAGAAAACTGAATAAATTGGAAGGGAGTGGCAGATGTCTCTTGCAGCACTGGTGTATGAAAGCAGCAGACTATGGAATAATGCATTCAAATCTCCGGACATGGTGCACTCGGAAAGCCTTGGGTCATTTCGGAGAGTGCTGGATTATGCGTGGAAAAAGACACAGTTTTACCCGGCATATTGGAAGGATCACGGGATTACGTATAATGATTTAAAAACCATATCTCCTGAGGACATTCCGTGTATTACCAAAGAGGTGGTAAGAAGCCGGTTCGACGAAATAGCTGCGGTTTCCGTGACAAAAAACGATCGCGGAGCCTTTACATCAAAGTCCGGCACTGTCATGATTCACAGTTCGGGAAGCACAGGGACACCTGTCTGGTTCCTATACGGGAAACATGCCATAACGATTATAGAGGCCAATTTCGTCAGGCTCAGCAATCTTGGCGGCAATAACCCGGTAGGATTCAAAGACCTTCCGATTAGAAATTTACACGCTGCGTCTGTGGGTACGGACTATGCCAGTACGACACTTCTGCGCAGCGGCCTTTCAAAATATCATGCCGTGAATACTCTGCTCAAACCATCAGAACCATTATCAGAATGGGTGGGTACGATAGGAGAGAGTTCTCCGAATTACTTGTCAGGATATCCCTCGTGCCTGTCTCTTCTTCTTGACTTACAAAAAAGCGGGCAGGTAAGGCTTCATCCGCTAAAGATCATAGCAGGCGGGGAGCCATTGAAGCCCGGCCTGAAAAAGGAACTGCAGGAAGTGTTTGGCGCGGACATAATCGATTATTACGGCTGCTCGGAATCCCTTCTTGTTGGAGCGGGAAGCAGCTGGTACGACGGGATCTACCTGTTTGATGATATGAATTATTGTGAGATTGACGAACAGGGGCATCTGATACTCACTCCGCTTTACAACCCTGAATTCCCGCTTGTTCGATATAAACTGGATGATCTGGTGCAGGGATTTACAAAAGATTATCGCGGAGAACTTCCCTTTACCCATATTGACAAGGTATTAGGAAGAGATGAAGATGTCCTGTGGTTTTTGAACGGGAAGGGATTTCCCGATTTTCTGCATCCGCTTGTCCTGGATGATCTGAACGTCGAAGTGGTCAGAGGGTTTCAGATTGTTCAGATTGACAAGCACTCGTTTCGAATAGATTATACTGCCGATGCAGCGGATGAAGGCATTGAAAGAAAACTTAAGTACCAGATGAATAACATACTTAAGGGAAAAAGGCTTGAGAACCTTCATTATGAAATTTGCTTCTGTACAAATCTTAAAGTAAATCCAAGAAGCGGAAAAATTCCGCTGACGGTGAAATTGTGAGTCGAGGAGTCAGACTCCAGATTTAAATATTCAAGACCGCCTCTATACATAGATTTAACGCGTACGCTGCGGAATCATCACCCCAGTTACGTTCATCATAGAGCTCCGCATCAGCAAGGGTGTCAGCCGCAAAAAGAAGTTCCCCAAAAATCGCACCACGCATCTCGGCACATGCCGCCAGTGCGGAGCATTCCATTTCAACAACTGAACATCCTTCTCTTTTTCTATATAGTACTTTCTCTTTTGTTTCTCGATAAAATCCGTCTGTTGACCACGTAATTACTTCCATATATGGAAGGCCATGATCCTTCATCGTTTTTTTAATGGCATAACGTGCCCTTTCAGATACATCAACAAACCTTTCAGGTGGAAGGTAGTGATATGAAGTTCCTTCGTCTCTCAATGCTTTGCAAGGAATCAAAAATGTGTTTTCAGGGATGTCATCCAACACTCCACAGGAACCACAACTGATTATTTCCCGGACATCATAAGCTATAAGCCAGTCTAAGATTTGAGTCGCCGCAGAGGCACCCACCGGAGCCTGCATAAGGCAGATCTGCTGTCCTTCAATTTCAAGCACGTATACAGGGAATTCTTTTGTTGCGGATACAAAATATGTGACAACTACAGCATTATGTTCTTTAGCGTAGCGGTCTACATCGACGCGAAGAAAGGCAAATACCGCCTTTTGGGGGAGGTTGATATTTATATGTTCGTGATCTGGCATAATTACGGCTGATAAATCGGTGTCATATTCCAGAATAGGTATGTCGTTTGTCATTACGCTCATTATGCTTGTCTCCACTCGTTTTCTGATAGATCATATTATTATTGTAGCACTGTCTGTAAATGCGCTTTATGAAACAGAAACATCGACATCTGGGACTATTAACACTTTATAATCCGGATATAAGTCTTTCATCTCCTCATAAAGGACTCCCATGCCTTCTTCCGGAGTAATGTCAAAATTCAGAACAACATCAAAGCGCAATTCTTTATTCTCGATATCAACATAGAACCCGTGAATTTGCAATGCCCAATCATGAGACAAGACCTTATGGCGCACATCGTTTTGAATTTTTGACGCAGCATCATCCCCGGTGTTGTAAGCATAAACACCTACAGCCGAAAGAACAACCCCGGTGTTTTTATAAACTTTTGCTTCAAGTTTTCTGGTCAACTGATCAATTTCCTTTGCTGTCATATACTCCGGCAACTCAAGATGAACAGAAGCATAATTTGTATCCGGACCATAGTTGTACAGGATAAGGTCATATGCTCCCCGGACAACAGATTCTGATATGAGGACCTGTTTGACTTGATCCGTGACTTTTTTATCAGCCCTGATTCCGAGTATTTCGTTCAGCGTTTCGATCATTAAACCAATTCCTGATTTGATAATCATAACTGATATGATGACGCCGACATACGCCTCTAATGAAACATTACTAATCAAAAAAATTATTGCTGAAAGAAGTACTGAAAAAGATAGTATCGCATCAAATAATGCCTCTGTGCCAGATGCTAGCAGGGACCCGGAGTTGGCTTTTTTTTCCCTGCTCAGTTACATATTTTCCAAGAATTAATTTTACCACAATTGCCATTGAGATTATTATAAGAGAGGCTGTGCTGTAATCAGGGGTAGCCGGTGACAGAATTTTCTTGACAGACTCCACCATTGCTGTAAAGCCGGCGTAAAGAACAATTCCTGAAACTACCATTGCACTAAGGTATTCAATTCTCCCGTATCCAAATGGGTGCTTCTTATCCGGCAGTTTTCCTGCCAACTTTGTCCCAACTATTGTAATGATCGAAGAAAGAGCATCTGAAAGATTATTCACCGCATCCAGCGTAACCGCTATTGAATTGGATACAATCCCAATGACAGCTTTAAACAAAGCAAGAAATATATTCGTAACAATACTTACTGTACTCGTTTTAACAATGACATTTTTCCTTACCGTTTCGGGTGACTCGGAAAGATTTTTTTTGATATTTCCCCTTCTACTCATAATATAGCACCTCTTTCATAAAAATCCTTTTAAGCATAAAATGCGATCTACAACTCGCTGCAGGCCGCCTGCCTCTTTGGGGGCGGACTGCTTATTCTATAAAAAATAAAATAATACCATGCAGTGACGAACGAGGGACAAACTCTCTATGATAAGATTCAAATAACGCCAAAAATTTAGAATCCCGACGGCAATAGACAATACGGTTGTGTAAATTGTTTGGAAAGACTAATCGGAGCTGGGCTAGCAATGTCCTTATTGCAAAGCCATGAAACAATTCATAAGATTATTTACTAATTCCGTGATAGAATCAGAGCATAGAAAATAATAACAAATTTAGATGAGACGAGGTTGATGCGAAAGGATCGGAAGCGGAACTAGTATCATATATGCAGGGTTCGGACAAGCGCTTTGTCATACCTGTGTATCAGCGCAATTATGATTGGCGTATCGAAAATGTAAGCAGCTTTACGATGATTTGATTTCCATCATCTTCAAAGGACGTTCTAGCCACTTTTTTGGTAGTATTGTCTCTGTCCATAACGATGGTGTGTTCAATGAGTATCTGAGTATCGATGGACAGCAGCGGCTCACTACGATTTCACGGTTTATGCTAGCTATGTACAATCTGATGAAAGCGGAGATTATAAAACCCGCTCAATCCAACCTCGCAGATAAGATTTAGTCTATTTAAAAGACGCTTCTGTAGCTTGGGTGGGTAAGTAAGCGCCAGCACTTGCCTTCGCATTAGGTTATACCCCCGTACGCCGCCCTTGCGTGAACCCCAGATGGATGCTGTCGGTAATCGACCGACGGCGACA
>Ga0256404_1000871_pt1 | contig 77339 bp, 67 predicted proteins | sample RumenRJG_01DNA_FD_185990 | JGI IMG/M metagenome (GOLD analysis project Ga0256404, IMG submission 185990) | Bovine rumen microbial communities from Lethbridge, Alberta, Canada - RJG_01 | ecosystem: Host-associated > Mammals > Digestive system > Stomach > Rumen | place: Canada: Alberta | collected...
AAGAGGATGATAGTCTTAGCGTTATTAGTCATACTTTTGAAACAAAAAGAGACATCGCTATAATAGTGATGTCTCCTGCTTGGGTGCCCGGACGGACTCGAACCGTCGACATTCAGAACCACAATCTAAATTGCAAATTCTTGGGAAACCCTTTTATACACTAGCAATGCCGCATACTAAAAAAATGTTATTTGCGGCGATTTTGCGGCGATTCACAAATTCGGGATTGATAAACGTTGTTTCGTACTATCTTCGTTTTAACACAATTTTAACCAATATTGTAAGCAAAAATTACTCTGGGTGATTATTATCACCCAAGTGTTTTCTAAGAGCTTTTTCCAGCTCAATCTTACTGCCCTTCTCTAACTCGAGTAATGAAATGATCCTATCTGTTTCCTCTTGGGCTTTAGTCAGATGCTGCTGAGAATTTGCAATCAACTGATGAGCGACTCCAATTTGCTCAACAAGCTTATTCATTGTCTGACCATTGGTAAACATCTGGTCGATTAACTTGTCAAGTGATGTGGGGCTAGCTGTAAAGGCAGATTTATCATCTATTTCCTCTTCCTGCTTTGGTTCCTTTCCAAACAAGCCAAGTCTTGAATTCCGAGGCTCGCATATCATTTCACCCTCGCCTGTCTTAAACCACGTTTCATCGATGTCGTTGTAGATGGCAAGGATTCTCTGGACAGCCTTCTTGGAAAGGTCACGTCCTTCACTTCTTGATTTTCCAATCATTCCAATTGAAAATCCTAGGTCTTTAGTTGCACGATTGTCGTTCAGATGTTTGAACGTCATGTACTCGTCAAATCTGTCGATAATTCTCATATTTCAGTGAAAATATTTAAACGTTCGTTAATTTATCTTTATAAACATAGAATTTTTAGCGATTAGTTTTGAAGAAATAGAAGTTTTAACGTACCTTTGCCGCCGATTTCTTAATTCTTCGAACAGGATAACGCAAATTCTGGTGCAAAGTTAAATAAAATATTTATATTTTCAAAGCAAAATGACGAAAAAATGTTGAACTCGATAACAAAATTTCAGAAAATGAGGCAAAAAAGGACTGAATCCATCTGCCGTGACTATATCACATTTGCCCCTGAAATAAAGGCAAAACAGGCTTCTACATGGCAGGTTGTTTGCCGAATTGCAGAAAAATATGAAGTCGCTCCAAATACAGTCTTTTCGGCTTTGAGAAATATGAAATTTTACGGAGGCAGGCAGAATCCTCTTTGTCAAGAGGCGATGGATAATTACTTAAACAGCTTATAGAAAACATGGAAATTTCATTATCGGATTTGAAACGTATTATCACCACAGCCGCTGAAATTGGTGTGGAAAATTATATGAAAGCCAGAGATCCCGAATCAGACTTGATGAATCAGGCTGATGCAAAACGTTATCTTTCAAGAGTTGGAATTCATCCGTATATGCTTCATAAATGGGCTGCCAAGAATCTCATTACACCCATAAAAACAGGTGACTCTCAGAACTCTCCTGTTATGTATTCATTTGTTGAGATTAAGCAGCTAATTTTCAGTATGCAAACTTATCAGATAATAAAATAATCGAGAAACATGGACCAGATTGATCTGATTTTGGACAAAACCAATGGAGGATTGAAGGTATTCCAAGAATATCTAGGCAAAACCATTGCTCCTGGAGTGAAGTTCAAAAACCCGTTCTACGATGATACCAAAGCCAGCTGCAATTTGTATTACGGAAAGAAGTGCAATAGGTATTTCCTTGTAGATTTCGGTGACAGCACGCTACGGGGGGACTGTTTCTGGTTCGTGGCCAGATGGGAGAATCTGGATGCAAAGAATGACTTTGATGAGATACTACGTTTGATTGACAGGAAGCTATGCTTGAACATCTTCGACGATAAAAAATCGATCCAAACGTCAAATAACACTAAGCCTGTGGTAGTCCTAGCCAACAGCCATCAGAATGTTCCGAGTAAAGAACTGCCTTTTGAGATTGAGACAAATGCGTCACTGTCACAACTTGATGTGCAGTACTGGGGACAGTATGGCATCGACATTAGGACATTAGCTAAATATTCGGTTAGAAGTGTGAAGGCATTCCATTCCCGTCGGTCTGACGGAGTTCCTTACAGTATATACGAGGATGGTCATCCATTCTTCGGTTACTTTTTCAATGAAGGCAAGGGCGTGAAGATCTACAGGCCTGGGCAACAGATGCGTTTTGTCTATGCCGGTCACCTCCCCCATCCCTATATCTTCGGGCTGAACCAATTACCGCAATCAGGCAATGTGCTTTACATTACAGGCGGTGAAAAGGATGTTCTCAGTCTCAGTTCACATGGTTTTCATACGATTTGTTTAAATAGCGAGACGGCGAAGGTTCCAGAAGACCTTCTGCCGTCTCTTCAAGAGCGGTTTGAACACATAGCCATTCTCTATGATATGGATGACACAGGCCGCAAAGAATCCGCTAATCGTGTGAATGAACTGATAGAGTGCGGCTGTTCCAGCGTACTTAATGTCGAACTACCGCTTTGTGGTAGCAAGCAGGAAAAGGATATCTCAGATTTCTTTCGTCTTGGTCATACAGCTGACGAATTATCGTTCTTGACAGAAGAAAAGATAGCATCCAGCTATCATAGTCGTTTGAAAGCGTAATGAGTACTGATTATCAAGATCCAAAGAGGCCGATTTGCCTGAAGCACGCCACAAAATTCCACAGGAATACTAGGTTCAACGAAAAGGATCGCGACCTTTTGAGAGATTACAATCTCGATGAAAAAGAGGTCGCAAAGTACTGTTCGAGTGTAGATTTCGAGTGTATGAACCGCTGTTTTCATGGTATAGGCATCAGGAATCTACACAATGGCCTCGAATTATTCAACGACAATGAGTTTGTCACACCTAAGACTGTTGGCGTTTCCGGACTTGTAGTTATTGTGAACACTACGTCAAAGCAAAAGCGTTCTTGCCTGATGTTCATGGATTTCAGAGATCTATTAGCATATCTGACCTTAAGGAAACACTATCCGTCTGTAGCGATGACAACTGTTCCTAAGATGTCAGATTACATTGTTCTTAACGAGTTAGGAAACTGGAAATTTCTGGCAGAAAGAATTAAGGAATATGATCGAATATTTTGTTTTTTCCCAAATACCGTTGTTGGGGGAACACTTGCAAAAACCATTAATTCACTTCATGAGGGCAAAACTATTGACTATTCTACTCTCTACCCCGGCTGCAAGTCCCTTACCGATTACCTCCAATTGCAAAAAGGGCGCTTATAAAACACGTATTTATATCAATATAGTAATATGTATTTTAGACAATATTTGAATTAATATTTAGGTCAATACATATTTAATTATTTAGCATAACTAATTGATTTTTTGAAGAAATCACGCAAAAACACAATCACAAGCCTTGTGAAAACATAATTTTTGTATAAAAACGATTGTTATTACAGATAAAATTACTATCTTTGCGGTGTTCTTTCTGAATGCTGAAAGCCTTTAGGTTTGTCACAGGAGAGTTGGACACATACATGCTTAAAGCGTTTTCTGAACGCTTTGGTTTTAACGATCAAGGAAGTTTGCAAATATATGATTTGTCAAAACCTCATGATCTTGGACTAAGCACAGAACTGGCTCCACGTTTTTAGCGTGTATGTTGGGCACGATAATAAAAACGCCAAGTTGTGGGAGTCTGCTTGGATATAGACATTGTCATTAAAAAGTGGACACTACGCCTAAAATAGTATTACAAAATCCTTACAGGATACTTGGAATATATGCAAATTCTCCTAAAAAGGACATTGTGGCTAGTAAAGGTAAGGTAACTGCTTTTCTTAAAGTTAACCGTTCCTTAGAGCTTCCTTTTGATTTAAAAGGGATACTTCCTCCTATTAATCGAAGCCTTGAAATGATTGACAATGCGGAAGCTAGTATCACGATTCCTAAGGAACAAATCAAATATGCACAATTTTGGTTCTTAAAAATATCGCCTCAGGACGAAGTCGCCTTTAATCACTTATTTGCCGGCAACCTTGCTTATGCTAAAGAGATATGGTCAAAGTTTGACTCATTATCATCTTTACAGAATAGGATTATTTGCTATTTAATTGAAAATAAGCCATCATTGGCTGTGAAGGATGCCGAAAAACTATATGCAAGTTTTGGTGACACATATATACATAGTATTGATGATAGTTGTACGCTTCATTTGACAGGGCGGGAATTACTTCATCAATTTATTGACTCTCTTGGTGAAGATATTGGAATGCAAAATCTACTATCTTACGATTTTTGTGAAGAAACACAAGCATATATTACCAGAAATACCACAGAACCTCTGATAAATAATATTTTGTCTGAAATTGAAAGGACAAAAAAAGTTAGTCATAGCAATGCCAAGGCCAGAATTGAAGCTGCAAAAAAACTCATCAAGAACACTAAAGATGATATTATCACACTAAAAAGTATTTTCAAAGAGAACAATCCTCAATATCAACTGATAGCCGATAAATTAGGATTAGAGATTCTACAGTGTGGTATTGATTACTTCAATAACTCAGAAGAAGAAGATCGTCATCAAACGGCAATGAAAATGCAAAAGTATGCCCAATCTATTGTTGTGGGTACTCTTGCAAGGCAACGTTGTGAAGAAAATGTAAAAATACTACAAAGAATGATTGACGAACTTCCTCCGAGAGAAGTATTTAAATATGAGCAATATATTAATAATAAGTTGTCTAGGTTCGTTGTTAATGAATCTCCAAGGCTACTGAGTATCGCTAATGATGAACTTGATCGAGCAAAGAAATTGTTAATGGATTGTGGTCCATATTTAGGATCAATAAAGGAAATTCTGGGAGCAAATCATCCTTACTATTTGAAAACATCAACAAATATAGTAAATATTATACTGTCTAAAGTAATTGATGTTGTTAATCGGTCTTTGGAAAAAATTAATCTGTCAATTGGCTATAACAGAAATTCTGTAATAGAACAAACAAGAGAAACCATAAAAAAAGCATGGTTACTTACGTTAATGATGGATAAAATGAACATTGATCCTTCATATAATAGAGATCGATATATTCCGAATCGAGAGACTTTGAGTGACATTTTAATCAAGGCTAAAATATTTACAGGGAAACCTGATGCTATAGATTTGCGTTCTGAGAAGCAAATGCTTTCCGAAATCAAAACGATATCTGATTGCGAATACTTCATAAGTGTTTTCCCAGAAAGCGAGCATAAAGCAGAAGTTGATGAGAAAAAGCGGATTATACGCTTCAAGACATGTAATTGTTTGAAAGATTGTCATGATTTAGAGAAAGACTATCCGAATAGAAAAGCAGAAATCGATAAACTTAGAGATAAAATTATCTTTGGAGAGTTCGAAAGGTGTGAAACAATAGATGAATTCGAAAGTTTCATCAATAACTACCCTAATTGTAAATACATTACCGAGGCTCAAGAAAGATTAGATAATTTGATTAGGACAAAAAGACGAAAAAGGATTGTTTACACCATAATATGGACTCTTTTAGCACTTTTTGTTGCTGGATTATTGGGTTATTCCATTTGGAGCTCTAATCACCGACGGGAATTGGAGAAACAGGCAGCAAAACAGGCGGAATACAATTTATATAGTAACATTGTAAACAAAGGCGACACTTCATCTTGTGCCAGATTTTTAGACTTATACCCTAACAGTAATTATATTGGAGAAGTAAAAAAAGTCTTAGAAGAATATGAATATCATCATCTTACTTCACTAGATGATTGTCTTGATTTTATATCTAATCATCCTCATAGTGTTTTTGCAACATCTATTGATTCTATGATTAGTGTAAGGGCTGAAAATCTAAAAAAAGAAATACTTGACACTCCCGCTGATTGTGATTTGGATGAAATGTGGAAAATCATCCGCAAATATAGTAGTTACAATAACAAATCATTACAATTGGCAGTAACAGCGATTACTGATCATTATAACCAGATAAAGGAAATTCAACAGGCGAAGGCAGAAAAAGCCAGGAAAGATAGTATCAAGAAGGTTGAAGAAGCTAAGAAACGAGAAGAATATGAAAAGTATGGCACTGACGCCAATGCTTGGAAGACAGCAAAGGCAGAAGATACGATGACTGGATATAAAGAGTATCTGAGACGATACCCCAAAGGACGACATGTCCAAGAGGCAAATAAAAATATAATCGATTTGGAAGTCGCTTCTGTCATATCGAGTGGCAATTACGGCCATCTTCCTTCATCACAACAAATTTCATATGGAAGAGGGAAGAACAGTACAATACATTTAACTAATTCATCAGGGAAGACGATTACTATATTATATAGTGGAGTGAAAAGTATGAAAATAGTACTTGAAGCTTATCAAAGTCGAACAATCATTTTACCATCGAGTTCATACGATGTCGTTGCAACGGCACCAGGAGTAAGGTCTTTTTATGGGACAGAAAACTTAATAGGTGGTGAATATGAATCAGAATACTATATTTCAACAACAAGATACTGATATGAATATCATCAATAATAACCCATATAGAATTTTAGGGGTTTTTGCAAACGCTCCCAAAAAAGAATATGTTGCTAACAAAGGAAGAGCAACAGCATTCTTGAAAGTTAATCGTTCTGTAGAGTTCCCTCTTGATTTAATAGGGTTTTTACCTGTGTCTAATCGTACCCTTGAGTTGATGAATGAAGCAGAGGCACATATCTCAATTGCTAAAGAGCAAATTAGATATGCACAATTTTGGTTTATTAAAGGCTCAACGCCATTGGATGACCAGGCTTTTAAGAACCTATTATCTGGAAATATGGCCGAAGCCATACAAATATGGTCGGAAGAAGAGACAATATCATCCCTACAAAACAGATTAGTATGTTATCTGATTGAACAGAAATCAGAACAGGCAGTTAAGACTGCTGAATTATTATATGCCAAATTTGGGAATAGTTATGTTCAAATGATAGATTCTAGTTCTACCATTCAAATGTCACCAGCAGACTTGTTGCATCAATTTATAGACTCTTTGGGCAATGAGATAGGAATGAAGGAACTCTTAGGGTTTAGGTTGGAACCAGATACTATATCATATATTAACGCTCAGACCGTTGGCCCGTTAATTGATAAAATAACATCGGAGGTTGATAGATCAAGAAAAGTTGAACACAAAGATGGCAATGCAAGACTTAATTCTGCCCGAAAGTTAGTCAGAAACACAAAGGAGGAATTCTCAAGCTTGAAGGAAATTTTAACAACAAGCGATGCCCAGCTACAAATGATAGCTGATAAATTAGGATCCGAGATTCTCCAATGTAGCATTGATTATTATAACAACTCTAGCGATAAAGGCAAACATCATACTACAATGAAAATGCAGAAATACGCATTATCTGTTGTTATGGGATCACTTGCGAAGCAGAGATGTGAAGATAATATTAAGACGTTACAGAAGATTATTGACGAACTACCCCCAATAGAAGTTAATGCTGAAAATGACAGTTTACAACAGAAAATTGCGAAGTTCTTGATTTTGCTAGATTGTGGAACAAGTGATGTTCTGACATTTATTAAGGATGCCCGTTCAGAAATTGTTGCAATAAAAACAAAATTAGGAAAGTCCCATGCTTTTTATATTGCCCAATCAACACTTGTTGCACAAGTAGCCTTGGGTAAATCTATAGATTCATTGAATAAAGTACAGAACGATGAGTTTCCCAAAATAAACGGCTATGAAAATCAAAAGTCAATAACAAAACTTAGACAGGCTTTTGGAGATTCATGGGAAACTATGATGATTCTTGATATAATGGATTTATCTCCAGAATTCAGAAGGGAAAGGCTTAAGCCAAATAGGGAAGCATTAAAAAAAATATTGGATGATATTGGTGCTTTCAGTTTACCTATATATAGGAGTTCTGCTTTTTCTGCTTGTGCAAGAGATATTGACGTTAGTCAACATATGTTTTTTACAGATGACGAATTGTTTTGTGAATGTAAAAACATTGATGCGTGTAGAGAGTATCTGAAAATGTTCCCTAATGGTTCTCATAAAACAGATGTTGAAGCAAAATTAAAAAGATTAGAGAGTGAGCAAGAAGAATATCAGACATATAAAAGTGCAAGGAAACTTGAAGATTTCGAGAAGTATATTTCCAAATACCCTAATGGTAAATATATTGAAGAATGCAGGAAGAAGTATGCTGATCTTAAGCAGAAGAAGGAAGAGCAGGATAGACTTAAGGAAGAAGAGGAGAAAGTAAAAATAGCTGAAAGGATTAACAAATGCCAAAAGATAGATGGCTGCATATCATTAATTGATTCAACTCGTTCTGAATCAAGAAAGGCTCTGAGGTTTCTGTTAGATGACAAATTTTACTCTTTATGCAAAACAAAGAAAGATTATTTGTCATATATGGAAAGATTTGGTCATGGAGGTAAACATTATAATGAAGCGAAAGCGAAATCACAAAAAAATGTTATTTTATTATGGGCAGAAAGCCACAGAAGTACATTAATTACACTTCTGGTTATTGTAGTATTCTTCTTTATAATAGGAAGTATTTGGGGGGCACACGGCATTGGAGTGGTTTTTGGTATTCTGGCATTAATTTGTGGAATTTTGGGATTCTATGCTGGGGAAATTGGATGCTTTTTATGGATTCTTGCTGCAATATTTGGTTTTATCGCTTCTTCATTAACTTCATCATAAACTATAATTAAATGGATTAGGCTATATGAATATAATTACAAACAATCCTTATCGTATTTTAGGGGTATTCGCGAACTCTCGTAGACAAGAGATTATTGCCAATAAGAGCAAAGCTTCTGCTTTCTTGAAAATTGGCAAGAGCGTTGATTTCCCTTTGGATTTAAATGGATTGATGATGCCGCTATCAAGAACTGTTGATATGTTTGAAGAGGCAGAAGCACATATAGCTATTGCTAAGGAACAAATAAAATATGCGCAGTTCTGGTTTTTAAAGATAACATCTCAAGATGAAGTTGCTTTCAATCATCTTATAGCTGGCAATATTACTAAAGCAAAAGAAATCTGGTCTATACAAGAATCACTATCTTCTTTACAAAATAAGATGATATGTAGTATTATTGAGAAAGAATATGGATTGGCTTTGAATTTGGCAGAAAATCTTTATTCGAAGTTTGGAAATGATTATATATCTACTCTTGATGAGAATAGTACTATCAAGATGTCAAGCATAGAACTATTACATCAGTTTATTGACAACTTCTCTGAGGAAGTGGATATGACAAGTCTATTAGATTGCAAACTTAGTACAGAGACTAAAAATTATATCAATAGCAAAACAATTACACCTCTTATTAACAAGATATCCTCAGAAGTTGAGAAAGCTAAGAAAGTAGATCATAAAAAAGCAAAGGCTAGACTTGAGGCTGGTAAAAAACTGATTTCTTCTACAAAAGAGTCTTTAACTCAATTAAGAGGTGTTATTTCTGTATCAGCCCCTCAGTTCGGCATGATATCAGACAAATTAGGTCTAGAAATATTGCAATGTGGAATAGATTACCTTAATTACTCAAATAAAGATGATGATGACGCGCCTCGTATAACACTTAATATTTTACAAGAAGCATATAGGATTGTTGTTGGATCTTTGGCAAAACAACGCTGTTTAGAAAATATTAAGACCGTTAAAGGCATTATTGAGAACATGCCACCGAAAGGAACATCAGCAGACATAAGAAAAATAGAAAATGAAGTCACTATATGTAAATGTAGCGGAAGCCTAAATGATTCTTATATTGATAGAATTACAAATGATTACGATTATGTTATTGGAAGAAAATGGCTTGCGGAATTAGAAAGTGTTGAGCATTTGCTTTATAATACAAAACAATCGTTGTCTAATATAAAGGCAAAAACTTCAGATGACAATGATTTTTATGTTAACATATCAACACATGTTGCATCAACGGCATTGAGCAGAATCGTAGGAGTTGTAAATAAATTCCAAAATGATCCTAATTTATTCTTATTTCCAACAGGATATAGTCAAGATAATAGTCTTGCATCTGAAATCAAGAATATGCTTACAAAATGTTGGGATTTAATTAAAAGAATAGATGATATGGATGTGTCAGTTCAATTTGCCAATCATTATAAGACAAACAGAGATATATTAAAAAAAATGTGTAAGAGTGCCGGAGTAAACACATTTGACTTTTTATCACTGGAAGAATCTGATATTAAACTGTTATGGTGGATTGGATCAATAATATTTTGTCTGCTTGGATTAGTAATAGGCGATAATGTCGGAGGCGCTTTAGGTGCAATAGTAGGAGGTTTCCTCTGCTTTTCTTTGTTTTGGAAAATTAAATTAGAAGTTATAGATAAATGAAAAAGGGTTTATTAATTTCATTCGTGTTCCTTGTATTCTCTATGAATACTATAGGAAATGATTCTTTGAAGATTGTTTCTCTTCAAAGAGAAGTAAGTAACATGAAGACTTCAGTCTCTCGTCTTCAGCAAGAAAATACGAAGATGCGAAGTTTGTATCAACAACAAAAAACAAATGTGGATAGTTTGTTGGAAATGCAAAGGAAGCATACTGAGGATCTTAATGCATTAGCCAATAAAGTTGGCGCTGATTTGTCTGAAACGAATAAGAATCTTCAAAACAGTACAAACAACTTGTCTGATAGTATTAATTTTCGTACTTGGATGGCTGTATGTGGAATATTGATAGCATTAGCATTGCTAGGATTCGTTTACTTCTTCCTTAGAAAGAAAATTCTTAGCGGTTCTTCATCAATTGATAAAATAAGAAGTGCACAAGAAAGTCTAGAAACAGCTCAAAAAGCGATGCAGGAAGAATCTATAAAACTGGACAACAAACTAGTAGAATTGTTGGAAAAGCAACTTAATCAGAGTCCAGAACCCAAGCAAGACCATTCTTTTGTTCTTGACATTGCAAATGAAATTGCACGTATTGAACAGAATCTTTCCTTTATGGATTCTAAAGTCAAGGGTGTCTCAAATTTGAAGAATCGAGCATCGGCAATAAATGACCGTCTAAAATCCAAAGGATATGAAATACCAAAATTAGTTGGTGAAAAATATACAGATGGGAACAACATGAAACCCACAATGGAACTTGATGAGGATCTGCCTGTTGGAACTCAGATAATACGTCGAGTACTAAAACCAATGGTCTTATACAAGGGAGAAATGATTCAAGCAGCTGAAGTAGTTGTTGCATATAACGAATAAAATTTTGAGAAATATGAAATCGAATAAAATCATTTATGGCATTGACTTGGGAACAACCAACTCTGCCATTGCCCGTTTTGAAAATGGGAAAGCAGTAGTTAAGAAAAGTGGTGTTCAGGGAGATACAACCCCATCATGCGTTGCTTATACAAAAAGTGGAAAAACGCTTGTCGGAGTAAAAGCCCACTCACAATTAGAGAAGGATTATCAGTTATCTTGCGTGAGAGAAGGCTATGAGCCTAATTCTTTCATAGAATTTAAGCGTAAAATGGGTACTGATGAGATTATGCATAGTAATAACCTTGGACGTGACGTTACGCCAGAAGAGCTTTCATCAGAGGTGTTAAAGGAACTTAGAAAGTATGTCCTTGATGATGATGTTCGTACAGCAGTAATCACCGTTCCTGCTATGTTTGACAACAATCAAAAAGATGCCACAAAACGAGCTGCAAAGTTAGCTGGTTTTGAACATGTGGAATTGATACAGGAACCAGTTGCTGCATCAGTTGCTTATGGATTGGATTCAAAAATGAAAGATGCCTACTGGGTTGTCTTCGACTTTGGTGGCGGTACCTTTGATGCTGCTTTAATGAAGATTGAAGATGGTATTATGAAGCCTGTTGACACTGCTGGTAACAACAAATTGGGAGGAAAAGATATTGATAAGGCTATTTTCGAGAGTTTTTTCCTTCCCTATTTCAAAGAGAATTATAATATTGACGAGATCCTTTCTAAAAAAGCGGAGGCTTTCATGAATATGTGGAAACCAAAGGCTGAGGAGATAAAAATACAGCTCTCGTTTAATGAATCTTATACAGTAGAGACAGATCTCGGCGAAAATTATGGTCAGGACGATGAAGGTACTGACTTTGAAATGTGTCTAACCATAACTCAGGAAATGTTGGAACCAGTAGTTGCCCCTATCTACCAGAAAGCAATAGACCTGACAAAACAGTTACTTGAACGTAATAATCTTGATGGAGAACGCATAGGAGCTCTTATTTTAGTCGGTGGCCCTACCCACTCTCCTATTGTCCGAAAAATGCTACGCGAACAGGTGACAAGCAAAGTAGATACCAGTATCGATCCAATGACATGTGTTGCTTGTGGTGCAGCACTTTACGGTTCTACTGTTGATGTCCCTGATGATATTGTTGATAAGAATCGTGACCGTTCAAAGATTCAGTTGAAAGTTGATTTTAAGAGCACATCTGTCCAAGAGGAAGAATGGGGAAATGTGTTCCTCTTAACAGAGAAATGTGACAATTATGACAAATCAAGCGTCCTAGTAGACTTCGTACGTACAGATGGTTTATTTTCGCTGGGGAAACAAGAAGTTACATCTTTAGGAGCAGTAATTACTTTAAAACTGAAAGCAGACAGTACCAACTTGTTTGAAATTAGATGTTACGACGAACAAGGGACTGCTTTAGAATGCGAACCAAACTCTTTGAGTATTATCCAAGGTATTGATGGAATTGGTGATGCTGTGATGCCAATGTCACTTGGTCTTGGAACTGCCGATGACGAAGGAAATGAAGTTTTTGACTTTATTGAAGGCCTAGCCAAAGGTGTGAGACTTCCTGCTTCAGGTGTTATTAGTGGATTGCATACTCAAAAAGCTATGCGCCCTGGCATTCTAGAAGATGAAATACGTATGTCACTCTATCAATTAGATGAGCCCTTCGAAAAAGGAAAAAAGGGACCTAGAGCATTTTTTACGAAACACCTTTATGACATCATATTGACAGGAGAAGATATCCCCAACCTTTTGCCAGAGGACAGTGAGGTGAATATACGTATGCATGCAGAGCGTTCCGGTACAATTGATTCTTTTATTGTTGATATTCCTTATCTTGATACTGAAATTGATTTGACGGAAAGAGTATCATCGAAGACTAAGACAGAATTGCCAAAGGGATTGGTGATGGAAGAATTCAGAGCGATGGAACGTAAGGCAAATCAGTTGAATGATCCAATTCTGAAACAAGAAATAGCAGATATAAAGAATAAATATATAGAAGCAGGTTCTGACCGCGATACAAAAGATCAGGTATTGGCTGATATGCAAGCTCTTGGAATCAAGGTGGACACTCAATATTCTTTAGGTGATTGGGAAAGGGAGGAACAACGCCTACGAGGTATGTTTGATGAGTTGGAAAAAGACAATCAGAAATACGGTAATGCTCAGACCACTCAGATGATAGAACAATTAAGACATAATGTTGACGAAGTCATCAGATCAAAGAATGTAGAAATGGCTCGTGAACTTTACGATCAGCTGTGGGCTTTCGATTATAAGATTGCTGAGGTTGAATTCTTTGTCGTATGGATTCTTGATTGGCAAAGACAATTTAATCAGAAGACATGGAAAGATCGTAATCGAGCACGTTCCCTTATTAACCAAGGATTAGAAATTATTCAGAATCAGCCAACCACAGAGAAATTAAGACCAATTGTGGATGGACTCATTAGTTTGCTACCTGATGATGAAAAACCAGGTAATGATGATATTTTAAGAAAGAGAGAAAGATAATAAGGCAACTATGTTTTTATTCAATAAAGGACAGATAATAGACAATCAATATACGGTTGTGTTTCCGCATAAAGAAGGCGCTTATGCGGAAACCTATCGTGTAAAGGACTCAAGTGGAAAGTTGAGATTCTTGAAATTGATATACTATTCAAAGCTACAATATTCTCAATTTGATAAAGATGGAAGTATTATCGAAGTAGAAATAACGAAAAGACTTAACCATCCAAATATATGCAAATATGTGAATAGTGGTAGTCTAATCACTAATGGTCAGCAGCTGGCATACATAGTGACAGAATTTGTAAGTGGAGAAACGCTTGACAAACGGATTGTCCGTGAGGGGGAACTTAGCGTATATGAAATTAAGCAAGTATGTAAAGCCTTGCTATCTGCTATTCAATATCTTCACAATCAAGTTGTTCCTATCATACATAATGAAATTACAATTCAAAATTTGATGCTTGACCTGTCAGGGACATTGGACAATTTGAAATTGATAGATTTTGGTTATGCTCGTTTCTTGAATCAAGAACCGGCACGTCCAAACTTGAAACAGCTTAATCCGTTTTATATGGCACCTGAACGTCTGAATGGCGTGAGTAGTGTACAATCTGACTTATTTTCAGTCGGTGCAGTTTTATATCAATTAATATATGGTACACAGCCTTGGTTTTTTGATACATCAGGGATGAACGACCAGCAAATCATAGAGAGGCTTGAAAAAGAAAGGGAGCATCTAGTTAGGATTCCTGAAATTGAACTGTTTGAGTTTGACGAACAGTTAAAGAATTTAATATGTAAGGCACTAAGTCCTGATGTAGAAGACCGTTTTCAGAATGCTAATGAATTCCTCAAAGCTATTAATGGTGACATAACAATTGAGAAGCCGGTACAGAAGCAAAAAATAAAAGAGGGAGAAACAAAAGACAGTAAAATCCCTCGTAAAGTCGCCAAAGGAGAGGGATTTGCTGCTATTGCTGGTATGGATGAGCTAAAAGATCTTCTACGTCATGAAGTTATCGACGTTCTTTTAAACCCAGAAGAATACGCTCGTTATGGTCTCACCATACCCAATGGAATGTTATTGTATGGGCCTCCAGGTTGTGGAAAGACATTCTTTGCTAAACATTTTGCAGAAGAAGTAGGTTTTAACTTTATGGAAGTCAAGCCTAGCACTTTGAAAAGTAAATGGGTTAATGCGACACAGGAGAATATTGGAAAGATGTTTGCTGAAGCAGAAGAGAATGCTCCTACGATTATTTTTATAGATGAAATGAACGAGTTAGTCCCAAATCGAGATAATGGAAATGTTCATGAAATGTCACTCGGCGCTGTAAATGAAATGCTTGCTCAGATGGACAGAACGGGAGAGAAGGGTATTTTTATTATTGGAGCAACAAATTATCCAAATATGATTGACCCTGCTATTTTGCGAGCAGGCCGTCTAGATAAGAAATATTATTTAGCGCCACCTGATAAAAGAGCTCGTGAACTCATGCTAAAATTATATCTCCAAAAAAGGCCTTACGATTTTGGCATTGATTATAATCATCTTGCCGAGATGACAGAGAACTATGTTTCAGCAGACCTGAAATTGATCGTAGATGATGCATCTCGTAAAGCACTGATTGCTAAAAGCAAAATAACTCAAAAAATATTGGAAGAAGTTATCTTATCTACGAGGCCTTCACTCAATCAGCAGGAGTTGCAAAAGTATGAGCGTATCAAGGCAGAGATGAATGGAGAAGAGAGTAACACTAACAAACGCCCCAAAATAGGATTTTAAAATTTTTCAAAAATGGAACAGAACGAATTATTATTGAGGACAGCATTCGCTTGTATGTCGTGTGATGGTGATATTGCCTCTGAAGAGGTAGATATGATCAAAAAAATGTCAAAAGAAAAGAATCTATTTGGCGATATTGACATTGACAAAGAACTTGATGGGCTGGTAAATGAAATCAATCTGAAAGGAAATGGTTTCCTAAAGCAATACCTTACCAGCCTAGCCGAACAATCTCTGACAGAGGAAGAGGAAATACATGTTGCAAATGTTGCAGTTCAGACAATCCGTGCTGACAACAAAATTGAATATAGTGAGATTAAGTTCTTCAAGGTGCTACGTTCAAATTTGAAAAAAGTATCGGATGAAACATTGCTTGAAAAAATTGAAGGTATAGATGAGAACTATCTCGCACAAGACATCCGTGCTGATTATCTCCAGATGTATGATGACTATTTTAATACGATTGAATTGCCAAAATTTAATTTGTCATCATTAAATATTCCTCCAACAAACTAGTTGCTATTTATGAATGAATTAAATGATTTTAAGTTTGAGTCTTTTGAAGACTTTGAGGGCTTCCTTTCAACTCTTCCAGCGGAAAAGATTAGGGCTTCCTTGAAGGTGTTAATTGCTTTATTTGAGAAGCAACGTAAACTATTTGATGAAATATTACCTAAGGGGGAAGACCCAATTGCTTTAATGTCACTTCCACCAGAAACATTAAAGGAAATGTTTTCATCATTTGAAAATAAAAGGCCTATTTTCCAAAAAGAATCTGAGGCGATGGTAAGGTGTGCTAAAATTCTTTTTGATGAAGAAATGACAGAAGGGAAGTTAGATGGAGAAAAAGGACTTAATGCCATTGAAGGTTTGCACAAGGCGCATCTCAACATGATGGACAACTATCAACATAGTTTGAAATTTGCAATTGACCCGAAAGCTGTAATAGCAGAATACGAAACTATGGAAAAGCAGAACCCACGGCCTGCGCCATCCAATAGTGGCTGTATGGTTGTTGTTTTACTATTTATAATATCTATTGCAACAATTTTGTTATAAATTAAAAACAAAATACTGCTATGGGATTCTGGATAAATGCTGCTATTTGGGCCATTATCATTGGCATCGGGATGTGGAAGTCAAAGCCAAAACCACTTACCGCAGCCTTCATTGTGTCTCTTTATGTAGGCCTTGAAACTTATTTTTATGTAAGCCATTGGCTCTCATACCTGCCGACAGGATTGCATATTCTTTTTTATGCAATTCCAGTATGTATTTTTCTTGCATCCTCGTTTGTTTATTGCAAAAAGACAAAGATAGATTGGGATTATGCGATTACTCAGTCTACTTGTTGGTATATATGCGTAACAATTGCAGTTTGGCTATCACTCCCAACAGTATTCATCTTATATGACTGGCATGATGCCAAAGTCGAATATGAGTCTGAAATGGAAGAGCTCTTTGGCGATGAATGGGAAGATGAAGTTGAAGAAATGGAACAAGAGAGGTTCTACCGACGATGATGAAACAAGTATATCTAATTCTCGCAGTGTTAATGCTGCTTTGCCTCGCTCCGATGCCATATGGCTACTATATGCTAGTCAGGTTTGTGGCTATGGTAGCGTTCGGGCTTTTGGCATACCAGTATTATACAAGGCATAATACGATTGCATCAACAATATTTTGTACGCTTGCGTTATTGTTCCAACCCATATATAAGATTGCACTTGGACGAGTGACTTGGAATATGATAGACGTGTTGGTGGCCGTATTACTCATTGCTTTGTATGTGATGGAGAGGCGACTCGAGAACAAAACAACAGTAAACTATCAGCAACTTCCTCCACAAGACCAAATAAAAATAGAAGATAATCAAATTGAGTTTAAACTCAATGGAAGATTATCGCCAAAGGAACTTGTGTACATTGCCAGTGAAGAGGATAAAATGTTGACGGAACTATTCGAGACCCGGCCAGAGGTGCTCGAAGGCTGGGGACAGATGATCGGTTTTCATATCATCTACCTGCCGCTGCTCATTAAGAAACTGAAAGACAAACGAGTTCTTCAATATAGGGCGCCCTATCTCACAGATGTCGAATTGTCGGAAATCTCAATTGGGAATGACTTCTTGCTTCAATATCTGGAGAATCCATCAGACAAGGAAAAGATAACGCAAGGATTTATCCGTACAGAAGATATACATCGAGGGAGTGATGGAAAGGATAAGGCATCAAATCGTTTCTATCCATTGTCATCAAAGAACGGAGAGCCTTTGGCTGACCAACTCCACCGAATAGGTAAGCAAATCTCGCTCGAAAAAGAACGGCATGAAAGGTATTTGGAAAGCAAAACTCAGAGTTTTGACGATTGGGGGAACATCGAGAGTCCCTCTACCAATTTTGCTGATGACACCTTTAGCCCAGAGGAGCAAGAAGAAACCATTAGCGTATTGATGGAGGAAATACGGGAACGAATCAGCAAGTTGCGCCAACGAGGTATTGCAGAACATATTTTGGAGCAGCTTATTCATCCAGATAATCGTTTAAGTAGAATGATGATAACCAAAGATTGGCGCATTTTTTTGCCAGATTATAATGATATGGAGATCAAGTTGGAGCCATTGGTAAAATCTGTATATTTGTTGTTCCTACGTCACCCTGAAGGGATTGCATTTAAACAATTACCTGATTATCGGGAAGAATTGACTAATATCTATTATCAATTAAAGCCATCAGGACTTACAGACAGGGCAATCCAAAGTATTGAGGATGTAACTAATCCTATGCTCAATTCAATCAACGAGAAATGTGCACGAATTCGCGCGGCCTTCACTGGACAGTTTGATGACTATATGGCAAAAAGCTATTATATTGATGGGCGTAGAGGTGATGCAAAGAAGATTGCGCTGCCTCGTAATTTGGTTATATGGGAGTAAAATAGCACTTTCACAAGGCTTGCGGACCAAGATAATTTTTAAAAAATAAATGTAATTACTAATTTTGCAAATATAATAAAAGTGGTTATGAGAAAGATAATTATTTTTGTATTGCTTATAATTGGCATGTATCAGGTTGAAGCGCAAAACATCAAACGGCCTGAGTCCTATAACTATCAGAGAGGTCGAGAAGCCATGCAGGAACAGAAATACGATGAAGCAATTGAGTATTTTAACAAGGATTTAAATGAGAATCCTAAGAACGGGTATTCTTTTGTCTGGATTGCCTCATTGAGGGATTATCGTCAAGAATTTGGACAGGCATTAACCGCTGCAGATCTCGCTTTGAAATACCTGCCAAAGAAAGATGTTGACTATGTAGCATATGCATATTCTACAAGAGCTGGAATATATCTTCATATACAAGACTCTGTAAAAGCCTTGGCAGATTATAATGAAGCCATTCGCCTGAAGCCTAAAGAGACACAACCCTATGAAGAGAGAGCGCAACTATTTTACGAGCAAGGAAAATACGACCTTGCCAGTGCAGACTACCGTAAAATGGTGGAACTAAAGCCTGGCGATGTCATGGGGTACATGGGATTAGGCCGCAATGCTAATGCTCAAGAACGATGGGAGGAAGCTATTAAACAGTTTGACTACGTTACAAAGTTGGAGAGTGAATATTCATCAGGTTATTCTTTCCGTGCTGAATCGTATATAGGACTCGAGAAATGGAACGAGGCCACAGATGACATTATTAAAGCTTTGAGTATTGACTGGGACAGAAAAGCTCACTTCCTTGCACTTACAGTGAAAGAACCTGCTTTTACTATACTTGTTTCCAAAATGAAAGTGCAGTCGGCAAAAGCTCCTAATGAAGCAACATGGCCTTATATTATCGCGACAATGTATGATCAAGCAAAAAACTATAATAAGGCTATTGAATACTATTCTATTGCCAACAACAAGAATATGTCGGAAAAAGTGTACCAGAAGATTTCTAACTGCCATTTTAGACTTGGTAATTATGAGGAAGCATTGACCAACATAAATCAGGCTTTAAATATGGATAGTACTGATGTAAATTTCTTGGCACAGAAGGCAAACATATACTATGAGAATGGTAATGCTAAGGCAGCTGTTGCAGAATGGGACAAGGTCTTGACAATGCAGCCAGAATATGGTTTTGGTTATTATCGAAGAGGATGGTTCAAGGAATTGTCTGGCGATTTGGAAGGAGGGCTTGAAGATCTGTCAATGGCTATTGTTTTGGAGCCTAAAGAACCATATTTTTATGAAACTCGCGGCGATTTGTACGCAAAATTGGGTAAAAGAGACTTAGCAGAGGCTGATTTTAAGAAAGTTATTGAAATAGAGGACATACCAGAAAAGTATGAATGTATTCAATATGCCTATCAGGGACTTGGACTGTATGACAAAGCTAAAGAAGCCATGGATGCAATTATTGCAAGAGATACGACTGACTTTGGAAATTACTATGATGCTGCTTGCCTGTATTCGCGAATGAAGGATAAGGACAATGCTTTGAAATATCTGGAAAAGGCACTTAAGTTGGGATATAATCGTTTCGCCCACATGGAGAGGGACTTCGACCTTGATTTCCTTCGAAACACGAGTGAGTTCAAGGTTATGATAGAAAAATATAAGGGGCAACGACAGAATCCAACCAAACCGGCTGCAGATAACTCTCAAATAAAGGGAAATGAAGTTTCAGAGATACCTTTTGACAAAGAAAACGGTATCTGTAAAGTTAAGTGTAAGATAAATGGTCTGCCACTTCATTTTGTGTTTGACACTGGAGCAAGTGATGTAACGCTTTCAATGGTGGAAGCCACTTTTATGATGAAAAACGGCTATCTTACAGGAAAAGATGTTATAGGTAACCAACGTTATATGGATGCCAATGGAGATGTCAGCGTAGGAACTGTCATCAACCTAAAGGATGTGAACTTCGGTGGAAAAAGTTTGACTAATGTACGAGCTTCAGTAGTTCGTAATCAGAAAGCACCTTTGCTTCTTGGTCAGAGTGTGTTAGGTCGGCTTGGTAAAATTGAGATTGATAACAGTAAAAATGTTATCAAAATTTCTCATTCTTCATCCTTTTAAATAATTAATAGCCTTTTAATATGAATCAGACAAACATAAAGGCTTCTGTTTGGAGCGTACTTTGGCGAATTACCATTTTTATGACTTACTATTTTCTGCTGATTGGAATAGGACTTTTAATAATTGCAGCGGTAATAGTGTTTGTGGTAAACTATGCCTTTCCTATTATTTCTGCGTTGAGAGGTACGCTTTTCTGGCTGGCTATAATCGCTTTTGTGGGACTATGCTGTTTAGCTGTTATGTTTGCTGCATTTTTAATAAAACCACTTTTTTCTTTTACCGAAAGTACAGAATCCGATAATACTGTAGAAGTTGAGAGAGAAGACTGCCCGGAATTGTTTGAAGTTATCTCTGACATAGTAAATCAAACAGGAACCAAGATGCCCAAACATGTATATCTTTCTGCCGATGTCAATGCTTGTGTATTTTTTGATTCCAGTATTTGGAGCATTTTTCTCCCTATAAGAAAGAATCTAAAGATAGGATTAGGTCTCTTAAATGGACTTAGTATTGACGAATTTAAGTCCATACTTGCACATGAGTTTGGTCATTTTTCCCAGAAAAGCATGAAGGTAGGCTCTTCTGTATATGTTGTAAATCAAATACTTTACAACATGACTACAGAAAAGGACAACTGGGACGATTTGGTAGAATCATGGTGTACACCTGATTCGGACAATATTTTCTCTAACACATTTGCATTCTTTGGTATATTGACAAGAGGGTTGACTTCATGGGTTAAGAAAGCCAATATCATGATGTATGCTTTTGTGCAGAAAAGTTATATGAAGCTGTCTCGACAGATGGAATATGATGCTGACGACATCGCTTGTTCTTGTGTGGGTAAGGATGCTTTTATATCTGCCATGTATAAGACAGAGGTTAATGCAAATAACAATAGTGACTTTATTGAAATTCTAAAGGTTCTCTTTGAGGAGAAGAAGAAGGTTTGCAATGTGTTCGATGCTATTGAAACAACAAATAGAGCATTACATCATGGAGATACTAGTTACATCAAATACGATGTGCCTCTATATCAACCTCTAACGGTTGAGTCGAGAGTAAGAGTTAATGATTCCAGATCAAGCCATCCTCTATTATCTGATAGAATTAAGAACGCTCAAAAGAACGAAACGAAAGAAACAGGGATGCCTGTTGCTGCATGGAGTCTGGTATCAAAAGACATTGCGGCTCAGGTGTCAGTTCCTTTTTTCTGGAATTTTGAAGACTATGGCAAACTTACAGAAATAAGCAATGATGAGTATGCGATATGGGTAAACGACTATGTAAAGAATCATTATATGCCATATCGCTTTAGGGCTTTTTTCGCAAGAAACATCCTTCCTTTCGATTTGTCTGCTTCGAGTGATGATGTATTGGAAAACCCGTTTACAAATAGGAATCGTCATATTATCGATGATTATTTTGTCACCCTGAACGACTGGAATCTACTGAAGAGAATTGAAAACCGAGAAGTTGAAACGAAGAGCCTTTATGTTGATGGTAAAACTATATCTGACAAAAGTTTACCGATGAAGGAGTATGACGATTATTTATCATCTCTTTATCCTAAAATAGGTGAGATTGACCTTAAGGTTTACCATTTTCTTCAGAAAAATTGCAAAGATTCGGATAGAACGAAGTTGGGAAATGCATATAGTTTATTATTCTATGCTGAAACCGCACTTAGTACATCTCTGACGAATCTCATTAATGGTGGAGCACAAGCTCGTGCTAACCTAAATGCGATGATGGAATCTTATCAAGGATTTAATGTGAATGCTGCTATGCAGATTGTGCATCAGTATGTTGCATATTTCCGCCAATGTTTGAAGGACATAAATCCTGAAGCAATAGAGATGGCTGCAGGAAAGGAATATTTGGGCAAGGTTGAAGAACTTCTTGCTATGTCTGAGGATGAAAAGAACGTTTCAGAACTAAATTACTTGAATAAGATAACTGGTGACCTGCCAAATGACTTATATAGAATACATCAGTCGCTTATTGGATTGGCAAGAAAGACGTTGTGCGAAATCTCAGAACCTTTCAATCTGAAAGATGAGCAAAAGGATATATTAAGCGGAGAACAAATAGAAAACAAAAAAATAGATCCAATAACAATTGATTATACGGCAGGTGGGACATCTGTATTAAATATCATGAGTATTTTTGCTGTGCTGTTCGTTATTGCTGCGCTTTTGTGTTATCTCCTCTATCCCAAACAAGATGATTCTGAGAGCGTGACTGAATCAGAGAATACGGAAATACTCAGGACTCAATATGAAAATGAAGGCTATACAAATCCTAATAGCAAAAATGACATTATGTCTGTCATGTCACGAGGTAATGGTGAGCCACTGACACCAAAAGATAATGAAATTACTGATGGGCGTGTAGCCTTTGCACTTCCAAATGGTGTTCACTCAGAAAAGACATATCCAGTTGAAGGTGATACCGATTATTATGGGTATGACATCTTAGATGATGAACAGCATCCCAGTTACAGCATCCGGGTTCTCAGCAAATATATGACAGGTGCTTTCGGATATAACGAATTTGAAGACCTGCTGAAGAAATACGATAAGGAAAGGAGCCTTGAAAAGATAGTGAGAACAAGAGCAGACAATTCCCGCTATCTTGATAATAACACATTCTGCTATGAAGCGAATAGAGTTTATGAAACGGAGCCCAAAATGGCAACAGACATAGCAGTAATACGCTCTTATAGTCGACATGTCTTGTGTTACATCATATGTGAAAGAACAGAAGATGTTGATTCTCCATTTGATGACATTGTAAAAAATATCAGATTTGAATGAAAAGATTTGTTACACATAAATAAAAAACAAAGAAATTATGAGTGATGTTGCTTTAAAGAATAATTATTTGACTTCCATATATTCTATTGCAGAACGTGGAATGATAGAATTCAATATGCCATTAACAAATGAAGGGAAATTTGAAGTTCTTATGTATGGCATTTGGCTCGGATTGAGGACTTTGGACAAATACGGAATACCGATAAATCACAAAGAATCTCTTTCTGAGGTAAAGAACTACTTAGTAAAATATGCTTCCAATTTGGACATTCCTTCAGATAAAAAAGCAGAAAAGTTATTTACGCTTAGAGATGAAGAATGGGAAAGAGACACCAAATTATTAGTTCCTTCAAGTTTTCCCCTGTCGAATCATATTCTTCTGGAATATCTATATCTGTGTTTTATTGATTCACCCTTAGTTATGTTTAGTTCTATAGAACTTTCAAAAAAGGTCGACCAAATAGATAAGTCCAGTTTGGCTAATTTTTTGATGGTTTTTGAAACATATTATAACGACATCAAAAGTAGACTTAAAGAGTTCGAATCTGATTCGCAATCATATAAGAGTCGAGCCAATGAAATCGCTAATCAAGATTTATCTGAAGAAAAAAATGGCCTTTATTCAGAACTGGAGAAAAAATTGATTTTGCGAATTCAGAATGGTGGAGAAAAGCAACACAAGTCACTCGAAGATCTGATGCCTCTTTCTGCTGATTTGGCAATTATTGACCAAATTGTTGCGAAAACTGCTTTTTCAATGGATTTTCTAAATCTGCATCCAAGTACTGATGTAAAGGATAGTTATATGCTACTAATTAAAGAACTTTCCGAAAAGGATTTGGATAAGTTGAATGCGGAAAAGAATGAGCTGGTTTACGTTATTAAGCCAATGTATGAGCAGGGGCTTGAAACGAGAAAGAGATGTGCGGCTATGATAATGGCGTTGGATGATGAATCTGAAGATGAACGTATAAAGGTAATAAACGCAGGTGAGAGTTTATTATCTTCAATTATTAAAAGGATTGACTCGTATATTAAAACCTTAGATTGGGTAATAGAACTAAAATCGAGAAAGAATAGTGCAGAAGGCAATAACAATAGGAACATAAGCAAGTCTAATAGCGGATGCTTGTCACTTTTTTCATTTATTTTTTTAATTATTGGTTCATGCGTTTTCTTTCTTATTAAATAATTGAGATCGTTGGAAGGCAATTAGGCAAAATCAAATAATAAGATTGAATGAATAATAAGGGTTTGTTGATGACATTTATGGGATTGATTATACTAAATCTATCCTGCATTAAGAATGGAGGACAACATGAACAACAATCAATTGAGACGGATATAGGTAAGGATTCTGGTGTTAAACTAGATTCTTTGAGTCCCTACTGGTATGATAAAGACCAAGTAGAAGTTGTTTTCTCGGAAAACAAAGACACCTTATATCGGTTCCCTAGAATAAAAATGGGAGGTACCTATTCCATTCCATATACAGTAAAATATATCGAAGAACGTGCTTTCATGGGTTGTAAGGAGATTGATGAGGTTTATATTCCCCAGTCTGTGAATCACATAGGAATAGCAGCTTTCGAAGGTTGCCATAAATTGGAATATGTATATATGTTCGCTTCCATTGATACTATTCCTTTCAGATGTTTCAATAACTGTAATCATCTTAGGGAATTGCATCTGGTTAATACGATGCCTCCATATATTGAGGAATTCGGAATTGATGGTATAATACAGGATTCATGTGTCCTTTATGTTCCCAAGGGTACAAAAGAATTATATAGGAAGGATGCAGGATGGAAGGACTTCACAGCTATAGAGGAGGAAGAAAGTCATATGTCTGTTTACAAGAAACCCGAAAAGAATGGGCAGTACCGAGATTTCTTTATTACTAACGGAGAAAACGGCTATCGATTCAAAGTATATGATGCTTCAAGTGATAAGTATTATGATGTAGACTTCAGTGCTGATGAATATTTGAATGGAGGAGTTCCAGGCATGTCTGGTTTTGCTAGTCCTGATGGAAGATATGTTTACGTGGTTGGTGATATATTGGCCAATAGCACAGGATGGGTCTCAACATTTATCATCTACCAGGTAGACACTAAGACTCTTAAAGCCAAACTGGTTAATGGTGTTGCTGGTATTATGTTGGATAAAAATGGCTTCACAGTTGCTTCAGAAACTCGATGTGTTACACCTGAAGCCGAATTCTCTTACCAAATGGATTTTGCTTTTGAGGATATAACCTATGGCTTTGATGGGAAGATAAAGCATAAAAGCAAGGAATATTCATCAAAGGAGATCATTCCTAAATATGGAAAATCCCTCAACAATATCAATGGATTGGGGATAAAAAGGGGCAATTGGTGAAATAGCAAGCCTTGCTGAACGATTATGTTTGGTTCGTATATGAAATAAAAGAGTAGAAAATACAATTGAGAATTGTTCGGAGAACATATTAATAAAAAAATCAGTTCTATGTCATCATTTAGAAAAATAAAAATAACATGCCCAGCCTGTAATACAGAAGGGTCTTATACGGTATGGGATTCTGTTAATGTCGATTTGAATCCAGAGCTAAAAGTCAAAGTTATGGATGGTTCTCTCTTTACATGGATATGTCCCAATTGCAAGAAGAGTTTTAATGCCCCATATTCTTTTTTATACCATGATATGACCCATAATTTCATGGTGTATTTTGAATCGGAGAAGAGCCATATTATACCATTTGCGGAATATATAAGAGTTATGGAAAATGGGCTTGATATGAAAGCGATAGCAGCTATAACAGAGAGGTTCCGTGATGAAAATCCCCGAATGAATATTCTCTTTAATAGTATGACAACTGACAAAGAACTTCTATTTTCTGTATTAGAGATGCCTAATGGTATATGGGAGTTTACAGAACGGAAGCATGTCATTTCATATGATGAATACTTACGTGTTTGTGAGAAGATATAATAAACAGGCATGACTGTTACTAATGTAATATCTATGGATAGATTATTGGACAGGCTAAAAGGAACCATTTATGGTCAGGCGGTCGGTGATGCACTTGGACTTGGAACGGAAGGTATGACTGATGAGGATATGGCTTGGAAATATCCTAATGGGATCAGACATTATAGTGATATATTCCAGGACAGGCATCGTAAAAGATGGAAGATCGGCGATTGGACTGACGACACAGACATGATGCTCGGCATTGCTAACGCTGTAATCAAAGACAAAGGGTTCAACTATACTAGCATAGCTCGAAATTTCAAAGAATGGGCTGATGGTGAACCGATGGGAATTGGCGAGACGACATACAAGGTGCTTAGTTTTGGCGATTACGTCGATAAGCCGTTTGATGCTTCTAAGATGCTTTGGGAAATGAGTCACCAACAATCTGCAGCTAATGGAGGGGTTATGAGAACCTCCATAGTAGGTCTATTTCCAAAAGCTGTTGAAGAATGTGCAGCCACTATTTGCCGATTGACGCACTATGACCCAAGATGTGTAGGCTCCTGCGTAATCGTTTCGCTGCTAATTCACTCACTTGTATATGGTGAGGAAAAACTGTCATACCATCAAATAGTGGATATTGGAGAACGTTACGATAGTCGCATCCGAGAGTATATTGATCTTTCATTGAATACTGACATTAGGGCATTAGAATTGCAAGATTGGGATTCTGTTGGCTATACGCTCAAAACGTTGGCAGCAGGTCTCTGGGCATATTGGAATGCCAAGTCATTTGAAGATGGACTCCTTTCTGTTGTCAGAGCAGGAGGAGATGCAGACACCAATGCTGCCGTTGCATGTGCAATCTTAGGAGCAAAGTATGGTTTTAGTTCTATACCGGATGAATACGTTAATGGCTTAATTTATAAAGAACAGCTTGAGGAAGTAGTTAACGGAATGATAGGGTTGGCAAAATAGACAATGGATATAAAAGTATTAGAAATAGTTAGGCAATTCGCCATAAATCACATGCGGTTAGAGGAGGACTCTATACATGGAATTCATCATTGGGAAAGAGTAGCTAATTTTGGTGCTTGTTTGAATGTCCCCGAGGCAGACAAGGATGTTGTTTTGTGTTTTGCATATCTTCATGATGTTGAAAGAGAAAATGACGGGTATGACGAGAAACACGGCCCAAGAGCTGCTACATTAATAAATGAAATAAGGGGCTCAGTGTTGAGGTTTCTTGATGATAAGCAAATAGCCCTTTTAAGGGATGCTTGCGCCCTTCATACCGTTTGCCACAGAACTGGTAATCCTACAATTGATTCCTGCTTTGATTCTGATCGTTTAGATTTGGAACGGGTAGGTATTGTTCCTGACCCAGAGAAAATGGCAACAGCAGAAGGAGCAGCGCGAGCAAGGGAAAGAAAATTGTTTTATAATAGCATTGAAAGTGATAAGGGCTAATATTAAACTAAAGATGAAAGATTACGTATTAAGCTTAATGGCGGTAGCGGTTTTGTGTCTTATGGCCTGTAGCGCCAACACAAAGAAAAACGTTTCTGAAGAGAGTGATTTGAAACGTGCTGGGCTAAATTTGTCAAATGCTGATTCTTATATTGTTCATTTGAAATATCGACAAAAGGTTGAGGGATATGAGGTGATTGTTGATTTCTCACCCAGAACGAGTATCACTCATGGCCAATGTTGCACGGAGTTATATATGGGAAAAGCTATCCTCCATTTTGCAAATGACAGTTCGTCATTTAATGTTGAATGTGAGGAATTCTCCGATAGCAGTTTGATTTGTTATACCAATAGTGATCCAGAGCACACTCCACGAAACAACAAGTCGGTAGATTTAGGTGAAATAGAGTCTGGGGACACCATCGTTTTGGATTATCTACCCCCCAAGGCACAGGAGTATTTCAGTTGGAATTCTCCTTTCTATTTCCTTGATATGGATTTCGATGGAAGGAAAGAACTTGTAGTAAATAATATGGGATGTGGCTATTATGGTGGTAATACGTATGATGTGTTTTCACTTACAGAAAGTGTGCCTCAAAAGATGACTGGTTATCCGTTTGAGCAGGAAGGTGTTAAGTTGAACAGTGATTGTGAATATAATCCACAGAAGAAGGCAATATATCTTAGTGTAAAGAATGGCATGGAAATTGTTCCAATTGCACAACAATCTCTTTTCGATGGTGATCCAAAGGTTTCAGGAAGCACGGAGCATATAGAGACCATTATGAAGAGTATAGCAAATAGCGATGCAAGAACTCTAGCCTCCCTGACAATCTTTCCTATAGCAAGGAGATATCCTCTACACAATATTGTCAATTCCTCAGATATGATTAAACGATTCAACCAGATCTTTGATCAAAAGTTCAGAGATAGGATGAAATCATCAAAGGCATCTGACTGGCATAGCTATGGGTGGAGAGGTTATAGTTATGGAAAAGAGAATTCCTTGTGGGTCTATGATTCTCTTACGTTCATCAATTACTATTCACCACAGGAAAAGGCATTATACGACCAGCTGGTTAAGAAAGAAATGGCAAGTTTGCATGAATCCTTAAGAGGAAATGGTTGGCATCCATATTGTTGTTTTAAGGATATAATAGATGGCTCTATTGTACGTATAGATATTCATGTGAGAAAAACGATGAAGAATGAAATCATCCATGTAAGTGGGGATGATAAGTTTAGAATGTCTATTTACCCTAAAGGTAATAACCTGATGGGTAAGCCAGGGTTACTGTTAAATGGCAATGTAACTATAGAGGGTTCTGCTAATATGATGGATTATTGTTTCAAAAGTGGAGGAACAAAAATTGAGTTCGGAGATTCCTTTTTCGAAGATGGAAAAGAACTGTTAAGGATTTCGATAAATGATAAAGAGATTACGCATGAGATAAAACCTTGTTATTGGCTAGATTTGTTACATGTTGACTAGGGAATCATGATATGATATGCAGTAATGTTTATGTCAATAGCTATAGAATTGAGTTTTTGAGGAAATATGACTAATTTTGTGACCATATTTGTGAATAATTAGGAAATGCAGGAACCCACTACCATATTGTCATCGATTCTAAAGTCTGGAGGAACAAGGTATCAAGAGAGCATCTTAATCTTTGATTTTCCCTTATACCTTGATGCTTGTTCTTTTAATATCTCTCTCAGTTTATCCTTAACCCTTCTTTCACCTTTTTCCTCGTGACCAAATTTAACTCTTAGTTCATCTTCACATTTTCTAAAGTAATCTTCTTTGGCTTTATTACAATCTTGGGGGTAAGTTTTCGATAAGATGTAGCAGTCCTTAAAAAAATCAAGAACAGTTTTCCTGTCACATTCGATAATAGTTCCTTTTGTAGGATCAAAAGGTTCAACTGTTTCTTTTGGTTCCCAAAACGCAACTTTCTTTCTAAATGTGCTGTTCCTGAAATTAACCTCACGGACTTTTTTACGATACTCTTCAAAACGCCTGATTAAATAGCTTCCATCAAATTGCTTGATTTTATCATATTTCAGAGAAGCAGCCAAATATTGTCCTTTTTCAATATTCTCTATTGGCATTTCATTCAAGATAAAGTATTCTGTAATTTCAGGGAAGCCCTCATACGGAATAGCATAATTCTTCGGTTCCTCTTTTTGTGGAGGAAAAATGAGTGTATAATCAATGTCCTCTTCGTCGCCGTCCTTTGTTATACCAACAAACCTTCCATCCATTCCAGACAGACAGATATTAAATTTTAGCTGAATGGCAATATCCTCACGAGATTTAAACGTAGCCCTGCGAAACTCTCTTATCTGAGTGTCATCCTCATATGAATCGATGTCATCTACGGCAACATATTTGCCATCGGTTAATTCTGAAACAGGGAACTTATAGAGATTAATATCGAATTTCTTACCAATGCATGATTTTAAAATCTTCAACTTTTCAGCAGCATCATCATCAAGAAGCCCATTCTTCCTTTCGGCAGGAGAACAGAATTGATCTTCTATTGCGGTCTGATATGGATATACTTCTGTTTCATTTTCATCCTTAATAAAAAGCATATTAATGGGATGAAACATATCTTCAACAGCTAAACTATCAAGATATTGTACGTCTTTTAAAATACCACTCATATTGACTTATTATCTCATATGAAAATTTAGTGCAAAGTTATAAAAAAAACTCAATAAAGTTTTGTTTGTTTGCAAATTTTAAAGGATTAATCAATTTTTCCTTTGATTTCATATTTCACTCGTCTATTGATCTACGTGTACAATCCGTTTAATAGGTATATAAAAAAAATGGGTCGCCGCCGCAACCCCCTGTTAACCTTAAATCTAATACTATGAAAAACACGATGCAAAGATATGTTTTTATTCGTAAATTACAAGAATCTTCAACAAAAAAGTGCTGATTTTTAACAATTTTTGTTCATTTCTCCAGAAAATGCAGTAATTTTGTGGCAAAATCTTAGAATAGTAAGAGATATGGCAAAGTACAACATTACAGAGATCAAGGAGAAGCCGGCTACATATCGCAGTCTGGTCAGCCCTCATATGATGGATGAAATGCAAGAGAAGATCATGAAGATTATTGTATTCGATAAGAAGTACAAGGATAAGGATTACTCTGCAAAAAAGCTGGCTGAGGAAATCGGCACGAATACCCGCTATATCTCAGCAGTTGTTAATACCCGCTTTCACTGCAACTTCACATCGTTCATCAACAAGTACCGCATCGAGGAAGCGATGTCACTCCTGGTTGACAAACGCTATATTGATTTGAATGTCGCTGATATCGGAGATATGGTAGGGTTTGCGAACCGTCAGTCTTTCTATGCATCTTTTTACAGAATCCTTGGTATTACCCCTCGTGATTATAGAATCAAGCATGCAAAGACTACTTCCAAAAAGAAGAAAGTGGTTCAGAAAGACTTATTTGAGAATGAAACGGAATAACTGTCATTCCCATGTGGCCTGAGGTTGATACCATTTGGTATCATACCTATAGCCATCATCAGAAAAAAGTTTGTGTAAGTTACTTACAGAGTCTCTGCAAGTCAATATCGACATTATGTTTGTTGGCTATTGCCAAAAGGTTCTGAAAGTGGTGAACATATTGTACCTCGAAACCACGATACATTGGAACTTCCTCAAAGACCACTTTATTTTCTTCACCCAAAGAAGGATGTACATATGTGACAGGATGGTTTGACATTTTCTTCCATCCGTTTGTTTCCAGCAGCCTTTCTGTTAATGACACGGGCGTAAGGCCGTCTGGTATTAATGTCACTATGTCCTCTGGTGAGGAATCATCTCCACAAAACAAGTTACCTTCCAAATGTATGCCATCTTCTTCTAAATACAGGGCCGTTACTTTTGCAAAGTCTTTGCAACTTTTTACCCACGACCCAATTGTAAGTTCATAACAATTTACCATCTTACTAAAATTTGTGATATCATTTAAATCTGTTTAGATTGCAGCAAGTGTATACTTGCGGGTCCGCAGCTCACCAGCTCCGGAACAATCATAGAAAATACCTAATAGGAATAATACAATAACAAATATAGTGTGGATGGTATTAGGCATACCTACCGAATGGGAACCATCTCACAAGGGTCATAAGTTGTGGTTTCCATCCCTTTTGAATTGTAAGCTTGGATAGTTCTGTTATCCTTTCCATACAGTTTTCTTTGTAATGAATGGGGCTTCTCCCCTTTTCGTCTATAAATAAGCGGGTGCAAAATTAATAATTTTCATTGAATACATAGCCATAACCTATATAAATTTATACAATTTAACACCCATTAAAACATTTTACCACAAGCATTCATCATATTCAAGGCAATAAATTCCAACTTATGCTGTAAAAACATTGAAGTTTTAACTAAAATAGGTACTGTTTTTAGGTTAAAGTGTTAAAATTTCAACTTTTTCTAATAAATCTTTTGCTATTACAAAAAAAGTACTTCCTTTGCAGCCGAAAAGATTTAATAATAAAAAAGGATAACAGAAAAAATGAGTGCATTTGCAATTTTTGCAGTCGTATTGACTCTCGCCTACGCGATATATTATGCGGTGGTGATTTTCATGGACATGACCCGCAACGAAGGTCAGAAAAGTGAAATGGAAAACATTGACATTCCTGGCATGGCATCCAAAGTTCCAGATGAGCCACCGACGGAAGTCGTTGAGACCGCGAATGGAGGCTATACCATTCCCAAGTCAGATGAAGGGGCTAACGCAGAACGTGCTGGAGAGGCAAAATCCGAAACAAGTCAGAAACAGCCCAATCAGCAGCAGCAGCCAAAAGGAGCTGATTCTGCACCTTCCACGACATCAGGCAATACCGCCAAAGAGGTCAAGCAGAAGCTGGAGAATGAAATGCATCCAATTCCTGTGGAGTCAGAGGCAGAGTTCACGTCAGATGAAATGCTGGCAATCTTAGACAATGGTGGTCTGACACCTGCAGGACAGCAGATAGAGGCAACTCAGATAACCTTTTAAAACGGTACAACTATGGCATCAGGAAGAGCAAGAATCATTCTCACCTTATTATATATAGTATGTGTGATAGCACCCGTTTCAGCACAGTCACTTGTTGACGGCGGTGCAGTGGACTACAATATGGGTGCAGAAGGACTGTATAACATGACTGAGTTCCTGTTAGTCATGATGCACTATGTGACCCTAGTGGTTTTCTGCATCGGTGCCTTGACAGCCCTTGTTGATGCCTTTATGATCTATGTCAGGATGAATAATCAGGAAGGTGATGTTTCCAAGAGCATGCTGAAGCTTTTCGGAGCCTGTGTTTTTCTGGTGATTGCCACTTACGTCCTGCCAGGATTCTTCGGCATAGTACGTTCAGATAATGTGATGTTCAGTTGGTAGAATTACTCCTTCGGGGGTACACTATATTTCGGTTTTTAATCTATAAGTTTTTTCGTTTTTTAATCTATCGGTTTTTTAATAAACTTTTTAAATTACAAAAAACAAATGGTTATTAACAAATTCGTGAATTGTGTAAAAAGAGGTGTTAAATCAGGATTTCACAAGGTGATGGACAGCCGTCCTGTCCGCTGCTGTGTAGGTGTTGCTCTTGGCATTTTTGCCAGTACGTGCAAGGCATTGGCTCAGGCAGGAGGCGGCGCAGGCTACGAGGCAGGTAAGAATGCCATCAGCCAGGCATCCGAGCAGATTGCCCAGTATGTTCCCATCGCCACCAAGCTCTGCTACGCCATTGCAGGTGTCGTGGCCATCGTCGGTGCCATCTCCGTCTATGTGAAGATGAACAACGAGGAGCAGGATGTGAAGAAGTCCATCATGATGATCATCGGCGCATGTGTGTTCCTGATTGCTGCAGCTCAGGCTCTGCCTCTGTTCTTCGGTATTGAAGATGGTGTAATCACAGGCTTCTAATGAATCAATTCTCAAACAATGATTATCCGGAATACCCAGTATTCAAGGGGCTGCAGAGGCCCCTTGAATTCATGGGACTCCGTGGTCGCTACATCTACTGGGCTGCCAGTACCGCAGGAGCGGCTATCTTGTCGTTTATCATCATCTATTCGCTCATGGGCTTTATCATCGGCTTGATTGTGTTGACGGTCATCTGTGCTATAGGCATATCTTTGATCATCTTCAAGCAGATGAAAGGGCTGCATACGAAGAAAGTATATCACGGAATCCTCGTCTACAAGCGGGATTCGGAAATATAGGATAACCCGTAGTAATACGGAAATACAGAAATACGATAATACAGTAATATCACAATATTAGAATACGCTATGACCGTTTATGTCGTTTTGGTTTTCCTCTCCGTCCTTTGCGGAATGGCCGTCTCAGTCAAGGCATTCGGCACGGGGGGCAAACGCTCCAAGGTCTTCGAGGATATCTATTTCTCGGTTGAGGATGTTGACGGTATCGGCATCATCTATACCAAGACAGGCGATTACTCAGCTTTGATGGAGATCAGTAATCCCGTTCTGAAATACTCTGCCGATACCGACAGCTATTACGAGTACTCCCAGCTCTTTACAAAGATATGCCAGTCACTCGGTGAAGGTTATATCCTTCAGAAGCAGGATATCTTCATCCGTAAGAGCTTTGATGCAGACCGCCTCATGGGAGGTTGTGCCTCTTTCCTGTCTCGGGCATATTTTCGCTATTTCAATGGCAGGAAGTATACAGAGGTAAAGACCGTTCTCTGCATCACACAGGAGAACAAGAAAAGCCGTCTGTTCAACTATGACAGCAAGAAATGGAATGAGTTCCTTGACAAGCTCAGCAAGGTTCATGACCAGTTCCATGATGCTGGCATGAAAGCCCGGTTCCTGAACGTTGAGCAATGCCGTGACTATGTTGACCGCTATTTCGCCATGAACTTCCGTGACCCGGATTACTCTATGAGCAACTTCAAGGTCGATGGTGAAGACATCTGGATGGGTGACAAGCAATGTCGCGTGTTCAGTCTGGTGGATGTAGATAATATCAACCTCCCGACAGTCATCCGTCCTTATTCACTGATGACTGTCAACAACTCAGAGATGCCTGTTGACCTCTTGGCAGGAATAGACAGCATCCCCGGCATTGAGTCGGCAGTCTATAACCAGGTTATCTTCATGCCTAACCAGAAGCGGGAGCTGGGAATGCTCGACAAGAAAAAGAACCGTCATAGCTCTATCCCCTCTCCCAGCAACCAGTTGGCCGTTGAGGATATCAAGAATGTGCAGAATATCATTGCCCGCGAGAACAAGCAGTTGGTCTATGCACACTTCAACCTTGTCGTAACCGTCTCAAAGGACTCCAACATGGCCAGGGTAACGAATTATCTGGAGAACTTCTTCAGTAAGATGAACATCCAGATTTCCAAGCGAGCCTACAACCAGCTTGAACTGTTCGTTTCCACCTTCCCCGGCAACTGCAGCCAGCTCAATCCGGACTACGACCGTTTCCTGACACTGAGTGATGCAGCACTCTGCATGATGTATAAGGAATGTCAGCAGAAAAGTGAGATCACACCCCTGAAGTTCTGGTACACAGATCGTCAGGGAGTGCCCATCTGCATGGACTTCACAGGCAAGGAAGGAGCAGAGAAGATGACCGACAACTGTAACTACTTCGTTCTTGGCCCCAGTGGTAGCGGTAAGAGCTACTTCATGAATACGGTCATGCGCCAGTTCTTTGAGCAGTTGACGGATGTGGTCATCGTGGATGTCGGTAACAGCTATTATGTGCTCTGTCAGGTTGCCGGAGGTGTCTATATCTCCTATACCAAGGAGCATCCTATCTCCATGAATCCCTTCAAGGTCACAAAGGAGGAGTATGACAAGAACTTCGATGAGAAGAAGAACTTCATCAAGAGTCTGATCTTCCTTATCTATAAGGGTAACGAGGAATATACCAAGGTACAGGAAACCATTCTGAACAAGGTGGTCTTCGAGTATTACGAGGAATACTTCCATCCCTTCAACGGCTACACACAGCAGGAACGTGAGGAGCTTCGTGAGCGCCTGCGTCTGGCTGACAAGACCAGTGGAGCCTATGATAAGTTCGTCAAGGAGCAGAACGAGAAGTTCCGTAAGGAGCAGGAGGCAATGGCTGCAGAGGAAGAAACCCAGGCTGAGACACCTGCAGACACCAAGAGAGACCGTACGATGGAGAAGATCGAGAAGCTCCGCAATCTGGCCAATGACCCTGCCGCTGCTGAAGGAGAGGTTTTGGCTGCCAACCGTCAGATACAGCGTCTTATGCCAGAGACTATGCAAGACCGCTATCTGATGGAGCTTGACCATCGTATCGACGAGATGGAAGACCGCCGTAAGGAGCTGCGCGTGGAGAATCTGTGTTTCAATACCTTCTATGAGTTCTCGCTTCAGCGCATTCCACAGCTGCTGGAGGAGATGAATCTGGATTCCTCCAAGTTCGATATCCATGACTATGCTGCCGTACTCTCTACCTTCTATAAGGGCGGTGAGTACGAGGAAACCCTTAACAGCGACATGGAAACCTCACTCTTTGATGAGCGATTCATTGTGTTTGAGCTGGATCAGATCAAGGACAACCCGGTGTTGGCTCCTATCGTCCTGCTTATCATCATGGACGTGTTCACCCAGAAGATGCGTATCAAGAAATGCCGTAAGACACTGGTCATTGAAGAAGCGTGGAAAGCCATTGCCACCCCATCGATGGCAGAGTATATCCAGTACCTGTATAAGACAGCACGTAAGCACTGGGCATCTGTCGGTGTGGTCACTCAGGATATTCAGGACATCACTGGCAACAAGATTGTCAAGGATGCCATTATCAGCAACTCTGGCGTTTTCGTTCTGCTCGACCAGAGCAAGTTCAAGGAGAAGTTCGCGCCTATTGCCGATACACTGGCCCTGACAGAGACCGACATCAAGAAGATCTTCACCATCAACCGCCTGGAGAACAAGGAAGGTCGCGGCCAGTTCAAGGAGGTCTTCATCAAGCGAGGCAATGTCAGCTTTGTCATTGGTGTGGAGGAACCCCGCGAGTGCTATATGGCCTATACGACGGAGAAGATCGAGAAAGAAGGCCTGATGCTCTATCACGAACAGCTCCACTGTGATTTCGGAGAGGCCATCCGTGCCTATTGCCAGGACTGGGAACGCAGTGGCATCCAGAAGCCCATTGAGTTTGCCCAGAAGGTCAAGGCAGAAGGCAGAGTCCTGAACCTTCCCCCAAGGAAATTTGTTGCATAATACCAGCCAGTCATGAAGATGCGTTTATATATCCTCTTAGCTTGTGTGTTCCTCAGTCACCGTATGATGGCTGCCTACTACAGCATCAACATCGACTACAAGACAGCCGCTGCCATGCTGGCTGCCTACAATGCCGAAGGTGCCGTAGAGCTGATGGGTGATGAGAGTGTCAGGGAGATGCTGAAGCATTATAAGAATGCCGAAATAGCAACGGCTGGCATCTTCCTCACCAAGTACATGGATTATAAGCATCTTTGTGATGAAGGCAGGTTCGGCAACGCACAGGAGAATGCCTATTACAAGCGTATCTACCGCATAGTCAGCCAGAATATCATCCCGAAGACGTGGGATGTGGCCAAGCTGATGATTCAATACCCAGGCCGTGCGCCTTACTGGGTGCCTTTCCTGATCAAGACCTGTGAAGACACCAAAAGCCTCTGTATGCAGTTTGAGAGTATTGTCACCAATAACAAGCTCTCCTTCGGAAGCATCCCGTTCCTCACTGTCAATCAGGATGTGAAGGAGATCTTCGATATGTCTCACCTCGGCGGTGTGGACTGGAAGGCCACTTTTGATAATCTCTCTACGATGGCAGACAGCATCACCGTTGATGACCTGAAGATGGACATGGAGGATATTGCGGCCATGGGTGCTGCCCTTGCCAGTGCCGGAGGCGTTAATGAGCGGTTCTTTCAGAACAGCCGTGTCGGTCGTCTCTTCAATGGTGCTCCCCAGACCATCTACTCTTTGTACACGACGGCTGGACAGTTTATGGATAACATATCCAGTACCGGTAATATCCTGGACTTGCTTGGAGGCAATGACTCCATAGCACTCATACATCTGTTCAATGTCGGTGAATACGACATCGATCAGTTTATCTCAGACTATCGTGCAAACGCTGAGAATAACTATTATACTCAGAGATATTATATCTACAGTAAAGACTCAGGAAGCGAGACCCTTTGCCGTTATGAGCCACCGACGGATGACAACAGTGTCATTCACGGCTCTGAATGGACGCGCTTTGAGACCAGCGATCCCAATTTCTATCCCAGCTCGTCACAGCGGGAACAGGCTCTTTCCAATTCAGAGAGCTATGCAGGATGGTCACGCAGTCGGGTGAACCAGATGAACCAGGCAAACGATGGCAATCAGTATAACATCAGCTATTACCAGCATTCCTATATCATCAGCAGGAATGGCGACCAAACGCAGAAATCATACGCCTATTCCATCATGGCGACAAAGAGCTGGAACCATACCGAAGAAGTCTATGAAGATGTCTTCGACAGTTATAGCATGGATCTGAATGCCTTTCTCTCCACGATGAATGCCAAGCTGGACTACTATAACAAGCTGCATGAGGATGACGGCTCAGGCCTCCGCTATTATCTGGGAATGGACAGCAAACACTATTATCAGGCAACCGATGCAGCCCATATCAAGGGAGTCTCTTCTGTTATCTTTTCCGTCCATTGTACCGATGGCCAGAAGCTCGGCGAAGGAAGCACCTCTTGGAAAGAGAATGGTGACCAAGGGAAATCACTCAGTGAGGCCAGCAAGCGTTTCGCGATGGAAACCAGCCTCGCCGATGACAGTAATCCCGTCAGTGAGCTGGATGAAAAGCTCAGTGAGAAGCAGGAGGTTATCGATGACCTTGAAAGCCAGATTGATGCTTTGGAAAAAGAAAAGAACAATGTGTCAACCCAGCTCCATGATCTCGGTTATGATGCAGAACTGATGTCCAAGTTTCGTGATTTGGAAAGTAAGATCAATGCCCTTGAAAGCCAGTTGACGGCAGCCAAGGCAGAATACAGGCAGATAGAGGAGATTCGCGATGAAGCCATGAATGACTTTGCACAGGTGGAGGATGATGTGACCCGCATCCCTGCCATCATGCATGATGTTCAGGCAGCCTATCGTATCACATGGGATGGTGAAGGTTACTGGAGCGGCTATGAGTATATTAGAAAAGGCAAGATGAGCGGTATGGAGAGTGTAGTCACCTTCCGTGCCAAGCTCAGCCTAAAACGTAAGCCCAGCTATTTCCTTGGCATCCGCTATCACAGAGCCATTCTCCAGATAGACTGGGAGCTGACAACCGAGTACAGCTATTCGGATGTCGTGGATATGATGGAGCTTGACATGGATATCACTGATGAGGAACGTGCGCAGATTGTGAACCAGCGTCTTTCCGAGTTGGCGCAGGACTATCCCTCATGTACCGTTGAAGCAGACTACAGGAAAGGTCAGCAGATCGATACGGAGGAAGAGGACGGCCTTCCACATCTGTTGTGGGCCAGTGACCGTCTGGCCATTGCCAGAGATATTGAGTCACGACTTGTCAGCATCTACGCCAAGCTCGCCATGCTGGAACGGTATATCATGACAAGCAGGAGTCTGAAGAGTATGCTTTTCAATACGATTCTCAACGGCATCGACCATAGCAAGCGCCGTTCGATTGGCATTGAAGCCCTGAACAGATGGAAGGAAAGTGCCGGTCAGGCCGTGCTGCCAAGAAACAGAAGGGAGGAAACGGAAGATGTGGAAGATTAGAAAGAATACCATGACTGCTGCTGTCAGAAGATGGACTGGCCGTTGGTTTGACGAGAGCAACCAGCGCCTGGTCTGGTGTCTGTTCTATATCTGCTACAGCGGTCTGCTGATTATTCTCGGCCTGTTCCTGTTTATGATAATGATTGACTTTCTGGAGAAATATTGCTCATGAAAAAGATAAAGACGAACAAAACGGTGAAGTGGCTCACCCTCTTCTTCCTGTTGGTGGCGATGCCGCAGGACATGATGGCTCAGTACAATTTCGACTTTGAGACCGTCGAGGCACTGATCCGTGACCATAAGAGAATCCGCTCCGTGCTGATGGTCAGGGATGGCATAGAGCAAGCCAACGAGGTGCTTCACCAGTACAGTAAGAAGTCCGTGGAGAACCATTATGAGATCAATGTTGACCTCGATGAGTTCACACGGCTCTTCGATGTGCTGGATCTGATGGCCAGCAGTGCCACGACAGTCATCAATGCCGTTGACACCTATTCCGATGTGAAGAAGCGTATCAACGACTACAAGACTCTGCTGAGCCAGTACAATGAGAAGCTGCTCATCCGGGGGAATATCATGCCAGGCGACACGATGATTATCAGCACAGGGTCAAAGGCAGTCGAGCGTATCTATCAGGATGGTAAGAACATCTATACATCCATGACGGCCATTGTCGCCTATGGCACGGGAAAGGTTCCCTGCAATACTGCCACACTGCTGAGCATCGTCCAGCAGATTGACGAGTCCTTTGATGACATCCGTAAGACCCTGAACACAGCCTACATCATCACATGGAGATACATCCAGCTTCGTCTGGCATACTATAAGGCAGAAGTCTATAACAAACGTAGTGTCCGTGAAGTCAGTACGGAGGCACTGGAGCGATGGAAGGCTTCATCCAAGGATGCCCTGAGAAGACGGAGATAAGGTAATACGGTAATATATCAATACGGTAATATATGAATAAGAAAAGACAAACAATGATGATGGCCTTGCTACTCACTGTTTCGGCAGGTATCAAGGCACAGAGCGTTACCTACAACCACGATGAGAGCGTGCAGAATCAGGTGACGATTCAGGAAACAGGGGCAGGCAGCTTTACGCCTGACCTCTATTATGATGCGTTTCACAAGAGCTATCGCAACTGGGCAGCAGAACAGAACAAGCTGTCCTTCCGTACCATGACCGTTGCTGCCATGAAACTTCAGGAACCCTATGCGGAAAAGATCGACTCCTGTCTGACGAAACGCATGAGAGTCGAGGCGGAGAATCTGCTTGACCGCCAGGTTGATGCTGCATGGCTGATAGAGAAAGGCAAGGTCAGCGATGCCCTGACTACCTTTAAGGAACATATTGAGAGCATCACCCTCAATGGCGGCAGCTACAGAACCTATGAAGACTGGAAGGAAACCTACGACATGGTAGTGTTCGGCATCCAGTGTATTCAGGACGGCTATATGCCCAACTCAGAGCGGCAACAGCAGTATATGCAGGCGTACAAGGATGTCCGTGCCAAGGATCTGAAACTTGTCAAGTTCCTGTCGTTCCTCAAATCCAGCCGTCGTCCCTACTGGAGTACACAGACGCTGCACAGGAAGGAGCATCTGGTTCGCAACAGCAGTCTGAACAGCCTGACCCGTTGGAAGCAGTCTGCTGTTCAGGCTATGCAGAGAAGATAACATTGTCAAATCAGTAAAAGAAATCAGTTATGCCAAGTATTGGAGATGTAGAGCCGATGGTGGATCAAGCCTTTGACTTCATGGGTGTCGGCCTCTTGGAGGATGAGATTGACGATGTTATTTTCCAGACCAACCAGTTCCTGCTGAACTCTGACTTCATCGGCAGCAATGGGCCGTTCTGGTGGATTCTTCAGATGAGTATGTGCCTTGCAGCCCTGTTCTCAATCATCATGGCTGCAGGAATCACTTATAAGATGCAGGTTCGGCATGAGCCGTTGGATGTGTTGAAGATCCTGAAGGTGCTGGGTGTGTCCTTCATTATGATGTTCTGGTACCCTCCCACTACAACGGGAATCGGTCCCCAGAACGTTGACGGCAGCTTTCTTAGTCTGCTTTCGTATATCCCTAACTGTATCGGTAGCTATACCAATGCCCTTTATGAGACGGAGGCTGCACAGGTACAACAGAAATATGACGAGGTTGTTCCCTATATCAAGCAGCTCAATGACAGTGTGACTGCCAAAAGGGAAGAATATACCTTCCTGCTTGACAAGTTGAAGAATACCGATGACTCTGCCCTTGACATGGGGACAGCCGATGATATGAGACAGCAGGAAAAGGAGATTACGGCACAGTATGCCAAGGTGGTGACGGCGGGAACCATTGTGTTCCTCGATAAGCTCCTGATGTTCCTTGCCCTGGTTATCTACCGCATCGGCTGGTGGGCAACGATGTACGTCCAGCAGATCCTGTTGGGAATGCTGACCATCTTCGGGCCTATCCAATGGGCATTCTCCCTTCTCCCGAAGTGGGAAAGCTCCTGGGCCAAGTGGACGACACGCTATCTGACCGTCCATTTCTACGGAGCCATGCTTTACTTCGTCGGTTTCTATGTCCTGCTGCTCTTCGACATTGTTCTCAGTGTGCAGTTTGAGGACTTGAAAGCGGCTACAGACGTAGGCACGTCGGTTACGGAATATATGGGTGATGCTTTCTTCTCTGCGGGTTATATGCTCGTAGCAAGCATCGTTGCCCTGAAATGTCTGAACCTTGTTCCAGACCTTGCCGCTTGGATGATTCCAGAAGGAGATACAGCCTTCTCGACACGAAACTTCGGTGAGGGTGTTGCAGCACAGGCAAAGGCCAGTGCCACTGGTGTAATCGGATCACTAACAAGATAAAAATAAACGATATGGTATTAAAGAATGTAGAGAACAAGATTAAGCTTGTGACGATTATCTGCACCATTTTCCTTCTGGGATGTACCGTTATCAGCCTCGGTTCGATGTTTACGGCCAGGCAGATGGTCGATGATGCCCACAAGCAGATTTACGTGTTGGACAGCAATGTGCCTATCCTTGTCAAGCAGACACCCCAGGAGGTGACGCTGGACATAGAGGCCAAGGCAGACATAGACATGTTCCATCACCTGTTTTTCACCCTTGCGCCGGATGACAAGTATATCCGCTATACCATTGACAAGGCCATGTACCTTGTCGATGAGACGGGACTGGCGCAGTACAACGCCCTGAAGGAGAAAGGCTTCTACAGTCACATCATGGGTACGAATATGCTGTTCAGCATCTTCTGTGACAGCATCAAGTTCAACCGTGACTCCCTGACCTTCACCTATTATGGCCGTCAGCGTATCGAGCGGCGTTCCACCATCCTCTGGCGACAGTTGATCACAGCCGGACAGCTGAAACGTGTGCCGAGGACGGAGAACAACCCTTACGGTCTGCTGATCATCAACTGGAGAACGCTCCTGAACAAAGATCTGGAAGAGCGCAAGAAGAGTGACTATTAAACGATTGTCGATTTTTAAACTATAGAAAAATGAGCGTAATTAAGTTATTAAAGTCCAAGCCGATGCCAGACAAGAACGATCCCAAATACAGGGAGCGCTATGAGCGTGAAGTGGCATTTGGCCGTAAGTTCGCGGATGTGTCAGGCATCAGCTGGGCAGCCCGGAAGCTTCAGGAGTTTGCCAATAACCACCGGGCAGCCTTTCTGATCATTGTCTTTGGCATTGTCATACTCTGTTTCCTGACTAATCTCAGCCGCCTGGTCATCAGCTACCGTGCTGCAGACGGACGGAAGGCAGTGGCCATACAACGTGTGGATTCCGCACTTGAAAAGAAAAAGCTTCATGAGATGAAGGAGCGAATGTATTATCAGGATATTCAGAATAAGCACCATGAAGAAGATTGATTACAAGCAGCCGAAGTACGTGCTTCCAATGATATTGTATCCTCTTATTCTTGGAACAGGCTATTTTACCATCGGTATGTTCACGACGGAGGTGAAGTCGGTTGACAAGAACCTCATGGCAACGAACTACCTTAACTCAGAACTGCCGGAAGCCAAGATCGATGACGAGCTTGGTAGCAAGCGTGAGAACATGGTCAATGCCTTTGGTGATGCCAAGGACTATACAGCCGTTGAGAATGCCGAGAGGGATTCCGTCAAAGGGAAAGAAGAGTACCAGACAAGGTACAACAATGGAGAGGCTGCAGCCATTGTCCGCCATGATGCGGAGCTGGAAAACCTCCGACAGTTCCAGAGACGCAAGCAGGAGATTGCCGCTCGCAATATGGGTAAGGATGACTTTGTCGTTCCCCTCAGTGAAGAAGACCGCCGGAATGCCCGTCGTCTCCGTGGACGTGAAGGCCGCGAGGAGTCCGAAGAACTCTTGGCGCAGGCACGTGCCCAAGGCCGGAGTGTGACAGGCTCTTCATCGTATGAGGATGACGATGAAGAGAATACTCACAAGAAAGGCCATAGCAAGGAAACGGCCAGCTCCTCAGAAAATAGTGAGGAGAAAGCAGAGACAGTCGTAAAGGTCATGAAGACCGAATCGGAGTATTTCAATACGGTTTCCCAGAATGCTCCTGGCTCCAGTCTCATTACCGCTATCATTGACGAGAACATCAAGGCTGTTGACGGATCCCGTGTCCGTCTTCGTCTTCTTGACGATGTGGAGATCGGCGGGCTGTTCGTCCCGAAGGGTACCTATCTGTATGCCACCATGTCCGGTTTCAGCAAGCAGCGTGTCAAGGGTAAGGTGGCCAGTGTCTTTGTCGGCGACGAGATTAAGACCATCAACCTCTCCATCTATGATACCGATGGTATGGAAGGCCTGTATGTTCCTTCCAGTACTTTCCGCGAGACCGCCAAGGACATAGGCAGCTCTGCCATGCAGCAGAGTATGTCCATCGACGGCTCCAGTTCCAATAACAGTGTTGCCCAGTGGGCACAGCAGACCGTCCAACAAGCCTATCAGCGTACTTCACAGGCCATCAGCAAGGCTATACGCAAGAATAAGGTCAAGCTGAAATACGGTACTCGTGTGTATCTGATCAACGGTCAGCAACTCAAATCAGACAAGAGAAAATAAGAAATACAATCAAGATGAAAAAGAAAATTGCTTTTTTCGCGGCATCCCTTTTCCTTGCCGCATCAGTCCATGCCCAGCAGACCTATCAGGAGCTGGAGCAGATTACCGTTAACGAACAGGTTACTACACTGGTAACGGCTTCAGAGCCTATCCTCTTCGTGGATGTGTCAACAGACAAGGTGGCCGGTGACAAGCCCATCGAGAACACCGTCCGTTTCAAGCCAAAGGAAGGTGGCCATTCGGATGGAGAGGTGCTTGCCATCGCTACCGTCGTTACCGAACGTTACCGAACGCAATACGCTTTGGTCTATACCACGAAGATGGAGGAAGCCGTGACAGACAAGGAGATTGCCCCACAGGAACGGATGCCTTACCATAACCCTGCCGTCTCGCTCTCTACGGCCGATATGACACATTTTGCCCGTCGTGTCTGGAGCAGTCCAGCCAAGATCCACAATGTCAAGACCAGGAATAACCGCATGGAGATGCGCCTGAACAACATCTACGCCCTCGGAGAGTATTTCTTCCTGGACTTCTCTGTGGATAACAAGACGAATATCCGCTTTGACATCGACGAGCTACGGGTGAAGCTCACAGACAAGAAAGTTCAGAAGGCCACCAACAACCAGACCATTGAGCTGCCCCTTGCCTTGGTTCTCGACCATGGTAAGAGTTTCCTGCATGGTTACAGGAATGTCGTGGTCATCAGGAAGATGACCTTCCCCAATGATAAGGTTGTCACTATTGAACTTTCGGAGAAGCAGATCAGTGGCCGTACCATCAGTATCTCTGTTGACTATGAGGATGTGCTGAGTGCGGATGCTTTTGATGCCGTATTGCTTCAGGAAGAATAAGGAGGTGCTGATATGAAGAAGATCATTTTTTTATTCGCCGTCTGTCTGTTGCCTCTGCATGGACTTCTTGCACAGGGAAGCAGTAATGTCAATCACTTGAATCTGTGTGTCGGAGCCTTGTATGAACGAGGCTTCGATGCGACGCTATCTTATGAGCATGAGACAAAGTATCATCATTCTTGGGAATATTTTGCCAATGCCTATATCCAGTATGACAAAGACCAGGAGGCAGGTCATATCACCAAGGATAGTTTCTGGCATAACTATTTCACCTACAATCTGGGTATAGCCTACAAGCCATGCGTCATCAGAGGCCGTAACCATCATGGCAACCTGCGTATCGGTGCCAGCCTTGGCAGTGATACAGAGAAAGTCATCGCTGCCGGACACATCGGTTTTGAGCATAGCTATGATCTGCGTCGTGGCTGGAGTCTGTTCTGGCAGGTCAAGGAAGATGTCGTCCTTCGTGGTGAAGACCTCTTCCGTACAGGTGTTACCATTGGTGTCAAGGTTCCCTTGTAAACAATATGTCAATACGTCAATACAAAAATACATGAGTATGTCAATACATCAAACTATCAATATGAGCATAAGGAAATACCTATGCTTGTATCTTCTGGCCATGTCTGCGGTTGTTACGTCCTGTGATGACCACGAGCATCTGGACACGGCAATCCATATTGGCTATGTCGTATGTTCCGATGGACGAACCATGTCCGTTGAAGAGTGTGAGAAGACGCACAAGGAGCCTGTTGCCGTCGTGTTCCATGTCTCTGCCGATGGAAAAGACGGTGAAGGGATGGCGGTCGGCCTTCATGAGCTGGCACCAGTCGAGTTCTCGGACACCCTCGGCGTGGCTCAGGGAACATCTGCAGATACAGAGACAAAGGACGGCAATGCCAACACCTTTGCGCTTTACTCCAACAAGAAAGCATATTCCCCACTGGCAGATGCAGTGTTTTCTATCTGGCGTTATGGCCAGAGTGCCTATATCCCCAGTGTAGCAGAGATGCGTCTGCTGTATGCCTCCCTTCCAACCATCAATTCCGTATTGCTCAGATGCGGCGGCGATATCATATCAGAGGAAGATGGCTGCTGGTATTGGACGAGCACAGAGGTCAGCGGCCAGGCCAGTGCCAAGGCATGGCTCTATTCTCTCGGTACTGGAGCCATTCAGGAAACACCGAAGACGGAACCACATCCGGCTAGGATTATCATCACATTACGAAAATAAAAACCAAGAATTATGGGATGGACACAATTTATCAAGTCAGCAGGTAAAGGAGCCACAAGGCTTCTTGAAGGCACAGGGAAGGGAGTCGGAACGGCTGCCAAGGGAATCGGTGAAGGTATGGGTGCGACAGCCAAAGGGCTGGGCGGCTGGAAAGGAGTCGTCGGTACTGGTGCTGTCGTGAGTGCCGCCAATTCCGATCATGGCCTTACTGGTGTTGCCAGTGATGTCATGTTCGGCCAGGGCGGTTCAGAGAAAGTACAGGAACACGGCGTGGCAGGTGAAGCTTTGAACCTTGCCATCGGAGAGAAAGGCAAGCAGGCTGTCAGTGAGGCTACCGATGCCGTCTCTCAGCAGGTTTCCAGTATCAGCCAGTCTTATTCTCAGTCAGCTCCAGCATATAGCGAAATGCAACAGGCCCCGATACAGCAGGACGGCTTCGGTAGTTTCATGAGTCAGGCCACCACAAGCCCCTTTGATATGGGTGGTAACTTTCTCAACAACCTAATGAGCGGCAATGTCAGCACCATGTCGATGGCGGCCATGATTGCCAGCAGCTTCCTTGTCTTCGGTCGTTTCGGCCTGCTCACAAAGGCACTTGGTGCTTTGCTCGGTATTCACACGATTGGCCGGAACAGTCAGCCCGTATATGCCCAGCATCCACAGCCAGCCTATGCTCCCCGTCAGGTGTCGCCTGTAGCTGCCGTCCCGCCATTGGAAACAGAAGTTGTTGAACGTAACAGAGGAATAGGAAGATGAAAAGATATTCAAAGGAAATGTTCCTTCAGTCAGAGAGCGGCTATTGCATGCCGTATTCTTCAGAAGAGTGTGACCCGAAACCCTTGCTGGGCTATGGTGAACAGTCAAATCCGCAGACTGGGAAGAAGTTCTTCCATCACGGTCTGGACTTGACGGCCAACGGAACGAAACTGTTGGCGATGGCCACAGGAAAAGTGTCCGGGTTGGGCAATGATCCTGTCCGTCAGGGATATGTCAAGGTGCGCTACGGTAACTATGAAGTGGAGTATGCTCATGTCGAAGCGGTCTATGTCGGCTTTGGAGCACCTGTCAGCGCAGGCCAGCCCATAGCGTTAAGCGGTCAGATGCTTCATATCGGCGTACGCTACAACGGAGAGGAGATCAATCCCGTCGAGTTCCTGAGTATGATATACGGCAATGCCATGTCATCCTCGATGGTTGGTGATGCACCTGAAGGGATGAGAGTCCAGACGGACTACGACAAAGATCTGGAGGAGATTGGCCGTCTGATGACATGCTATCTCCCCATGTATATGGATGATCTTCGGACGGGCACTTACAAGCCGTCAGCTCAGACTGAGACGGCACTGAAGAATGCCATTGTGCAGGGAGCGAAGAAGAATTACTATTTTGAGTGCCTACCATCAGTTACTAATCCGTTAGGTCTGAGTGAGAGGAGCAACCTACTGGTAGGCATCATCCAGAACCTGCTGATAGGAGATTTCCTCAACTACCTTGCCATCCGTCATACAGTCTTTCTCTCCTCGTGGGATGAAAGTCAAAAAAAAAAGATACTCCAGACAGCCGATGACGGCAGCGGATTCATAGACCCATTGAAGGATTTCAGGATTGATGTCAGGAGTTTCGACGTACCGAGGGTTGCCAGTGTCTATCCAGACAATGCAGGAATCCGTTGGTGGACGAAGGCCTGGTTCAATAATCGGGAGAAAGGTGAGGAAGTGATAGAGATCTCGCGTGAGATGGCCATCAAGTTTATCCAAGGTGAAATCAGCAAGGATGCCTGGCTGGAACGCTATTACCCCAAGCAGATGAGTATCTACCACAATGCGATAGAGATGACCAGAAAGCAGTTGTTAGGACTATAATTTCAAAGAAGAATGGAAAACAAGAACGGACAGCAGTATATGGCAGAGCTGGAGTATTTCTTTGGGAAGTACTTCGATGCCCATATCGCCCCTATAGCGGACAAGGCCGTGAAGGATGCCGATGCAGCCTTTCAGGAGGAGTACGGCAAGATGATAAAGGATAGCGGAACCCTCGGAGCCGTCAATTTCGGAGGCACGATGTCATTAGCGACTCTTGGACGCATGCAGTCGCTGGACTCGTATCGCAGTTACTGGAGTAACATACAGAAGAGCTTTCAGAAGCGCTTTGATGCTTCACCTGATTTCAGGAATGACCTCGGCAATCTGATAACAGCCTATCAGAAGACGATGATAGCCTATATGGGTAAGGAGAAATACCAAGCAGAAAGTGCCAAATACGGTGAGGATTTCGCCACATGGTATGTCAACAACAAGCTTCTGGAACGATCCCTTAACAGGATGGCCTCCCATGGTGCTCCGAAGGATGCTGTGGAATACCTCTTTCAGAAAGGCTCTCAGCTGTCTTTGTTAGGTCTTGGGCAGCCGTCCGATTGGGACGGTATGCGCTCTCTTCAGGAGAAGCAGTACAACCCGTCAAAGACGGAGAAGGCTGCAGCTTATGGTGTGGCAGGCCTGATGGATTTTGCCATTATGCCCGTCGGCGGCATGAAGACAGCTGTTGTCGCAACGGCAGCCAGTGCAGGTCTGGATATCGTGTTCTTTTCAAAAGGCAGTCAGCAGTCTATCGATTCTTTGGCCAGTAAGTCACTTTTCGGTAACGGCTATGCACTGTCGGAAACCCGTAAAATCATCGTGGACGCTAATGAGAGTCATTTCCTTTCCAGTCTTAATGACGGCATGAAGAAAAAAGTCAAGATGGTCAGTCCGTCACCATTGGTCAAAGATGCATTAAAAGTGAACGACTACCCTTGGAATACGGCTATTGCCCCACGGTTTATGGACAGGCCCGATGATATTCCTTCCATCGTAGCACCAGGAAAGGAAGAGGCATATAAGAAAGAGCAGGAAAACCTCAAAAAGAAACCTGCTGCAAATACAGGAGAAAGTCATGAGCAGCCAGCTCAGCCACAATCATCTGAGACGGCTTCCTATCAACCTTCATCAGCGGCATATAACCAGCAGACGAATGGAGTATATGAGCAACCGTATCGCAATAATACGGCTGTCAATAGCGGTTGGGGCGGTTTTCTGGACCAGTTCGGCCTTTCCGGATTCAGCGATGTGTTCAAGAACCTTGGCTATGTACTCGCCATGCTGCCGGATATGATCATCGGCATGTTCACAGGAAAGACAAAGTCACTGTCTGTTCAGAATAACCTGATGCCGATAGCAGCTATTGTCATGGGTATGTTTGTCAGGAATCCGTTGCTGAAGATGCTGTTGATAGGACTGGGTGGAGCCAATCTCTTGAACAAGGCTACGCACGAGGCTTTGGGCGAACCTGTCAGAAGCAAGAATCCCCAATACAGGCATTATGCTGACGAGGCGTTGAATGCCCGTCTTTCGCATCCCCAGTTGAACGGAAACCTGCTTGTTGTTTCCATCGACGGCTTGCCCTGTACCGTGACACTCCAGGATCATGTCGTGGATGCCTATCGGAAAGGAGCCTTGCCCTTGAACACATTGGCCAATGCCGTTCTTGCCAGATACGACGAGCAGTATCAACGGGCAGAGCAGATTTATGACCGCCAGCAGGCACAGACGGAAGACCAGAACCAGCAACTTGTCATCAAATAGTCAGATAAGATGAAATCACCTATTGTAAAAGTTGACTGGACAGGCAGGATGGAGGTCTATTCCTCATCTGATTATCTTCCCGTCCGTGCCTTGGCTCATCGCCTGAAGGATGGCGATAAGGAAGGTATCACCAAGGCGGCAGCTATCATGGCAGACTTGGTGAAGTCCGTCCCTGACTATCAGCACAGCATCCTTGTTCCGATGCCAGGCAGGAAAGGCTCGGCAGGATATACCAAGGTCTTGGCTGATGAGATTGCCGGCCTGTTGGGACTGGAGGTGAGTGATATCCTCACCGTTAAGCCACACAAGCCACTCTATGACAGAAAGGCAAAGAAAGGTATAGATGGTTTGAAACCTTTCAAATTCTTGGTTAATGACCAGATACCAGAGGACAAGAAGCCTATTCTCATTGACAATGTACTTGATACAGGCACTACGGCTATGTCAGCCTTTCGTGCTTTGGATGGCCGTCCAAGCCTTGTCGTTCTTGGTAGTACCGTCAATTACAGACAGTACAACTATCCCATCACAGTGAACATGAAAGAAGCGGAAAAGCCTGATCCCAGAACATTGGAGGAACTTAGGGAAGAACTTGGGAAGGCTGTCTGTGATGCCCTTTTTGTCAGAGGCAACGGCTTATATGACGGAGGTGACATCAAGGCTATCCAGTATGCCCATGACAAAACCCTGTCCGGGAAACTGAGGACACCTGTTCCCATCAGCGATGGCCAGTCGGTCGTAAGAATCGGGCTTATAAGACAAGGATTCTCCAAGAAAGACTTGCCCATACTCTACACGCAGGATGGAGGAATCCTTGTCGGGCAGATGACTAACCGCCAGGATCTGGATGCCGTTCTGCATGAATTGAGAAATACGTATTACAATGAATACGGTAATATACTCTCCACCTTTGGCAGACATGCATTCAAGGAAGGTGAATCCTTCCAGATGAAGGGAGTCAACTACAAGGTCTTGGAAATGGGAACCTTCATGTCGCTGATGAGACCCTTTGGCGGTGAAGGTATCAAGGTCGCTGATGATTCAGGAAAGACAAAGGTGCTGATGGCCAGTTCCCATCTTTCGACTGTCATCTATGTCCAGCCGCATAGTCAGAGACTCTATGAAGCGATGATGCAGCATTACGGACAGGATATCCGGGAACCGATAAAAGAAGCATTGGAGAAAGCAATAAAAACAGATAAAGTACAAGAAGAAACAGTTCAAAACAGTAAGGATATGATTAAAGATAACAATTCACAGGAGCAGGCTGCCAGAGAGGAGCAGAAGAAAAAGGATGAACTCCGCAGGCAGGAAGCCCAGAAGGAAAAAGAAAAGCAACTGCAGGAGAAAAGAAAGCAGGAAGAGCAGAAACAGGTTGCCAAGAAAGAACCGCATCTGAAAGTTCCGGGTGTGGTGGCTCAGGCACTCCTGCTGTCAGCAGTGTTGGAACAGGCAAAGGCCAATGGCGGTGTGTGGCTCAATGCATCCCAGAAGAAAGCACCAGGCATCTTCAAGGAAACCACTCAGCTGTCGCCTTATAATGTGTTGCTTCTCAGTGCCCATTCCGATGTCAATGGATTCAAGACCAACCAGTATGTGTCTTTTGACAAGGCCAGAACCCAAGGTGTTCCTGTTATGCAAGGACAGGAAGGTGTGCCTCTGAGCTGGACGAAGTGGGATCTCTACGTCAACAAGTATGACAGAACCGATGTGAAGAACCATGATGCCTACCTGCAAGTCCCTGCCGAGGAACGTCCCAACTATCAGGCAGTACCCAAGAAAGAGTACCGTTATATGTTCAATGTCGAGCAGACCGTCTTCCCTTCAAAGTCTGCAAAGGACTTCGAGAAGATGGTTGACGGATACGGCTCTCAGGGAGAGGCAAAGGTGATAGATATGAACCAGAAGCAGGAAAGCGCCATTGCTGCCACCTACAATTCCTTGAAGGCAAAACACCCCGATGCCCTGCTTCTGTTCCGAAGTAATGATTTCTATAATACCTATAATGATGATGCGAAGACCGCCTCTTCGAAGCTGGGCATTTCCCTGACTGTTCCGATGGAGTTGAAGGGTATTGACCATCTGGCCAGTTTCCCGCATCAGCAGTTGGATGTCTATCTGCCGAAGCTTGTCCGTGCCGGACTTCGGGTAGCCATCGTTGACGAGCCGATGATGAATGACGTCAAGACCTCAAAGATGCAGGAGTCCAGACAGGAGAAGGAGGCAGAGGACAGGATGAAGGTTCTCGTCGAGCAGCTTAACAAGCGTCTTGTCCCCGTCAAGGCTGCATCCTCACTGGAGCGGACGCATTATGATGCAGCAAAGGACGCAGTGCTTGTCTCGCCGCGGGACAGCTATGACAACTATACGGATTATGCACATGATATGGCGGTGGCACTGGTGGCTGCTACTGGCAGCGAGAACCGTCTGAACCGGCAGGTGCGTTCCGTCGCCCAGCCAGAGAATGCAGACAGATATGAGCGTCTTGTTCAGGAACTGTCAGCAGGAGCCATTATTTCCGGCCTTGGCCTGCAGGCCAGACTGTCACCTGAGAACATGAACCATGTCGATTACTGGTCCCGCGAGTTGAAGGAAGACACAAAGCTCATGGGGAAGCTGGAGCGTGACGTGAATAATGTCTTGGAGAGTATCGACAAGCTGACCAAGGGCGAGACCGTTGACTTTGCGCCGTTACGCGGTGAGAAGCCGATGGAGGTTGAGATGCCGATGAACTACAGCATTTCAAGGGAGCTTGCCAAGCTGCCCAGCGCAGACAGGAAAGAGTTTGTTGTCATCACGGACAAGGCCGCCAAGTCAGCAGAGGTCATTCTGCCTGCAGGAGCCTCGATGAGAGTCAATAACGAGATACCAGGCATGAACAAGAGCCGTATTGCAACGGCCTTGAAGAAAGAAGAAGTCGATTGTGACAGCATCACGTTCTATAATGCTGGCGGTGCGTTGGGACTCCATCAGCCCAATGAACACTTTGAGGGTAAGGACATCATGGTCAACCGTCTGAAGCAGTACAACCTCATACCTGTCACACGTCTCGATGTGAAAACCCTTGTCGCTCAGAAGGCAGAGATCGATAAGATCAATCTTTTCCCAGACAAGGATAATAACTACGCCATCTTCATCAAGCCAAAGGGTGAACAGCCCATCACGATGTATCCTTCCAAGGAGGATGTCACCTTGTTCTTTAAGTCACTCAAAGAGCCGAAGGGTGAAGCGGTACGCGGCGATTTGGCACAGAAATACTACCAGATGTCACACGAGCACCCGGAGCTGAAGAAAGATCTTCTGACCATAGACACTGGCGACGTGGACTTGTCCAGGATTAGCAAGGTCAATCTCTATAAGTCTGACTCCAAGTCAGGCATCTTCATGACCGCGATGATTGACGGCAAGAAGCAAGAGCCAAGGGAAGTGTCAAAGGCAGACTGGAACCGCTTCTGGCTTGTCGAAGACCAGAACCAGTTCAAGACACAGCTGGCCACGAAGATTTACGGTAATGTACTGCATGAGACACGCAAGGAAGAAGCCGAGCAGGAGGTCCGGCAACCAATTGGGTTTCACATGTAAGAAACCCGATAACGGCAAATACATTGCCCCGAGATTCGAGGAGAATATCAGTAACGATTAACAAGAAAGATTATGAGCGATTATAAGGCTGAGTTTTTCGAGAAATATGCAGCTGCAGCTATCGAGGAGCAGAAGCGCTATGGCATACCGGCCAGTGTCACGCTGGCGCAGATGGCCGTAGAGAGCGGTTATGGTGAAAGCAGTCTTGCCCGTCAGGACAATAACTACTTCGGTATCAAGGCCAGTGACAAATGGATCAAGGCAGGAAAGCCGTGGAGCTATCATCATGATGACCACTATAATGACAAGTTCTGCACCTTTGCAAGTCCACTTGACAGTCTGGAATACCATTCCAAGGTTCTGATGGCAGACCGCTATAAGGCCTGTCTTCAGTATGCTTCCGATGACCATACCCACTGGATTGAAGGTATCAAGAAAGGCGGCTATGCCACCGATCCCAGATATGTGGCCACCATCGAGGGCGTTATCAGGAAGTACGGACTCGACAGGTATGACAGACAGGCCATCAGCGAGGCACAGTCACAGGGTGTTTCCATTGGCTACATGAGAGGCAGAAAGGAGTCTGTCCAGACAGTGACTGTTGCCAGCCCTGTCCAGAGCGGCCACTATGCCTTTCCTCTGGAGCGGGATGCCAATTCCGGTGTTATTGCCGTCACCTCACCGTTCGGTCATCGGAATGCGCCAAAGGCTGGTGCTTCCACCAACCACATGGGATTGGATATGCGGGCTAGCTATGAGAAAGTCTTGGCAACAGAGGATCATGGCCGTGTCCTGTCTGCCAAGAATGAGGGGAAAGGCGGTAATGTCGTTAGGGTAGAGTACACGAGGGCGAACGGCGAGAAATACCAGGTCAACTATATGCACCTTAGTCAGTTCAATGTCAGGGAAGGTGACGTGGTGATGGCCGGACAGCAGCTGGGAGTGTCTGGAAACACAGGCAACAGCACAGGCCCGCATCTGCATTTCTCCGTCAAGAAGGTCAGCAGCGATGGCAGCAGCACCATGATAGATCCTTCCGTCTATCTGGCCGACATTGCCGTACGAGGCCATATCAACACAAAGGTTGAGTATCAGGGTAATGACCTTCTGGCTTCCTACAAGTCAGCGGTAATAGAAGAACAGCCTGACAACAGGCAGGATATGTATCTTTCCCAGATAACACAGTCCAATGACCCCAAAGACTGGCTTTCGTTCCTGATGAATGGTAATGAGTCATCCATCAGCCATTCGGCAGATCCTATTGGTGCTCTGATAGGTTCTGTCTTCAGTGGCCTGTTCATGCTGGCTGCCCAGCTCGATATGGACAATGACAGCCTTTCCAATGAAAGCAAGGCTGTCATCAATACCAGAGATCAGGCCGATGTCGCTCAGGTCGTTACCCGTGAGAGAACCGGGGAGAGCCATGACTATAGTCAGGTGCTCCAGTCTTCTGCTGCCTATTTCGAAGCAGGAATGCAGCAGGAGCAGTCAACAGACAACAATGTTGCAATCAAATAATATTCATTCAATTAAAAAGTTTCGTTATGATTAAATGTAAGGTAACGCTGGCAGGCGTTGTAAATAAAGCTGCCACCACACACGCAGGAAAGGATAACAAGCCTTTCGTTTCATTCAGTGTAACACTGCCCCTTGGCGATAAGAACGGCAATGTCCGTGAGTTCGAGGTAGGCGTTTCTGCTGATCCGTCTTTGATTACTGCAGGACTGGTCAGCATCGGTAAGAGAGTTCAGGTTGTGGGAACCATGTATTTCCGCAAACGCGATGATGTCATCTACATGAACCTGTACGCTGACAGCGTATCGATAGATGTCAGTGAGACTGACAGGCTGGAGGGCGAGATGGAGTTCAAGGGTCGTACGGGGAACAAGGAAATCCGTGTCCTTTCCGACAAGAGGAACAAACAGTTCCAGACGTTCTCGGCCTTTTCCAAGGAGGCATCTGTTGATAATGCCACCTTCATCTGGGTTCATTTCCTGAATTTCAGTCCCGACAAGGCCGCTTGGCTGAAACCAGCCACCAGCATCTCCGTTCGCGGAACACTTGACATGAAGCTTTATAACAATAACCTCGATCTCGGCTGTCAGGTAAAGGAAATCACAGAATGGAAGTTCGAGGAAAAGAAAACTGAGGAGGTACAGCACTGACTATGGGATATAACAGAAAACAATACCACTGGACTGGCGAGGATGGTAAGAGCGCAGAAGACCGTGCACTTGACACCTTTGCAGAGCTGATGATGGAACGCATCAAGGCGATAGACAAAGACTGGCAGAAACCTTGGATTGAGAAGGGCAGCTTCGTGATGCCCCGAAATCTGAGCGGAAGGCCATATAACGGTATCAACACCTTCCTTTTGTTGTTATACAGTGCAAAAAGGAAGTTCGATATGCCGGTATTCGTCACCCATAACCAGATAGCCTACGACCTGAACAACAAGAGTAAGCTGAAGGAAGACAAGACCGAGAAGCCTGCCGTTGACCTGAAGCCAGCGGAAGGCGAGAATCCCAGTTTTGTACATGTCCTGAAGGGCGAGAAGGCTTTTCCTGTGTTCCTTTCCATTCCAATGATCAAGGACAAGGAAACAAACAAGCCCATCACGCTCAGCGAGTATAATAACATGACCAGGGAGGAACAGGATAAATATTATGTCCGTTCCTATACCCACGTCTATAACGTGTATAACCTCCAGCAGACCAATCTGAAGGAAGCCCGTCCAGAACTGTATGCCAAGATAGAAGCAAAGTTCAAGGAACTCGATAAGAGCGGCATTGTCCCTATGGAGGAAGGCCAGATGTTCAAGTTCGCCCCCCTCGATAAGATGGTGGATGAAAACAAGTGGATTTGTCCTGTCCGTTTCGAGGAGAACAAAGGAGCCTACTATAGCCCTTCCAAGAATGAGATTGTCTTCCCTCCAAAGAAGAACTTCATTGATGGAGAATCATTCTACGGCAACCTCCTGCACGAGATGACGCATTCCACAGGGAGCAAGGAACTCTTTGGCCGTCTGGAGAACAAGACCGATGACAAGAAGTTCGACTATGCCAGGGAAGAGCTTGTGGCAGAGATGAGTGCAGCCGTCGTTGCCCATCAGTACGGCTTTGACAAACATATCAAGGATGACAGTGCCGCCTATCTGAAATCGTGGCTTGGCAGTCTGAAAGAAGACCCGTCCTTCCTGAAGACTACGCTTGATGATGTCAAACGTGCCTCTGGCTTTATCAGTGGTAAGATTGAGGAGATGCGCCTTGATGTCAGGGAGATCCAGACCGTTTCCGTCGATGTCAATGGTGACGGCATTACTGACCTTGCCATCTCTGATGCCATTGCTGACAAGAAGCAGGGTGAGGACGAAAGAGATTCCCGGGAAGAGATTGCCGCTAAGGACATGCCCATGTATCGTGGCCGGTCATAAGACACTCTATAAATAAAAAGATTGCCAGCATCTCACGACGGTGGCAACCAAGGTTCATAAAGATAATAATGTATAAAATATGCTACGAATGAATGATAGTATTATTCTAGTTCTTAACACCCTTTTTTATTTCATTTCTACAATTTTGAACCCTTCGAATGCAGGATGTCTATTAAAGGCATTGCTCCCACCCTTTGGTACATAGACAGTGCATCTGTTTCTGTCAATACCATCCATGCACTTAACGTCAATCCCTTTGACGTTCGTGTTCTTGAATATGATGGTCTCCAGCTGGTCACAGCCAAGGAAGCAGAATTCTCCTATCTCTTTCAGAGCCTCCGATAACACAATCTTCTGCAGGTTACAGCATCCACAGAAAGTCTGGCTGCCGATTATTTGAACCTGAGAAGGTATGACAATCTCATCAAGTGACTCACAGCCACAGAAAGCCTGATATTGAATCGAAATCAGAGATTGTGGCAACTGAATCTTTTGGAGCAACAGACAACCTTTAAACAATTGGTTTTCTATTATTTTCAAGTTTTTCGGTAAACTTACTGTCTTTAGGGAAATACAGTTCATGAAAGTACATCTGCTGAGATCACTAACACTGTTTGGTACATCGATCTTTCTAATGCTCTTGCAGCCTTCAAAGGCATGTCCGCCGATGCATTCGAGTTTCTTTGGCAGTTTGATTTCCTTTAAGGAACTACATCCTGAGAAGGCATGCATACCAATTTTAGTCACTGTTTGTGGAATCTTTATATGCTGCAAGGCACTGCAATTCTCAAAAATGCTCTCAGACAAATATGATATGTTTGCCTTGCTGTCAACCTTCAGGAGATTACTGCATCCATAAAAAGCATTTGACCCAATATAGTTAACAGATGAAGGTATCTTGATACTCTGAAGGTTTTCACATTTATAAAATGCATTGTCGTAAATGTCCAGTGTTCCTTCCTTGACAGTGTAATCTCCAAGAGGGTATCTTGGAGCCGCCATTTTCAAAATATGGGTAGCATTGTCATACAGAACCCCATTCTCTGCCTGATATACTCTGTTATCTTCATGTACGCTGAGATTTCTGATAGTATTGTTCAGGAAGAATGCGTATTCATCCATACTCTTTACAGAACTGGGGATATGCAATTCTTCAATTCGGCAGTCCTCAAAAGCACATGCTTCTATGGCCAGAAGTGTCTCTGGGAAATCCACATACTCTAGTCTTTTACAACCGGAGAATGCAGACTCTTCTATGTTTATAATGTTAGTGTCCTTCAAAGACAAAGAACACAAGGCCGTACAATTGGCGAAACTCTCTAACTCTATGCTTCTGATACTTTTATTGAGTGAAATCGTATTCAGGCTCTTGCAGTTCATAAACGCGAAAGCTTCTATTCTCAGTACGCTTTCAGGCAGAACAACCTGTTCCAGATCCTCGCATTCGTAAAAAGCACTTTCTCCTATCAGCAAAAGGGATTTAGGGAAATCAACGCTTCTGATGTCCTTACAGCCGTCAAAGGCATGTGGCGCTATTATCTGTACGGAGTCTTCAACAGTGAAATAAGCTCCTCTATAGTTTGAGGGAACCCTATACAGGATGTCGCCGGAAATGTTATACAAAACACCAGATTCGTCCATGAAATGCTCATTGTCATAAGCCACATCGTATTTTTTCAGGGAATCACAACCCACGAATGCTGTTGGAGCGATATGCTCCAGTTCTCTTCCTATCGATACTGATTCCACATTCTTACAGTTCTCGAATGCAAAATCATCAATTACTCTCAGAGTCGATGGTAACTTGACATCACGGAATCTAGTGCAGCCAGCAAACGCACGACGTTCTATTCTTGACAGTCCTTTGGGCATTTCGACACGAATCAGGTCAGAACACTCTGACAGAACACACATTTTGAGTGACTCTAATTTGTTATGAAAGCAAATTGTCCTTATGGATGAATGGTGGAAAGCCCCTTCGCCAACTCCTGTTACGCTATGCGGAATATCCAATTTCTCAATTTTCTTGCAATAGGCAAAAGCATAAGGATCTATCTGCTTGATACTATCAGGAAGGTCATCCAGCATACAGTCACTAGTTGCTTTGATGACTCTGGTCATGTCTGTACTATACAAGACACCGCCGATAACGACAAAAGACTTGTTATCAGGATGTACTTGGATAAACCGAATGTCCCTTAGCGGGTACATCGCCATTTCCTCTATAGTCGTGACAGTACTGGGAATAAATAACATATTAATGTCCCTGCTATAATCAAAAGCATCCTTCTTTATGTGGGTGATGCCTTCCGGGATAATAATCACACCGTCTATGGTATTGGCGCCAATTAGTTCTGTACCTTGATTAGCCGTAACCAGAAGGTTATATCCCTCTCCCCTTGCCTTGCCAATCTCTAAGATGTTATCTGTCTTTTCCGTTTTGTCAATAACAAGGAGCTTCCGTCTCGCGACGTCGGCTCCATGCTCTTTACAAGAGTTCTTTTGATAATTGTTTGGCAACAATCTACTGATCTTATTACACATTTCCATTTTCAAAAGCTTCATTAAACATTTGTTGTCTCATATTCACGAACTGCTCAGCACTCTCCTCGTCTTGTTCAAGCTCCCGGTCAGAACAGTAGTTCTCAAACTCCTCTGACAGTTCCTTTGACTGATGTGTGACGAAGGTGAGTACAGTTATCTTACCTGCGTCAAGAAGCTCTATCAGCTCTTCTTCACTCTTATATCCTGAAATCTCCATAGTTTATATGTATTACCTTAAATATGTATTACTGTCTATACGTCAATACGTATTTACATCTTCATTGCTTCAGAATGGCATGACTCCATATTGCGCTTCTTCGCCAGTTCCAGCTGTTCGCGTATCTCATCGGTGTATTCGGCTTCAGGAACATAATGGCCGGATTTGCCGTCCTCGCTGGCAATCCATACACCATACAGCCCGAAGTTGTACACCTCCTTAAAGTCTTTTGCCTGTCCAAGCCACTCATGAATATCACCTTCGGCAATCCTGATGCCAAAATCCCGTCGCAGGTCAATACCGAAAGTCAGCATCTGGACTTCGTTGTTCAGTTCCTCATCTGTCCATTCAACAGTTTGCGGTTCACCCTGCTGAAGACATTTGATGTTGTCATAGTCCAGTCCAAGCATATCGGCCAACACTCTGATATTCTCCCCGACGAAAGAGGTTGGTACGCTGAGTACCTGATTGATGTCGTCGTCGTATTGAATAAAGTACTTACCTGTGTTCTCGTTGTTTCTCAGGTCGTTTGGACGCTGGCCGATGATGGTCTTTCCCTGTTTGAGCAGTTCCTGCTGTTCCAGAGAATAAAGCCCGATGCTCGAAGTCTCGATCTTTGGTTTCAGAACTACCTTGACACCGTTACCAGTACTTTGCAGTGAAATGCGTGAAGGATATTGCCATTCACCCATTTCCGTCTTCATTGTAATCGGCAGGAGTGGTGTGAACTCACCGTGAAGGAGCTTTTCCATGACACTCTGTGGAAGGTCGTCAATCATTTCATGAGTCAGACCATGCTTTTCCAAAATCTCGTAGGGAATATCCCTTTCTGTAAATGTCTCTTTATACATAATTCTAATATTAAAATTGTAATTTTGAGGACGCAAAAATATAATGATTCTATGTATTCAATTATTTTTTGAAGAAATAAATATGAGATTTAACATTTCGACTTATGCGTTATGTTAAAATATAGAATTATTTGATTTTTCAGTTGCATCTTCCAAAAAATAAGTGTACTTTTGCAACCCGAAAACAGGATAATTAGTTTAAGGTAAAAAGATTAATGTTTCAGTGTAACCGTCTGTTCCTAATCATTTCATTGGTTTCGCAGACACTATGTTGTCAAGGGCAAGAAGATAGGGATTACTGGATAGAGCGCTATCTAAGTGTTTCCTACCCCTTGCAACATATTAATGTCACATCACCTTATGGGAACAGGAAAGATCCGTTTACGGGTAAGACCGCCTTTCATGGAGGCCTTGACCTGAAAGCCAGGAATGAAGAAGTTCTCTCCATGTTCGATGGCTATGTCGAACAGATTGGAGAGGATGGCCGTTCCGGTCGATATGTCATTCTCAGGCACGGCGATTACCAGGTCAGCTATTGTCACCTCTCCACGGTGACAGCTTACGAAGGTGAGGAAATCCTTGCGGGTGATGCTGTCGGCATTACGGGAAACACAGGCCGATCGACTGGTGAACATCTGCATATTACCTTAAGATATAAAGGTGAACGTCAGAACCCCTATATTCTCCTTGCCAGAATCCAGAACATCAGGAAAGAATGTGCTGACGCACTCAGACGTGACGGACTGACGGACTCATCACAGGTCGCTTTTATTAAGACCTACGCCCCTGCAGCTATCGAGCAGCAGCGCAAATACGGTATTCCTGCCAGTGTCACGCTGGCACAGATGGCACTGGAGAGCCGTTGGGGAACCAGCAAGCTTGCCGTGCTTGACAACAACTATTTCGGCATCAAGGCCAGCAGCCGTTGGCTTTCCGATGGCAGGCCGTTCAATACCTATGATGATGACAGGAAGGATGAGAAGTTCTGTGTATTCTCTGATGCACTGGAGAGCATGGAATACCATTCGGCAGTCCTGATGGGCGAACGTTACCGTCGTTGCAGATCCTTTGCGCCAGATGACTGGCAGAACTGGCTTGTCGGCATCAAAGAAGCCGGCTATGCTACCAGTAACATCTATGTACAGGAATGCTCGAAGATCATCATGTCCCATCACCTTCAGCGGTATGACGCTATGGCCATGACAGATTATTAGTAACAAAAAAAATAGTAGAATGAAGATCTTAAGAAATCCCATTTACACGGCATTGACCGTTAGCAGACAAGAACTGATTGACTTGGTTGCAAGCATCGACTATGTATCTACGCCGGAATGTCTTCCGACTAACCCGATATATTTTCTTGTTCAGAATGAAGGCGAACTCATTAAGGGGATGGCTGGTCTGGACAAAGAAGAGTACCAGGTGCTTTATGTAGAAGATAAGCTTGTAAACAAACAGGATCCCGATGTCATGGAATACGAGCAGATAGAGCAGATGATGACTGAGAACTTCCATTTGAAGGATGACTCCATAGTGTACCTCATGGATGGCTGTTTCACTGGCAAAGCCTTTCGTCCCAACTACAAGGTACCTGTAACGGACAGCGAAGGGAATCCTGCAGTCAACGAATATGAATAGTTCCAATCATATATTTATTTCATTTAAAAGAAAGATGGGGCCTCGTGATGAAGCTCCATCTTTCACTTTATTGGAATAAGCTGTCGATGCTTTTACTTTGCTCTTTTAGCCTTCCGACATCAAAGCAGTCTATCAGGCTCTGGATCTCCTTGACGGACGTAAACACGAACTCACCGCCACTGCATCGTTCAACCTCCACGCTTGTCCCTATGGCCATGTTGCCGCCTTTGACCGTGTACTCCAGTTTGCTGGTGCTCCATGCCACACGGCTCCTGCCATTAGCATCTACAGAGAAATACGGAATCAGGAACTCCCACTGTTTGTTCATGTCAAACGTACTTCTGGGCGGTCTGTCCCCGACATAGAAGATACTCCAGATACCGCCCTTCGATCTCAGCTCTACCGGCATCTTCTTGGAATAGCCTGTGACATGGTTAGCCTTGGCGATGCTGTCCCATTCCGCATACTTGTCCCTGACCTTCTTCAGGAAGTCCAGGAATCTTGGTGTCTCGTCTGCATCGAATGACAGTCTGATTTTGGCGTTTGGCGTTTTGGTATAGGGGAAGATGGTACAGCCCGTATATCTGACGAAACGGCCATTGTCAAATTTGGCAGATACGCTACATGAGAATGTGCTGTCAGCCTTTGAGCAGAGAGCCGACATATAGAATCCGTTCTGCCTTGCAGAAACGGAAGATGACCATAAGATGGTGAGTGCTATAAGAATTTTCTTCATTTTCATACTATTAAGTTTTCAAATCCATTGCAAAAGTACACAATAATTCTCAAAAACGGAAATGATTTACAAAAATATTTCTAATTCTTCTAAATTTTCCACCAAGTCTATTTCTTAAAGAATTGCTGGAGGTCTTTCACCATCTTATTGACATCCTCTGTCACCTGGTTGAAGTTCGCATACAGGATGCGTTCTCGCTCGTCTCTTGACTTAAAGTTATAGAACTTCGGCAGTTCCTGATATTCAGATTCCTCCTGCTTGATCTTCTCCATGTCGAAGTCCGTCTTGCAGAAGAACTTGGAGGTCTTGAACTCCTCCGCTTTCTGGATGTTCATCGAGTCACCACGACCTACAGCCGTTTCCACGAAGTCTCTTGCTGACTGCCCGCATATCCAGCCAGTAGGCAGGTCAGAGATCTTCGATGCAGGCACGAGGTTATCCATGTTCTCATTGAGGTTGATGGAAGTACGGTCACGGTCGATGGTAACACCTTTCTTCATCTGTACCACCTTTCCGAAGATGTCATTAGACAGCCATTCCAGCGTTTCCTTCGAGCGTGCCGAGCCACTGACTACGTTACCAACGGTAGTGATAATCTTCTGCATACCCACCTTGCCGTAGTCTGCTTCCAGCTGTGGCAGTTCCTGAAAGCCCAGTGTAACTGCCACTTTGTTAGAACGAGCCGTACCTATCAGACGGTCTATTTTATGGAAGTACAACGTTGGCAGCTCATCGACGATGATTGATACAGGCACGTTATGGCCATGACCACTGTTGACACGGGTGACAAGACGGTTCAGTATCAGGGCGTTCAGGGCACCGATGATACTCTCCATCTCCGGGTCATTGGCAATCAGCAGATAACTGGGATGTGCAGGGTCAGAAACCTTCAGGTCAAAGTCATCACCATCACGGTGGAAAATCCAATAGGACTCTTTCGTGGCCAGACGGGACGTATTGACACGGAGCGTACCGATCATACCTTCCAACTGTTCCATGGCGCGGTTCTTCAGGGCTGTTGCAAACGGGCCAAGCAAGGGTGCCACCTCACGGTCTGTTTCCAGCACCTGAAATATCAGCTTATAGTCCAGATTCAAGAATGAGAGGATATGCGGCATGTCCGAGTATTTACCCAGCCAGTAGGCAGGCTCGACACGCTCCTTCATGGTTGCGTCTTTGAACACGCGGCCAGTAGGCTTCCGCTGAGTCGTCTCTGGATCCTGAATCCGTTCCGCATATAACTTGTTTCCCTTATCATCATACGGCTCCTTCTCATAGTTCACGAAGAAATAGATACAGGCAGCGAGGAAGTTCACGGCAGATGTCTGGAAGAACTGGTCAGAACCGCCACCTCCCTCCTTCTTTCCTTTCTGCAGGGACTCAATCAGCGTCTCAGCCGTTTCCTGTGCAGCAGCCAGGTTGTTGATGTACTTCTGCTGGATAGGGTTCACACGGCGCGAATACTCCACATTCACGAAGTTGATGATGTTAAACGAGCAGTTCTCAGGAATCCTGTTCAGTGCCTTGTTCTTCTTGTAATGGTAGTACAGTTTCGTAGCCAGTGAAGGGAACTTGTAGTCATAGACAACCATAGCAAAACCCTTGGCAGAATGCTGTTTGATGAACGGCTCGATGATGGAGAAAGTCTTACCAGATCCAGGCGTACCGACGACCCATGTGCCACGGAAGGGATTGATGATGTTTACCCAGCCCTTCCGGAACTTCCCCTTGTAGTAGTATCGCATGGGGATGTTCACCGAATACTTGTTCTCCTGTAGCTCCTCGTTCTGTTCAAATGACTCATTCTCCAGATTGAAGCGGTCATCAAGGAGTCCGGTCTTTAAGTGCTTTGAAGCATTGTCAAGAGCCGTATGTACGAACAGTGTCCCGAATATGGAGGCCAGCATATACACCCATATATTGGCACGGACGGCATACAGGCGCAACGACATGTCCCATCCGTATATCATAACGGAGAATATCAGCAGTATCAGTCCAGACACCAGCGGGACGAATATCATCTTCTGCGCGTCGAACTCAATCTTCTTCTTGTTCTTTGTACCAATACAGGTGACGCATACCATCAGTAACGTAACCACTTTGCTGTATATCAGATTACCATGCTGATAGATGACGAACTGGGAAAGCCTGTCATGGAAATCGAGGCAGAGCGTTCCCAGTGATGCCAGTGTCTGGTAAGGCATAGCATAGACAAAGAACTCAATCAATAGCGTAACATAAATCAGTGTACGGAATATCTTGTACACATTCTGTAATTCTTTTGTTTCTTCCATGTTGTTATTTGTGTTTAGTATTCTTGGCATTCTTGGCACTGCTCATCCAGTCCTGATGACATCGGATGGCCACGTCCTTTCTGGAAGTCGGTGTGTAATGCCTGCCTGTTATCTCTCTCCAGAGGTCGTTGATGGAGGTATAGCGGATATACTTGCAGAGGATCTTGATCTCTCTGTCCAGATTCCTCAGCTTCGGCCTGATAGCACCAAGGATCTTCATCCGCTGTGCCTCGGTAGCCTTCCCCTTGGTACTCATCAGGAACTGACGGATATCCATAGCCACGTCCACCCCCGATTTCATCACCTTCATGTAGATATTGTTCTTCCTTGTGGAAAGAGCCACTGCAAAGGCGTTCTCTGGATGGTAGTCGATCTCCCTGCCCAGCCACATGAGTGAGTTCGCAAGGCTGTTGACATCATAATAGATGCCATATATCTCAGCAGCATAGGTCAGCAGGCTGTTGAACGTGCTTACATAGTCGTTGAACTCCTTCTGGAAGTCCGTGACGGCATCCACCTCCTGCCTTGTCCATAGATGGCCTGTTGACTGCAGCAGCTGCACCTTATACTGAGCGTCAAGAGATTTCTTCTCCAGCTCAGATGCCACATCGATGGCAGCGGCTCTGGCCGGATCGATGAGAGCCAGCACCTCTGTCGGATGTAGCATTAAGACCAGGAATAGAATAATTATCGTGAATAACCTCATAAGCCTATCTCCTGATTTCCATTGATACCTTGGCAGCCCTTTTCCATCTGTCAAGCGCCTGTCCAGCCACCTCTCCCAATCCTCTTCTGGTCAGTCCTGCGGTGACGTTATTCCACACATCCGTCAGGTTATAGTAGGAAATGCTGATGATGAGAGACCTGAGCTTACGGTTCAGGTATGCCAGTTCATCATTGGCCGTCCAGAGCATCTGCGTACGCTCTGCGCCGTTGAGCATGTTCTTTGATCCACCCTGTGCGATGGTGTAGTTAAGCAGGTTATAGACCTTCAGGAACTCCGATGCTGTTTCCAGATACAGGTTGTTCATCGAGAAAGTGGCAAAGGCACCTTCCGGGTTTCGTCCGATGGCCTTCTTGATTTCCCACAGATACCTCAGAGTCCTGACACCCTCGGAATAGATAGCCATTGAAGCCTTTAGCGATGTGCCATAGCCCTGTGCCGTCTTCAGATACGAGTTATACTTGCTTTCCCAGTTCTTCATCATCGTATATTCTGCACCGATGGCATTCTGCAGCACGGCTATCTCTGCCTGGTTACGTGTCTGTCCCTTGATACCCTTGCTGATGGTGGCATATCCTTCCACAATGGCAGCGATACATAACGGGTTCGTTTCCACTGCCCCTGCAAAGGCAGTGGTGGCATATGCGGTAAAAGCCACACATGCCATCATCCGTCTGATACTGTTAGAAACGGTTTGTAATTTCATAAATTCCTCTTCTTTTCTTGTTGTATTCGACTCTGGTTCTTACTTTGTCAATGATTCTCATATTTCTCTTGATTCCCCTCAGTGTAAGCTTGGGCAGAGAACGGTCACCAGAGAGTAGAGTCACGTTCTTCAGTCCGGTCAGCTGCTGCATGGGAGTCCTGCTCTCCTGATAGTCCACGATACGGTAAAGTTCCATATAGTCTGATTTATGGAAAAACACCCCATGCTGATAGATGAGCTGTTCACCAGTTACGATATAGGCAATTCGCCTGAACTCGAAAGCCCTGTAGTATAAGTAAGCAAGTAATACGAATACACCATAAAAAATGTACTTCCTGTAAGGACACGACTCAGTACCTGCGGTTATCAATCCTATCAAGATGATGATAATCCAAGGCAGCTGATCAATGGTGTATTGTAATCCACTCGGTCTGACAAAAAACGTCTCGAACGAGTCTGTAATATGATTTTCTTCCATATCCTTTTACCTTCCCATACCCATAGACTCCTGTTGTGCCTGCTGTCTGCCAGCCGACTCACTCTCAAACTGTGCTGCAGCGATGGTGGCAGCGTCAATCACCCCAGGCTTATGGAACACGGCATTAGCCTCGTACCTGTCAACATAAACCTCTGGTGCCGGGCGAGGTCTGGCGATGGCAGATGCGACACCTGTTCCGACTGTCAGGGCAGCAAGGATGGCAGCACCGACGTTCACGCCATTGCCGTTACCTTTCATCTCCACCTCCGGGAACACCTTTGAGAACAGTTTCATGCGATGGTAGTCATCAACGGCCATGAACTTGTCATACTGCTTCTGTGTGATCTCATGACTTATCCGTTGTCCGTCGATGATGGCAGTCATACGGTATTTCCCTGTGCTCTGCAGGTCTGGCTCAACGGTGATGGCACCTACGGACACCTCACGCCCATGCGTCTCTTCCCGATACCAGCCCTTCGTGTCCTTCAGGCGGTTCAGTTCCCTGCCGTCCACGACACCCACCTTATGCTCAGGATCCAGTGTCCCAGACAGGTCATCGCTTCGTCTCTGCATTCTCTGCTGTTCCGGGAACGTGTCTATCGGCCTCCGTACATGAAGGATCTCCGCTTCTGCCTCTGGCTTCAGTCTGATGTCCACCAGATTACGGCTGTTGAGCATATCCATCGTGACCTTTCCTGCGAAGTCAGCGGCAATGACCCTGTTGATGATGTCCAGACGCGCATCCATCGGAACGCCGTCCTTTCCGCTGACCTTGTTGTTCGTCAGCTTGGCCACCTCCTCATCCGTCAGCTGATAACGGATGTCCTTCGGCACCTCAGATGACTGGACGGTGAGCGTCTTTGCTTTCTCGTCGATGATGATGCCGTGAGAGCGTAGCACCTCCTGAAGACTCTTGTTGTTGAAATAGACTGGTGAGGTGATGCTCTCCTTGTATGGTATCGCCTGACCATTGACACGCTCTACAGGCTTGACCTCCAGTTGGCCGAGGTTTGCCAGCACATCCGTCTGCATCTTACCCTGCTGTCCTTTGAAATAGAACCCATAGCCACCCGACTGTAGCTCACCTGGTTTCATGACACCCCCCGGACGTTCAGGCACCATGAGCGGTGCTGCAGGATAGACCCTGCCGTCAATTCTTCTGAGTGGATAGCCCATCGGAGCAGGTCTTGCCCCCCTTACCAGTGGTGGTGTTGCCATTGACGGTATTCCCGTCGGGGATTCCGCCCGATATCCGTTCAGTCCCATGTTCACATGACTGCCCACATTCTTGGCATGGACGTAGTTGTTTGGAACATAGAAATCATCCTTGACGAGAGAGGCGAACGTGTTATATGCCTTTTTGTCCGACGCATGGGAACCGCCATTCATCATCTTCAGTGCGTCCTCCCTGCTGATGTCATAGGTTATCTGCGGCGAGTCATGGCTCATCACCAGCAGCTGATAGCTGTCACCGACTTCCCTCAGATGCGCTTCCATCCCGTTCTTCCGTAGCGTCTCTTCCAGATTCCTTGAAATATCCCCTGTGGGATTCAACTCTTTTCTGATTGTTGACATAGTGAAAACTGTTTGTTGTTAAACAATGAAGGAACTTGCATACGCGAGGCAATACAAGTTCCAAGTAAGATTATGGCAAATCGTGGTATAGCATGACACGGGTGTAGCGGTTGATCTCCTCCGGCTTGAACCTGCTGACACCGCCAAGCCCTTCCAGCACCATCTGTTCTTTCGGTACGCCCCTCTTCTCCAGCTGTGCCGCTATGAAGGTAGCCCTGGCCTCCGACAGTTGCTTGTTTCTCTCCTCCGTACCCGTTGCCTTGTCCGCTGCTCCGACAATCCTGACATATAGGTTGTGCTTTTTTGCCACCTTCGCTATCTCTGCGATGTTCAGATGCTGGGCCTTGCTTGTCAGCTCTGCCGTGTTGAGTTTGAAGAAGAAGTTCACAGGCACCCCGATATACTCATGCCGGGTAGAGTCCGTCGGAACGGGTTGTGTCGGTTGATTGTCGTTCAGAGTCAGGGAACTGCCTTTCATTCTCGCCCTCAATGCGTTCAGACCGCTGTAGTTGTTCTTAGGGTACGAGCATCCTGCTTCCGTCGAGTCAAGGCCGCTGTCCAGCAGACCTTTGATCTTCAGAATCTTCTTCATCTCGTTCATGGCAGCCTTGTCCTTGGCCATCTTACGCTCCAGCACCTCGTTCTTGTCCTTCAGCTGATACACATAGCCCTGCAGCCAGTCATTCTGATAGACATAAGGCATCGGATCGATGATACGCTTCCAGCCCGGCTTGCCCAGGATGACCGTCAAGCCCAGAGAGCCACGAAGCAGATGGTCACCGAGTCTGCGGCTGTCACCTACACCGTCGAAGTCCTGAAAGGTCGTTGTGGCACCAATCTCACCAGACAGCAGCAGACGACGTGTCAGCCTGTACTGTCCGATAAAGCCGTAAGAGAGCGTACACGGGTTCTTCCTGGCATACGAGTTGTTGATGATGCCGACACCAACAAAAGGAATCAGTCCCCATCTGCCCAGTCCGTCCTTGTCATACTTGTAGCCGTTGAGCAAGTTATACATCAGGTCAACATGCAGGTTCTGGTACGATCTCGCTGTCAGGCTGTAGTCCATGAACTTAAAGCCGTCAAATGCCAGCCTTGCCCCGAAATGAGGCGTGAACCATTTACCAAGTCCGATGGTCAGCAACGGCTTCGTCCTTCCGAAGAAGTCACTGCATCCGAGAGGCTTCCCCATGAAAGCTGCCTCGCCACCCTGTACGGTCAGGAACCAGTTCGACCAGAATGACAAGCCACCTACCGCATTGTCCAGATAAGTGGGAGTCAGCGGCTCGATTGAATACTGACAGGATGAGAAGCTGATGCTGTCATCCTGAAACACTTTTGCCTCTGCGAACATGCTTCCAGTGAGAAGCAGGGAGGCTGCAAGAAATAATCTTATACTCTTCATTTCTGTTTTTAAATTTTGATTATCCTGGAAAATGCTGCAAAAGAACATCAAAAAAAGAACCCATGCAGGATTTTGCAGAAAACATTCTTGTTTTTAACACTTCACTATCTCGACCTGCCACGGCTCTTGCCCGACATGAGCCTTGCCGCTTCCGCCAGACAGCGCCTTGCCCATCGGCGGTCATCCTCACCGTCTTTCTTTCCCCAGTCACTGCCGGGACTGCCGCCACCGCCATGCGTCTGCGCAAACTCCGTTGCCTGATCCACATAGCCGAGGAAGAGAGCTGCAGCAACAGTCATGATAGCCTGCCCATGCTCAGCCATGTCCATCAGCAGCGTACCCTCAAAGTAGTCGAGTGCCGTGGCATCCAGTTGTGACAGTCTGGAGAACTGCACCTTCGTATCATCGATTATCATCTGAGACAGCTGAGCCTGAACGTCACGCATGGCACGTTCCTGAGCAAGAGGAACCACCTTGTTGATCTCGCCCTGAAGATGCTCATACTCCTCATACAGTTCACGGTGCTGACTGCCAAGCTCACGGAGCTGCCCGTTAGCCGTGTTCAGTTTCTCCTGCTTGTCCTCAATCTTCTTCTCGATATTCTGGAGCTGTTGTTGGAGGATGAACAGCCTTGCCTCCTTCTCACGGGTCGTCTCTTCCCCAGACGCTTTGAGTTCGGCAATCTGCTGCTCGATGCTCGACTTGTCATTCTCGAGGTTGGAGATCATGGTTGTCAGACCCTTCACACGCTTCTCTGCCTTCTTGATTTCCTCTTCGAGACTACGCTTCGTATTCTGATAGATGATAATCTCAGCCTGTAGGGAGCTGCATTTCTGCTCCAGCTGTTCACGCTGCTGATCCAGCCAACGGTAGTATTCCTCCGTTGTCCTGTGCCGTGCGCCAGTGTCAGCGATATGAGAGCCACGTTGCAGGTTGTACTTCTGTGTGATGACCGCCAGCTCATCATGCAGCTCTATGAACTTCTTGCTGAGCTTTAGCTTCTTCTCACCACCGAACAACTCCTTGAACTTAAATTCCCCCTTCTCGTTGATAGGCATGAGCGTACAGTGAGCGTGAGGGTTTTTCTCGTCCAGATGAACGACGAAGGCGAGGATGTTGTCCTCCCCATATTTCTTGGCCAGGAACTGATACATATCCTTAGCCCAGTTCTCGATGTCCTCCTTACGAGTCAGATGCGAGTTGTCAGCCCCCAAGTTATCGTTGAGTTCCTGGTCACCGAAAGCCAGCCGTCTCATCTGGGTACGTGAGCCGCCAAGAATCAGGTTGACGATGGTGCGGAACTGAGGTTCTTCCAGTCCCTCGTTCTTGTCCCGTATGCCACGACGGCCAAGATTAGCCACCATCCGCTTCGGGATGCTGTGCTTCTTGTCCACCTCAGAGATCACCCCGCCTTTAGTCACCTCGAAGTTCAGATGCTCACGCGAAAAATCATAGTTGCCTTTCCGCTTGGCAAACTTCAGGGCCTCTTTGGTGTTTCTCCTCAGATGCTCGGCACTCTCCGCTTCGGTCATGCCTTTCTGTGTCCTGATGTCAAGAACCTGATAAGCCATAATTGTCTTCTTTTACATTTTTTTTGATTCTGTCATCCATGTCCGGAAACCTTGAAAAACAAAGGCCAGAGCTTGCTCTTACCAAGGCCGCCACCTCCCTAAAATGAACTTTTAGGGGAATTAGGCTTCCCAACAAAAAAAATTGAGCAGGCAGGGCAAGCCCACTTTGGCAAGTCACGACAGCCTGCCGATTTTTTGCAGTTGACCTCTCTGCCGCTGCCATGAGCCACCTTTGGCAGCTCAGGCAGCGGTGCTTCATGAGGTCTGAATCAACGTTCAGCCGAACAGGAATCACCATTGTTTTCACTTGTTTTTGCGTCCTTACGAGAGATGTTCAGCACGCGGATGAGGGTGCCGTTCTGGCATTGTTTCACCTCAATAGCGCCATCGTTTTCGAGCGTTTTGAGGAACGAAAAGACGGTGTTCCTGCTCCAGTTCCAGCGCTTGGAAAGGTCACAGACCTTGGCAAGAAACGGTATGCGGACACCACCGTCAAAGTCCTGATCAACGTTCACTTTCTGTTTGGCGACGAGGTATTGAAATGCCTCGAAACGTGAAGTCCTGTCAGGCAGGGACTTGCACAAAAAGCGGATGATACTGTCGCTGAGAGACACATAAAAACCCTTTGAATCCATAGCAAATCAATCCAAGAATTAGATGGTTATGCAGCCTTTTTCATCTGGTTTTCCTGCGTCTCAGCGGCTATCGGTTTCCGTCCTTTCGGGTCACGTTCTGCTACCATGTCAGGGAACATGATTATGGCGATGAGGATGATAAGACCCACATCAGCCATCAGCATGAACGGAGAGAAAACCAGTACTATCTCACAGGCTGCGAACCCACCGAAAGCCTTCCTGCTTCTGTTGTAGGTAGAGTACAGACGTTCAGCGAACTTGTACCCTCTGCCGAATGGAAACAACATCAGAGTCAATATCCAGCAGATAAAGAACTGAGCCGTCGGGAACATGTAAAAAGACGAATAATAGTGATAGTCCGTTAGCAGAGTATAGTCGATAAACTGAATGGAAATGAGGAACACCTCAATGATAAACATGAAGTATTTCCGTGCATTGATAGAAGTCTTCATACGCTCGTGGAAGTTATGGAACCGATGTTCAGCAGCCTTGATCTTCCTGCCAATATAACCATAGGCATGAGGTCTTGTAGCCATGAAAGTGATGATGGTCACTGCCAGAAAGAACAGCAGTCTTATAGATACTAAGAAGTTTTCCATATGATAGAATATTAGTGAAAGTCCTTGATAAGTTGAAGAGGATTAACCGACTCTAAGATGACCACATCCTGCTCGTCCTGGAGTCGTTCAAGCCGTCTGTGCAGCGCCTCGTACATAACCTCAGAGGAGTCATAGACATTGATCCAGAACGAGTCCAGACAGCCATGCATAGAAGAAAAGAGATGAACGGCAGCCATATTCCCGAGTGTCGGCTTCGTATAAGCGACACACTCCATACGGTTGCTGTCGTTCGTTTTTGTGGCAAATAAGACAGTCAGTGACAGCAGTTCATGAAGCTGCTGGATGACATCATCGATCATCATCTGATGGTCCAGGGAGAACCTGATGACGGAGCAGTCCACAGCTTTCTCCATCGACTTGTAATCCTCGCGGACATTCATGAACAAAGTCATTTTCTTGCAGATCTCGTTGATGTTAAAGTCCATGACGGACAGCCCTGACTGGGCAAACTTTGCCTCAGTAGAGAGGCTTGGGTTAATCTTGATAGTTTCCATTATATGATATTTTTAATATGAGTTTTCAGAAGATATACAGATATTTTATCGAGGAACTGCAGCTCATCCTTTTTCGTGTTGGAAGGACAAACGTCCAGCTTTCTGTACAGTTCCGGCATGTCCTGAGCTATGTCCAGCATGAGCTGTTGCTGCCCCGAAGAGAGCGCAGCCATAGATAATTCATCGATAGTGAAGTACGGCTGCATGAGCATCCATCTGTAGTTCCTTGCAATGACAGGGCTGATCTTCAGACCGTTCATGATCTGGTCTCTGCACACCTCCGCATTCTGTAAGATACGGCGGTTATAGCGCATCGTCATATACGTCGCTATCTCATCGATGGAGGCAAAGGAATCATTGCCGGAACCATAGAACGTATTGCAGATCTTTGCCGTCTGCTCAGTCATTTCCTGAAGCTTGGCAGGAGGAACGGCAGGCAGGAACTGGAGCATGGAGCGGAAACAAATATCCTCCTTCTTCAGGAAATCCCTGAATATCTCGCGGCTGGTGATATGCATATAGTCAGGGTCAGACAAGATACGGTCATACTCCTGGAGCGTCTTGTTGAGATCCTTGTAGGTCGCATTATTATCCAGTTTCGCAAAGAATCTGTCAGCCTGTTTGTGGAATTTCTCATCGACAAACTTCTGGGAGCCGTTGGCAGTATTCGTCTTGATGAACACCACATCAGCCAGAGAACGGGGTGTTGACAAAGCCAGTCTGGTGATATGAGTCCTTAGAGAATCACTGACAGCCAGCACCTCGTCCTGCATCTTCTTATTAGCCGCATAAGCCGTATCACGCATAGAGAAAGCGATGATTGAATCCTCCATCTGCTCTGTCAGGTTGATGTATTCAACCAGCTCGTTCACCGATGCAGAACGCTTGTCTTTGAGTACGGATAACTCTGACTTACAGACCGCCAAGGCACCGTTCACATCCTTCACACGGACACCCTTCTTCTGGCATCCGGATAGCATGGTGATGACAGTTATAGCCATCATACCCATGCACGTTTTGAAACAAAATTTTCTGATCATAATTGTGATTTTTGAATAAAGAAGCGGATGTGCAAGTGCAAGGAACACTGGACACACCCGCGAACAATGACATAGATAGAATAGTAAAGTTGTTACTCTGTTTGCTTGGTCCCGCCATGAGCCTCCGTTGCTGCCGGTTTCTCAGATGCGGGCTTCTCCACGATACCCCCTTTCTCTAAAGTCTTGATGATTCTGAACTTGGTTTCCTTTAACAATTTGGACAGCTCGTTAAAGAGTTCGATGTCGACGCCTTTGCATTCCTCCATGCCGAAAAGCACAGCCGTCTGCTTGTCGTCGATCTTGATTTGGAAGTTAAATACTGCTTTCATTTTCTTGAAAATTTGATTGAAATCCTGAAATAAATGGTGCAAAGGAACATCAAAAAAAAGCCCCATTCAGGATTTTGAAGAAAACAATTTCAATTTTAACATTTGGCATAAAAGCAGGTGTACGACAATAGCTGTCGCCCAAGAACAAGAAGGGTGACAACCAGAAAACCCACAGAACAGGCAATCAGTTCAGCGGTCTCTGTAATGGCTATCCTTAGACCATCCCACGAGGATTGCCTTGGTGAAACGCCACAGTATATAGAGCACTATCAGTTGCATAGTCATCTTCAATTATATCGTTTATTGGCAGCCCCAGTCGCCCATCAGCCGCCGTTATTACACACTTGCCTCACACTCACTTGTCGGAATGCAAGATTTATCGGACTTCCTGGAAGTTAGACTTTCTCTATTTTGAGAGAACCACTTCGGAGAAGCTTTTTTTTCATCGGCATATCCTATCAGTTATAGACTTTTCTCTGTGCTTGGAAAAAGAGAGGTGAGTTGATGAAAGGGCAAGGAATTTCGGCAGGAAGTTCACTTGTTAACTTGCTCCCGAAATAGCCTGTCGGTACTTGCCTATTCATCAAGCCTCTCTACCTTTGCGCAGGGGAAAGTCGTCAATAACTGATAGCAGTTTTGCCGTCTGAAAGGCGACGGAGAAGTCCCAAAGGGTATATGAAAACAGTACGGGGCGGGTGGTCGGGAGTTGATATAATAAAGAGTTTAGGCAGACATCCGGCGCACTTTTCCTTTGCCATAAAGGATATGTGCGCGTCTGCCTCGTGCTCAGAATAGGCTGTTGCACTTCGTGAGGCAGGTGTCCTGCTCCATGAAATGCAAGAGCTTTTTGTGAGCACAAAACCAGTAGCGTCGATATTAGCCATCCACCTCACAGCAGCCGTGACAGTTCAAGCCGCTGCCATCATCAAGCCTTTCTGAGAGTACCTTTCAAATGGCGTTGAAGACTGTCATTCGAGAGATACTTGGAGGAAAGGTTCGACGATAGCAGCAAGCAGTCCGAAACGTAGGCTGCCGTGAAATGGATAGCGTTTTTAGCGAAAAAAGGGGCTGGGTGGTCGGGAGTTGATAGAGCCAAGAAAGCAAAGATATTGTCTTAGCCATAGACAAACGAGCAGGCAGACATCAGGCGGTCTTGTCCTTTTGCCAGAAAGGATATGTCCGCGTCTGCCCGGTGCTCATAGCAGGCTCTTGTATCACTCATAACACACCTGTTACGAGAAATACGGGAGCTTACTATGAGCACGAAAACCAGTAGCGTCTGAATAAGCCATCCACCTCACAGCTGCCGTAAACAGTTTAAGCCGCTGCCATCATCAAGCCTTTCTGAGAGTACCTTTCAAATGGCGTTGAAGACTGTCATTCGAGAGATACTCGGAGGAAAGGTTCGACGATAGCAGCAAGCAGTCCGAAGCATAGGCTGCCGTGAAATGGATGGCGTTTTTAGCGAGAACAGGGGTTGGGTGGTCGGGAGTTGATAGAGCTAAGAAAGCAAAGAAACTCTTTGCCATAGACAAACGAGCAGGCAGACATCAGGCGGTCTTTTCCTTTTGCCAGAAAGGATATGTCCGCGTCTGCCCGGTGCTCATAGCAGGCTTTTGTACCTCTCATAACACACCTGTTACGAGAAGTATAAGAGCTTACTATGAGCACGAAAAGTTGAAAATATGGTCCAAGAAATGCCTATATAATAAATAGGAATGCAAACATAGTCCAAGGTGACAGCGCCATAGAAAAGAAGAAAGTCCTCAGAAGATAAAACAGAGTGATGCCCCTGTCCGAAGACAGAGGCACCTGGCAGAAAAGGGAGAAGGCCGTTATTTCTTAGCCTTCTTTTTCTTCTCCTCTTTTGGCTGTTCAGCCGGGGTCTCGTCGCTCTTATCTTCGTCCTTCATCTCGAAGAACTTGGTGGCCACGAGTTTTATAGTGTTGTG